>JAABUO010000052.1_pt1 | contig 337191 bp, 297 predicted proteins | sample 5559291 | NCBI WGS metagenome assembly JAABUO01 (sample SAMN10711878, study PRJNA513372) | rock metagenome | isolation source: Antarctica rocks | place: Antarctica: Victoria Land, Finger Mt sud | reverse complement strand
TCCTCCGCCCCCTCCTTCCCCTTCCCCTTCCCCTTCTTCTTGTTCTTCTTGTTCTTCTTCTTCTTTCCTGCCTGGCCACTACCCTCTGCCTTCCCCTCTGCCTTCAACTCCACCTTGGGTTCCAGCTCCGCGTCTGACAGCCCAAGAATCACCGACACTGACGTCCCCTCTCCAGGCTCACGGGCCGCAGCCACCCCCTCTCCATCTCCCTCTCCCTCCCCCGCATCTCCATCTCCCCCCTCATCACGATGCAAGGTCCCATACAGCGCCTCCAACCCCTTCACCTCCCCCCTCTTAAACGGCCCCATCACCCCCAAGAACCCATCGAAATTGTACCACTCCTCAAACCCGCCGCCCTTGCCCCACGGCCTCAAGCTCCACACCCCCTGTCCCAACTCCCCATCCTTGCCGCCCCGCACGCCAATCTGTCGGAAACGCTCACGGTCCGCGACCCAGATCTTCCACATGCGGATCTGGTCGGCATCGAGCGCTGACATGGGTGAGAGCTATTCCATAAGTAAGCATCCAGGATACCAAAGGAAGAGACGGGGGGGGGGCCAAGAAACATACACGGTCGGCATAGCCCATCGCCGCCAATTTCCGGACAAGCTCGAAGCGCTTCTCGTAGCGGTAGATGGAGCCGCTACACATGGGGCAGACGTTGTTGCTGGCGATGTCCCACGTGACGGTGGCTTCGGGAAGGCAGCGCGCCTGCTGGCCGCGGATGCGGGAGATGGTCTGTTTGGGCTCGCAGGTATTGACGATTGGGGCGGGCACTTTGTGAGAACGTGGTTAGCCTTCTTGGAGGGTTAAGGGGGCTTGGAGGTGGACGGCTTGAGGGGCTTCAGGTGGGGAACTTACTGGGGCGGTGGTGGCTGCATGCGTAGTGAATCATTAGGACGACACACATCTTTGCTTGGTTGCTGGGAAGAGGTTAGGAGGATGGAGAGATGGTTTCGCGTTTGCACGATGGGCTGGAATTGGGAGAGCCCACGGGGAAGACGTGAAAGCGTGGAAAGAGGGGGAGGGTGCTTTGGTGTTGTCATTGGGGGTGTGAGGTGTGGAAATGCTGCTGGGCCACAAAGCCTTGGAGCTTCAAATGGTAAAATCAAGAAGAAGGAAGAAGGCCGTGCAATATGAGTAGTGAGGCTGTCAACCCACAGAGGAGGACTTACCAGTAGCTGGTGGTGCGAGGAGATATTGTGTGGTATCTTAGTGACTCAATATCAGCCTATGTCACAAGAAAGCCAGCAGAAGCTGCAAAGAACTCACTGCTTCACTTGGAAAGGGTCGTAGATGGTGATGGAAGATGGAAAGAGGGAGGGAGGGTGTCGAAGGTGGTGAACCTATATAATATAAGTCCATGAAGCGAGCGGGGGTAGTTGCTCGGCGGAAACTCACAGAATTCTATCAGTTGAACGCGACCTGCCCTAATTATTAATTCTCGCTTAACGTTTCACGTTTCACGTGACATAGCAATGAATTGTGGATTGGCTTTAGCAGCTCCTATAACCCGAATTAAAGTAGGGTACTTTTGAGAGAAGATTGGTAGGTTTGTATGTACATGTAAAGGTACAAAGAGGTGACAAATTCAGATGAAAAGATATTGATACCCATCCTGCAAGCAATGCCCATATCTTTTGTATTCCTTTGTACAATATGCATCTCTTTGCTTCCACACCATACCGCGGTGCTCCTGTCTCATCTATCGGCCACGACCTTCCTTAGCTTTTCCCAAAGTACATTAATGCTACTTGATGACTCGAGTGATCAGACCGGTTGCAACCGTCCGACCTCCCTCTCGAACGTTGAAACGCTGACCTTGGTCAACGGCGACGGGATTGTGCGTTTCGCAGACCATCTCGACGTTGTCGCCCGGCATAGCCATCTTGTTGGAAGCATCCTCTGTTCCTTCTGGCCAGTGGAAGGCAACAGCTTCGTCTGAGGATTTTGTTAACACTGTGCCCATGACTCTTGGGAATATAGAGAAATATTAGAAAAGATGGGGACATTACCAGCAGTTCTCATGAATATCTGTGGTCGGTAATTGTCATGGAAGCCAGTATGCCGGCCACCCTCCTCTTTTGTAAGAATGTACATCGAAGTCAGAAAGCGTTGGTGCGGCTTCACGGAGCCTGGCTTTGCGACTACCATGCCTCGCTTTACGTCTTCACGCTTGACACCCCGAAGTAGTAGCCCAGAGTTGTCGCCTGCTCTAGATTCGTCACAAGACTTCTTGAAGGTCTCGATATCGGTGACTTTTGTCTTGATCGGATTCGGCACGATTCCGACGAGCTCAACTTCCGCGTCCCGTTTTAGAGTACCGCGCTCTACACGCCCGGACGCTACCGTGCCACGACCTGGTATGGAGAAGACATCTTCGACGGACATGAGGAAGGGTTGCTCGACGTCGCGCTCAGGGGTAGGTATCCAGGTATCAACTGCGGTCAACAGCTCGTCAATCTTCTGCGCGCCAATTTCTGGTTGTCGACCTTCGAGAGCACAGAGGGCTGAACCGAGAATAATGGGGGTTTCGTCGCCTTCGAAGCCGTAGGTGGTCAGGAGTTCCCTCATCTCCATCTCAACCAGTTCCAGCATTTCTTTGTCCTCGATTGCGTCGACCTTGTTGACGAACACAACAAGCTTTTGTACACCGACCTGACGGGCGAGTAGAAGATGTTCACGGGTTTGGGGCCTAGGACCTGTCAATCATGCGTTCGCTGGTAAGAATACTCCCTCCTACATTTGGCCGTCTGAAGCTGCTACTACAATGATACCTCCATCCATGCTTGAAGCACCAGTGATCATGTTTTTGACGTAATCTGCGTGACCGGGACAGTCGACGTGAGAGTAATGCCGTGCTTCGGTTGAATATTCGATATGCGCCGAAGAGATGGTAATACCACGCTTTCGCTCTTCAGGAGCCTTGTCAATTGCGCCGTACTCAAGGAAATTTGCGAAGCCCTTCTCCGCCTGGCGTTTCGTTATGGCAGCGGTGAGAGTTGTCTGATAGTAATTTTAGGAGAGTACGAATAGGATAGTGGGCGTTTCTCGAACCTTGCCATGGTCAACGTGACCGATTGTACCTATGTTCGATCAGTGACATCCTTCACATTCGCCTCAGCTTCCGTACCGATATTGACATGTGGCTTTGAGCGCTCGAAGACCGTAGCGAGTCCTCTGACTCCAATGGCCTCCTTGCCAAATACTCGCTGTATGGGGTTGATGGACTTCTGCTGCCGTGTAGCGCTGACGGTAGCACCTAAGAAAGGCCTTAACGACCGGGCGAACGCAGCCATCGTGACCCAGCAGGCTACCCGATCCAAATCAAAAGAGAGATGAAAGCGAACGAAGGCTTCTCACTGCGTACGAGTTGCTACAAGTCGTTCTCGTCACCAGAAAAATTGTCTTGGCGGACGCGGCACTCTCGGCGCGCGAACCTAATCGGTGGCCAACCTCAATCGAGGTTATCATAGAGCTTTATCGAGGTCGGGAGCAATTATAAATACTAAATTCCTTTCCTTCCAACTTTTCTTTCGTATTATTCTGTTGAAAACCAGATGCTTTCCAACATCTGATGCAAGCGTGCAGTATACGTCGCACACATTTCATTTGGAAATAGACGCATATCTATAGGTTCTATAATCGTTCACATTTCGTACATACCTTCATGCTTTAAGGGTATTAAGGTAGCGAAAGGGGTTGGCCTGGTTTCGAGCAGAAGATTCGATGTATTTCGTTATGAACCTCCAATCTGAACCTCAACCATACGCAGCTTGCCTCCCAGGTGGTTCCTCTGGCGGTGCAGGCTCAGACTTTGACTCCTCTTCCACAGCATCGGCTCGTAGTCTTCCACTTGCGTCCTTGTTCGCTTTGACTTTTCCCTCATAGTACAACGTAGCTCTCCCCAAGAAGTCCCCCTCCATAGGTCTGATTTCCTTCGCGCCTTCAACGCCCTTGACATACTTGCTTAGACTCTCCAATGTCTGCTTGCCCTCCTCCGCCGTCGCATCCCTCATCCTCTTCTTCTTCTTCAGCAGCAGAACCTCCACCCTGTGCCCCCGCTCCAAAAACTCCTTCAACTTCCCTAACCGGTGCGCGAGATCATTGTGATCAATGGCCCAATTGAGTTCCAGATACTTCGTAACCGCAGCCGGCTGTTTCTGCTTCTTGCGCGATTTGGCAGCTTCCCGCGCCTCCTTCTTGTTGATGATCTTGCACACAGGTATACCATCAACCTCATCGTATTGCTCTACAAACTCGGCTTTCCGGTCAATCCGACTAAGCACCCACGAGAGCGATTGAGGTCTGCCAAGCTTGCCGTTTGGCTGGACCAGGCAGACCTCTTGGGAGTGGATGCCTTCGTCGCGTTTGCGCTGGTCCTCGGCCTTGGAAAATTTGTTGGCTCGGACAAAACGACCGGCCATATTGAATGCGCCATCGGGAGGGGCGCTTGCATAGCATCGCTTTAGGAAGGCGTTGGGTGGATTTTGGAAGGGGGCTGAAGATGCTCGGGAAGGGTTGACGATGGTACGGAGGGTGGGAAAGAACACTCTCTGCAGAGCCTCGGCAGTGGAGCTGAGATGGCTACAGTGTCTCATGGTCTGGCTTCTTGTACGCTTCAAGCAGCTTTCGTTACGAGTTGTGAATCGTGAATGTTCGCTCGCTCCGATGAGATAGGTCTTGAGGTCGCTAAGCACCCCAACCTCTCTACCCAGAACCAGCTAGATCGGAAGAGCAGCAAAACTTCAGTTTCTGTCCCCCCCAATTTCTTCTACAAATATCCGACATGATTGTCGATTTTCATTTTTCTCACCTGTCACATTGGCTACTACTTTCCTGACTCCGGAGGCCCGGAGGGTAAGTCTACGAATATAGTAGGTTTTGGGCCACCAGCCCACTCGCTCACACCTCCGTCGCCGTCGGACTGGCTTATGGCCGAAAGCCAATGGTCGCTGGAGGGTCACTAGGCCTGCTTATGAAGCCTGTTATGCAGGCTACACCTCACGCAGCATTGTTTAGATAATTTCGTTGTTACGATATTCTATGAGCCAGCCGCAAAACATATGAGAATGAGCGTTTCCACTAATGAAGTGCCTCATTTGTAGTCATCTTATCCGGCTTGTATGCACAGTAATGGACGGTGGGTGAAGTGAGTGGCTTGTAGCTATCTAGATTCATTAAAGCACGCTGGACCGGATACGCTGAGCCTAAGCCCGGTGCTAGCCTGATGGGCAAGCCCGAGGCAGGCCTTGAGAGAGGAAGAATTCAGAACAGGCGCCCACATTTCTCTGAAAAGACCCCTCCCTCGTGGTCCCGCCTGTGTAGCGATAGGGAGGCGCGGCGAGGAAAGCAATACATGCATCCGTGTAGGGGTATCGAGCGCCAGAATTTCTAAGGAAAGGCGCCAGGGCTATGCATGCGGAAGGAAACAACCTGGTGTATGACGATTCTCGAAGCTTTCAATATCACCCCCCATGTCCATCAAGGCGGCGCGGGCCATAGAGTGCTTTGATGACGCGGCGGAGGTGACGGTGAAGCTGATCGATAGGACGCAGGAGAAGCGACAACAAGCGACAGATAGGTGGAGGGGAGACAGGTGAAGAATAGCTGGTAGACGGTGACGTAGAAGGTCACATTCATAGCAAACTCAACCCCAGAACGGACAAGAATCGGATTGTTGATTGAGCGGGACCAATCAATGTAAGATTTGGCCATGGTCCTCGAGCACTCGGACGACGAATGACCGATGACAAGGAAGCTGACTTTCTTGGACGGCAGAAGAGCATTGCTGATCCTAGGCGGGGTTCTCGATCAAGCCGAGTATGGAAGCTCCTTGAGATCGATGGGCTCGCCCGTGTACCGATGTTGTATTTTCTTTCAATAGCTCGGAATGACCTCGGTAGATCCTGAGGATATTTTGTTCTCGCGGCGAAGAGATGCAACAAGGAAACAGCTTGGCGATAATGTTGTATATCGGATGGTATCGTGAAAAGCTTGTAACGAACACTGCGACAGAAGTCGCGTAGATTGCTAGTCTTGTCCAATTCGAGAGCCAAAGCTTTTTGATATATGTCCGACCAGGAATTTTCGAGCATCTCGAAGGGTCTTCGTGTTTTCGCATCATTGTGTGGAAGGGAGTATTTTATACGCATGTAATAGGTCGCCACTAGAAGAGCATATGGTGAGTCCTTTTCTCCCAGTTCAAGCATGTGCTTCAGATCCGATGGCGATACGGAAGTTGCGTATTCCTTGAATTGGTTTTTGGTGCAAGGTATCTTCGCCCTGGATCTTTGATATATCCACTCCTGAAAAAATTCGTAGCTCCAAAGCGACTCGTCGATGATCGCATGGGCTTCCTCTATTGAATAATCGTGCGCGCTCTTGTTGTAACAAGCCCACAAAGGCGCAAAGTGCTCCACAGTAAGTTTCGAAATCTGAATGGCCTGACTAGAGAAAGCTTCTAGTTTATTAGAAGACTCTGACTTGCTAGTTTCTGAATTGGTATAAGAAGCCAATTTTCCTAGAATTCCTTCAAGTTGACAATATCATTAGAGACTTAAGAAATGGGTGATGTGTCACTTTTACGTACCAGGCTCAAGAACGAGCTCTCGTTGGTCGACACCACTCGTTTGTCGAATCACACCTTGTATAAAGTCTCTTGTGCTGATTCCACGACGTTCCTTCATTCGTGTTTCTAAGTCTGCTTGCAGCGTCTGATGTTCCTTCATCAGTTTTTCCGAATCTGCTTGCAGCGTCTGATGTTCCTTCATCAGTTTTTCCGAATCTGCTTGCAGCGTCTGATGTTCCTTCATTAGTTTTTCCGAATCTGCTTGCAGCGTCTTGACTTCGACTTCAAGCGTCTCCACCTTTGCCTGCACGCATTCGAACTCGGATCTTCTGACTAACATGCTTTTCAGTTGATCGACGATATCTGGGAAGTCTTCTTCGTTGTGCAGCTTTCCCCGAAGAATACTCTCGCAAGTCTCTTCTATGGTTCCGGGTATGATCTGTGTTCCGGGAGGAGCTGAATGCTCCTGTTGTCGGGCCATGTTTTAGCCCACACGCTGCCTTACGAGCTGAGCAATACCGAGAGAGAGAAAATGGCAGCAGAGATAAGAAGATAAGAATGATGGACAAAAGCGGCACAAGACAAATGGGAGTTTTGATTGGCAAGATTGTAATAAGATTGACATATAACAACACTTCAGCAAAGAAGATCACAACAACAAAGAGCTGGGCAAAAAGCTTGTGCTTTTTACCCTTTGCAACAACACTACGCAACAAAGACCATTGTTTAGTATCGACCAAGCATCAAATTTGACATTCTCATTCTCTCCCTCCAGACTATGATCTCACTGCTGTCGACTTCAGGCGTGACGACTGTTGTAATAGTCTGCATACCTTTTGGACTTACCTAGGGGATAACAAGATGGAAAGACACTAGAGGATGTTGACCTGCTGGTAGAGTTCTGTAACTCTGCTTCATCTTAGGCCCTTACTAGCTTTAGAGGCAAACATGGCATAAAGGTTGCGCCGATTCAATCCATTTCTTTTCACGATATGCTATCGTCACATTATAATCTCTTCCTTCTCTTTACACCGTGCAGTGGAGTGTAAGCACCTTGCGAAGACCTAGAAAGGAGACCTTCTCTCGAAAAACCTTAGCACGGTGGCCCAGAACTACTCTGTCAAATCTGCCATCAACGTAGACTCCCAGACGATTTAGGATCTAGCAACCACGCCCAATGACATTGCTCACTTTCTCAGATAATCCCAGGTCTGCTGCCAGATCGTCTGCAAGGTACCCCAGCCGTCCGTAAAGGTGGAGCTTTGGAATAGATACTTGATGCAGAGTATAATACTGCAGCGTTGATACCGGGTCATGGGTGTCGAGCTCGATACATTCTTTCATTGGGACGTTCAGGTATACACGCATTGGCGCGGGCTACGAGAATCCTCAAGGATGGCAGGCCAGTGATATACATCTTGATTGTACATATGTTATTGCAATCCTTCAAAATGCTAGACAAACGGGAGCCGTCCAATGCTAGAATCGACAAAGGCTTCAAGAGGTCGACGGAGGAGACGGTAACGTTCGTATACTACAATCGATGAAGCAAGAGCATCGAACGTCGTTCTGCGGAGTGTCGCTACAAGCATCTCTGCTCTGTAAGTTGTTCAACCGACAAGGACAAGACGGACTGTAGCCAAGATATCTTCAAAATTTCCTATTCCATGCGGCGGCACGGACCACAAGCGAAAAATGCCAAGCCTTGGTGCACCATGCCACCATGTGGAATGGCTCTATCAATGCCTGCCTTTAAATGATCAATATGACACCATCAGAGAAAGTATCAATGTAAAATACCTATGCATATTGTTATCGATTTTGTGACTTGCTAGACTACCAAGTCCACTTGATATCTTCGCTTGCGGCGCTAACATCGGCTATCTAGTGGCCGACACGCCGTGAGATGATTGCTCGAAGCTCTGGAAACCTCAAGCGCAACAATGTGTCCCTGAATGCCACGGCACCCCCTCTTTAACCGGCTTCTGATCTATTTCGCGCCGCCTTCCCTCTCCGAATTAAGATGGAGCGTAATCCAGGTCACAAAATTGGGCTTCCTGATCCACTTCATCTTCGAATATGTCGGGCAACCACGCGCAACCGCCGGTCCGTCCATGCTGCCCACAATCGCCGTCAGAGGCGACTGGGTATGGATCGACAAGTCGTATAGAAGAGGCCGATGGATCAAAGTCGGGGATGTTGTGAGCATGAAGCATCCGCTGATGCCTGAAGAGGGGGCTATCAAGAGGGTGCTGGGGATGCCGGGGGACTTTGTGATGAGGGATACCCCGGATGTGGAGGGAGGGAGGGGGATGATGATACAGGTAGGGTACGCATGGTCAGTTGATTCTGGGTGATCACTGACGGGTGATATAGGTTCCTGAAGGCCATTTCTGGTGTATTGGGGACAATGTGGAGGCTTCAAGGGATTCAAGATTCTATGGCCCTCTGCCGTTGGCCCTTATCAAGGGAAAAGTTACCGCGAAGGTGCTGCCGTTGAGAGATATGAGATGGTTTGAAAATACACTACAGCAGCCTGAAGAAGATCCCTGAGCGGCAGACTTGTGATCTGGTGGTTTTTGCATAGCGGCCGGAGTTCAAGGCTCAAAGATTACCAAAGCATTACATGCTCAGCACTGAGTTCGCAAGCTTGTTTTGACTTTTCTGATATGCCATGATCATCGTTTCAGCGTCTTCTGCTTTTCAGCATCCTTAACGAGCTTCTGCCCCTTCACTGCCAGACCTTTTCGCACCCTCACAGCGTCCATGTATCTCTTCGCCACGTTCTCTCTGTCCGCCAGCTCCCCAAGATCCTCTAACTCATCCTCGGTAAACGGGACCCAGAACGGATCTTCATCCAGCATTTCGAAACCCTGGAACACCAGCTGAGGAGATGCTGCACCTGATGTTCGTTTGCGGATCTCCTCGCTAAAACCAAACGACTCAGCTACCGGCAGTACAGATAGAATCGTGAAGAAAGGAGTCCCTTCCTTGAGGGATTCGGAGACTATTCGGCCGCGGCGACGGGTTATAACACTGTACACGCGACCTAGGACTTCGGCTGGAAGAAGAATCAGCTTCTATTGCCCACCTTCAATATGGCGGGTCACCTACTAGACGCCTGAATCTCGCAACTGTACATGGCAAGGAGAAGTCGCGGGCTCCAGTCCAGAAAGCCCTGTCGAATCGAGTCTCGTACCGTCTTGATAACCTCACCTGTCAGTCGGCCAAGCATCTCCCGTGGCGATGAATCGTCTTCAGAAGCTGATGTAACTGTGACCTCTTCGAGGAACACCGCAATGCCCCGTACAGGCTCGTGACACAGCGGTCCTTGAGCAGTCGCTAGCTGGAAAGCATAGGATATCTTGTCCGAAAAGTCTCGGGCAGTCAGCTCCTCCGAGTGCTGCTTGGCATCTGGGTCCGTCGGTGCGCCTGGAAGGTGTGGTTCTTGCTTCTCTTGAAGACTGCCGTACAATGAGCGACTCGAGAATTCTGGAGGGTTTCGGTTGACTTACAATCTCTGGCACACATCTTGCTTGGTGTTATCGATGAGGATGTTTGGGCCTACTCTTCTGGGCCCAAACGCGGCCACTTTCTCGGCCACCCCAGCCCATACATCTGATTGACCCTTGTCTTCTACAAATAGAGAATTCATCTCATTCTTGAAGTCAACCATTGAGAGCATGTCGCCATCACTATCCATGGCGACATCAGCATCCTCTGTCTCGTCCTCCCCGTCATCTATAATTCCCTGCGTAAGCCTGCCTTCAGCTTCAGCTTCTTGTCTCGAATATAGTCGCCTCAGTAGTTCCGCATGCTTCTCTAGAAAGTCTACTACCGTAGTCGGTAATGGCCGTACACGCAATCGCATAGTGATATGCTTCGATGTCGTGACACTGATGACAGTACCTCTCGGAAGGTCCTTCTCCCTCGGTGCCGCCATCTCTGCGGCATTGACAATGCTCTCCCGGTACGGCACGATAGGTTTTCCTGCTTGGATATCGCACTTTGCGAATCGTTCTCTTAGGTCCTTTAGACATCGCTCGAGGTGAAGCTCCCCAGCGGTCAGTATGACATGCTCGCCGCTCTCAAGAACTTCGTACTGCGCACAAGGGTCGCTTTGTTCAAGCAAGCGCATACCGATGATCATCTTGTCGAGATCTCCTGGATTGACTGGCTCTAATGCCACACGGACGATGGGCTGGCTACCCATATTAATACCAGCCAGGTTGACACTGCCCTCCAGTTGACTGCAGAGGGTGCCCGACTTCAAGATATGTCCTGCAAGTCCTGCAATGCCGAAGACGCAACCTGCCGGTACAGATCCTAAACTCTCAAGACCACGTCCCATCAACAAATACAAGCCAGTCACTGTCACTCTCTGAGGTTCCGGTGGCGCATGCGGGTTTGCCGGAGAGAATTTGGGAGGCAGAACATAGATCGAATCTCCTACGGACAAAGTTCCGGAATAAAGTCGAGCAAAACCAATTAGATGCTCCGGATCTTCTTCCTGTTCGGTATCTAGGTCCCCAATTTTTCCAAGATTGGTTTCACTCAAGGCTTCTGTCACGTCATTCGGCTCTTTCGCTGTTTCGCCTTCCAGAGCTGCTCGCTGCTTCTCTATCTCTGCACGCTTTTGACGTGCCAGATCTCGAGCTTCTTCGCCGGTCAAGATCCCACCGCCTTTCCGTTTGTTCTGTGGTAGCTCGCTGGCCCGAACAGCGACCATCTTACTGACATAGGCTACGATTGGATCCGTTTCAGAAGCGCTAAAAGCAACCATGGCATTCCGGATCGTCCCATCAACATGTTCTGCACCGGGAGAAGCATCTATCAGTGCTGGCAACCGACTAGCTTGTGCGACTGGAGGGCTAGGAAGATTCTCTATGACCGAAACGAGAGTAGCAGTAGATAATGGAAGCCATGAGGAAAAGAGAGTCGTCAGGATTGCTCGGGGATCTCTTGAGCGTAACACATGGGGTGGTATGGCCAAGGAAAGCGACTTTGTAATCTTCTCAACCATTGCAGGATCACTGGGCACAGGAATACTTTGTGAGCAGCGTGTATATACAATCCACGGGTAGAGATGTCCACGCACCCTTTCCCTTTATTGCCGCCCGTAGTTGCTTCATAAACAGCCCAGATATTGTCCAGTACCAATTGCACAAACATCGGCTTGAGCGCTCGGCCTTTCAGGTGCTTCGAGCCCAGAACTCTTTTGGTCTTAGGTTCAAGGTAGAAGTCCCCCCATAATACCTTCTCCAGGACTGAGCGCTTCAGGCCAAGCTTTTTCTCATAAAGATGCGCGAATTGCCGGATCGTGAAAGCCCACCCATCAGTAGCGCTGCTGAAGATCACATTATGCTTTTCGGGAGCAAAGTAGAGGTCTTCGTCATCCCTCTCTTCAAACTCCCCAGCTGTGCTAGTTGGGGCTATGCTTTCCGATTCCTCGGTTGATGGGCCATTGGCTGTCTTTGCAGCTTTACGCTCGTATCTCTGCTGCTCCTTGGCTGCGGCCGCTGCTACTCGTTCCTCGACCCTTTCTCTCCATTGCAGGTCCTCCTCCATCCGCTCCCCTTGAAAGAAACTCCCGATGACTGCATTGACCTGCTCTAGGAGCTTGTTCAGATGGCTATACGCCTCTCCTGGAGACATCTTAAGCTCTATTATGAGCCTATCCATCTTGTTGATTACCAGTATAGATTTCATGTGCTCTATCCATGTCTGTCGGAGAACAGTGACCGTCTGGCTACATACGCCCTCGACAGCATCAACTAGCACTAAAGCACCGTCACACAACCTTGAAGCCGTTGAGACCTCGCTACTGAAATCGATATGGCCTGGAGAATCAATAAGATTGATCAAGTATTCTTTCTGGATTGGTGGGCCTTCGGGCTCGAGGCGCCTCGACATTGAGAAGTAGAGAGAAATGGCTGATGACTCCATAGTGATACCCCGGAGTTGCTCATCTGGCCTGGAATCGAGGTAGCGGATCTTTCCAGCGAGCTTGGGAGAAATGATGCCATTGGTGGCAATAAGCCCATCCGTGAGAGATGTTTTGCCATGATCCTTAAACTATCAGAAACGTACTGGATCAAGAGGTACACTACTGACGACGTGTGCAAGAATACAGATCTGTGTTGATCAGTATGGTATCTCGAATTATCAATCGCCTGAAGACGCACGTTTCTTATGTCAACAGAACTATGTTGTAAGCTGATGAGTTTCTCAGGGCTTATGACGGGCATGATTGGCAGTGCACAATGGATTCATGCTAGTATATGCTTTCTTCGGGCTACTTCATTCAGGGCGAAGAAAATGAGTTGCGTGGTTGATGGTTAATAGCGCCAAAGGCTCGAAATCTTTGACTGCAACATCCGCGAGCTTGGTGGACAACCGACCAACGTTTCTGAGGATTCACTACTTTGACGGTCTACAGTATTGACTGCGTGGCGCTTAAGCAGTGCAGTATGTGCAGGCTAGGACTGATGATTCCTGCATACACCGTTGAAGTCACTGAAGCGGAGACCATACGGCATGAAGAAAAGTGTTGATGTTGGTGTTTCTGCCCGGCATAAGCGCCTAGAGCGTCTGGCCGGTTCCAGGGCGATCATTGCTGGTTTCAGGTGCTGATCTACCCGGACCTGCACCTACCAAGGCGCCGTCCAAGCCCCACAAAGCTCGTGCGCGGGGCACCCGATCAACCGACTTCGTTAAGGCATAAGACTGTCCCAGTTTTGCTACTCGATCAACATCAAACCTCAAAAGGTTTCCCAATATGACTGCTATGGGCCAACGAACAGGCATGTGACCCACATATCTCGTGTTGTGATCTCTCCTAGATCATAGACTTTGATAATTTCCTTCAATGTCGACGTCTTTCCTCCCTCCAACCATGGCCGACATGCTTACCTCAAATCAACAACCGTTGACCATCGAACCTTCAAGTATTCCACACACGATCCAAACAAAACCTCCACCACCCCAACAGAATGTCACGATACCACAGCCATCTTCCGCTCTTAAAAGCGGTCATCTCGATCTCCATCCCTTCTCCCCAGTTAACCAGAAAGGGCATTTCGAATTCGATCGCGTACTTATGAGCGGAGTTGTCCGCAAACGGACACGGAAAACCAAAGTACTGCATATCATTGGGTTCACTGTCGCGTTTATGAACTCTACAGAGGCTTACGAACTTGCTCGTAGCAATGGAAGTCACACTACCTTGTCCTCCGCCCCAACCTCCTCTCAATCTACAAATCCCCCTCCGAAGAACGCCTCCTGAAACAACTGACCCTCTCTGACCTCACGGCCGTCGCGTACCTGAAAGATCCTAAGGGCAAACGCCAACACGTCTTTGGTCTATTCTCCCCCTCGCGCAACTTTCATCTTCAGACCGAGAGCGAAGCGGAGACTAAATCATGGGTGGAGCTGATCAAGAAAGAGGCGAGGATCGATGAGGAAGAGCAGGGCGTTATACTCGGGAGCCCGACGCAGTACGAAGCAGATCCACACAGGTTCCCCACCCTCCCTTCAACGCAGCAAGAGCAATGGGAGCAGGAACGCTACGGCTCCAGCTCCCCCGAGCCTTTCGAAGCCCCGCCTCCCCCATCCTCATCGCTTCCCGCCGGCGTAAAGATCCGCAGGCCGTCGACCCACGATCTCGATTACTCCGGCAATGAGATGGGCTCGTACTCTGATTTCAGTGAAGCCGCGCCCTCGTCCCATAAACCCCACAAGACGTCCCCCTACCGCACTGTTCCCGCACCTTTGAAGTCCGCCGGCCCAGAACACGCCCCGAACGCCAGCCAGCAGAGCATCTCCAACCGACCTCCTGACGAAGAACGTGTCCTATGGCATGGATATCTCCTCTGCCTGAAATCTCGCAGTGGAGTCCGTCAATGGAAACGGCTGTGGACAGTCCTGCGGCCCAAAAACCTCACCTTCTACAAGAATGAGGAGGAATACGCTGCCCTCTTACTGATCCCACTCTCCAACATCATCAGCGCTGGGGAAGTCGACCCAGTATCGAAGAGCAAAGCGCATTGCATGCAGATCATCGCCGAAGACCGCAGTTACCGCTTCTGCGCACCTAGCGAGGAAGGATTGGCGAAGTGGCTCGGCGCACTCAAGAGCCAGCTGATGAAGAGGAGGGAGGAGTGGACGAGGAAAAATGCTATCGCATGATTGTCGGAGACAGTATATCTTGGACTAAGGTACTGGAACGGTTTAACGATTTGAATGTATCACGATACCCAGCGGCATGAGAAAAGAATTACGTCACGAAGAGCATACAATTGGAAGCAAGTAGAGCACAGATGCATTGCAACTTCTGCACCATCATTCGAAGTCCTTTTTCTCTGCATGTCTACGACACTTGGTGAGCCCTTCCACGCATCAATCCTAGCGATCCTGACACGCAGGTTTTCAGCTCCAGATTAAACTGTCCCCTCTGATACCCTTCCACTTCTCTTCTCCAGGCTCTCATATGCTCCAAGTCCCCAGTCAAGCACCATGCGTGCTCATCATTCGTTATTGCCGTCAATTCCATCGCCCACCTCTAATAACCTTCCACAACTCCACAACTCCAATTGGCAGGTTATAGTTCTGCAACTCTGTTGAATATCCCCTCTATATCTTCCTAGAGAGAAAGAGTCACCACGCCTCATATCCCTACAGCCAACCGACTTCGAACACGAGTACCACCTCTCCCCTCTCCACCTCCTTCATCCTTCTCCTTCTTCTCCTCCCAGCACTAAAGCTTCCCTAACCCCCCTCCTACACCCTCCTCATCAACTCACTTCCACCCATCCATCCATCCCTGCGTCCATTTCCCCAATACAAAGAGCAACCCAACTTCCGAATTGCCCCCTCCCCAACAACCTACATCTGCGCACACATTCATCAACCATATAACCTCAACAATCCCCTTCAACAGAACCCCCTACTACTCAATTCACCAATCATGAAGAACGGTCCGCAAACAAAGGAATCCAAAAGGTTATGCGGCAGGGGAGCCCTAATGCAGAATCCTATATAAAGTCTGAGCTCTATCGTGATACTGCTATAACATAGTATCCGACACACAGTATCTACGATCTAGAAAAGCAGACTTCATAACATTCATCCCTAACCCGCCATGCGCGACAACGAATCCATGCTATGCATCCTACCCAGCAAAACAGCCCCCCCCCAAAACCAAAACCCCCTGCCTACTCATCTACCGCCCCCTCCGCGTCCCGACCCCATCCCCCCACTGCACCCTCCCCACATTCTCCGCCGGACTATCCGCGAACCTGATCCCCCTCACCCTCCCACCCTCGCTCTCCCTCCCCGGTTCCGCAACAGGCTCATGCCCGCCCGTGGGCTTCCTCTCCGTATTATCGTCCTCGGAATCACTGCTCTCCTGCCCCTCGCTCCCCTCCCTCAGCGCCGCCAGCCGCCTGCGCTTCTCCGCTGCCGTTTCGCCCACATCCACTGCTGCGGTACGGTGCGAGTCGGAGGACAAGCGGGATGTTGAGGCTGGTTGTTTGGGATGGCTATGGTGCGGAGGGACACGCTCCGTGCCGTCGTCGTCGGAGTCGTCGGGGTGCTCGAGCGCGGCGCGGCGTCGGCGGGCCGCGGCTGCGGATTCGGGTTTGCCCTTGCTGTGTTTGGAGATGGATTGGGGGACGGAGTGGAAGGGGATGTCTTCGTTGTTGCTGTCCACGAGGGTCAGCCCTTCGTCCCCGGCAGGGCGACCTTCATGCGAGGGTAATTTGTGGATCGCGGCTTCTCCCTGGTCGGGAGGTTCGGCTTCTTCTTGCTGGGTGGAGAGATGGGCTTGCTGGCTGGGGAAGGGGAAGTGTCGTGAGGCGCTTGTGCCTGTTCGTGGGGCTTCTGGGGGAAATGGCTGGCTGGCGCGTCGGTGCTCGGAAGCGGCTTCGGCTTGCACAGCTTGTTTGAGGCCGGTGGGGGCGTCGCTGTCTTTGACGGCTTCGATGCGGGCTTTGGGGTCGAGTTGGCGCATGGAGGCTATGAAGTCCTCTTTGGTCATGCGGCGGCTGCCGGTGTCGACTGTGAAGCGAATATTATCGTCGTCTGGATCGTCGGCTGCGGGAAGGTGGGAGAACTTGCGACGCCAGCGAGGCGGTTCCTTTTTCTCGGATTGGGTACTGCTTTCGACTGCTGGGTCATCGGCGCTGGGGGCCGGAGCGTCTTTGGTGAGGTGTGCCCAGGTGCCCATGCGTTTCAGACCTTGTCGGACGGGTTGGCCGACGTTGCTGGGACCGTCTTGATAGCCACCTCGACCTTGTCGTCCTCGACCGTGCGGGATCTCATACTTCTTGACGACCTCACCATCCTCATCTTCGACGATAATGGTGTTGCCGAATTGATAGGCGTGAGCTGGGCCGCTTTTGTGTTCTACAGGTTTCGGTGGTTTAGATTGTAAGGGATCGTCATTTTTGCCCTTGTCTCCCGATCTCCAATCACCCAATTTCTGCCGCCACTTTCGTGCAGCTTGTTCGGGATGGCCAAGGCCTTCTGCGATCCTCTTCTCGATTTCCTCGCCCTCATTCTTTTCATGAGGGTGATACTTACCCTTTGCATGCTCTCCGCTCGTCTCTCTTTCTAGTCTCCTCTCGGCATCGTAGGCATGTTGCTTCTTCTCATCCTCTGTCTCGCCACGCGTATCGGAAATGCTGAGGACGTTACCTTCTTCATCCTCGACCACCAGATCGTGACCCTCTTCGTAAGCTTCAACCGTGGGCTCCTCAACATGCTTGCGGGGGTCGTGCTCCTGCTTCCTCTTGCGCTTGGCATCCTTTTCTTCTTGTTCTAGTTGGTCTGGCGGTTCTCCTTCCTCCGGACTTTCCGGAGACGAAGTAGCCTTCTCATTTAACGTATCCGACACACTGTCTTCAGGGTTCGAATCAAACTTTTCACGTAAGGGAGTAATGGCAGACTGGCTAATTGGCCCACCGGGACCCATGCCAAAGTCCCATTTGCTCTTGCGTCGCGCTATCGAGCGTCTTCCTTCGATCGGTGTGTCTTCTTCCTTCTGCCGACGTAAGAAATTGCCAGGCACACCAACAGGCGGTAAAGTCCCTGGGGGGAACTCTGGTAGCTTCTCTTCCGATGAATCGGTGCTGATATCGCTCTTCGCTTTGGACATAGACTTCGCAGTAGACTGTATTCTTGGCAATCGATTCATCCAAGAGGGACCATCTTCATTCGCCTGAGTATATGACATCGTCAATGTCAGGGTATTGATCCGCTTCCCGAGCGTAAAAACAGCGATAGACGATCCATGGACTATGATCGATGTGACGACCAAAAATGTCGTCAGGGGCCAGATTACATGAACGATAGCATAATTCTCAGTATGTGGATCAGTTGGCAGCTCAGCCAGCGGCACTGTGGTGTCTGTCTCCAGCTCTGCTCTCGCCAAGATAGCTGCGAAGATGGCGCCTACGCCGATTGGACCAAAATGGCCAGCAAATAGAGCTTCTCTCCAAGTCTTGATGTCCGGGATGATCGGCTTCAGAGCCAACATGATGGGTATGCGGCGGAAGAAAATGACGAGGAGGGCAATGACAACAAGCCTCCAGGGCGTAAGTCCGAATTGTGGTGCGTTGTATTGCTCCCACGGTATGATGGATCCGAAATAGACAAAGTAGGCCAAATTCAGTAGCAGATCGATGACGTTGGAAACATGAGATTCTTCCGTTCTATGCGTAAACCAGCCATCGTTACTGAAGCCGACCCCAGCAGCAAAGCCAACGAGCAAGTCGTCGGTCCCAAGGGCAGCTCCGGTACCAGCACAAAACAAAGCCAACGTAAAGTAGAACACAAGAAAACTTTCTCTATCAATGAGACCCTTTCGATCAGCCCACTTAATCGCATGTCTCCCAAGATAGCCGATGAGGACCCCATAGATAGCCCCGAAGACACATTCGTACAAGATCGTATTGCAAAACCAGTGGAAGGCAGCTTGCTTGCCATCTGCTTTGTAATGTATGATGTAGAAAGCAAGATAGATGAAGGGAAAAGCCATGCCATCATTACAGCCAGACTCAGCAGAGAGGATGTCTCGGAGATGTTTAGGTACGCGTTTGGCAAACTTGCCTTTTCCCACGACAGACGACGCCAGCACCGGGTCAGTAGCGGTGACACAAGCCGCACATGCAAGGCTCTCCAGCCAAGTCAATGGCTCGATCATCCACCAAATGAAGAGACTGGTGATCAGCCAGCCAAACGTCATTACCGGTACCAGGAGGAATACCACCGATTTCCAGTGTCGTTCCATGTATGCTTTGGGCAGTTCGACACCGACAGCGAAACATTGTACCACCAGCACAACGCGCGAGCATTCGAGCGTTATCTGGTCCACATTTCCCCACGACGCTGGGTTGAATAAATTCGCCGCATGTGGTCCGAAAATGATACCACATATTGTTGCAACGGTGGCCTCGCCAATGTACAACTTCTCTTTGACATATAATGAACATAGCATGAAGAGACTGGTGAAGCCTCCAAGGATCAGATACGCCAAATGCGGCTTGTTGATCGACAACTGGTCCCACACCATATTGATGCCCCTTCTTGCAATGTCTCCTATGTACCAATATTGCTCCTTGCGTAGACTTCAGGCTGCTGAAGCGCTCTCATGGCCCTATGCCCCAATCGTTTGTTTCTCTAGCGAAGACTTCGTGCGAGGGTCTCAAAAGCATACAGTATCTGGTGGGGCCCAGTCGCCGCCGCCGGCTCGTCGTCGGCGCCGTGTTTGGGTTGGGCAGAACTTGAGAGGAGGGTGGTCAAGAGACAGTGACTGTGTAAAGCGAGCTACAGAATTCCAAGTTAAGAGTGAGGAAACGAAAGATTTGAAAGGATTGTGTTTCCGGAACAATGGCAGAGCAGAGTATCTGGCACTGCTCGAAGGCCTTGTCACGGGCCGTGTTCGGTTTGGAGGCGTTGTGCCGTGTGCTTCCGTGAGTCAGCCAGAAGGATCAGTGTCTGTATACCTTGCAGCTTCTAATATGCTGTGAAGAGGCCGGTCGAGTAGAATTGAAAGAACGACGGAAGGAGCGGGGCGGAACGAGAGGGAATAAGTGAAAAGTGTCGCCAAGCAGACATCTGCTCGATAAGATTTCTTGGAAGCATCTTTATTCTTTAGTTAAGCTTTGGGAGTTTGCCGGGGCCCGACGTAGGCCCGGGATGATCCATGCACACCCATTCGCCTCAATCGTGGACGACCTCTCGCGCTGATTCGGCCAGAGCAGCAGCTAAGATACGGGGGATACGAATATCCACTCTAGAAACGAGACGTAGCTCGCGTGGGATGTTGCCAGCATTTGGATGCCATGTGACCACCGATGCCTACTCAAGCCTGATAGATTCCGAGTGATACATGTACTTTGGAAACATGTGATCATGAGTAATTGAAGGGACAGCAACGACTTCGACGTCGCACAGGGAATCTCAAGCAGTGCAGCTTCTAATTAAACCATCTGTAGAGCGAGGGAACATAATGTTCGGACTCGCTCGGACTGTGCATCTCGAACGAGATAGGCTCTAAAGCATGTAGAAAGACTCAGCACCGCCGATATCGCCAGTCCTTGGAGAGTCAAAGCGGCGTTGAAAAACCTCGAGCATCTCGATTGCTAGGTACTTGTATGCTAAGCTAAGCTATGCGGATGCTAGTTGTACACAGCTATCATACAACCCCCATGCTCTTCGGTCTTTCCAACCTGCTTTCACACTTCGTAACCCAATACCACGCATCAATCCTCGTCCCCCATGATACACTAGAAGAGATGCTGTAAGAATAGCCGCGTACTTGAATCCTCGCTCAGCTCTTCCTTCTCCCCATGGACATCATCAAATATTTTTCCAGAACGCGCCAGCGCCAGAAGGGATCTCGAGTCTCTGCTGCGTCCGTCTTTCGATGCTTAAGCCTCCTGGCGGTGGCTGGAAGGTGACATGTGGTCCGTTTCTCGGGCTGTGCACGCCTTCTCCTGGCCCTTCCATGGGAGTGCGATCCCCTCTAAGTCTGGATGTGCTTGATGCTCCGGGCGATCTTCCTTCAGCTAACTGCGAGGCCTTCCTTGGGGTCTGCTCACTTCCCGCTGATGCCTTCGTGGGAGTCTGCTCTGTCTCACGTCTTGCGGTGGTTGAGACTGCTGGTGATGCAGTGAAACGGACCTGTGAAGCGTTCTCTGGGCTCTTCTCGCCCCCCACTAGCCCCTTTCTTGGAGTCTGCTCTGCTTCGAGCTTTTCGGTGCTTGAAATTCCTGGCGATGTTTGAATGGCGACCTGGGGCGCCTTTGCTGGGCTCTGCTCGCTTCCCGCAAGGGCCTTACTTGCAGTTCGCTCCGCTTTCGGATATTCCTCTGGGCTTTCAACCGCGTCCTCCGACGTCTGTCTTTGCCCCACTTCACCGTGATCTGATTCCTGCCTGAGCTTTCTCTCGGCTTCTTCTGCCCTTCTCTTCCAGGCTTTCAGCTGCTTCCTCGTGTCGTTTTCGTTACTGCTTTCTTCACGCGAGCAGCTTCGTTCCCTTGAGCTTCCCGTCTCCCTCACCACATCCAGACTCCTCCTCACCTGATTGACCTCATCGCTTTTCCTCTCTAGCTCACGATGTAAACGGCGGATCTCAGCGAAAAGAGCAGATGTATTAGTTGTGTTGCTCCTAGATGCCGGGGAGAGATGCCGGATGGATCCTGTTTCGCTGTTCTGGGAAACGCTTGGGCTACGATCGCGCTGCGCCGAATCGGACTCCGTTGGCACGTGCGAGATGGAAGACGAGGGTAGCCGGGCAGGGCTAGCGTTTTTGATAAACGCGTCCAGAGGCGAGGATGCCTTCATCGACGATGTAGTGAGAGCTTTACGAACAAACGGAACTCTTGGTGCTAATTGCGACTGTGTCGACGCCGGATTGGTTGCGAAGCTTTCCACGTGCACATCCTTAGGGCTATTATCAGCCCCATAACCATTGGATCCTTCAGAAACGGCAATGGACAAATGGTCGTCGGGCAGTACGTTGAGTATGGAAGGCCGCTGGCGGACCTGTGCCACCGGAGTGGTTTCTTTGCTCGGTGAGGGCGAGCGAGATGCACCTTTTCTCCGTGCTCGACCAAGCTCATGTACCGGTCTTGGAATAAGTGACTCCTTACCACGGCCAAGGTCGCTCTTCGAGTGTTTTAGAGATGAGCAACATTCCTTTTCGGGTACCTGAAGTGGAGGGGATTGTGTTTCTGTGGGTCCTGTGACGACCGTAGGAGTATCCTTCTTGGGTACAGAAGGCCGTGTCTCGATGGCCGCCGCATACACATCTGCGTAGACCATTGGAGCCAGAACGTCACGGGGGGTTTCCGGAACATAGTGGCCCTGCGATGGCTGTGAGAAGCGTTGAGCAAGAAGCCTGACATTGTTGTAGTGAGAGCTATTAGACGAAGCGTAACAGTAGGACGATGCTTCGCTCCTGGCAGGGGGTCTCCCAAGTGTTCTCGAATTGGCAATCATGAGTCCCTCATCTGGGTCGACGTCAAATCCTCTTGACCAAGCGAATGAATCTGCCATTAGCTGTGCATCCTCTGGAGGACCCTCGGCAGATAGCTGGACATTTGGGTCAATCAGGTCTGCCCGTCCGGGCTCACCTGTAGCGTTAGCACCATCGTCGTCAGCAAGTCTGGCATTGGTAGACGAGCGTGCAGCATGATATGGAACGATATTGCTCGATAGAGAAGAGCCTAGATAGATTCGATCTAGTGATGCTGATGCCTCCGACGTGGACAATTGCGAATCGCGACGGCTTTCATGACCGCTGGTATGATCCTCATTGGCCGGTGTATTATCGAATTGCTCTTGAGTTTCGTACAGTGGTTTTGTGACACGAGTCATGTCTGCAGTGATGAACGGATGCCTCAGGATAAGTTCATCTGGTATCGGCGCGTCTGTTCCATGCTGCAGCAAGCTCTGGCGATCGCTACTTCTACCAGGATGGCCTGCAAAGTGTACTTTGCTGACTTGCCGTCCATTTGTACGAGGCAGGTGTAATTGCCTAGGTTTTGAGTCCTTTTTCCCACTTGATGGCAGAAGCGGCGCCCCCTCGCTACTGTTGGTCACACAAGCGTCATGGAGCCAATCAGGACCTTTGTGGCTGCTAGAACGTTTAGGGCTTCGTGATGGTCTTGAACGGCTGTTCGAATGCCTCACTTTGTTAGCTAATTCGAAGGGTCCGAGGAAAACGTCGGAAGGATGGGTAACCCCGACAAAGCCATCTTCCGACGATGAGAGGGTGAACCTGCTCTTTCCGCTTGCCAGTTGTTGTCCATTGTCTCTATACTGTGAGCCCGAGGTGCCATTGACGGCTAGATCGCGAAGCTGTTTCACGACATCCTTCCAATTACTAATGAGCATCTCGCAGGCCTTTGCTGTACTCTTCGCCGTGTTGACATGTGCGACTAGAGCTTCGCTTTGCAGCAGCTTCTGCTCGACAACTGACTCCCGCTTCTGCTTCCGATACCTTTTGGGACTCTCCGTTATCGGGTTGCGCTGTCCCCCAAGGCTTTCACTACCGAAAACATCGTTGAGCGCGTCTCCTAACAGCAGGGGCCCGAGTACGAGACTGAGAGCATGGTAGCTCATGAGTTCCGATGATACTGCATTCGGTTTACCATGCGCGGCTTTCTCGGACTCGTGACCAATCAAGGCCGCAAGACCCAGTATTGCACAGATCAAAGAGAAGCGATGATCTGAAGTGACGGAAGATATGGCGAGAGCTATGAGCCGAGCCTTGAGCGCGACGAAATCTGCTTCCGGCTGATCTGGGCCGCGCTGGCCATTTGTAGCAATGCCGGAGATTGCTTTCAAGAGAGATAGCGAACCGAGCAGTCCACCTGGAAAACCCAGTAGGATCTTCTTAAGCAAAGAAGCGACATCGTGGACGGTGTACTCGATATGGGCCGGAAGGTCCCGAGATCCCACGGTAGACTGGATTGTGTTGGGGTCGTCGACGTTAGAGTAGTTTAGAAACCGATTAGAGTAATAGTCGTATAAGGCGTTGACTGTGCTGAGCTGCCCAGGAACACGGAAGATGCCTGGTGCTCTACTTCCTGCACTAATATTAGTGGTGACACTATATTAGTCACGGGTCTAAGGGTAAACACTAACCATTATGAACCAAATAATGAACCGTTGCGGATACACAAGAGGGTAACACAAGTTTGTCAATAGCAGCAAAATCACGCGGAAGTATCAAGATGCTCAGACCCCCAAGTCGGCTAATCTCTTCCAAGCTTCGATCTTTTAAGATGTCTTTGCGTGGCCGCGGCTGGATGCCGGACAGTGTGTAGGCACTTCGTTTCCGTCGCAGTTCTAGGGTACCAACCTTGGCCTTCATGTTGAAAGTTGAAGATGTTCGGCGTAGCAGCTTACGAACAAGCCAACTATGGTGGTGAGCGCGGGTGCTTGGAATACTTGCAAGCGAGTGACGACTCTCTGCAAATTAATCAGTGCTGGCTAATGAATTACAGCAACCAACTCACCGTTCTCGAAGCAATCAGGTGCCTCAACGAGTTCTGAAAGCCCATGCTCCGTTGCCAAACGATTAAATTCCTTGATGGACGGCCCGGAATCGAGACGCTGAGACCCCGCAGATGAGCTGGTAAAGTTCCTCCCACTGACCGTCGTCCACGTCGATGTTGTGTTTCGAGATCCGTTGCTCGAAACGTCATTTGGGGCATCATGCGATATCGGCAGATCATAATTTCCAAGGTCTTGACTTCCGGAGCCACTACCTATGTGGGAAGTGTGATGTGGGAAAGGGTGCTCATCAATGCCGTCCACTTGGTGATCTTGTGATCCGATGTTCAGAGGATCATCCGATCTTGGACCTGGAATGTCCAGGTGATATTTGGATGGTGAATCTGATATCAGATCTTTGCTATCCTCGATCCTCTGGAGCGGTGCATTCGATCTTCGACGTTTTGGCGGATTGAGAGCGTCTACTTTCCCTGGGTATGATGACTTTCTGGGAAGGACACCGGACTCTGCGTTCAAGAGGGACTGTGCGATCTTGAGATCCATGGGCTCTGGGTGACTGACTCTACTGGAAGGAAGCCGAGTTCTTCCTGGGATCACAAACGTATCAAGTGAAGACCTCCTTCTCGGTGGCCTATTCCGGTCTGGTGATACAGCTTCACTATTCGACGTCAGTGCAGCGAAGCTCTTTGACATCCGCATATTGATGCTTGTGCGAAGTATGCATGTTCAAGGTACGTAGAGCAAGAGAGGGTTAGTGAGCAGAAGCAGAGGTTAAAGGAGTTGTGTCAAGCGTTCTTGCCCGGTCATCATCGCGACCTGTTAGCCGTGGTATACAGGTCGCTCCTGCGCCTGCATTGTGAATATGTGAACATGTCACAATTTAGCATTCACCACCCTTTGACAAAGGGGCTTATTGTTGCATACAATAGGAAAAGCAGAGAGACAATACGAGAGCTCTAGTGCTTGTTCAATACTTATTGCAAAATTTGATCCTTATCCAGATCACCTCTAATTTCTTCTCTTAAGACGCCATCGCGCGAACTGATATGCCGCAAACCTCCCTTCGTAACTCATGCCGTGGATATACAACACCAGACCTATGCGCAAATTTGTGAAACCCCTACTACTTCACTCAGGCCTCCCGTCATCTGTTTCCCCCTGAAGGAGTATGTACTCGAGAATGTCACTCAAGGTTAGGATACCAACCAAGCGATTTTCGTCGTCGATGACTATGAGACGGTGCACTCTAGATTTCCGAATAGTGTCAAATATGATGTCCAGGCGATCATCGATAGAGCAAGTGTAGATGCCAGGGAAATCCTGGAGGCCTATCAGTACCACATCAGAAATATCGTATGCATATTACCCACTTCAGCGCGCTTCTGGAGCGCCTCACCAACATTCAGGTTTAGGTCATCGTAAGTACCGCCCCTGATTAGAGTAATGACATCGATTGCTTCAAAGACATTAGTGACGACGCCTATAAATATCAGCTGCATATCAACAGTATTGAACAAGGCTGGCCAACCGTCGCTGTTGCATATGGGTATACTAGAAATGTTGAAGTTGACAAGCTGATGAATGATATCGAAAACGGGCGTCTCCATCTTCGCGGTCTCAAGATTCTTGTAGGTGCCGAGATTGAGGCTCCGGAGAGGCTTCCGAAGCAGCTGCGTTTCGCTCACATTGACCGCAACAAACTTGAGGATCCGATATTGTGTCACAACACTGACGACCATAGCACGTCTGGTCTCGTCGTCGATGTCAACGAGCGGTATCCGACGGGCACGAGTTTCCAGCATTCGGCGACATGCTTCGTAAAGTGGCCGAAGTGGATGTATGGACACCGTCTCCAAAGGGGCGACGCCAATGGCCTTTTCGATCTCTGAAAAAGGCCATTATCAATTCGCTCTACGCAGACCCAACACAAATTGGCAGACCCACCTCGTAGGTTATTCAGCTTGAACTGGTCGATCCGGTTAACGGCCTCAGGGTTCTGCCAGTAATATTGGATGAGGTTGAGGTAGTCGGAGGTTGTGAGCAAGCCGGCAAATGTCGACGACTTCGAGTCCCAGAGTGGTGCGGAGACAATGCCTTCGAAATGGACGTCAGCAACAAGGGGCAGTCCGGCAAAGCTTGAATTACCATTCTGTGTCAGGATATTAAGACTGCTCTTGACCAGTAGCGAGGTGTCGAAGATGATCAACCGGAAACTCAGAGGAAGCACGTCGTAGCTGGTCCGTACTTTGAGAAAATCTCGGATTCTTTGCTGTGCGATCGAAGGTGTTACGTCAGCACAGCGCTTTGATGTTGGTTGGTAGGCTATCCAGACGGCGCATGACGGGTATGCTTGTGGGCAGCAGAAACAGCAATATCAAAAGTGACTATCAACGTACCAGCCCAACGCGTTGATCGCGGTCTATGGCAGTCTCTGGGGCGGCTGGAGTCATTGGATGCGGTCGCAGGTACGATGCTGGTGTAACAAAGCCCTCGTGACCTGGATTCCCTGGCAAGCTAGTCATGCCTTTTCTACTTCCCTTTAAGCCTCCGGTTGAATGGCGCAGAACGGCCTTTGGCGACAAATGGCCGGGCTCCCACGCCGAGCTCCCCGCTCTCAACACGTCAAAGTTGCTGTTGGGCTAAGACAACACCCTAGACTGGCCCTAGGGCATGATGGGGGCCCGAAAGCGATTGTGTTCTTCGTCGCCTCTGCCACTGAGATACCGTACGACGTCGTGTGTGGGACATGGAAAAATCTCAAGTCACAGAGATCCAGTTGGGTGAAACTGAATTGGCATGTGAAAATTGGGGTCTTGGCGTGGGGTGTTTGCCTCCTTCGATTGGCTCGCTTTGCGGACCAATCAACTTCCTCATCATCTTAACGCGACTACTAGTAAGAAATAGTGTACGGAGGTTCTCGACATTGATCAAAAAACGCAACGACAGAAAAGTGTCAACTGTTAGAAACGACCATCGAATACCCATAGACAAGAGGCAAACCCTTAAAGCATGTACATTGTTCAATCCAATGGCTATAGGAGACTCATTAGACCCTTTGACATATGCACCACGCCAGGACATTAGATGAAATAACCTACGGTTACCGGATGGTGAATGTCATTCTGTAATCTTGATGAATGACCCGTCAATTGCTTGGACACTATCTCAGATTTATCGACTTGTGTGCTAGACCATGCCGATATCCTTAGGATGCCATTTGCCTTTCCATCTTTGCCAACCTCCTACAGCAGCATCGCCGTCATCATCCTTAGCATCAAGGCTTGGCTCCATTATACCGTCGCTGTTAGACGTCTTGTCCGCACCAGACTGCAAAGTCGACCCCGACTCCGCAAGGGCCTTGTCTTCTCGTGAAATCGATTTTGCATCATGCTGTACGATCGGTACCCAGCGCGGCTCTGCCAGGTCCTGAATCGCTTTTTCGAGTCTCTCACCATATATAGCCTTTTCAAATGTGCGTCTGGGTGCTTCCACAATAGACTGTGCTAAGCGGACGCTCCAGTGGTTTTGACAATTCATGCACGTTGACAGGATATCGTTGTAGTCGATTTTGGCTCGAATGATTGGCGTAGCATAGAGTTTGCTCGTGAATATACGCTCAAGCCACAACATTACGGCTTGTCGATACGGATCAATGCTGACATCCAAGCATGTTGGCAGGATCATTTGGATTGCCAATTGGTCGGTCAGCACCTCAAGGAAATCCAGCTGATGGGCCGAAACCTTCTTGATTAAGGGATCCCACAAAGGGAAGTAGTCGTCCATAGATGAGTGTAGCCTACCAAGTTTAGCAATAGGCTTTCTTGCAATGCTGTTAGAACGTTGAATGCTTATTACTGACTCTCTGAGCTTGGGTATCATTACCCTTGGTTCAATGAGTACCACAGCCAACTCTGTGAGAGAAGCTTTGTCGTTCTTGCATATCTTGACCAAGTCTTTGCACGCCTCTTCGGACCATGTACCACCCACGGCCCGGGTTTGTAGATCTTTGCCACGAGCTTTGAGAGCATGATCTTTATATGTGGCCAGAATTGTCTTGAAACGCTCTTTGAGCTTAGCAAATCCATCTTGCAAGGCTTCGTTCTCATAAGGAAGCTTATTCGGCGTTAATTTCACCCAGTAATCATGCCACTACAGAGTTTTGGGGTCAGCATTCCGTCTTTGCGTCAATTTATTGGACCAGTCAGTACGTCTTGAAGCGGATGCTTCTGAGCCATGCCTCAGGGCTGTACACACCCAAATGGTATAGGAAAAGTGCTTAGAAGATGAAACTTACGAGCCAACGTAGCGATTTTTCGACTGCTCGTCGAAGGACCACTAAAGGCGGAAATTCCTCGTGTGTGGCCTGATGGCGCAATTCAACGAAGGACGAAGGCAGGCCTATCTGCTTCGCCTTGTCATACATTGAAATTCGATGTCTCGCACCCTGATCAGAGTCCACGAGACCAGTGACAAACCTAGGATTTTTCAATCAACCTAGCTCTTGTGCCCGCTTCAGGTAGATTACCGGCAGAAAGCGCTGACGTAGGATAATTGGATAGCGTAACTACTGACGACATCTGGTTTATCCGCAAGGATTGCTTCAGTAAGAAGCGCTGTTGACTCGACGGCGTGAGGTAGGTGGCCAAGGAGTTTCCAGGCAAAGACAATAGAACAAGCTTGCTTTCTACGATCAGGCTCTTTAGTCCAAGGGATCCAGTACAGCCGTTGGCGAATGTTCAGCAACTCTTTTCGATCACGCCAAGGCGTAAACTCATAGGCTTCCATCGCTCGTTAGCTGTGCATTGATTCGGCGACGTTGAGAGTTGCAATTGCAATTGAATCTGGAGAGATCCGTGTTAGCCAAGCACCGCGTCTAGTATCCGTCGCGCCTTGGCGATGCCACTAGCGATCTTTGGCATTATATTGGTGTAGTGAAAGCGTTTTTCCTAAGTCTGTTAGCTTGTTGCTTTACCATCCACGCTCGGGAGCACGATAACGAAGATCAAGGGTGTGTAACGAGAGGACCACGTTAATATAAACCAAATTTAGATTAGGAGATTGTTGCCATGCATCAACGCTTGGCTACAAATAAGCGATTGAAGAAAGTGTCCATGTATGATTCGACGTCCAAGAAAAGGTCCTGTAGAGAAGCCTATTACAAAAGTAGACCTGGGACAAGCGAAACAAGGAGCACACCTGCGAAGAAATAACAAAAAGTTCAATTCCGCATTCGGAACCTATGAAATCCACCCGGTGTAGTTTTCTATTGCAAGTTGAGCTGCTATGGGGGGCACTTGCGGAAGTACAGGATTGCGAACCAACGGGTTCGAACCCACTCCTTCGCTCATTGCATTCATGGACGCCCGGAGGCCTTAAATGTGGATCAGGAAATCCTGCGCCACATGTCCGGAGATACTGAATATCACTCCAATTAACATTATGAACACCAATATAAGAGACGCAAACAGAGAGCATTTGATCATAGGACCTCTGCAATTGTATGCGATCATCAGGAAAACCAACTAGACTCTGCTCAATCTGGAAATTTCACCGCATAGTTCTGGAACAGGCAGTTTCTCAACAAACCCACACGATAGCTTTGCGGTCGTGACTCAATGCGATCTTCACATAACACAAAGGTCGAAGCATACCCAAAAGCACTTACAATGCAGTCCGCTCTGGCCTTCCCGGTGACTATACTGCAGTCACAAGGGACTGCATTCGGTTCCTTTGCTGGGGCCTTCAATTACACTCGATAGTGGTCAAACGACTACACAAGCGAGCAATTAAATGGCATCATTGAAAGGCTTTATTGCCTTTGTATAGGCTGGAACGACGTGCATTTACATGGGATAAGGTCCAATAATGAAGGAGGAGAAACTTCTCTGACCGTGGTCGTCGTTCTCTAGCCGCAATGCAGGGCACAGCACTTGGCGGCACTGCAGCCAACCGTTAGGTTCCCTTCTCCTGAAATTCTGTCAAGCGCTTCGCTCTTTTTGGGAGCGGCGAAGATCAGATGCATAACTCTCGAGGAACTTGGCGTATGCTTTCGAGTATTGTCTATAGAGGTCTAGGGTATTCTATATTTATGTATATCCCGGGTCGAAGCCCTCTATAGCAGGTCTCCATCAACCTGCTTCTGGCGCTTGTGTTGGATCCCGAACAATGCGTCTGAGTCCAGCTCGTAAAGAAAACGTATCACAGTGAACCCAACCATGGAGAACGCTGACCCCAACACCTTGCTATTTATCATGCAACGCTTGAACGCTTTATAGAGAATGCGACTACTTGGCATGGTCAAAACCACAGAAGATTATCAGTGGCTGGGTCCAAATGCTTCGACTGGTATGCCGACAATCCTTGATCGAGTGTATAAGAACTGTTGTATTGCTCGTCGCTGTCGAAAAAGAATGTTCGGTGCAAAAGGTTGTCGTCCATAGGCAGTATGTGGGCCTGTGCCTCTCGAGGGGCGGGGACAGTTGGAAGGACCTCTTCGGCATCGTCAGTCGAATAGCCTTCATCAGCTCCGTCATCTTCAACATTGGCGCTGCTAAGGGGTTTCCATGTCTCTTCAAGCTTGAGCCCTCTGCCAAGCGAAGCTCCCAGGCCTGATGCGCGGTCGCCGACATGATCTAGGGATGCGAACATGCTACCATTCTTGTCGTCATACAGACCCATCCCGACTAGCTCTCTGCTTTTCTTTGCCGTCACTTGTGGCGGTATGGTAACGTTTGCATTGTGCGGAGTGTTCGCTGGGTATTGGATAGGTAGAAAATCGGGGGATGTAGGCATAGCGTAGTTTGTATGTTCGTTTGAGGGGAACATCGAACCCTGAGCAAGCGTATCGCTATTGTAAGAGGAGTATTGTTGCATGGTCTGGGTCTGATAATCATTTGCAACGTGGTAATAAGGGAATGGCACGAAAGAGATAGCTGAGTCCGGCTCAAAATAGTTCCAGTCCGAGCCTGCCGCACCGGACTGTTGACAGTAGGCGTGTGATTGACTGAAGGGGTGCTGGCTCTGGCTAGCCCCGTTTTGCACGCCACCCTCGAAGGATTGTCGACTGGACCCGGAGACCGCCAACGTCTCGAAACCTGCAATAGTATTCCCCAGTGTCCAGTCGGTGTTCGAAGCCTCGACATTCGCAGACAGTTGATATCCCGCCCTGGACGATACTATGCTCCCACGGTTCGATGAAGGATGCATACCAGTAGATACGTCTGAGGCGGGGCCGCGAGCCGTGAAGTGGTGGTTTTGCTGATTAATTTCGGTGCGGTATGGGTTTCCGCTGTTGTCTGGAAGAGCTTGCTTTCTGGCCGCACCGAAACCAGGGTGCCAGCTCATGGGCCTCATGGACTGTACCGATCTTACGGCGTCGCCGTAATCCTGTGAGCAAGGCTCTTGTACAGGGAAAGCATGGTCTCGCGGCAATACATGACTCGTCCGTGCTGACTGTGATGCAGTTGTTCGCCTTCGCTGCATGCTGTGCGGACTGCGGATGCTAGAGTTCGCTTTTGCTATCCTTGTCGATCCCCTCTTGCTCCCCGGAGATCCGTTGTGCGGTTGTCTGGAAAGGCGTGGTACCAACTGGGTCCTCGTTGACCAGCATGGAGCGTCGTAACAGATAGCAGACTCCATTATATGACGCCTGAGGTCATGCCAATGGATGTATGTAAGTGTTGCGTGAGCCCAGGAGATGCTTCGTATGTGAGTCTGACGCTTAAGGTGTAATCATAGCCAGTCCGTAGAGGAGCAGGACATATATCAAGTATCTAACAACCGGGTGTCTTTCGAAAATGATAAGGAGATGTATTGAGGCAATGGGGGGAAAGTATGGCAGCGCAAAAGAGGCAAGGAGGCAGCATCATTGCTGTAGGGCCTGTGAGTGTCCGGCATCCTACTGGTTGTGTCCATGGCTACTTCAAAGGCCTCGCGGCAGGACGACCGGCGGGAATGCAGAGGAGCATAGTTTAAATTGGAAGTGTAGGCTGGAAACGCCAATAAAGAAAGCGGACTGGCCCTTGTTCCATCATCCATGCCTGCGCCCATGCGAGGATTGACCGGTGACCCGCGGTTGGAGAAGGATGTTTTAGGGCTTGTTGTGGGGGTGTGGTCACAAATGTAAAACAGCATCCTTGGAGCATAGGCTGAACTCTGCTCGAGCATGAGCCATGGAAGCATGGAGGAGCATGGGAAAGGGGGGGAACCATCAGTTCCATCACACGCTTGGAGTAAGCGTGTGCCGGTAGTGGCACCTGTACGAACCGACCGACCGACGAACATTCGTACCGCGCCGCTAATTGTCCATCGGGCCTGAAGTCTCATGAGAAGCGGTCTGTAACTAGGCCATCAAGCCGCATCTTTCGCTTACTAGGCTGCGCTGTCTTCCGCTTTGTCTATCAATCCTTACTCATACATACGTGGCTACTGGCTACGGCCTCCAATCATTCCTTCTCCCAATTCAATCGCCAATCCGGCAAGGCTAATGCTTTTCGTGATCCAAGAAATCCACTTCGGAACACCTTCAACTTCCTAAACCAGTGGCCTCATCTGCACGTGCAGTCTCCCGGCATCTTGACTCGGGACCATAGCCTGCTGGTTGGTTTCAGCGGCTGATTACAACGTGCGAGTTCGTCGCTCTAGCAAGTGTAGGAAGGAGCGCCGCCCCAAAATCTCTCAGCTTAGATTGCCTCGGCCGTCACTACTGCATGGACGATAACCGCTTGAACGCATGACGGACTCGCACCCACGTCGGATTTAGATGAGGAACGTGGGACGGGGTTTCGTCCTTGTTGGCGATTGGCTTCCACATTTTCGTACTGCCAGATACAGCCGCCTATGCTGCCACCCCAAAGGAGTTGACGGATTGATGGACAGCCGGTCAGAAGTTGGCACATGTCGATCGCTGCAAGGCTCTGGCCTCGCGACAACCACCACATGTACTACGTCGACCCGATTTTCCCAATGCTGCCGACAGGTGGCACGACGACAAATCCGGGCTTATGGTTGCGAACTGCATGAGACGATACGACACCACGCCACCAGCAAAGTCTTCCAACTCAAGGATCCCGACCTCCTGCTGTAGCTTCCGTTTGATGATCGGCTTTATCAGCGCCAACGAAAGCACTGTGCAGAGTAGATGCTGGTCTGGAGCCGCCTGAGCGCTTTGCTGCATGGGGAATTATCACCTCTCGGGTTGAGACGCCTTGCTCTTTTGCGACAAGCTGCGACGTTCTAGGATGCGTCATCCATTTGCATCTTCGAAACTGCCTCTGCACGCCGTAAGCACGTTCCATCATCCATGTCGAGTCGACGCATTTCCGAGAACATGGAAGCCAAAGATGCGCCCAGGCCTCCAATCACATCCTACCACTCCAACCCCCCTTCCCCGCCTTGCTGCACTGTATCCGATTAACCTCAAGACTAAACAAGAGATACCAATCGCATGGAGAGTCTCCACAGCCATCAGACTACTAGTGGATGTTGCCTCCGGGTTGCGCAATCTCTAGAAGTACCTAAGTAGACTTGGCACAAGCCAGCCTTGATGATTATTGTCTTCTGCTCGAATTCAGTAGGCTGACTCCAACAGATCCGAATCATGTACGACTTAGACGGCTGTCCTCATGACATAAAGAAACTTTGGGTACTTTAGTCCGTAAACGAGAGCAGAGAACCTAGGCTTCGCCACATATCTCACGGCTCGCAGCGGTCAGATCATAAAGTATGGGCGGCCTGGCTGTGGGATGCTCTTCACAATTCGAACTTGACGCGTCACACCCACTCAAGGGTCGAAGCTTCTTCGGGGTGAACACACGACTTTTTGTACGGAGCATCTGCCGAATTTCTTACACAAGGCCAAAACCCGAGGATCAGACACGAAATCTCACTCAACAAACCTCGTCTTGCACCTCTTTACCGTCATACTTTAGGTACCGCTCCACAAAATCCAGCCACCGCTGCCAAATATTGTGAGCGATCCACCGGATGAAGGTATCATGCATGCACCATGCGCAGCCAATGTCAATGCATGATCCGTTTAAGGCGTTGGCTACGGGTAAGCTACTGTGTGCTTTTGCGAATGGCTGACGCAGGCGTTGATCTCGTCGCTTTGATATCTGCAAGCGTAACGTCCAGGCTACGGCTGTGGACCATCTGAGCGATGGTCTATCGTAATGCTTCTTTTACTCCCTTCATCAATGCTTGAGCCTACTGGGCGTACTACTGCAGTGAGAGAGGGCCACCCAAGTCAAGGCAATCAAAGGTTGCCTTTTTATACATCCGTGCTATTCCGTCTGCAACTATGACATCTAGATGGTTTGGAAACGCGATCTGTGCGCTATCTCCGTATCGAGGAGGACTCGATATACGTGGGTACTCTCCTGCAATTGCTGCCATAGACGGCAATCGTACCCAGAATAGGCCGGAAGCCATGCGCGTTACTCCTTCGATCGGTCCACGTCAGTGCGATAAATCTGGCTCGCTATCTGCTCGATATTGGGCCTCTGAGAATCAATCGTAACGCACCTACCATAGGGGGATACACGTACTCTGGCCTTCCACATACAACCCTGAACATGTTCCGGATCGATCACCGCTTGCGAGATCCTTTGTCGTACTTGAATTGTTGGAAGAATTTTAAGGAATTGCTCTTTTCCTTGATTGCCATAAAGTACGGACGCCGAAGAACTATGGAGGAAGTGTGAAAGTTATGCGGCTCGATGCTCAAGCTGGAAGCTTCCAGCCGGGCGTTGTCGGTCCGGATTTGCTGGGAGGGAATGGTATGTTTCTCCCTCTCTCGAACCATTGAGGACCGTCTGGTTGCTCGATCAATGCGGGGCATGTTACTTCCCACTGCCTAAGGAAATATATAAAGTCGCCCATGAGCCGCCGAACGGAACAATTCTCGCTAAGCTTCGGGATTGCAGTCGTTTGAACAAAGGCCGATTGGGATTGGCAATTGGGTTGTGCCCGAGTACATCTCAGGCGAATTTGGATCCAAAAACGAGGATAGATAGCAACGAGTCACCGCAGAGGTAAGGTTCTCATTGAACGACGATTTCTTGGAAGAAAAGGGCATAAGTGATCCAATAATCCACTACTGTTTCACAACTGGGGTGCGTGATATCATACACGACAAGGGACTTTGGTTGACACAACTGTTTTCTTATTGTATCAGTGTTGTAGTACTCGAACGAGTCTCGACGTGATACCTATATTGACATCTACTTCAACGGCGTGTCGTAAAATTATCAGCACTCCATGTGTTCAAGCGATGTAAAGGTGAACCCCTAACTCCTAAATCCGAGCGTCCATCGGGCCTCGGACCGTATTGCCGATCAGGACAGGATCGAAGTACGTATCAGCGCAGCTTTCTACGAGCTGAATTCTTCGCCTCATGGAAACCCGCGAGGGGATTCGTTTCAGATGATATAGACCAATACTACGGGTCACTCCAAGTAGCAGGACTGTCGGACGACATCCAGGTTTGGAAGCTCAATATTGCAGGCTCTTGAGCTCCTAGTGGGAGTCTCAGTCGACGCCATGGCGGCCGAAGAACGGGATGCCCCTCAGCAACAGGCGAACATGGCGCACTTGCCAGACCTTCTCCGGGGTGAATCCTACAATGTTGTAGGTCCGACTCTAGTCATCAAGTATCATCGGCCGACTCATCTTACCCCAGAGACGAAGAGACTCGAGCGCCAGCGAATCAGAATACCAGCACGCCCTCGAGGTTGCTTTACTCCTTCGCGGCCGTATGCTCGCGCTGAAGCCATGAGTGCAGGTAGTCTTCGACGCCGACAGAGTACACCGCCGCAAGTCTTCCATGGCCACATCCGAGAATCCGCAGTTGGAGAAGAGATCCGAGAAGATGGAGGTGAATTCATGTTTCCTGCATCAATTGCTGGAAAGGCAGCGAATGAGTGGGAAGAGCAAGATTGCGTCCATGACAGATGTCGGCATGGACGAACAAGTGGACAAGGCACCAAGTGGCCGTAATGGGGTACATTCGAGGCTCTTGACCAAACGCCAATTGCTCGCAATGGCGAGCGAGATTCGGGATCTTTCAAAACGGCTGGGCAAATTGCGGCTCAAGTTACATGTGAAGACAGTCTTCTTGTTGACCAAAGCACATGATGAGACACTCATTGACAAGACCAGAGACGTGGCAGAGTGGCTCTTGTCGAAAGATCGGGATACTCCATACATAGTGTAAGTTTGGCATGCTGGCCTAGCCTGGGTCGAGGGCTAATGGAATTAAGATATGTGGAAAACACGTTAGAACATAATAAGATCTTCGATGCGCATGGTCTTCTGGCCGCAGACCCGTCTCGAGAAGGTCGCTTGAGATATTGGGATAATGATCTTTGTGCCAAGCACCCACACACCTTCGATTTTGCGGTTACCGTGAGTCCGATAGCTAATCCTAGGGAAATACGATCTTTAACGTATTACAGCTTGGAGGTGATGGAACGCTTCTCTACGCAAGCTGGCTGTTCCAGCGTACGGTCCCTCCCGTGCTCTCGTTATCGCTTGGCTCTCTAGGTTTCCTTACCAAATTCGACTACAGTGGTTTTCGAGAGACACTGACCACTGCATTCCGAGACGGCATTACTGTGAGCCTGAGGCTTCGATTTGAGGGCACGATCATGAGAACGCAGAATAGAGATCGTGGTGAAGGGAGAGACCTGGTAGACGAGTTGATAGGAGAAGAGTCCGACAATGAGTTTACACACAAGCCGCACTCGACGTACGAGATCTTGAACGATATTGTCGTGGATAGAGGGCCGAATCCTAGTATTTCGCCGTCCGAAGGACACCCATATACAGCCCTAACATGCTAACATCCCACCAGCAATGTCCTCTATTGAGATCTTCGGAGACGACGAACACTTCACGACCGTCCAAGCGGACGGCGTCTGCGCAGCCACGCCCACGGGCTCGACAGCCTACAACCTTGCAGCAGGAGGCTCTTTGTGTCACCCAGAGAACCCCGTGATCTTGGTGACAGCGATATGTGCACACACCCTGTCCTTCAGACCCATCATACTACCAGACACGATCGTTTTGCGGATCGGCGTTCCCTACGACGCTCGAACGTCATCCTGGGCCAGCTTCGACGGGCGGGAAAGGTATGGCGTTTCTTTATTTTTCATAGCTGCTAGCGGGACTGATGAAAGGCAGGGTCGAACTCAACCCCGGCGACTATGTCACGATCTCGGCTTCCAGATATCCCTTCGCAAATGTCATGCCTCAGGGAAAAAGGAGCGAGGACTGGGTGAGCAGCATCTCGCAGAAGCTGAACTGGAACTCGAGACAGCGTCAGAAGAGCTTCAAGGAGTGGTCCAATGATTAGCATTCCTTCTCTTCTAGCGTATCATCAAGACCTTCCGGAAACTATGTTGCCATGACCTTCTATGTTGTGAATATGTATGCACGGGAGCCATATTCCGTCAACTCGTTTCTTGACGTCGACACGCGGACAATGCAAAATTACACTAGGGGTATCACAAGCACAACCCAAGCTCAACAATTCCCCTCATCATAACTCCTCCTCCTCCTTCTCCCCAACCCCTCCACCATCCTCCAACCCCACTCCCACCCCATCCCTCTTGTCCACAACCACACGCGCCCCGCGTATCCTCTTATCAATCTCATCCCCATCCTCGCTCTCCTCATCAACCCACTCCTTCCCATCTTTTTCCTCTCCCTGATCCCCATCTTCTTCGCCCTTACCCTCTTTACTCTTATCCTCTTCGCCCTTCCTCCCTTCTTCGCCCTTCCTCCCTTCTTCGCCCTTCTTCTCTTTCTCCCCTCCCCCCCCTCCCCCCTCACCACCACCCTTCCCCTCCATCCCCCCCTTCAACCCCAGATTAACATCCCCCCACCCCCTCCTCCTCCCCCTCCTCACTCCCTCCCTCCCAACCCTCAGCTCCACTTTCCGCCCCATACGCTCAATCACCGTCTCTGCCCTCTCGATCCCTTTCTCTTTCCGGAGGCGCTGCGTTCGGGATAGAGGTTTGACGCGTGGGCGCTTTTTGGAGATGCTGCCGGAGAGGGTTGTGTGTGTGGAGGTGGGGGCGGGGCGGTGGTCGGGCGTGTGGGTTGGAACGGGAGGGGAGGCGGCGCGGCGGGAGAGGCGGGAGCGGGGGGGGAGGGCTGTGGGGTGGGAGGTTAGTTGGTGGTGAGGTGGGGTGTGCGGAATAAGGGTTGTATGGTCGAGGGGGAGGGGGATGGGGGAAGGGGATGGAGGGGAGAAACCTTTGGAGGTGGGTTTGGGCTTGGGGTGGGGGACTTTGGCCATTGTTGTTTTGGGGGTTTCGGGGGTTTTTGGGGCGTTGATGGAGGTGGGAGGTAGGAAGTGGGATGTTGGGATGTGGAAGATGTGGTGTGAGGGATAGTAGGGTTTCAGGGAAGGTTCAGTATTGTGGAAGGTGGGTTGGTGGGTGTGGGCTGTTGAGGAAAGGAAAGTTTTCGAACGGGGTGTAAGTTTTTTTGAGTGCGAGATCTGCGGGCAAAAACTCCAAGATTTCGCGATGTTCTGTTGAATGGCGTTGGTCTACAGGTTCACTGGCTTATTGGGATCGTAGAGTGCTATGTGTGATACAGCAGCATGTTGCAGCTGGGAGACACAGCCCGCGATGCTCCTACTAGAGTGCCACAATCAAAAGCCTATACGAGATTTGGACCGATGCAACGCCTTGACAGATACTCTACAACAGGCCAGCATCAACCCATAGGGCGACAAATTACAACGCAAGTATCAGAGTCCAGTCTCATCACCACCAACAGACAGTTACCTCTATTAAGGCTTTACTACGACGACCAAGTCTCTTCTCCAAGCCCTCGCACAAGGCGAGCAAGCATGATGAAAAGAAGATTGAAGACCATCAAAAATTGCGGCCTAAAGGTCACCGAAGTGAACTTAATAGCTCGTACCGCCGCGATGTGCAATGCAGGGTTTGAATTATACCGAAGCGGCTTTATGATCCCGCCAGGTAGGCCAAGGTAAGTATGCGGAGGGAATAGGATGTAAAGGTTGAGAGGGTTTATGTACTTAACTAGAGCGGGCCGGGTAGCGGGGAGGGTGAAACTGGGAGCGCGCTAGGGACTTGATAAATTGAAGTTTGATACTGCGTGGGTGGGGCTTGTGCTTTACCTCGCATCACTTGAATTCTTACTCCTCAGAATTACTTTGCGGTATAGTTGTTTGCGATGCATTAGCTGTTGCATGTGGCGTACTTCAGCCTTCTTCTCCCTTCTAGGTTTGTCCTCTCGTCTTCCCCAACATGGCCTCCAAACGCATGACTGCAAACCCCATTAAGCCCGCCCGCTACCGCCCCGGCAAGCCCGTCGCTGAGGAACACTCCTCGTCCGAAGAAGAAGCAGAAGACTCTCAAGACGAGGAAGTCGAGCAATCCGCCCCACAGACCAAAGCCCCACCACCAAAAGTAACGTCCTTCCCCTCAGATGCCACGCGCATAGCCAGCAACCTCAAGAAAGTCGATCTCAACGAACGCCGCAAGCAAGCGGCTGCTAGAGAAGCTTTAAGACAAGAAGCAGAGCAAGCTGCTAGAGCTAAGGAGGAAGAGGGATTCGAGACTGAAGAGAGTGAGGAGGAGGAGGACGAAAGTGAAGATGGAGGAGAGAGCGCCAGTGAAGAGAGCAGTAGTGAGGACGAAGCTCCTCAGAAGCTGATACGGCCTACCTTTATCAAGAAGGGGCAGCGGAAGGAGGACACAGTTGCGGCAGCGCCTACGAAGACAGAAGAGGAGCATTGGGCGGAAGAAGAAACTCGGCGGAAAGAGAAAGCTGATCTTCTGGTGCAAGAGCAGCTAGAGAAAAACGCCGCTGCGAAGGCTGCAGGCAAGAAGTACTGGGACGACGACGAAGATGAAGAAGCCGACCACGTGGACGACACCGACGGGCTTGACCTGGAAATGGAGCGCGCGGCGTGGAAGCTGCGGGAGCTGAAGCGGGTGAAGAGAGCTCGGGAGGCGATTGAGCTTGCGGAGAAGGAGCGCGAGGAGGTGGAGCGCCGACGGAACCTCAGCAAGGAAGAGCGAGAGGCTGAGGATGCGGAACATCTGGAGCGACAGAAGGAGGAGAGGGAGGGCAAAGGCAAGATGGGCTACATGCAGAAGTATTTCCACAAGGGAGCGTTCTTCCAGGATGATGCTAAAGCGGAGGGGTTGGATCGGAGGGATATCATGGGCAGTCGGTATCAAGACGATGTGTCGAATAGGGAGCTGCTGCCGCAGTATATGCAGATCAGGGATATGACGAAGCTGGGGAGGAAGGGCAGAACGAAGTATAAGGATTTGAAGAGCGAGGATACGGGGAGATGGGGTATGTTTGAGGGGAGAGGTCCGAGCCGGGCTGATGGAGGTTTGGATGAGAGGTTCATGCCTGATAGGGATGGTGGAGGGAGAGGAGCTTCTGGTGCCAATACCATGCCTGTCGGTGAGAGGAGGAAAGCGCCTGAGGGCGCTCCTGATGGTCCGAAGAGCCGAGGGGATGATTTCGAGCGAAGAAGAGACGACAGGGGCCGAGACTACTCCCATACAAGAGGTCGAGGTGACGGAGATGATCGACATCGATACAGAGATGATCGGACAAGTCGCCGTAGCCCTCCGCGAAGACACTCATACTCAAAGTCGTATTCGAGGTCACGGTCACCTTCACCGCGAAGAGATCGATATCGGGACAGGGACGATCGAAGCAGAAGGAAACGGAGTCCCTCTCCATACAATGACCGCTGTTCCGACAAGCGGCAAAGAGTAGATGCTAGGTAGCAGCTCCAGCTCCTAAACATCCACCAAAAAAATCATATACCATCCAAAACTCCTCCGCTATGCATATGCCCTTGAATCCTCATCATGCAATATCGCTCTCCCCGCCCCCTCCCTATCAACCCACCCCCATCACCCCCCCAACAACTTCTCCCTCTCCACAACCCCCTCCTCAAACCTAATCAAAAACACCGTCTTCCCAGGCCACATCTCCCCCTCCGCCCCTCCCCCCTCATTCCCCACCCAATGCGCACTGACCCCCGCCCGCATCCCCAGCCCCGCACACACCCCCTCCACAATGCCCGCCACGAACGCCGCGCAATTCAGCTGGCTCATCTCCTTCGGCACGCTGATGTACTGGTTCACCAACGGCTCGTTGTCCGTGATCATGTACTCCGTGGGGTTCGTAGAGCTCGCCTCGATGGCGTCGGCGGGGCGCGCGAAGAGATGCATCCAGAGCGGGCGGGCGATGAATTGCAGGAGGGGGAGGATGCGCGTGGGGCGCGGTTGGGGGGGGGAGGTGGAGGAGGAGGAGAGGGTTGGGGGGCGGTGGAGGAGGAGCGGGAGGAGGCGCTGGCCGAGGGGGAAGCCTTGGATGGAGAGTCTGTGGTCGATTAGCGCTGGCGTGGATAATCACGGAGAGGATGCCCAGGGGGGGGGGATGGTACCGTCTCTCAAGGTCTTGGATCCCGGTCACGCGTTTCTGAGCGTAGCTTACCATCTCGGCGAAGAGGTAGGCGAAGCTGGCGCGGCTGAGCTCGGCGGTCCGTGTGCGGTTCAGGTTGCGGTCGTAGATGCTTTTGCGGTTGGAGGGGTAGCGCAGGCCGGTGGGGCCGGCTTGGGAAGCGGGGCGGGTGGGAGGTGCTTGAGAGGAGGCGGGGCGAGAGCTAAGTGCTTGAGAAGCGGGGCGTGAGGGAGGTGCTTGAGAGGCGGGGCGTGAGGGAGGTGCTTGAGAGGCGGGGCGTGAGGGAGGTGGGGTGGGTTGTTGGGTTTGAGTGCTGGGGAAGTTGGTGGTGGGTTTCGTGGATGCCATTGCTTGTCGTTTTCAATGGTGGGTTGAGGAGAGGGGGAGATTGGAACACTTTAACCTAAGGGACTGTCTGGTGAAGCAGAAGTACTTACCCTCGAGTCCTAGAAGGGAGCCTTAGGGCTGATCTACAGCGCTAACAGGGGCGAACGAGGAAGAAGTAAGCTAAAACATCTTTGATGTAGTACTCATAGAAGTACTGCCGTGTGACCTCTTGCCCGCCTTGATCATCCAAATCAACTCGATTGGCAATCATAATAGATCCTCATTTAAAGCCCTTGGTATGTCCTCATGTCCTATTGTACGCTCAGAAACTGAACATAAGCACAGTTCCAACTCCATTCGACTTGTGCATTTAGACCATGCTACCTCTCACTCAAGCGATCCTTCGTAATCGGTTGCTGGCGCCAATCACGTGTGACTTTCCTGAAGAGCAAGCCCACGGAAAGGACGGCGTTGGAGACCCATACACAGACGAGCATAATGGTAAATCTTGTTTCAAAAATTAGCTACGTAGGGGAAATTCGAATCAAGCCTTGGAAAACGTACGCTTCGGACAAAACATCCCAAGCGGGAGCATTCATCAGCTTCCCAAACTCGAGAGTCGCCAAAGTCCAGACTCCCTAACAACACATCAATAAGCGATTCGACGATTGAGAGGAGAACCATACGATTGGAAAGATCGGACTCCACATCGAGATATCGTGGCCCAGATTCTTGATCCCTCCACCCTTGAACAAACCTAAGTGAATAGACTCGACCAAAGCGAAGGCAACCCAAAACGCTCCGTAGCCCCAAAGCACAAGAGCGAATAGGATACTGGCTGCTTCGACGATGTTGCCATCATTCCCCGTAATAAAGCGACCTTTGTTGTAAACTCCGAAAGATGCAATGCCTGGCGATGCTGCGCTAGTACCCAGAACCATCGCGGCATACGATGCTTGACCCAAGGGCCCGATGATGACATAAGTCAGAGGTGCCTTCGAGCGAGGAGGCCAGCTACCATTGAGCAGGCGAGCTATGTATACAACTATCAGGGACAGAGCAAATGGCAGACCCAAGCCGATCATGATGTAGCCAACAATAATCATTGGTACCTGCATACGGGCTGTGATATTCGCGGCGAATGAAATAACTCCGCAGGTTGCCGCGGAAGCGAGAGCAGCTATAGCTGGTAAAATTACAGTCGGAGGCATGCTGTCGATCCCTGGAGCGTGGTACCACATATAGACGTACGGTATGCCAACGGTGGCAATGAAGGCAACTCCAACGGCTATCCAGCCCAGGGTATAAGCAGCCGTCCCCCACCCTGGTCCAAAGGAATGGGGACACACTAGAGCAACCATGTCGACGATCTATAAGTTTTCAAATTCAGTGTTCCCCTTCTTAGTCCATCAAATAGACAGGTCAGAGTCTCTTGATACACCCAAACGGGGTCAAAATCGCTCAGGAATAACAACTTACACTGCTAAAGGTGATAGACGCACTAGCCAGGCAACACACCTCAACGATATTGGAAGTGAGCTCTTGCCGGGTAGTCTTGGAGAACATGCATGCTTTGACAACATATGTAAGACTAAAGAGTATCGCGAGCACGATGGTCAGGAGCCAGACTATGATAGCGATAATCTTGAGGCCGCTGAACTGGTAATGGAGGTTGTAGAGAATGACTGCCAAGATGCCGGTGCTTTGAGATATCAAGAAAATTTGCGTGGTACATTGTTCAATCAATTTCAGGAGGACCGATGAAGACTGCGACTTCTCTATCAAAATGTCAGTAAACCAGAATACAGTGTCTCTAGTCTTCAGGGTCGAGGCATTACCGGAGGAGTGCGCAGCTCCATTGGACATGCTCATCGTGTCAGCTAGAATAGCGAGAAAAAATACGGGAAGCTTATAGAGTTAAAATCAATGATAGAATGATGTCCAGCCACATAGTGAAATGTTGCCAATAATCATTACGTTATGCAGTGCCTCTTGGCTTCTTTACGCAGATTTTACCTTTACCAAACGGAAATGAGACTCGGCTTCGCGGCTTCTCGTGATGTCATGCAACGAGTATGGACCTGCTAGGAAATACGACATGACTGACAACAAGCGGAAAGAGACTGATAGACCTCCCGTTCTTGTGGCAAGCTCAATATGCCAATTACCTTACAATTCTCCGCTACCAGTGTGCATAATTACTGTCGTCGTCGCTGCTTTCAGATCCATATGTCGATCACGGCTGGTCCACTTGAGCGAAGCGACCTTTACGTATTCACGCATAGAGTGAAGATGGCATAGATTGTTGTCGGCTTTATGTATCAAACGCTTATCGTCCAAGGAATAGAGAATGTAAAGTACTCATTGACGGTAATTCTTATCAGTCACGGGAAGAAGAAGAACTCGGCGGTCGCCGAAACATTAGCCGAGTCATACTATTGTGGAATCGACACTCATTGACATACGCTTGCGCGTGACCTATGAATTGATAGCTACTTTCATATGCTGTCTACGCGATGTATGGCCGGATACACCTTGAACACCTGAGCATCGTACACACATATTTCCAAAGGCGCATTACAGATCAGACTGCTACTTCCACAGAGAACAAGTTGTGGTCCTCAACAATCCTGTATTGGTCAGCTCCCTCTGTACCACAGACTAGATAACGGCCACTCCGCACAATTTCCTACATCGCCAGCTCCTGCGGTAAGATTGGTGACCCGCGCGGACCGGGCTTTGGTGATCGTCATCAGGACTTTGCGTTCGAGATTGATCGCGATAGCACGCCCTATGCTGCATGCTTATGCTTCGACCTTGAGATCTGTCGTGAAGGCATGCTGACAGCTCAGCCTCTCGAAACCGCATGGTATTATTCGAGTCCCGGTTCTTGTTCGTCCTCTTAGAATATCCGATTTTCGCCAGCCACTGCACGTTTTCCCTTCGTCTTCCGCTTGCCAGTCGTGCCCGTTCCTGGGGTCTTGAAGAATAAACTAGGCCCGTGTCCTTCAGCGACCTGGTAGCTAAGGTAGCCTCGGTGCGCATGATCCCTGTAATATTCGAGGTCTTTCCGGCTCGTAGGGTCTGGCAAGCGGGCCATAAACCCCGCTGTTTTGACGGGCTCTTGACCTTCGACCTTAAGCGACTTCAATGAGTTGATGGGATCTGTCTTTCCTCGCAGTATCCTCTGGATGGAAAACGGTGTGTAGAATCGTGTGGTGACCGAGCCACCCGCCTTCTCAATAGCTGCTATAGCTGAGGCGGACGCCTTCGATACAATGACATTCAACGGGCTTCGTAGCTGCTCGGAACCCCTTGAAAGTAGCTTGACTCCTTCTGTGATGTTGCAGACGCAACGAGATTGGCCTAGTTCTTTGATTGTAATCGGTCGTAAGGGGTCTATCCGACCCTGGTCGACCCATGACTGAAGACGGTCTAGATTGAGCGGAACGAAATCCTCAGAGAAGCTACAGACCCATATGGTCAGCATTCGCAATTTTTCCGTCCGATCTTGGCGCCTACACGTTGTTGAAACCACGTAGGCCATGGCTGACTTCTACTGGCGTCTGCCCTCCATTAAGACCGCGCGGTACTTTTCCTTTCGATTTCTGGCCGTTATAACCACGACCAGCGGTCTTTCCTTTGCCTGACGACGGCCCTCGACCTCTTCTAATTTTCTTATGGTAAGCGCCAGGTGTATCGGAAAGGTTCGCAAGGATAGATGCAGATCGTCGTTGCGGGTAGACGAAGGGCAGAAGGAATGGCGCAATGGCAGACGAAGGAGGAAAAGCAGTTGGTCGTATCGTCGACAGTAGTCTTGACGACATGATAATTGCCTTCCTCAACTTTCATTAGCAGTAAACACTGAGGTCGGAGACAAGGGATTGTCGTGAATCTGAAGCGACGCCCTCTATCTTGGCAGCTCGGCGGAATAAATTCCGGCCTCTACGGGAATTTCCCTGAGGACTCGATGACACTGAAGCGCAGCGGGCCGTGAAACAGCATGCAACTGGAAGACACAAGGTTATGGCGACGCTGATAGCATGTGGCTGCGGTGGCATGCGCAGACTTGAGTGCGTCCAAGTCTTGATTGTTATACCGTACGAAGAATGATCTCTTTTGGCTTCACCAAGCGGCGTCTGTTCCTGGCCATCGCAGCATTTTCTCTGTTTTTAATCATCTCAAATCTTGTCGCACTGTCAGACACCGGCATCACCACGCGCATCGAGGATCTACACCTGCCCGGGCTTCCGAAGAAACCATGGCACTCTGGGGACAAATACGAGGATTCGCCAGGACCCGCCGACGCCCACCCCATATCGCTGTTAATGACGGAGGCGGACAAGACATGGCGCGCTTACGAAAACACTCGCTCAACGACATTTAGACAAACAGTCAGCAAGTACAGAAACAAATACGGGAGACACCCGCCCCCAGGCTTCAAGGATTGGTATCGATTCGCCCGGAAGAAGAACGTTCATAACATCGACGATTTCGAACAAATCATGGACGATTTGCGTCCATTTTGGGCCATCGAGCCTCGGGTACTGCGTAATTTAGCGGCAAATATGGCTAAGAAAGAAGACCAAGGGGTTGCAACAATCCATATCCGCAATCACGAAGTGGTCAAGGAGAGTAACGGTTCATGGAGGTCGGAGACATTGGTCACTTTGATCAACAGGTTCATAAAATTTCTGCCGAATCTGGATATCCCTCTGAATAGACTAGACCAACCGCGTGTTGTCGTAGAGTGGGAGACGATGCAGGAGCACCTGAAAAAGGAATTTGAGACGCGCAGAACTCCTCCGGAAGCAATCGACGAATTCTCGACGGAGATGTCTGACCTTCACAACGTGACCAGTGGTGAAGATGCGAGTGTGGAGGAAGATCCCGAATGGTATCCTGCTCATGGAAAGCAATACATGGACATCGCACGGACTGCCTGCTCTCCGGAATCACACGCTGCCAAGATGGATACAGATACAGCACACGCTGAAAGCACCTACAAGAACCGTCAGGGCGGCATCATTACTAACTTCAACCGCTCGTCGGACTTGTGCACTGTTGGTCCGGAGATTCAGGACAAACATGGCTTCCTCTTCTCAGGCTCGACTATCATTGCTACGAAAAGGCTTGTACCCATCTTCGGAGAGTGCAAAGTGAACGTGAACAGCGATATTCTATTTCCTGCCAATATGTACTGGAAACATGACGACCGTTATGACTACAGTCCCAAGCACGACGTGCGTTGGGACAAGAAGCAAGATATCATGCTCTGGCGAGGGGTCACATCTGGTGGTACGCAAATTGCGGAGAACTGGCGTCGGATGCACCGTCAAAGGCTCGTCATGTACCTAAACAGCACTGAAATGGAGGGCCAAGAAGTCCGCATACTGACGGAGCAGCCTGAGCAAAGGGGAGAATATGAGAATTACCGCCAGTTTCACGCTTCTCCATTTGCCCGAAACCATACCGATGTTGGTTTCACGGAAACATGGGGTTGTGTCCCTGACTGCGGCTTCTACGACGATGTCTGGACACTCAAGGAACAGGTTCCTCTTCCGGAACAGTTCAAGTACAAATTTCTTGTCGATGTAGATGGTCACTCGTTCTCGGGACGATGGCGAGCTTTCCTCGAGAGCAAGTCCCTGGGCATCAAGGCCACCATCTTCCGAGAATGGCACGATTCTAGACTGTTTGCATGGCGTCACTTTGTGCCGATGGACAACCGATATGACGATGTGTACAGTATTCTTACATATTTCCTCGGCGTGGGGAACGCACCTGGCTCTGAGCACTCGGATGAGAAGGCTTATGTGGCGAGGCATGATGCTGAGGCCAAGCGAATAGCGGATCAAGGCAAAGAATGGGCGAAGAAGGTCTTGAGGCGGGAAGACATCGAGGTATCTCTCTGTCGATCAATTGGTGATGTCTGCCGAAGCTGACTTGTTGCTAGGTATATATGTTCCGACTCCTGCTCGAGTATGCGCGAATTGTCGACGACAATCGAGACCGCATTGGCTACTCTAAGGATGGTAGCGAGCTTGACAAGTATGACGGGGTGACGAACGGTGCTGAGGTGCCTCACTGAGCTGTTGATTTGTCACTTTGCAAGATTGGGGAGCGTGGCGTTATGATGGCATGAGCGCACGGTGGTATATTGGGATTTAAATACCATTGTAGCGATATTCTTGCCTTCTCCTATTCTATGCCCTGTGCCCTGGCATGGTGCACTTCCTGGCCTCATAGAATATCGCCTATCTCCATCGCTGCCTTTAGGCCTTCCGATTCTTGAGCCTATCGACATTCGACATGCCTGATCACGCTCTTTAGTCGATGCCCAGCATCAAGTGTGCACGCTTTGTCGGCAAGTGGGAGAGTATGTTACTTGGCCTTGCCATAATGATACATGATCAATGGTGCCTCATGTGCGATAAGTCCGCGTTGTATGTACTTGTGGCACGATTGCCAGAGCACATGTTCGGTATCTTAGATAAGGCTGGTGTGAAACACCGTGCTCCATCGTCGTTCCTGAACCTTATTTTTACCCCCAGCATTGACAACTTTCCAACTTAAAGTACCGCCGCAACACTCCGCAGTCCGCACTCATCGCCATCTACCTGCCTGTAGCTTTGCATGGGCCCGGGGCATCATTATCATGAATTTAACTGCTCCGCAAACATCTACACTCTGATCAGGTCTTCCGCGCACTGAAGATCTCACAGCTCTCTTTTTGCCAAGATAAATGTGACAAAGACCCGGCCTTGGTGGAAAGCACAAACTCAGACTTGAGATTCTAGCACGCAAGAATAGGAAGGCAGCAAATGAGGAGCTCTCCCCACTCAGAGGGTATTTCTCGCTTACCGCGACTTCCATTGCGATAGCGATCTTTCCCGCCAGCTCCTGCCCAAGTCCAGGTGGAAGTGAGCAACGCCGAGCGCTGCAGCTGTCAACATGACGAGGCCCAACATCATTCGAGCTGGTAAGTCTAGTCGCTCACCTTCCACGTTCAGAAATGGCTCAAAAGCGGCGCAAGCTTCAAAGAAAGCGGCTCTCTGCAACATCACTAACACAACCTCTTGCAGATACGATTGACCTACAAAGCCAGGATGCCCCGTCTGCGAAAGACCATACACGTCAACCGGCTCATCCGGCGCCATTAGGGGATGGACCTCCAGCCCCACATCAAGCAGTCACACTCAGGCATGCCGAGCAAGAAGCGTCAGATCTTCACCTAAGAAGCCCAAGAGTCTCGCAAGATCTCTCAGGCAAAGAGTTGCAACTATTGCATGACGTTGACGAAGGCGATTCATACAACACTCACGATGGGGATGAACCGTTTGGTCTTGGACGCAATGGCGGATCAGCTGGAGCAGAAGGAGAAGCTGGCGACGTGGAGGGGGATGACGGCATGGACGATGACATGATGGACAAAATATCAAGTTCGCCGTCTATCGATGATGGTGGGTATCATTTACCTCTGCCTTGGCCCGACCGAGGGGATTCCCTCGTCTCTTTTCACACAGCAGAAGAAGACGTTCCACCTGCTCCACCCGAGCATGATAGGTCTTCTTCTCCTTTCCTTACCGCTCCAGCTCATCTCCCTCTCTTTTACCCCAAGGATGAAGCAAATCTCAGGTCTTCCGAAGATCGTCCTCACAGAAGTGTGTATCCGTCTACCAAATCTGGCCTGCTATCTCCGGAAGAAGAGCTCGAGTCCGAGAGCCGCGACCGGTTGAGCCCGCTTCCCGGTGAAAGTTCCAGGAGCTGCTTCCACGAGGACTTTCATGATTTGGAGGATTCCTATGATGGGGACTTTGACCCTGAGGATTTCCGTCATCTTCTGCTGCCAGCAGACGACCCGCTTTTGGACAACAGCTTCGACGACGAACCATTTTCTTCACCTTCGCTAATTGCATTGCCGCATGAGCCACAATCACCACTGGAGCACGCATTTCCAGAGGAACCAGGAGAAACCGATGAGGATACCGAAACTATCTCCTTTTCTGATGATGACCGTTTCGTGGACTCTGGATGGGGCGGAGAGTGCTTACGTGAAGCAGAGGATATCGATTTCGAGTTCGTCTACGCCCTCCACACCTTCGTCGCGACCGTCGAAGGGCAAGCGAATGCTACGAAAGGTGACACAATGGTCCTGCTCGACGACAGCAACAGCTATTGGTGGCTTGTTCGAGTTGTGAAAGACAGTAGCATTGGTAACTTTAGTCTCAGACTTTCATCCGAGCGTTTGCTGATGGTGGTAGGCTACCTTCCCGCCGAGCACATTGAAACACCTACGGAACGACTTGCAAGATTGAACAAACACAGAAACATAGATGTAGGTTCAAGCAAGGTGTAGTCTAAACCATCTTTGGCTAACGAAAATGCAGTTATCACAGACTATGCTCGGGGACAATCCGGAGAAGTCAAAAAATCCTTTAAAGAAAGCCATGCGACGGCGAAACGCCAAAACCGTGCAATTCGCTGCGCCAACGTATTTCGAAGCTTCAGAGGTGGAATACTCATCCGAAGAGGAAGACGAACCTGAAGGTGACTACTTTAGCCAAGGCCAGGAGGAAGAGGTAGCAGATAGACAGGGTCAGGAGCAGGAATTAATGATCGACAAGAGCGCAGCAGTCGAGCCGCTTAAGTCTTCCGGCCAAACTCCAATTGATCCACAAGCAGCTATAGATCCTCGAGTGGATGCTCCTGCCAAGAACCATGTAGCCGACGTAACCCAATCTCTTGAAGAAGCAAATGAACAGACCGGTATGTGTATGGATTAAGTGACAATCGTAGCGGCGCTTACGATTACAGATGAAGCTGCTTTCGCCAAGTCGAGAAAGGGTACTCTACGAAATACCGATTCATTCTTCAAGGACGATAATGTGGAGACACGAAAAATCAACCTAACTCCCAGCTTACTGCGAGATGATAGTAGCTCAACTATTACAACCATCAGATCAGTTGAGCCGAGAGAGGTAGGTAGACAATACTATTTTCACTACCCAGTCTACTAACAAGTCAGCAGCCGCTCAAGACGAGACCCAGCCTCGATTCTCTTGAGAAGTCAGCCTCGCCTCAAGACAAGGCCAAGGAGGACAGGAGACGTAGGGAGAAGAAGGGCATGCTTGGTGGGTTGTTCAAACGAAAGGACAGGAGAGGTAGAGGTCAGGGTGAGGATGTTGACGACAGCGAGAAGCTCTCAGACGAGCTACTTCGGGGCTCGCCACAAGGTAAAGGCTCGTCAGAGTCCTTGCCTCTTGAACAACAGAATGCTCGGTCTCCACCACAAAGTCGACCCCAGAGACAGACTAGCAAGCTTCAGAAGGCCCCTCCACCAGGCATGGCGCCTAGAATCATGTCCCCCCCTGGTCCGCGGGATGTCATTTCGCCCACAGGCCGACGAGACGTGGTTTCGCCGAAACCCAGTATTCCCGAACAGCAAAGCCGGACTGTTTCCCCGGTCAACAGAGCCCCGCCATCGGTCGCTCAGATCAGCATACCAAGAGCCTTCGAGGAGCCACAGCAGGATCTATTTAGTAGGACTCAACAGACTGCTGAGGTAAACTCGGAGCCTACAGCCGAGGACTCTTTCCAGATTGAGTCGCCCAAAGAATCGCGGCGTGGCATGTTCTCGCCCATCAAAGACATTCTTTCATCCTCGTCACCATCATTTTCGGAGGCCAAGCCTGAAAAGGTCAAAAAGGCCAAACAGCGCATGCCAATGGATGAGTTCGACTCCGATTCTTCTCCTGACGCTGAAGAGCAACCCGATCCCATCCTGAGACGGCCAGAGCCAATCATTCAGCAGGAACTTGAAGGAGAACACACTGTACCTCAGGACGCTATCAGAGAGCGCCTCTCCGAGTCTCCTGTCGAAGTAACAGCCCCAGAACCCTCACACTCACAAGAACAATCATATTTCAACCAAACACCGCAGGAAAAATCATTCGGCCAGCAACCGCAGCCTTACGCCCAGGAGTCTCCCCAGGATAAGACATACAACCAACAGCAGCAGGCATACTCCCAGCAGTCGCCACAGGACAGGCCACTCAACCAGCAACAGCAGCGTAATGCCCAACCCTCACCACTAGATCGATCCTACAACCTCCAACAGCAGTTCCAGAACCAGCGAACCGCACCCACTCACCCACCCCCCTTAGTGAACGACACCTCCTCCGCCGAAGACGCCTCCCCCTCGCCCACCTCCCCCCCCTCCTCACCATCCCCCATCGAAGCCCCCCAAGAACCCGACATTCCACCCTCCATTCGCGAGGAAACCCCCGCCTCAACCACCCAGTCCTCAACCGCACCTGCATGGAGCGACGCCAGCCTGCGCGCCTATCTCGAGGACGACAGCGACATCCGCGATCTCCTCCTCCTGGTGCATGATAAGTCGGATATCAAACCCGCGCCGCCAGATCATCCGGTTGCGAAATCCTTGTTCAAGGAAGAGAACAGGCGGCTCGGCGAGATGGAGAGGAAGCTGGATGGCATGTTGGGGAAGGTTTTGGAGCGGAGGAAGAGGGGGAGGGTGACGCCGGTGAGGTAGCTATTGCTAAGGTGGTGTTGTTGTTGCTGTTTTAGGGGGATGTGAGTTATCTGAATGTGGGTAGTAGCTTGGGGCGCTTGGGGACCGGGCGGGGGTGCGTTGGCTTTCTGTACGAGGAATGGATAGCGGTGTATACGCCTCACCACAAGTCTTGTCTGTCTGGGTGGTTTGAATTTAGGGATCAGGGTATAGTGTGGATAGGTTTGCTATGTGAATGCTTCGAAATACCAATGCGACATCTTTGTCTTGTGCATTGATGTTGTTTTTGAGGTGCAATCATATGGTGTGTGCTGATTTCCCATTCAGTCTCTAGATAAGATTCTGAGAACTTATCCGAGGCACATTATGTTTACGTGGCTACCTGGCGCCGGACTGGCTTTTCGAAGGCTATGCTATACAGAGCTTTTCCCCATGCGATCCAAAGCCCTAATGCATCAACGCCCCTCACCCACTCATCGCTATGCCAAAACATTGATTCGCTTAGTTCTCCTACACACGCAGGCCTACAGCCCATACGTCGAAGCCCTCTGCATCGGCTGGTGATACATGCTACTCGCATACTCACTGCCCCCATCCTGATAGATCGTGCCTCTCTTATCGTCCTCAGGCAGCAACTCCTTAACCTCCCAACTCCCCTGCTTCGTGCCGACACTGAACTCCAGATCCTCCCTTGTGATCGAGTCCCAGTACTTGTACACCATCATCACCGCCAGCAGGTTGCAGACCGTGGCGAGGAACAGTCCGTCGAGGTAGTGCTGCGCGGCTTCGCAGATCGGGCGGCTGAAGAGGTAGAGGATCACCTGCCCGATGACGAGGAAGAAGACGCCGAAGGAGATGTGCCCCAGCGGCCAGCGGTCCTGCAGCGTGTTCGCGACGAGGATGATCTGCATGATGGTGTAGATGAGCAGGCAGATGCCGTTGAGGAGGTAGAGCACCACGAACAGCCCCACGGTGTTGGTGGGGCCCAGCCCGGCGAGGTTCTTGAAGGTGAAGAGGGAGACGGCGAGGGAGATGATGAAGGCGCCGGCGGAGCAGCCGCGCAGGAGCCAGACGGATTGCCGCGTGCCGTCCTCGTAGAGCTGGAAGCCGACGAAGCCGTTGATCAGCAGGCAGGTGCAGAGCGCGGAGGTGAGGCCGTTTTGCACGGCGGCGAAGTAGGGGTAGGCGGCGGAGCCGGGGGGGATGACGCCGGCGTCAAGGATGAGGGAGGTTATGGTTAGGAGCATGTAGATGTAGAAGAAGGTGGTGATTTCCTTGCGGCCTATTTTTAGGAATAGGGGAGGGAAAATGTCAGCGAGGGGTGCTTTTGAGTCTCGAAGGGCTTGGGAGAAGGAAGGGTGGGCTTGAGGCTTACCGACGGCGGTGAATTTGGAGCGGACGTGGAGTATCATGATGGCGGTCATGCCGAGGGCAAGGATGTGCATGAAGTCTGTGGCGGCTTCGAAGATGATGGTGTTGGCCAGCTCAACGCTGCGGGCGTAGCAGTCTGCCTGGATGCCAGGGCGGCTGGAGATGGGTGATTGGGGGCCGACGATGGAGCATAGTGGGAGGGCGCTTTGGTGACATATTTTCTCGAAGTCGCCGAAGCCCATGGTAGTTGCGGGCTCGCCGACGATACGAAGGGGTTTCGCGTTGGGGAAGGATGAAAGGGTCGAGTCAGGACGGAACAGAGGAACGAGCGTGGGTGGATGACAAGACGAGAGAGCGAGAGGCGGAATAGTCAGGTTTCAATTAGGCATGTTGTGTGTGTATAAGTTAACGATAGAGCAGTGGAGGACGAAGTACTTCGTATCTTCGTAGATGTAGAGACTAGTGCTCGAACGAGCCAAGCCCGGTCGGTGGGGAAACGTTTGGCCTATGTTGCCGAGGCAGTCTCACGAATCTTTCGATTGTTAGAAATACTCTAGCAGTACTTCTAGATACCGCCAATAGCGGGAACTTTGTGAATAAACTGTGATACTGATCAGATCAATCAGAGGATCGCCCTCGATGACGACCTTTCGCGGGCCATCCCTTCATGGACCTGTTGTGTTTCGCAGCATTCGATGTTCGACGTTCCCGTCTACTAGGGTGACCCGTTCCATCGTCGCCCCTGAGGCATAGCTCTACGCCAAAAGATACCTTGCTTTTTGGAGATTGAACAGTCGTCGCTTCTACTTGACGTCTGGAAGCAGCAGTCTTCCTCTTGGCTGGAACAACCATCCGGACGGGAGCTTCCTTCGATCTCGTCGATCTGACGTCTGCATGATCTCCATGGTAGAGGACGCTAATTGGGTCGAATCCCCACGCCGTTCGCTCAATAAGGCCATAAGGCCATATGCGACATGCGACGCAGCAGATGAACCCACGTGAGTCATTTGACATATCCAGGAAGTCCTCCATCCACCGGACGGCGGAATCCCGCAGCCGTTGTCTGCAGCGGATCTGGCGTCTACCTGAGAACTTGATCAGTGCGTTCTTCAGATGCACGAAACCACCACCGCTGGGGCTTTGCGGCAAGGGAAATGTCAAATTCGCCACTGCTGATGGGGTGACAAGAGGTTCTCATCGCTTGAATCAACGCTATGTCGCCTGATCGCACGCTGTCTGCTAGCAGATGAGCCGGCGGCTGGAAGTATTTCGTCGAGAAGTCAAGTCACATGGCCAGTCCTGGCCTGCAAGCGGTATTCGGTAGCCTGCAATTGAGTTTCCGCCAGGCGAAAATCCGAATTTCCTTTCTCTCTCGCGCATATCAGATTTCTGAGACGATGACGGACACGATTAGGAACAGCTAACTTCATGCCTGGCCTTCGAAATGGTCGAGTGTCGACGCAACGTCAAGGCTTACAGGCGGTGGACCCCCATACTAATGTAATGACCACGCATAGCATCTTCAACCATGCTCTCTCATTGCTATCTTCGGCTAAGCGGTGAAGCTTCCAACCTTCTTTGAAAACCAACGTCGCTTCTTCCGCTCCAATTCGAACGCTCTGAACGCTCCAAGGGTGACCAAAGCCCCAGCAGTCCCCAACTGTCAAATCTGCATTAGGCTAGCAGCGGCAGCCTTAGTGGGCACAAGGTCCTCGTTCCGGTTGCTGTTGGAGCTTTGAAGGTGCTTTGACCGCCCCACCGCTGTGGCCCTCGCGGCCTTCAGCACACAGACCGTCTGAGCTACCTTCGATGTTTGCTCCACGCCAATTCTCGATCGTCTAGACCAGGATACCATATGATAATTCGGCGCGAATAGCACTACCCGCCACACGGGCACGGAATGGGGCTCTGGCCTCTGTACTCCGAGGCGAACGTAAAACTATGGCTATGTTATGGATTAAATTTTCATGCCCCTACCCTTCAGGCTGTCACATCACGGTCGTCCAAACACGGCACATTGACTACCCTGAAAGCAATCATCCATATTGGCATGGCCGCAGAAAAGGTATGTATGCCAATGCAAGGGGTGTGAGATGCGACAGGAATATAAAGTACTTCCGTCGGCCAGTGCAATAGCATCACACTCGCTCAAAGCCATCGGACTATATAATTACTAGAGACCTCTCATACAGGATTTGCCCGTCCGACTCTGGCAAGCGACTGTCATTCCCGTTCTGAACTACTTATGCTGACCACTACAGGGAACTTCGAAAAGATCATAAAGTCGTCATTGTCTCGACATCGCCTTTCCGCCGCCATGTGTGAATGGGTCAAGAACTACTACGTATTCCCCAACTGCACGGACCGGGGTCTACATTTCTTCAAGACCTCCACGGATGGCAGCAGTCAAGTCCGATGCGGCAAAGGTCCTCATGAACGCTATATTGTCGTCGCGGGGACATGTCCATACTGCCGATGACAGCTGCATTATTCCCGTCTCGACTTCCTTTCGAAGCAGAGGCATGCAGGCGCTTCTCTCTGCCTTAGTGCATCCGAGCACCTTTATCCTTCGAACCATCGCCAACACCGCTGTCCCCTTGCAAGTCCAACGTCAACCTAGCATGCCACGTGCGCAACCGCCAAATGTCACCCCATAGTCCGAGCTTCACCAGGGTGGAGACTGACCGCACGACCGGGACCAGACAGGCCTTCATTCGCACACTTTCTCCTATGCCACGAGGTCAGCGCTCCGGGATGACGGCTTGCAGTCTGCAGCTGCATTCTAGTGCTGTTTCGGGCGATCACGATTCGAGTCCTGAAACAGGGGGTTTTACCAGTCGTAATTGGCTCCAGTCTTTTCGCAGCGTCTAATCTCGAGCTTTAAGCGCGCTATACAGCTGTCATTGTATCATATTGTTGGAGATGGCTTGCGGATACCAGATACCCCCACTATGTACCCCCAAGATTTAGTGTCTAATCAATCGTTGGTCCTGCCGTGTTTCACCCCGTTTGCAAATGATCTCCAGCCGTCTTCTTCACCCTTGGCCTTGATGCCCTTTGAACAGCTTGCAGACGCATCCGACCTCATTTGGTGTCACTAGCGCTTGAAATTCGAGAGCTAATGCAATCCAGCTGGGCAGCTTCTTGGACCAAAGATAAAGTAGGAATACTTGTCAATCATCGGTCATTCACCGCTCTTCTTGAACATTCTAGTTCCACGCCAATCAGCCATAGCATTTTTCTTTCCCACGTGTCTAGCTTCTCGAGGCTCGCGGCCGAGGCCGAGAGGAAGCAGTCTATTCATCCTCCCGAGAGTATTCAGTCGAGGACCCTGCTAAGCCGGGCCCTCATTCATAGGAATGCCTCCTCTGAACGCTCCAGGAGAGTTTTCTCTTGATCTTCGGGGGAAGAATAGACCGCATGCCGGATCTGATGGCCGTACCACAGTACTCCCCACACAAAATCAAGGCATACCAGCTCAACCCGTCAATGGCGTTTCCCTATGCACATCCCAGCTATCCACTGTCCAGGACTATCGAGCGTGACATATGCTGGATGCGTTTAAGGGCACGTGCCAACTAGCCTTCAAAAACTGTCCACACTAAGCTTGCTCTGTCGATACCTAGCACATCATATCATTCTTCCATCGCTACTGTATCCACTGATCCAGACGCTCTAGCGCAGCAAGTGCCCTTTTAGGACAGAACACGGCTTCTAGCACGGAAATTGACCTTCTAGCATAAGATATAAAGTACTTTCCAGTGCAGAACATGTGCTTCGAGCCTGGAACGCCCTTTGCCCATGAACGCATTGAATGTCCCTCTGATCCCCAATTACACCATCTCTCTCGCAAGACCACTGCCAACGTACCCCCAAACCCATGACGACAGCTAGGCTAAGCCACTCGTGAATCGTACACCCCGAAACTTTACTTTCAGCCTTTTCCAGAGCAGATCTCGCACGTCACGCACCGATAACTCCATCCTCAGTAGAAATGACAAAGGCAGCCTTTCGTCTCCTTCTCTCATCTCCACTATCAAACCCAAGCCTACTTTATGCTCAAGACTCGTTCTGCACATTATAGTACTACTGCCCTTATCCAAACAGTGCACCATCTTTATTCCCATGTCACCGCTCATTTGTTCACCAGCTCAAAAGAAGCCCAATTGCCGCCTCATAGCGCTTCTCATTGCGCTTCTCTCATCTCTCTTCTAATCTCTCTTCTCATCTCCCTTCTGATCCCCCTTCTCTCTCGTACATATCTTCTCTTTGGTACTTCTTAGCACCAAAGGTGGACACCCCGAAATCAATAGAATTATAAACCCCATTCAGCTCCACAACATACCCCCTCTCAGTCCATAAAGCACCTCTGCGCACATCGTCATTCATCCACCTCCTTCCATCCACCCATCAACACCAGCATCTCCTCCGAACCTTCTCCCCGCCCTCCCCATACCCCTTCCACCGCTCGCTAGGACATCAGGCCAGAAAAATTTCCCTCTGAAACAACTATCTCGCTTTCCAGACACCACACTGCAGGACCGACGAGCTCAGGACTCGAAACAAGGGGGCTTACACCTTCCGTTTATGCCCCTCGCCTTATAGCCATTCACTTCCTCCCCCCTCATACCACCCCAACACCTCCGGCCCAGCAGCCGCAGACCCCCCACCCTTCCCCTCGCCTCCACGCATACCCAGGGAGGAGGAAGGGTTGGAGCGGGGCGGTGGGTTGGTATTCTCTTGGAGGGAAGATGGGCTGGACGGAGTGGGAGCTATACAGGTAGGTTTGGGGTGTCAAGGTGGGGGGGAAAGGCGAGCATGGCTAAAGGGGGTCGATAGAGGGGGGTGATGGGTACCCCGGCGTAGGGTTGGGATGGGAATGGGGGAATGAGTATAGCACACTGGACTAAGTGGATAGAGTGAGTATTGAAAGATAGATGGATGGAGAAGCCTACGAGAGGACCGAGGTTATTGTGTCGGCGTGAATATGCACCCACCGAGAAGGATGGTATGCGACCACTCAAAGGGGCGGAAATGTATTTATCGCCGCTGGTTACGAAACATGTGAGGATGCAAGCAAACAAACGAAAATACCCGACATGATCCAGCCCTCCTCCAAGACTGCAGTTCCTTCATCGCAGTAGATTGCTAGGTTGTACATGGAGTAGAAAGTGTAATCTGTATGCCCGGTTTTCGGACTTTTTTACTCTTTCCTTTCTGAGAAGCTGGCATACGAAGGGTATCATGTTGCGGGGGGCAGAGTGGTTGTTCTGTGAGGAAGATCGAGAAGATGAGAAGGGTTGATGGGAGTTGTGAGGGTGATGAGAGCGTTTTGTGGGGGAGTTTTGAGCTTGATTTTCGCTTCTGAGGTTTTGGCTGTTGTGGAATTAAGCTTGGTTTGGGGGGGGGGGGGGGGGGGGGGTTGAAGTTACGGGTGGCCTTGATGATGTAATGAAAGAGATGGCAAGAGATGGCGAGGGAGGGAGAGAGGGAGAGAGGAGAAGAGAGGGGGAGAGTGAGAGAGAGGGTGTTAGAGCAATAGCTATGTTGATAGGGGTAACAGAGCAACAGCTACCACGAAGTCTATGTAAGCCGTCCTCAAGCGAGAAATACCAGGTCCAGCCTCTGAGCGACATACAACCTCATATCTTGCGGCCGCTCACCTGTCCCAGCCCTAAAACCCCATCTCCCCTTCATCGAATCCCTCACCCATAAATTGCTCATTCACCAGCCTTCCCAGCACGTCAAGATTGCTATTGATCTCCGGGCCAAAATTGCCAAACCATGGGTTGTCTGCCCCTCCGAACGCACTGTTGTCGAGCAACGGGTTCAAGTCGAGCGTTAGCCAGTCGTCGGCGGTGCCAGAGAGATTGGCGAGGTTGCTTGTTGGGTAGAGGTGCTGCTGTGGGGCTTGGGACTGGGACTGGGACTGGTTGATGATAGGGGCGGGAGATAGTTGGGGGATGGGACTGAAGGTGTAATTACTGGGAACATTGTAGGCGCTGGTTGGGGGTGGCATGATGCTGATGTAGCGCATAGAAGTGTCATTGTTGGGTGTGGGAGCGTCCGGACGTATGCTGGCTTCGTGTCAGTATCATGTCAAAGATCGATGGAGGTAAAGGCGTAGCCTACAAGCCTTCGGGTGTCTGAACATTGAGGTATGGCGGTCCACCAGAGTCCGAGGGGACCATGTTGTCTTGCTGCGCAGCTCTGTCCGCACTATGCCCTGCAAGCCTCACGAACTTATGCCGGACGCTCGTGGTCAGACCCTCGAGGAGATCTGCGATCCTTAGACATAGATGCACATCGTCAACGACACTGGTACGTAGAGCCTTGATGGTCCTGTCGAGGAGATCCAGGGACGTTTTGACCTCGTTCTCCTTGGCGCCCAGAGCGAAAGACTGGATTGTTGTCAGAAGCATCAATGAAAACGGGGACAGCTTTTCTCACCTTAAGGAGAAACATAGCGCCTGACAGAACCCTGAAAAATGTTCGTACTGGGACATGCTTGAGGTAATCATCCGGCAACAGACCATCAACGACCTGCCTCAAGAGATTCCTTGAAGCTCTGACCACTTCCTTAACATAGACCTCGTTTTGCCAGTAGAGACTGGAAAGGTGCTGTGTAGGTGCTTCCGCAACATTACTTGTCCATTGATCAAGAACCGCCTGGAGCGCCAATGAGTTCATATAGACGCCTCAAGGAGGATTAGCAAATGGGAAGGCACATGATAGGACAAGCTTACAGGCATATTCAAACTCAATGGAAAGGATGATGCGAGGGTAGTCCGGCACTATGTTACTCATAAGTCAAAGAATACGAGACAGAGCATTGTACGTACAGTCAAGGCTTTCGAATTTCTTCCACCAAGCATGGAGCAGAGGCTGGAATTCCTGCAGTATTTCGAAGTACTCGCCACTTCGAATCAAGTTCATCGTCCCAAGCTTGGAAGGGAAGAGTCGGAGATTAGACACCCTCATGATCGAGGTGATCTCGACCCAACATGAAAGTATGACATCGTCAAGTTCCTGAGGATTTCGTGCATTGCCTGTTGTTGGAACAATTAGCGGAATGCCGATTGAAGGCCCGAATCTTCTATGGTATGCTCCACTGTTCGGATTGCTCGATTGGAGAAGGTAGCAGAGCGACGGCATGGGAGGCCAAGGAAAGAATAAAGCCAATGCAACAAAGTTTACCATAGGCTTGTGAGCTAAGGGGCAGAAGAACACACTTACGCTGGAACAAAATCTGCTGAAGATATGCAAAATCGCCTTCCTGCGGTATGTCACGGAACATGCTGGCTAGTCCTAGTCGACCGCTGGTCTGACTAATATAGACATACAAAAGCCGCTCAAGGCGTCGTGCACGGGGACACGTAGCTACAGTCGAATCGGCGAAGCTGCCGAACAGCCCAAGCTCATACGCCAAAGTGTGCGCAGCACCGATCAAGCTCCAGCACATTCGATCTGACCTGAGCGCTGGCTCCGTCCAGGTTTTCAGGGTTGCTTGCCCAGTGGTTAGTCCCTTTTGGGCTTCATCATCGGTCATAAGAAGGCTCTCGGCGTCGGCATCGGTAGGGGCTAATATTTCGTCCCCATCGTCACCAGGTGGGAAATGCATTGAACGGGGATGAAATTCGCTCAGGAGTAGGAGACTAAATAGAATCAGATAAGCGAAATTCGGCAAATCCACCACTCACTCATCAATTCGTACCTCTCTATCGTTCCCAAGGCACGAAGCCTGCCTTGATCCAAAGTCCTCGGCCCAGCACCGTTAAGACCGCCACCGAAGGACTCTTGGGAGAAGAACATTCGGCTGATCATGCACTGCAATCTTCCCCATAGACGATCATGGATTATGAACGACCGCGACTGACCTCCAGGGCCCGGCAATCGTTTGTAACGAGATGAGATGGTTCTGCGAGCTTTTCAGTCTATGGACAGTAGGAAAACAGAAGTGTGACGATATACAGTATTGTTACGGTCAACAACGGCTCTTCACTTAGGAGATTGGAGATCGTGGCTAGCTGTCGAAAGTCGGGGGGGCTTATTGGGGTCAAGGGTGCAAGATACTCATAGAAACTTCGGAAGAGATCATCAGCCCAGGAGATGTTAGCAAATAGTACTCCACTCACTAGTCGATGTACGACATCGCTTCCATCGCGGTGAACCAGCCTGCTCGAACGAAGCGCAGACGAGACCAAATCTTGAGTTTCTCGCGAAGGCGATTTGAGTCATCTTCGCTTCCGGCGGCACCCATGTCGCCTGCAATCGCTGGGTCTATGTTCATCGTATCTTGCTGATGCTGCAAGTCCTTCGAGGTCTTCAACCCCATGGAACGATGATGTTTTGTTGACATGCTTGGTGCGCGCCTCCCAGACTCGTCCATTTTTTTATCTCCTTGATTGATAGAGGACTGTCGATGTAAGTCACCAGTCCGCCCAGAAGCCTCGAGAAGTAGATGTAGTGCATCTGCAGGTTGATTAATCGGGCTTTGAAACAGTGCAGCGGCTGCCTCGTTCGTCACTTCCTGGTCTCCAGGGGTATTTGCGCGGCTAGGCGTCTTGCTCTCCGCATACAGCCCCGTCTGCTGCGTTCGCTCATGGCTGTTCCAATTGTAGACTTGACCCACCGAAGTTGGTGACTGGGACACAGAACCAGCTGAGGCCTGGCTTTGGAAATTCCTCGGCAAGGAAGCGTCTTGCAAATCTTGAGCACTGGAAGTCTTTCTCCTACGATTATAGAGTGCGTAGTCATCTTGAGTAGCTTTCTCTCCAGGGATATCTTCTCCACTGTCTGCCCTCCGCTTACGCCTCGTGGCCGAGAAGTAGCATTCTTTGCTCTCTCTTCTGCATCTGACACAGGGAGGCTCGTGAGGGTTATCGACAGGACCTAGGTCACAGCGCACTTTTCTGCGCCGACATGGGATCTGGATATTGTGAGCTCTTCCTTCTGCCTGCAGCTTGGCGTACAACGACCTACGCAAGCTTGATATGTGCGCTTATGAATTGACACCAAGGGACTGCCATCTACATCGATTCTCTGGTTTGCCAATGGTGTCACTGATGTCGGCGAGCTGGCACCTTGACTGAAACTACCAGTCATTTGATGCGCCATGGTGAGTTGCACCGGAGATTTAGACGGGTATTCGCGCTCTGAGTCGGGCAATTCTATCTTTGCAGAATGAAGGGTTAGGGTAGGGCTTAGTATCTATCAAATCGTACAACTACCATTACAAATCGACGCAATTTCATACCTGATGTTCCCGAGGCGAATGATGGTATATCCCGTGCGCTGGCAGGGTACACATTCCGAGGCCTGATTGAGCCACGATCCAAATGCTTTGCCTCTGGAAAAACGTATTGACGACATAGCGAGAGGCTGAAAGACTACTGATTGCCCAATGTCGAAGTCGCAGAACGTTGAGCATTTAGCGGAATATCGTCGAAGGACCTAGAGGAAGCAATAGAAGAGATATCCATAGAGTTTGCTAGGCATATTTAGCACCCACCGGTGCCAGCGTATGGGACCTGAACATCTTCACCACATAAATCGCCTAGAGAGCCGGTATGTGAAGTATATAAGTCCACAGGAATCTTGCACGAACATATTGAGTTCAAGTTCATACAGAGAAGCTACTGGTAAAGCCATGTCGAAAAGGGTATATCGGCCAGTTGAGATAATACAGCCAAAGTAGGAAGTCTGATTAAACTCCCAAAGAGAAAATCATGAGGTTCAACTTGTGAGATGCTGAGCTGAATAATCGAGGAACCGCCGACACCATGGCCTGCTAAGCCAATGCACCCCAAAGACACGCCGCGCGCCCACCCTTTAAAATAACATCAGACCATGATCTCCTCCCCCCCGTAACCCCCAGGAACAGCTGGTCCGCCTTCCAAATCCACGTCCTCGACACCTCTTTTGCCTTCTGCACTCTCTCGGATCAGATTGCTGAAGTACTTTCTTGCGACCTCGCTCTCCCCTTTCACCTTCAGACTGTCCGTTCTTTTATTGTCGAGTTTTTCTACGTGCTTTTCAAGTCCGGATCGCAGTATTTCTGCCGGATGACGTAGAACTCTTCCCACTTCAGAGGATATCCGGTGGCTGTTCGTATGAGTATAATTGATTTGATCAAGTGTCGTACGAATTCGTGAGGCGAGCCGCGGGGGTAGCGTTGTGGGAATGGAGTGCAAGGCGTATGCTGAGGCAAGGACGACTGCGGCAAGATTGTTAGTGAATTTGTGCAATGGAGTAGGGACAGAATAGGATACGGGAAGAGGGACTCACCAGTAGCAATCATCCCCGGAATAATAAGCCGCCGCAGATTCTGCGAACCCATCACCCTCGCCGCGCCTATGGCGCCATCGAGCCAGCCTACACCGCCCAGCGCACGTCCACCTACTATACCAGCAACTGTGAGCGCCACGCTGGTTCCCGCGACCTTTTCTTGACGTTGCCACAGCCCGCCAATATCGAAGAAATCCCAAACCTCGATTTCGGTATCGACTTGTCTGGCCAACGCATCTCTCCTCGCACGAAACATCTTGTTCGAGTTAAAGTTGATGTCTGTGTACTCGTTGCCAAGATGAAACAAGCCTAGGGCTTTAATGGTGTTAACGCCGGTTATGGTTCTGGAGCGAGCGTCCTCTTCGCAATAGGTCACGGCCGAGGAGATCTGATCGAGGATGGCGGTTTTGATTGTTTCGGCGTATCGGAAAGCGTTGAAAAGTCCGGGGTAAGGGACACCGAGGTCGGCTTCTGCGGCGCGGGCAATGATTGTATTGAGGGATTTTTGGGTTTGGGTATAGATGTCGTTGCAGGTTTTTTCGATAGTCATCTCGACATTGTCCTTGACTTCTGAGCGAGCTTTCTTCGACTGCTGGTAAACGGGCTCGAGCTCTTCGAGTTCGCCAGCCACTCGATCGAGCTCTGATTGTGCAACATCGCGGTTGACTGTGGCTAGGTTATTGAGATCGGTCAAGATGTTTATGAGGTAGGTCTTTGCAGGCGCTAATTTTGAGCGAGCCCGCTTTTCAAGCACGAAGCGTCGAAGAGCGCCCTCCAGCTCTTGAAAATCCTGCAACTTCTCCTTATCCTTGCCTTTACCCTTTCCAGGCGGTGATCCTGGCTCGCCATGCTTACCAACTAGCTCGTCGTCATCCATCGGGGGTACATTGTCCGGATCGGAGCTGCTGCCACTACCTCCGCCTCCACCGCCATCGCCATCTGGAGGTCCTGGGCCAATGGCAGGAGCCACAGGAATTGCATTGCTCGATACGAAATGAACGAGCTCGGACGATTCTTTGAATGTTCGAGGGCTCAATTTTCCGACTTGCTCGAGGATCATGCGCTGACATCGCTCCTTGTCCCGAATGTTGTCGAAGCCGTTGACCACAATAAAAAGGTATGCTTTCTCCATAGCAGCATTCCATATGAACTCCTTAGCGGACAACGTGAAATGGTTTGCCGCGTTGACCACAAAGACTACAACATCAATCTCCTCCTGTCTCGCAAAGATTGCAGTAGTCTTTAACGAATCCGAATTTAGCCCTGGCGCATCGATTATAGAGATATCCACGATGCCGTTGTTGAGTAGCGACTCGTTGACTGATCGGATATCTTTGACAAATACTTTACATTGCGTATAGTCTTTGTTGTCCGTAACGACCTTTTCTAATTCATGCAACGGATACACATCATATGTACTCTCGTCGTTCCGATCGTAGTGGGCATCTTTGTGGACGGCGTGCGCTTCTTCGATACCACCATTTTCCCGGGCGTCAAGAACCTCGCAGAAGATGCTCGTACACGGTTGCTGATCCTCAGGCAAGACCTTCCGCCTCAATAGTGCATTGCAAAAAGTGGACTTTCCAGCATTCAGATCCCCTGTGACCAGGACCTTACTTGAAGTATCCTCTATCCGGTCTTTGAGCAATTGAAGATGCCGTATGCTCTGATTGATCTTGCCATCCAGTAATGAAGCTATTGTCCGCCTGTCCGTAGAGTGTGCGATCTCCGCTTGAGTCAAACCTTGAACCTGCAAATCTATTTTAAGTATCGAGAACTCTTGCACGGCCTGAGCAGTGATCAGCCTTGCCGGTTCTTGCGGCTTTTTCTGCGCTGCGCTGCTTGACTCGCCTGTACTTCTTTCTCCTAGCGAAGTACCAGCACGTCGAACACCTGGTCTCAGAGGGGCATCATTGAGCTGCTGATGGATATCGCCAGGCGCGGCTGTCGATTGCGTATGTACAAACCCAGGCCTTGGGTCTGGTTTGGGCGCAGGCTGTTGTCTTGGTGTTGGATACTGTGCTGGCCAGGTCGCATTCTTCTCTTTCAAACCCTCAAGGGTATCCACTGTTCTATTGATAGCGCGACCTAGCTTTACCCGATTTTGATTGAAGGCTAGTTGATGGATGTGACTGGCGAGAACCCTCTTCCCATCTTCCGCTGCCGGATTGTACTCTCCGGGCAATGTAGGTGTGTGAGCTGGTACTGGGCTGTCTTCCGTCAAACGTGGATCCCACGCTCGAGAGGGCCCTTGTTCGCCGTATTCACCACTTGCAAAGTTGCTTCCATAACCCGAATCGCGATCAAGCGAGCCCATAAGTGCAGCAGCATTGGCAGATGTTGAACCGGATCCTACTGTCATATAGTGTGGGCGTGATGCATTCCGACCGGAGGCGTTGGGTGGAGGCCGCGAGGAAGGGCGTAGGGAGGAGCTTCCGCTTGCAGAGCTATCGCCATCATGATATTTCTGACTCATGGCGCTCAATATTTAATAGGTAAAGCGGTGGTAAGAATTCCTCAGGATCATAGGTGGTGAAAGACAAAGATCTGGAACGTACCTTGTGCTGCGTTGATTCGCCATGCCCTTGTTCGGAGATTTTAGCGCGGTTTTTTGCTCGGCAGCGAGAGCCGAACGTCATACCCGGATATCGCAAGGCACCAGACCGGGACATTCTATGCTTTTCAGATTGAGCCTCACACTTGATAAAGTTGTGCCCCTTGCTGACCACTTACTCTCGCCTACGGCTTCTTCCTCCTTCCTCCTACTCCCATTATCCAGCGAACATGAATGCAAGCCTGACCTTGATCCCGCCTGAACACCCAAGCTAACAGTTTCCCCAGATTGTAGAATGGGCTTTCGGCAAGCGCATGACCCCCCAGGAACGGCTACGGAAACATCAACGAGCGCTCGAAAAGACGCAACGGGAGCTCGACCGGGAACGTGTATGCCTCAAGACATACCCATAAGCATAGCTACAATCTGATGCGAATGGCTTTTAGGTCAAGCTTGAAAACCAAGAGAAGAAGCTGGTGGCGGAGATCAAGAAGAGTGCAAAGAATGGGCAGATGGGTGCTTGCAAGATACAGGCGAAGGACTTGGTTCGGACGCGAAGGTTCGTTGAGATCGTACCGGGAGTGGGCAGGGCATTGAGAAGTGGAGGATACAGTGCTTATTTCTGGTTTGCTAGGTACATTCAGAAATTCTACTCGATGCGTACACAACTTCAGGCGATATCTCTACGAATACAAACCGTTCGATCGAATGAGCAGATGATGCAGTCGATGAAGGGCGCTACATCGCTACTGGGCAGCATGAACCGACAGATGAATCTACCAGCTTTACAAAGGATAGCTATGGAGTTTGAGAAAGAGAATGACATCATGGATCAAAGGCAAGAGATGATGGATGATGCTATCGATGACGTGACAGGTTTGGAGGACGAAGAGGAGGGAGAGGAGGTAGTGAAAGAGGTGCTGGATGAGATAGGTGTCGATTTGGGCCAGGCAGTGAGGTGTCCCAATTCCTGTAGCACTGTGGTAGGGCGCTTGCGAGTATTCAGGGTTGCTGACTCTAAGATTCAGATGGGTGACACACCGTCAGGACTACAGAAGACTGCGGCTCCGAATGGCAGGGTCGCTGAAGCTATAGGGGGAGGACCCGGGGGCGGAGGCGGAGGCGGCGGCGGTGTGGGTGGCGACGATGATTTACAAGCCAGGCTAGACAGCCTACGTCGATGACGCTTGCGATGAAGAGCGTTCCTTAGTCTTTGCATTGAAAGGAGTTATGTTGCGGCCATTGGTAGGCATGTCCTTGTTTACCTTCAGGTAAGGTAATTCATTTGTGATATCTAGGATTCCATATGACGGATGGACTGCTATCATCAGACATTGTACGAGTACTCCGAGGCGCTGCCAGGGTTTCAGATGGCGAACAATTAGCAGCCCGCGGTTTAGCCTTTGCATCCCATCATGGTTATAATCGTACATACAACGTTGCATCGTTCTCCGTATTCCTTTGCCACAGGCCAAGTACATCCTGTGCTCCAGATGTCAAATCACTAGCCACAGAACAAAAAGGAATGATCACTGAGACTAGTATGCCTCATCATGACAATGCAAGATGAGTCAGATTTGTCGTCCATCGATCATGGAGTGTGCTGTCCTGACCGAAAGGGCAGTATTGCTACAGCCGTCAGCTTCTTTGGCAAATGGTTTGGCGCTGGTGGAACTGCCGATCGTCTGGTCGTCAAGATATCTATTGGGAGTGTCAAGGGAAGTGGTAGGTACTGATCGATTGGGCGTTACGGCAGCCACCCACAGATCCTATTTCGATAAGGCAATTGTGAGTTTGTCACTAGGCACATTTGATTCGGTGGTCGACTAGGGGGTTGCGTGCTTTTTGGAGTGGATATTGCGTCCATCAGCGCGTTTGCGTTTTTGTCGGATTTCTGCAGGAGGTGCAGCGCGAAGTCTGATTCTGCATGCTTGCCAAAGCCAATTTGTGCGTCACGTCAAAAATGGCCATTGAGGGAAGGAGCTGAATGGCAAGCCACCCAAAAAACGAGTGAAGGCAAGCGGAAAGGAAGGAATCCCAGTCAAGATAGGATTGGATCAAACCTTAGAAGGTGGAAACGCTGAACATTTGGTCTCTAAGTGGACCTATGGACTACGAAGCACTAACAGACGAAAAACATACGAACTGAGGAAGGAATGAGAAGCGGTGCCTACCATCCTGAGTCTCCTAAAGTTGAGACTGCCCGAATGCATGTCATGCGACTTCTGGGGGTGCGACAATTCGAGGCGCGGCACAAGATAATTTTAAACATCCAACGTGCTGGGAAGTCCTTGCATCCGCTGAGGTTTCTTGCTGAGACAATCGATCGAGGCGGGAATGATTGCTGGATGACATAAGGTAGGCTTGCAGCCTTGAGAGAAGAGTAAGCGCAAGCTCAAGATAGTGGCCAACATATTGTGTTCCGAGCCACCCTCAACAATCAGAAGGAAGGTTAGTATTACTCCTGCAGCAGCATGCGCATCATTGACGATGCTGTTTCGTATCGGCGGGGCCAGGCAGGCAGCTTTCAAGCGCACCTTGACATGCAGCTTGTGCCATGGGTATGGGCCGAATTGCTTATCCTCAGTCTGGCACCCTTCTGCGCATGATGTAGATAGAGAGGTAGGAGCTGGAGGAGGCAGCTACTTGCGTCGCTGGAAGCCAATCAGGCCACATCATGCAAACGGACCGCAGAATCCTAGATGTCTCTTCGAGCCCCAGCCATCCATGTCCCTGGTCATCCTTTCGCACATTTTCCCGATGCCGCTGCCTACGTTAAAGTCGTAGCTACTTTATTCCTTAGTGTTGCGTAGTACAAACACTGACGCGTCCTACTTCCCCTGTGACAGTAATTATTGTTAGTATCACTGTTGGCGGAAGGCTGTGCTCCATAGTGCAACGAGCGAGACATCGGGCCAGCCTGCCGTGGCCACAGAGACAGAACGCGGAAGCTGATGTGATCAGTGATCGCTGAGCAGAGGCGGCGGCGGCGGCGGCATATCACACGCGCATTTCGTGATTTCGTGATTCCGCAAATGGCCTGACGGACGCAGGTGAACCGTTCGCCTCGGTTGCTGCTGGTTTTAGCTAGTCCAAAGCACCATACGAGCTAACAGGATGGATCTCAAGTTCTCGACCTCCTATGAAACCTTCGTGTGTTTGGGCGATTTCTCCTCTTTTGCCCATCGCACGGCTGACCTCCACGACGAAGATTCCGCTACGTAGCTCGTCTTAGACAGGACATCCCGCCCAGAAATCAAATTTATATCCGACGCGTTGATGCAGCATACCTCCGGCTTCCACCAAATCAAGAGATGCGCTTCGCAGCCTTCGGCACTCTCGGACGCTATTCGCATCGCATTATCACCACCTTATTCCATGGCTGATCTGGGATCACCATCGAGTGTTACCGTTTTGGTCCACGATCCGCGAAGGAAACAATGGATGCCTTGACCGATCATTGATGGATTGTTGCGGTCGTGGCCTCCGCCGGCTTCGTATCTTCGTCCTGTTCGCACCGCATATGACTCTAGTATGCAATCCATGCATTTTTCAGCCAGAGTGGTAAGAGCCGGATGGACGGGCGTCTGCGGTGGCCTTTCGCGAGGCATTGCCGCCAAGTGTGGCCCAACCTTTTTCTCGTCCGCCGATTAGTCCTCATCGAGTATCGCTCCATCCCAAGCCATTCATCGTTGGCATGCTTATCACGAGTCCAAGTTGCCTGGTGCTGATGATGGGACGCCGCAGCGAGTCAATCGGAACACTTTCTCAGCTGGACGCGGAATGCTGTACAAGTCGACAACAACAACTAGAATTGATTGCGCCGCTACGCATGAAACCGGGCGGTGGTCGTTGACATCCCTTTGAGGTCCTCCCAATCAGCTCCGTCATCCTTGATTGCATGACCTAGGCTGGGAGAGGGATTACTACTGGCAACTGCAGCTCGGATTGCCAACACCCTAGCGCATATTGAGATCCCTTACCGACGTATTGTGCTGCGCCAGACCGATTGCGAATTGCTGAAAGTAGCACTACCGGTACCAGGAGCCTGCAAATGGGCTCTCCTGCCTAGCCGAAGTAGCTCCGGGCGTGTTTTGTGTTGTATCATCGTATGACACAACAGGTGTCAGTGTGGACCCACAGCCGACCGGACGTTGGGATGCGTGGTGAGACAAAGATTTGGGACCTAGACAGCGGGGGGTCAAGGCTTCTCCATTATGCCAACCATTTGACAAACTGTATCATACGGCACACTGCGATCAGATGGCCCCAGTGATCCCTTTTGACAGTCGCCAATTATGCCATCAAGCACGGCGACGCAAGGGTTCTCATTCGCCGTTTCCAGCGAACTCACTCCACAAGGGGTATTAGCGCCAGTGTTACCCAAGCCAACTTCATTGTTATTCCTTTCATCGATAACTAGCACCACAAAACCCTGGCCCATGATTCCCATCAACTTCCCATTTCTTTTGAGTTGGTGCGATGAGGTAAATCTGGATGCATCTTCGCATGCAGGTCTTGGCCGGCTGGATGACAAAAGCTCGGCTCGGCCACAGGATCATCTGTCGCCGTCACCACTACTCGATCCGCTAAAGGCAAGCATTCATTGTACAAAGGCTAGGCTCGTGCATCCACACAGCGGTCACAGATAAATCGGAAGTCGTATGTGCCATGGAGCGCCTAGAAAGTCAGATCTCCGTGTCTATCTGACGCAGCCTGAGCCGGTCTCAACCTTTTAGCCCGGCGACAGTAGCAATTTCTCGCGGTCCCATGTTCGCGCCTCTTCGCCTCTAGAACTAGCCTCCACCCCACCCCTCACCTCCGCTGCTGTCTTTCATGCTCGGATATTGAGACTTGAGAGGTGCGACGCCAACGATTGGTGGAGATGACTCAGTGGCCTGCCCATCCAGCCCTCCTGCTTGGGCGGCAGAATGAGGAAAAGGGGCTAGACCGAATGGTGCTTTAGCTCCTGCCGCTTGCAGTCAAACGTGAGGTGCGCTCACGCTCGCGGTAAAGGAAGGATCAAGGGCCCCATCACACACGTAGAAGTTAGAACGGAATAAGCCAACGCCAAACGCCAAAGCCAAAGCAACAAGGCTGCCATCATCTCCTTCCCAGTCCCATCCTCCTCCCCCTACCTGCTTTCGTGGCCAAAGTGATCAGATCGCGGCACGCGGCGTCCGGATCATCAGCACTTGTGCCATTGGACCTGATTGATACCTGCTGCTCCCCTTGTCACCCTGTAGCTGCGCTGGTGCATGGAGCATGGAACACTTTCAAACTGCTTGGACGGATGCCGCCTACGGATACACCATTCGATACGAAAGGGCTCGCGCACTATTATTTGCCCTCAAACCGGAACCGTGACTATTCCCTCCCTCGCTCCAAGCCTCCAAGACACTATCGCCTAGGAATTGATCGAGACGCAGATCAGCTTGTGAATACCGGCATGCCTTGTCCAGGTCATGCTTGTTGAGCATGTAAACATCACACAAGCCTTCATTCCCTTTTTCATATTCCCAACTGTTTCGTCTCCTGTCCATGCTTCGCATTCTGGGGTCCACCTCCTCGTTATTAATTAAATCGATTTAGGATCAACGCCCCTACTAGACCCAACTACTATTCTATTGACACTTGCCGACTGCCCTTTAATCGTGCCACTAGTGTCACGCTGGGGCTTCACGAAGTAAAAAGACTGCGAGAACCTTCGCTCTTCGGCCGATTGCCTCAATTCTACGTAGCTGAGAAGCTATCTGTCTCTCGTCATTCCTTACTTCTCTGTCTCCCGCACATGCCTCCACCGGAATGGAGGCACAACATTGACCAGTCTCAACAATGACGCGAAAGGATCGATGACTGAGGAAGCAACGACCCGTTGACACATTGAAACCTCACCTCCTCAATCTCAACAGCATACACCGTTACCAATCTATTTAGATGAACCAACGCCTTGAAGTGCATCTCTCCCGTCTCCCCACCAGCAATTCAATGCTCGCCGTCCAGTGGCCCCTCTCTTTACCTTCAGCCTCTAAGCTCTCGGTGGAAACCATGCAAGGACTTCTACCTCCACTTCCACAGCTACGAGACTTTGATCAGCACCAGGAAAGTGAGCGTCGTAGACCGACCAGAAGAGAAGAAGGTTACACGCCGTTCGAAGCACGAGCAGGCAACGTGGCCAACATCCGCCACGGGCTCCGGACTCCCCCATCCGACATGAACGAAATGAACGTCAACCCGCTCCTTGTTCCAAATTTTGGTCCATCGCACTACAAGGGTGTTCCGATTATTCCGTCGGACACTGCTACACACAAAAGTAACTCAAATGGCACAAGCAGCCTGAGGTACGCGAACAGAGTGCCACCACTGCTTGATACGTACCAGCCGGCCAAGGCCTCTCAAAGTCCTTATTCGGCAACTGGCCAGCCTGCAAACCGCGAACAACCACATCAGCGGCGGAAGAGTGACGGCACCGATATAGTACACTATCTGCAAATTCCACGTTCGATCAATGACAGTAAGGGGAGTCTGTCGGAGTTTGCCGCTCAGGTAAAGATTCCATTCTTGGGAAAGCTCATGAGAAAATGCTTACAATTATTCAGATCACCTGTCTCTTCTGGTTTGAGTCATCAGTTACTCTCCAGCAGGTGGAAGAATCCCGGACTACAGTTACTCCTACAGAGCCACTCATTTCTGAGGCCATACCGACAAGTGGGTTTCGTAAATGGGTCACGACCATTCTGTCGACTACACAGGTCACACAGAATGTGATATTACTGGCTTTGCTGTTCATCTACCGGCTCAAAAGGCTAAATCCCGGTGTTAAGGGGAAATTAGGGAGTGAATTTCGGCTTCTGACAGTGGCATTGATGTTGGGGAACAAATTCCTCGATGACAACACTTACACCAACAAGACCTGGGCGGATGTTTCTGGAATATCCGTTCCAGAGATTCACATCATGGAGGTGGAATTCCTCAGCAACATGAGATACACGCTATACGTTTCGGATACGGAGTGGAAGGCATGGCATGTCAAGTTGGGCCGGTTCTGGAACTATTTCGACAAGGCATCGAGGAAGCCACTAGTGACTGGTTTCAGAAATCGTATGGTTCAGACGCCAATGCTCATTATGCCGCCTGATCTTCCCTCTCCGCCTTCGTCAACGAATACATCGCCGCCATTCTTCCCAAATCAATCATTCAATCATCTTCCTCACCCATTATCCGTACCACCGTTTCTCCCACCAACGATACCGTCGCCAGGTGCATCAAGGCCCGAGCTGGAATCAAGACTTTCGGCGAGGAAACGGAGTCATGAAGATTACTTGCAGGAGCCACCAGCGAAGAGACCTGCTACGTCTTTACCTCCGTCAGGCCCGTCTAGCACAACAATGACTCCTTCCACCGTAAGAGGTGTCACTTCGAGCGTGCCCAGGCTCCCAATGCCCAATCTCGCAATACCAAACACGGCTCAAGGTACCGCATACAATGGTTCTCCGGCACAACTGCCTCTACCTGGAAGCCGGCCATCGTCAGGTGCTCTCTCCATATTGAACCGCTGGCCTCAGAATGGCACTTTACCGTCGTTGCCGCAACCTTCGCTTCCCGGAGGTGTCGGCCTCGCTGGATCTATGGATTGGAGTCGTCAAAATTTGTACACACCAGGCTCCGCGACCCCTTCACCCACCTCCTACCAATTCCCTCAGTCTCAGCATACGCCGACTCACTCGTCCCCTGCAGACTTTCCACCCATACGAAGTTCGCCTTACAAACCTGTGCGGAGCGTGAACACTCTATTAGTACCACCGCCCTTGGCTTCGCTACATAATCCTACCCACAAACTTGGATACGACCAAATGCGGTATCAACCATTGGGTAAACCGGTCAGCGAGCGGAAGACGGGTATTCCGCCGTTCATGCCCCAACACAGCAGCTGGGCGCAGCCACCGCCAGTTCCCTACTACCTCCCTCAACCGACTTTGCGTTAGAATTGCTGCGACTTAGCGATTGTTATCATGAGCTTAGACTGCATATAGTGCATTGGGCATTAACGGCATAATGAGCATGGGCGCTCTTTCTTTTGCATTGCATGGGCCCTTTCACTTAGGCTAATTGCACGTGCAGCGGACACCGCGCACCTATAGCATTAGAAGGCGTTCGTGGGACGAAAGAGTACAGATCAGAGAAAGTTTGCATACTTGCTTGTACATATTGTAGAACCGGGCCAGACGGTGTCAGGCACAGACTGGTAGCTTTACGACGAAGATACTGGAAATAACATGAATCATGGAGCTCTTCGTCCGCATTATAATGCAGGCTGTATTGACATTCCCAGGCCCTGGTGAGAGAAAGCTAGATTACGACGCTCAACCTAGAGTTCGAGACATAGTGCCCTGCGCTCGCTGATGACTGACGTGTTCGACGACATCGAAGCTTTGCAACACCGTCAGGAGTTCCGTGATGTTAATGGTCAAAGTCTTCACTATTCAAAGTGCACGGGGAGTACGCTGAGAACGATAAGCTCTGGTCACGTGATATCGCTTCCCGGAGTTCTCCACGCGACCAGGCGCTTTACCTCGAATCACACAAGTGGGTGGGCGTTGGTTGTTGTCAGTCAAGCTATCTTCGTCGCAGGATGCTGGATGATGGAGAGCATAGTATGCTGCGCTTTGTCCCTCATACAACTAAAAATATGGCTAAAATTCTCTCCTAGGCAAAGCACAGCTGCCCCTCCTTGGAGTTGTCCTGTGTTGCACCTCTATACCTCCAGAACAGCGCGTAAGTCCACTCAAGCTTATCAGCTAGAAATGCGCCACGATTGAGCATATACCTAGATATCCTGCTGACTTCTTCATGGTAGTCAGATCTCGCATCGATTGCGTGTCGTATGGGCGCAATCCACAAATTCGACCTTACCTCCGACGTCACGCATTTGATCGTTGGGGACTCTGATACACCGAAGTACAAATTTGTCGCCAAAGAGCGCGAAGACGTCAAATGCCTTCTTCCCGCTTGGGTCGAGGCGGTGCGGTTGTCGTGGATGGAGGGTGGCGAAACCGATGTGAAGAGTCTCGAAAAGCAATACCAATTACCAACGTTCGCCGGATTGAGGATATGTGTCACGGGCTTTGACGATTGTGCGTTGTTCTCGTGTGTTGCTCCTCGAACGCGATGCTGAGAATCGTAGTGGCCTACCGGAAGAAGTTGGAAGACCTTATCAACGAGAACGGAGGAGAATATAGAGGCAACCTCACGCGGGACGTCACCCATTTGATCGCCAGAGAACCTGCAGGAAACAAATACACCTACGCAGGCCAGTGGGGCATTAGAACGGTGTCAATTGAATGGCTGCAGCAAAGCCTCGAGCGTGGCATGATCCTCGATGAGAGCTTGTTCCATCTTCTTCTTCCGCCCGCAGAGCGAGGGCGGAATGCGTGGATGCGTAAAGCGGTATCTACAACCTCACTTGGGAAAAGGCCTCGCGAAGGAGGGCTAGAGAGGAGTAATTCAAGGAAGCTAAGACGGACTGCGAGCGCGAGGCTGAGCAATGAGAGCTCGGGTATCTGGACCAACATTGTAGGCGATAGTGTCAAGCAGGAATCCGCGAATGCCAACGAATGGCATGATCCTCATGATCAAGGCTTGTCCGCAAATCCCATCAATGATCCTTCAAGACTATTACAAACGTCTGGCGAACAAAGATTTCATGGAGAACCAAAGCCTCTAGAAGGGCCGAAGCCTACAGAATTGCCTGTGGTCCGTAGTGGAGGGATCTTCGAATCAACAAAGGCCATTTTGCATGGATTTGACACCAAACGGGTAGGTCTGAAACAGCTATCAATATGTTGCGTTCGATGAGCTGACCTCTAGCTACCAGACTACCGTCTTGCAACACCATCTATGCTCCCACGGCGCAGAGATCCTCTCGGATATATCAGAACTACCGCAAGCATCTTCGGCTCCCTCGAGTTCGTACGTCCTACTGGTTCCCCATCAAACGCTCAGGGCCGATGTTCCTATCATACTTAGGGGTCTCCAACAACCAATTGTGGCGACTGAGATGTGGGTAGAAAAGTGTCTGTACAGCAAACAGCTGGTTGAGCCATCGATCCATATTGCTAACACGCCGTTCGAAAAACATCCGATCACGGGTATGCATGGGAAGCTGAAGTGCCATGGTTGTTGACTGACATCAGGTAGGCTTCGAAGCTCTGACGATCTCCACAACTGCTTTTCAGGGTACAGACATGTTACATACGTGTAAGACTATACAATTAATGGGTCCGTACTAAGTTTTCAAACCTCCTTCGTTCTCATACTGACATCTTACAGGTGCCAATTTCACCGAAGACCTAATTCCCAGCACTTCAGTCCTGATTTGCAATATGATCCTACCCAACAGCGAGAAACGACAGTCAGCACTGCGTTGGAATGTTCCCACCGTCACCATAGACTGGCTGTTGGACTGCATCCGCAAAGGAGAGCATCTGGCTTTTGATGCCTATCTCACAAGCCCACTTCACTCCAAACCGGTCTCGCCTGTTCCCAAACCGCAGAACCTTGACAGCAGGCGTACGGAGGGTAACGTGAAGCAACCCTCCCGCGGACGTCAACCGAACGATGACACTAACAGCAAGGCGCCGGTCAGTAACCAGGTGACAAGCCCCAACTCAAGTCAAACACATCAAGCTCCCTTGTTATCCTTAGACCTCACAAGCAAGGACTCCAACCCCGCCGAAGCCTCCTCCCTGAAACCATCCAACCAACCCATCCCCCCTTCATCAAACACAACCACATCCGACCCCCCTGGACCACTTCGCCCCCTCTCCATCAACCACACCCCAAAACCCTCTCCCTCACCCCCCAAACCCCGCCTCGAAACCGAGCACTACCAGCCCCCCAAACCCTCCCCCATCGACACCCTCGGCCCCGCCATCTCCTCCCTCCTAGCCCACCACCGCGCCACCAAGCCCACCGCACCCCTCCCCCCACCCCGCCGCCGCCGCCGCCAACTCCTCGGCCGCGCGCCCTCCAACCTCTCCGCGCGCTCGCTCTCCCGCGCCAGCAGCGTCGACACCATGAACACCGACGGGCTGGGCACCCCGCTCTCGGGCTCGTTCCCCCGGAAGATCAGCGATGCCAAGGACCCGTTCGCGCAGCTGAAGGCTTATGCGCTGGAGGTGGAGGAGAGGGAGAGGGCGGCGAGGGGGGGGGAGGAGGAGATGCAGATGACGCAGTTGGGGTATGAGGATGTGGAGGGGAGGGCGTGGCGGGAGAGGGTGGTGAGGAAGATGGGGGGGGAGGTGGAGGAGGAGATGGGTGGTGGGGAGGGGGGGAGGAGGGAGGTTGTTAAAGATGTTGGGGGGAGGAAGGGGGAGGGGGTGGCGGGGAGGACAAGGGCGATGGGTGGGCGGTGAGTGGTTTTGGGATGGGGGATTGTGGGATAGGATAGTGGGCTTTGTGTGTTGGGAAGGATAGTGGTTTTTGTGGATTGGGAAGGATAGTACTTTTGTGGATTGAGGGATAGGAAAGTAGTTTAGGTAGGTTGGAAAGGGTGGTGGGGTTTGGAGAGAGGGAGTGACTGGATATCATGTTCTTGACAAGAGCGTACGGAGTAGCATAGAATATCTAGAGGTTTCAAAGCCTTGCTTCAGTCCAGTGCTTCTGGATGGGAGTGCGAGGTCAAAGCCTTCATCATCCAGGATGGCACTGAATTCGAGGATAGATAGTCACGGTCGTGCATACAAACCGAGCGAAGCCTCGTCAAAGGGAGAAATCTCTCTAAAGCTTTGGAGTCGGTTGCAAACTAAAGTATTTACCAGCAAGAAGTGGTGAGGAGATGCTGGGGTATCAATGGACTGCCAGAGCGACCACTGGCAGCCCATGATCGAAGACGGTAGAGTACTACCATAAAGCATCTGCCTTACGCACTAGAGACACCCACCCAAGGTTGCTCGTTCAGAAATCTCACAACGGCGTTAGTCCAAAGATGGAGGTCTTTTGCTCTCAAGGACTCGGCGGAGGTTATTTGATTCTTCTTGGATTGAGAAAACCCCTGAACTGCCGAATGGTCGAATGCACTTTCATCTATTGTCTATATATGTACAAGTAAGTCTAAAATGCGTGGATAGGGGTCGTACTCCATGCATAGCTGAGAAGAAAGGCCCTGGGTATGACCTTTTGAGAGGGGATGGTCGTCTGGAGTGGTATCCTCGCCGGTTTTCTTAGACGTGTTGGGGTTGTTGAAATCGTCGCCTGGTAGCGTTGCCTGTCGTGAGGTAGTAGGTTTTTCTATCTTGAAGGTCGTGTCTGATAATATCCGCTTCCAATGCCGCTCTATCAGGGTGTGTCTCAGAAATGGATAAGTTCCGCCGTGTTGGTGTTTTCCGATGGCCTTCCACCACGCTCAATCCCTCCAAACGTTCCCTTCATCCAAAACCACCAGCGCCTCGCCCCCAAGACTAGCCTCCATATCCTCTTCTCCCTCCTCTGCTCTCCCCCCCTCATCCACATCTTCATCCTTCCCATCCATCCCATCCAACCCTACCCCATCCTCCACCACCTCACTCCCCTCATACCACGCCTCATCAACCCACCCCGCAATCAGCTCCTTCGCCCTCTCACTCATAGCGTAATACCCCGGATTCTCCCTCGGATAAAACATCGTCATATGCGCCGTCGTCTCATCACCCGCCTTCTCATTCACCGCCTTCTCGAAACACCGTCGATTCCGCTCCGTCTTCGGGATCGTGCAAAATGTCCGCTCGCTCCTCTCCATCCCATCCGCAGGACTTATCTCCACCCACCCACCAGCAAACGTCTTCGCTTCTCTGCTGTTGTGCGATGTGCCCAGCGCACCGCCTCCGAGCACGGTCACCATGTCTGCGAAGCCGATGCCTTTTTCTTCTTTCAGAGCGACTATGCGCTCGAGTCGCGATTTGAGCTCTTCTCCACGGACGAGGCAGCCGACGAATTCGAGATGGCTTCCTACCCAGGTCCAGCCTTCCGTTATAGATTCTCTCTTGAGATACGCCGCTGCGCCCCCCGCCGCAACTGCTCCGGCTGCGCCAGCGAACATCGCGTACTTGCCCCATCGCTGCCACGCAGGTGTAGCGGCTGCATCACCGGACGACACGCTCGCCGAGTGCAGCACATCTTTTGCTGATTGCGGGCTGGCCGTAATGGCTTTGGGGAGTCGTGCCGGGGAAGGAGGGGATTTCGAGGAGGCGGCGCCCCAGCCGAAGGTGCCTGCTAGCTCGGAGATGTTGGAGTAGGCGGAGGAGACGGTCTTGATGTGGGATTGGGCGCCGTGGGCGATGAGCGAGGGGGAGATGCCGAGATAAGGCGTGTCGAATGCGAGGAGGCCTTGGATGTAGGGGAACATGAAGGAGGAGTTTGAGGATATCGATGCTTCGGGTGGGGATGTGGGCGTAGGAAAGTGGCTCATGGAGCCGGAGAGTGGGTCGGTATGGGCGGCTGTGGAGGGCAGGGGGGATGTGTAGTTATCTGGCGAGGAGGAGGGAGGGATAGGCGGGTCGGAGATGATGGATAGGAGGGTCTCGGCTGCGACTATGCCGCCCATGGAGTGTCCCACCAAGACGACACGGACCGAGGGGTCGATAGTGGGAGAAGGGGTGGAGGCGGATACTTCGAGATCGATGACTTTGTTCTGGAGCCTGCGGTGGTGGAAAGAGCAGCGTTAAGCATGGAACTGGCTGCTTCATTTTGGGTCGCTGTACCATTCTCGAAACCTCGACACGCAGTCATGGAGAACCCCCCGTGTTTCGAATGTCGGATATGTCACCGCTTCAACTGAGATCTTGGGGAGTGCATGGCTCACGAGGGCGCGCAGGTGCTCAGGGAAGGCACCAAAGGTGTTGTCATCGCCCTGTGCTTTGGTTGACTGGTAGTTTCACTTGAGGAGTAATCCGAAAACACACCTTGAAGCCATGTACGAAGCATAGAAGTAGGGTCTTTTGCATTCTGTCCAATGTTCATACATCGTTGAAGCGTTCCGTCAACGGAGATGCATACTTGGCCGCAGCTGAGCCCTTGGCGTCATGCTGCGGTTGGCGAACACGTGCTCTGATTAGATTAGGGTTACCTTAGTGAAGTTCCCCCAGCTTTGGCACTTATGCACGCTTCTGACTGATAGGCTTTTGATACTGTCGATGTTTATGTGTAGGGAAGAAAGAAGCGTTGGATGTGCTAGGTTTGCCAGATGCACCCAACAAGCGGGCCAGAGTACACCCAAATCCCGAGCAATAAAGTTCTCTGGCTCACCTCTGTCTCAAATCTTGCGGTTGGATTTCGTTCATATGTTGGATATCAAAACATTCCTCTTTTCCAAGCTAACCAAGCCTTCCATGGTAGTCTCCACTCTCTCCTTCTCAGCCCCTCGTCGAAGACATCGAAATCCACCTTCTCAAGTCTCCTCAGCCACAAATCGGTGCTGACAGCTGGCATCAGCACACCGAAAGCCTTGTCCACCTCGTCTTTCTGACCGCCCTTTCGTCTTCCGCCCCCCACCTCGCCATATTCGTGCCCGTCCTCCCCTTCATGCTCGAAGGCATGGCCCACGTCCTCTCCTTTCCAGATGTTTTCGAGCATAGATCGAGCAGTGATAAGGTGATCGCTCGCCCTCGTAGCAACCTTGAACACGGCATCTCTCAGCCCTTTCGTCTCGGACCCTTGTCTCAACAGATCCTCTTCTCGAACCCCACAATCAGCCATAACGTCCAACGGTAGAACCACGCTCCCCATCTGACTCCCTTTTCTCATCTCCTGCACGCCAGGGCTTAGTCCTTGGCTGTTGAAATGCTGCTTCGGCGGCGCTGGAAAGGCAATCAATGGTAATCCACGCAGAACTGCTGCAATACCAGCTGCTTTGCCGATGTGAGAGGCAAGGTGATCAAGGGTAAGGGATGACAGAGGGAGTGATTGCAACGTCAGGTAGAGAAGCGTCGAATATGTATTTTCGCCGTAGGATTCGAGCTCGGTCATCGATACGAAAGGACGATTATCAAGGTATTTGGCTCGGGCGTCGATGATGCGCATGAACCATGCCTTTGACAAAGGCGCCTTCGTCCTGTTTCCAGAGTAGTTGGTAGAGAGAGTGTCAAGCACGTGCGCAATCAGGACCGCAACAGGCTGTTGAGTAGGTGTGCCTGCGAAGGCGGACTTGACAGTGTCACGCCAGAACTGCAAACGAAGCTGCCCCACTTGCGGAGTGGAGACTGTATCGGCTATACGGGCAATCTCGAGGTTGAAGGCGCGGATAGCGAGGTAAGCGGAGAGGGAGGAAGTTGGAATGAAGGCGCGGAGGGTTGAGGACGGAGCATCATACTTTCTTAGAAAGGCGTAAGCCGAACAGCGTTCGCTCGGAGAACCATGGAAATCAGAGGGAAGCCAATGACCTACTGAAGTAACTGGGAGCAATAAGCTTGGGCAGATTGAACGTCTACGGCTGAGACGCTGGCGCTTGTGGGAGTGCTGTAGGACCTGCTTGAGTAAGGGCAGCGTGAGCGAGCAATGGCGGTAAGGCGTTGCCGAATGTAAGAACGGAAAGCAGTCATAACCATGGGTGGTTAGAGAATGCAGGATACAGCGCTGGAGGGAAGTGGGTTGCGATCATCATATAAAACCAGGTAAGATCACAACGCGAAGACAAGAGCAAGATGCGGAGTCCAGCTCCACCCCAAAGATGGCTCCCATCTGGAGAGTCAGTAAACGAGGTAACTATGACGTAGAGAGACTTCGAGACGCGGTAGTCGCGGCTAACCCCGAAATCAACCCTACAGCAATAGTCTCTGGCTAAGATCATTTCAGATACCTAACGAGTCGACACAATCACGCATTGACGTGTAGGCGATTTTACAATCAAGGCAGGAAATGATCGGCAATAAACGTACATGCGAGAACTCTTTATCGAAAGAAGTCATTGTGCCGGAGAGGCATATTAGATTTGATGGCGTTTCATAGGTAGTCGATTGATGTACATTGCTAAATGCGTGTCCAGGGGCAATACCGTCAATACGTGATTGCGTCGGCTTGTTGGGTATTCGAGATGGGGAGACTATTGCCGTCAACCCTACCTGACCTATCAATTCTTTCCTCCTTGAGATGTGACTTTTACCATCCCATTCACGAGCACTTGAACCTGGGCAGACTTGTCGATCAAATCTTCTCTGTTTCCGGAAGAGTCTTATTTTTGGGCGCTATATTAGCTACTACTGGTCACCGTCGAAGCAAATATGAAGACCCCTTTGCATCGACATCAAGCGGTCCACCACTGACAATAGCGAAGACTTCGCAAACCGGGCAAAAAACACGCCATAGGCTAACATATCGAACACAAAGTCCTCCTCTCCGCCGCTACCCAGATTGTATCCTGATCCGGAGCCCCATGCCCAACGCTGAATGAACCCGATCATCAAGCTTCCGAATTATGAGCTACCTGGTGAGGAGAGCGCCGTAGCGTCGCATACATTTTCGCTCCTCTTCCTTCTTCTTATTCCCAGGATCTAGCTCCAATGAATCGGTAGCCTTGTACTGAGGTGGTGATCGGTCTGAGGATGATGAGTGTCGGTACGGTGGAGGTGGTTCTGTCGTGGTCGGCGTTGCCTTTGGCTTTGAGGGAATGTTTCGGTAAGGGTAATTGGCGTAGTCGTGGCTGGGATCATAGCGGAAAGATGACAAATCCCACGGCATCTTGAAGAGTGGAATAGGGCCGAGGCAACGAGTCCGAATGCGTATTTGGTGGAGTTGTGGTTATTATGGATCACAACAATCTCAAAGGTTGGGCAGTGAGTGGAAAGGAGAGGAAGTACGGGTATCGGTGCCCTGGAGAGAATGGAGAGGGATAGTTTTACTGCGAGAGATTGAGGTGTAGAATTGAGAAGGCCATGCTTGAGGAGATGCAGCCTACTTATATTCATTCAATCATGATTGAGCAGAACACACGTAAGCAGAGGCTGCCTAAGGTACTCCAAGCTCGCTGCAAGCTCGCTAGAGTCCATCCCCACTCTTGCTTACCACTATGACTCAATTCCAGACTTGTCATATTTCATGCGATCGTGCACCAGGGAAGTTGTGCAACGCTGTTCAACTGCGGATTAGTTTTGCGAGAGTTAGTTGGTGACAGGAGCAAGCGTCGGAGGGTCTTTCTCCCACTTGACGTTAAACTTGTTTGGGGAGCATCCCGCCTAGTCAAGTCGAGGAGATCTTTTCAACATTGAAGGTGAGGAAGGGACCCGACTGCCCGATGACTCAGAGACCGAACTATCTGGCGATGACTCAATTGAACAATACAATTGAAGAGAGCCAAGCAACCTCCTTGTACCTGTGTGACCATGAGTCCAATTGACAGCCTAATCTGGGTCATCGTCTGGATTCGAGGAGTTTAGGATCTCCTTGGCCCTGGGGATTTCGATTCGACGAACCCTCCACACCACGGCTTCGGAAGTCGACGAACTCGACAACACCTTCAAACACCATAGTGAGCAATAATTGATTTACCGTAGGTTTTTCCTGTCGTCCGGTCATGGGCATTCTTCTAGTTGATTTGCAATGCATCCACACGTTCGGGAAGCCTACTACTATACGAGCCAGAGCCAGGTGCATTCTCTCTTGTTGGCCTGCTGTTCAATATAGGATGATGATCTGTGAAGCTATCTGCTCAGCGTCAAATCATTTCGCATTTTCTATCTAACCAAGAGGGAAAAAGTCTATCACCTGGCTGCAAAGGGCACGAGCTTGCTTTTCAAACGAACATAGAAGGTAAATCAACAAGAATGTCTTGTACTGTTTGCAGAAGAGGCCGTAAGTAACTGAAGCATTACCCGCAATGCTGCACGAATTTCAAAAGCAAAGAAATCTATCTAGTGTACAATCTCGTCCCCCCGAAAGGTGCCCAGCTCACCCTTTCATCCATCATTCTCACACCCTGAATCCGACTGCCATTTGCGGATAAGCAACCATTGTTCGCCCCCGGACCGTTTTGAGTTGAGTTCTGTATCATCGTCAAGAACCCCTTGGCAATCTGATGCTTCTCCCACCAATTCCAGCTGCCAGTCAGAAGCAGATATGTATGGCGCGATTGCGGCAACCAAGACACCGATCATTCTGGGGCCAAAGCTGCCACCTGCGGGGCATAGGAACGGTTTTCCACCGAATGGCATGTAGGCGTCGACCATGCCTTGATCGGCCGTAATCCATCTAGCCGGTCGGTATTTGTTGCTCTCAGCGCCCCAAATCTCTGGTAATCGATGGCATGCTTCGATGTCTGCTGCTACAGTCTCTACAGTCTCTGTGCCCTCTGTCGACCGCATCTCGAAGTGGCGGTAGATGCGCTTCGTTGGTGGGTACAAACGGAGAGCTTCCTTGACAATGAATTCGACTGAGACACCACCTTTGGTAGGTGCCTGGAAGGCTCCCTTCTTGTCAGGGTTCTTGAAGAATTCTTCGAGAGCTCCAAGCCATTCCGCCTGCGCCGATGGCCGGAACACAACCTCAATGAGGCAAAACGCAACGACCCTCCAAAGCGTTTCATAGACCGGCAGCAGAATGTTGAGTGGATTTTCCTTCTGATCAGTCCATTCGAGCCCGAGCTCCAGGAGTGCTGGCTTGAGTATTTCCACTCCGACAGTCTGACTATCAAGGGGTGACTTCGATTCGATCCACAGCTGGTTGATCCCTTGCGCGATCCGCACCATAGGATGGTCGTTAAGACGGTCGCCATCGAGGCCGAAAAACGCCTCAAACACCACCTTCAGTGAGACTACCTGGACCACATACTCGAGCTTGCAACTGTGTTTCCCCGCAAACTTGCCGACGTACTTCGACGCCAGACCACGGGCTTGGTCAGCAATATTCTTCCAGCCGTTTTTGGTAGCACTAGAAAGCCGTTTCGTGGCATCCTTCAGGAAATCTTGACGATATTGGTTGTCAAACGTGGTAAAGCCATTGTCAATATCAAATGCGTGCACTAGGCGCTGGTTTGGTATGGCTCTAGACACTACCCGATTGAGGCTGTTGGGTCCTAGTGACTCGTCGTACATTTTGCACATGAGGATCTCGCGGCAGACTTTGGGATCAGAGAAACGGCGGGTGTTATTTTCGGAGGGTCCGGGTCCATCTCTGGATCCAGTGGCATCTGGCAACTCTTCGCTGCTGTTTATACCAGTCGTTGGGGATTGCTCGGTAATGGCCTCCGTGGCTGAAGGTCGGTCGTCCGTCGATCCGGAAGCTGAGAGTTGATCTCTAGGTCCAGTGATCCCCGAGGGCCGTTCATCGCTGGTTGGACCCATCGCTGAGAGCTGCTCGCTGATGCCCACGGTGACTGGAGATTGACCTTCAATCGCTTCAGCAGCTGACGTTTGCTCGGTAACAGCTCGGGTGGCTGAAGGTTGATCAACGACTGTGTCGGTAGCTGGGGGCTGATCCCTGGCTTCAGTGGTGCCTGATGCTTGGTCTTGATTTGCACTGATCGCTGATGGTTGCTCAGGGGTGGCTCCAGTGCTAGGGGGTTGGTCGTCGGTTCCTTGGGCAGCTTGGGTAGGATTGATGGCCGTTTCGGGGGCTGTTGCGGTACCTGATTGCTGTTGGCTGGTTGCGTTAGTGACTGGAATTAGTGGCTCGTCGTTCCTCCGAAGCCAGAATAATCCGGAAATGGCGTGAAGAAACACGAAAGCTGCTAGAAATGCAGGCAGCACCGCTTCCCATGTGCCTATCCCTATGGGATCTGTGAAGAAGCCCCAGAACGCTAGGGCCAGCAGGAGGAGAGCGACGGTGGTTTCTAGGAAATCCATCATCGGAAAGGTTGTGGTTGGGTGATTGCTCTGTGGTCTGGTGACTATTGCGATGGGTACACTTCATGATCCGCCCTTATAGAAAGCTTGTATACTGATATCTGAACAAAGAGCGATATTTGCCAAACGTACATTGGTTGAGGCGCGACATACTGGGCATGAAAGGTCTTGCTCCTTTCAACAATCTCCGGGTAGCAGTCCATGTTGCCGAGATTTTGTTCAAAGAGCTCATAAGCATCTAAGACTTTTTGTGAGCTATGGCTGTTTGATAACAAGGAGCATGTTCCGTTGATGCGTCAAAATCGGTCTCATATTTTCTAGCAAACATGACTGCCCATTGTCAAGGGGAGCAGACCGTTCGAGAGGGGGAGCGCTTACCGGCAGGTACACCGGAAATCACCTTCTGTTCTGATGCGTCTTCCTTTGATAATCGGACAGTATATCACTTTCACAAAGCCAACATGAGGCGGTCGTCTAGGAGCAATACCCAGCTAAGGCCCAGACTTTCCGAAACGGTAACCATGCAGCTGACCGAGACACCGTCAAACGGTTTACCCGTCCCCTTTGTACTCACACGAAGCCTTGTGTATCCCTGTTATGAACCATTGATACGACGATCTCTCTATTCGTATGTACTACGTGAGCCTCTCGTTGGTGCATCATCCTGCTACTCTGCGATTCTTACTAAATTTGCAGTTTTCTCCACGCCTTTAGCCAAGATTCTCAGACCTGTATCGCGTTGGCAGCTACAAAGATGGCTACCAGTCGAGCAGCTAAAATAGGCTCTCGAGGTTGTAGATCTCATCAAGTTGCAAATTTGGTCATGGCCGGCATGAACTGCTATTACAAGTTTCATTTCCGAAGAGAACAACATCGACGGTACCAAGAATACCAGAAAACATCACCTTCGGCATCTGTGACTATGGCGCCAATATTCAGCGAGCTGTATCAGGTTTCTTTGCACTCTCAGGCCTTTCGTCCATCCGCAAGATGCTCAAGGAATCCCCGTTATGAGAACCGACAAGACCGGACGTTGTAACTCCATTACCACGATCGTCTCTATATCAGTTCCATAGCCAGTCATATTATGAAGCCTATCTTGAGTTGTTATAGCGCCGTCCTTAGGGGTAGAAGGAGGTCTGGTAACGCCAATCACCCCCCTCAGCCTCTATACCTCACCGCTGGTTAAATCCGAAGTGTCGACTTCCTGACCCTCTCTTTGCGGCACTCTTCATCCGCCGGCTTTCATAATCCATAGAGTCGATAGCTGTCATCTAAAGGTATCCCTGCTTTATCAGCCGAGAGCTTTTACGGTGATTTGCGTGCCAGGACCATTCGACACAAACTATGCATAATCCCCTAGCGTGTCATTACCAAGAAAGGAGTCAAAGTCAAAGTGCTTTAGCGTGCACCATTCGCAACTTTGTAGACCTGAGACTGCATCTCCAAAATTGTTATTCAGATGGCATGGGCAATCGCAAGGGTCATGGTTCACTGCACTGCCGTAACCAGAGTCGGAAAAGGGAGCCTGAGAACCTTCAACATGAACATGGTTCTCCAAACGCGAACCCCAATCCGACACGCCTGCCTCAAGTGATTGGAAGGGCGGCTCCTGGTAATGGTGCAGCGCTTGGTTGACGACTGATGGCTGAGGAAGTGGCTGTTGAATAGGTACGCTTCCTAACGAAGGGGACCGCGTCGAGCTGTTGCTGTTGGGTTTCGCTCCATGTAAGCGTTGAAAGTTCTGCGCCACGGTGGATTGACATCTTCGGACTATATCCACTAGCAGAGTCCTCAAGCTTTCTTCTATTGGGGCCATCTCTGCGCCCACTATAGCTTGAAGATTGGCTTCGACGAGCGTAGGTAGTGCCCTTCGGCTGTACGATTCAAAGTCGACGATTTCTTGCGAGGCTGGAGATGGAGGTAGCGCTGTACCACGGTCTGGGGGTGACCTCGGTGGTTCATAATATGGACTTGGAATAGGGGCTCCAGGAAACAGGATTCCGTAGATTTGGGTCCAAGTCGCACCCCAACTGCTTGTTATTAAACGCATCTTGTCCTGGTCTACACCCTCGGGCTGAGGACGGTCTGTCCGTTCACACCGTATTTCCTCGTTTGCATGTCTTGCCATTGCTTGTAGATGTGGCATAGTGATCCAACATCTTTGGCATTGAATTGGTGCACTATGGATTCGTTTGAGATGCTGCTTGAGCCGCGCTATCGACGGAAACCCAGGACCAATGCAGGAACGGAACTTTGCACCACTGGTGGGATTTGGACAGTATCTTTCCGGGTCAAACTTGTTAAAAGGACAAGCGAACAAAAGACCCGGCTCCTGAGTTTGCGATTTTATGCGTTGCCTCTTTTCTTCCCTTGAATTGCCGTCGCCAGGCGGCGAATCTTCGCGCTCCTGCATTCGCCTTTTACCAGCTTTCGCAGAAGGAAAACATTCGATTTGACTTCCACTCGACGAACGTCCCGACTGATTTTTGGTATGAGATCGCACATTAGCGGTCCATTGGGGGTCGAACATCGTATAAACTTCACGCATCAGAGTGGCAATCAACTGATGTTTGGCGTGTGCCATAATTGTAAGAGTGTCCGGCGAGCCACATGCATCGTCCGTACTATCGCTCAGTGACTCCTGATCATTGGAACTCGTAATTTCAGACGTCGAACCATTGATTGACAGTGTCTCATATTCCAGAGGAAGTGGCTGCGGCAAGGACTCGTGTTCTGAATCGGATGAAAGATCCCGTTGATCTGTTTGGGCGATGATATCTTTCTCTTGGATTTCTCCAGGGTCAAAGTCACCGTGTTTAGTGTGTTTGCCGCTCATCTTCAATTCGTTGTGTTGTACATCATGTAGAAGCGCGGAGGTCTCCTGGAAGAGGGACTCGATCTTTGGAGCGAGCTGGATGAGATGATTTATTTTCACAGGTGTATAGCCCATTGACTGATTGTAGTACGGTGCGTTCCATGTTTCAAGAAGTATTGGGCTTATTGAAGAGTCGTCATGATCGCCTTCAGCATGGATAACCGAATAAATGGCAGGGTTGGCCTCTGCCCGAGGGTACTTGTGGATGGCTGATGGCTGGAATATCGGGCTCGATGCGCATGCCATTGCAGTCGCTTCTGCGCATCTTCTTTCCTCATAGCGATCGATACGCATTGCACTAGGGGAAGGTCGATACCAAGGTGTATGTGGTTCGAAGTCTGACAAGCCATCTGAGAGTACAACGGGTAGAGATTGAGTTGCTTTGCTTAAAACAGTGCAGCAGCCCGAGCTATCAAATGTAATACTCCTGTTACCCGGTGAGATATTGGCACTCGCATAGCCGCTATCTGTCGGGTCTTGTTTCCTTTTACCGGATTGTTGAGAGTGTACGCGACAGGGCCAAATCGATGGATTGTCCGGTCCATCTGGGTCAGAAGACATGTTGCGCGGAACGAGACAGCGCCTAAGTCTTGAACAAGGCCTTTATATAGGGCGTCGTGAACGAGGAACGTAGATAAACGACTTCAGAAAACGAACAAAATCGAGAGGCAGAAAAGGCTATGATTGGGGAATCAAGAAGATGAGGATTGAGAATTTGACTTGATTACATGGCTAGAAGGAACCGATCTTGGTCAGACAGAAAGCTCCATCGACATTGATCGAATCTTGGAAAGTTGCGACTTGAGCTTACTTGCGAGGAGGGCACTTAGAATCGCCCGTTCTGTTCGACCAGGAAGGCATCTGAGAGCGAATGAATGCGCAAGAAACAGAAAAGAAACTGGCGAGAATTGTGTGCGCACGTTGCATTTGCACAGATGTGCAAGTCTTGGCGTCGACGATGTCTGCGCCACACTCTGATTGACGCATTTTGAACCAATTGGATAGTCGTGTTGCAAAAGAGCGATCCTGGGAGTGGATATCTCAACATCGCGTAGAGTCGTCATTGCACAATGTAGTACGGAGGACTGGTTTGAAAGGTTCTGGACAACGCTAATACCACCATTGCAATGGCAAAGGGTGCAAAATGTGCACAAACGCTCTATGCGGCAACCCAGCTCCTAAGAGGAACTCTGGTACTTGAATGTCTCTGGACCGCGATGAATCATACGATGGTCGGGCCGGCGTACCCTTTTTGCAAGACAGCTACCCAGTCACTCTCCAAGGATGTGGTTTAGACCGTTGAACATTCAGTATCTAATCATCGAAAAGGCAGATCGCTCGATGCAAGGCCATGCTTTCAGACTGTCTGATAGTGATACCATAAACGCTCTCGCCGAGAGACTGAGGACCAAATACAGGGAGGAGACGTCAAGGACGGCCAGGTTGTTCCATCGATTGATCTTGCTCCGCAGAGTTACGGTCGAATCAGCTACATTGACTTCGGTTTGCTTCACCTAGCCGTTAGTCCCATAAAGAGCTGACAGATCCCAGCTTTCCCTAAGTAATATCGAGGCACGGAAACGTCCTTCGAGAGTCAATGTTGCCTTTCAAAAACGGGACGACGACCTGACCGAAGAGTTCAACCACTCCAGCGGACCTTACTCGCCTAGCGTTCTGGTCTCTTGCTTGGATATCTCCGCCGTCGAGGGCGCAATGGCTGGGCCTACCGCCTTACTCATTGGACTCGAACTCAACAAAATGTCCTGTTGTTGCCTCTTGGTTGGGACCATGATACTCTCCTTCGTCATCGGGCTAATTGTAGCTGTGATATTCCGGCGCCTGGACTACGCCCTGGCCACCGTCGCTGCAGTGGCTTCATGGGTAGCCTGTCTTGAAGGTCTCTTCCTCTGGACGTATACCTGATGTTTGATTGGCGAGGTACGGTCTGTACAGGCTGCACAATGAGGCAAAACTCCGTGTTCTAGAGTTTGCTTCTTGGATAAGCCCAGGGGTTTTGCCCTCACGTGACACTTACATGTTCTGCAGGATTCTTAGGATCTTGTTTGAACATACTTCTGTTAAAAGAAATATCGAGCGAGTCATGTCTAATCATTTGCGCACTTCAAGGCTATTCGATGATCTAGGTCGTCCACGAAACCACGAGCATTCTTGAGCATTCTCGAGAAGATACTTGAGAAGAACGCTGCGAGATTGACCGTACCAACTTCTTTTCTACATTTCATCCATCTGTTATCTCATCATGGTCACAGCATATCCTGCGTGTTCGTCTATCATAAGTGCGGCGGCGCCACGCACTCAAGTAACCTGTACCTTATACACTGTACGCCTACAATGTACAAATTCCTCATCCGTGGACCTCACACAGAACGCCTCCCAATGATACCCAATCCCACCTTCCATCTACAGCTCATTGCCCAACTTAGACGCCAGCCACCGCACCACACCTCACACATTCCATCTTCACGCCTCCACCCACCTTCCTAGCTCTAAAACTCTCCTCGCCACACCTCCTACACCTGACCTCCACACCTCCCACTTTAGCCGCACCACCTCCCCATCCCTTCTCCTCCACCAGACTTTCCTCGCTAGTCAGCGCACTGACCGTCGACATCTCTCTCTGCAGCGGCACACCCAATTGTCCTCCATCCACACTACTTCCCCCATCCATACTCGTGCCCCTACTGTCGAGATCCCCTTCCGCCGTCGTGGTGAGATGATCCTTGTAATGGTGCCCCGGCGGCAGCTGTCTTGCGGCTTCAGCTTGCGATCTATACAGTGAGCGGTTCCCGAACATGTAGCTCCGGTCGCCTTGCGGCATTAGCGGATGCTGATCAGTAAGGCTTTTCTGCGCGTTTTGTGTGATGGCGGGGTTCGAGCTTTCGTCGCTTTTGTGGGGGCTCGAAGGTGGGGAGGTGGCGGCTAGGGAGGGGGTAGTTGTTTCGGTGAGACGGTGGCTGCTGTTGTGGCGGAGTGCGTGGATGTTGTTCGACGAAGATTGGAGACTACTCCCACCCAGGGATTTGCGCGGGGAGATGCTCCGGCCGTGGGAAGCTGCGTGTTCGAAACTGCCGTTCACGGAGCCGATACTTTGGCGCCAGCTCATGATGCGGTCGGTGGAGGGGTGGTGGGTGCTGGAGAGGCTGGCAGTGCTGTTGCGCGTTGCGACGGAGTTGGAGCGGCCGAGCATCTTGCGGGAGAAGGAGGCGTCGTTGTTGCTACGGAGGCGTTTCTGGTAGGCGCAGTCCTGGCGGAAGACGGAGATGTGGCCCATGTAGTCGGCGGTGACGATGATGTTGCCACCCCGATGCGCGGAGCGGGCGATGTAGGCTGGGGACTCTCCGGGTTTGCTGAGGGGGCGAAGGTCGGGGGTCATAGGGAGGCTGGTGTCGGAGGGTCGGTTGTCGGTTTGACTGGGGGGTTTGGATGAGGAGTGGGATTCGGAGCGGCTGATGAGGGTGACGGGTGGAGGGTTGCAGAGGTCGTACAGCGGATCTCCGGAGGCGCTGAGGAGCTGTCGGGTCTTGATCGGAGCCATGATGGCGGTCGTTACGATTGCGGAGTGGGCTTCAAATGTCTCGACTGGGCGCCGGTCTCTATCAAACTCGGTCGTACTGGTGGACCAGATGTAGGCTTTTCGGTCTTCGGAGCCACAGATGACATATTTGGTATCGTCGCTGAAGGAGGCGTGGATCTGGGAGCAGGTATTTTCGTTGCCTTTAAGCTTCATCTCTAGACCTTTATCTCTGAGATTATATATTCTGATTCGAGAATCATTGCTAGTTATGAGAAGCTTAACATCGCCGTTGGGGTCATTGGGTGGGTAAGTGATTGTTTCAATTCCAGTGACTTTGCTTCCTCTAGCATTCTTGCCGTGAGCGGAGCGGACATGAATCTGCGTTTGATACTTCAGGCCTTCGGTTTCGTAGAAGAGGCAAAGGCCGGTAAGGCAACCTGCGATGGCAGTCTTCCCATCTGGGGCGAAAGCGACAGCTGTGATCAGGTCAGGGACCTGAACCCAAAATGCAACGCTTTTGTCAGGAATGCTCCAAAGACGAAGCTTCGAATCCAAAGATCCTGCCAAGAAAAATCGATCATCTTTAGGGTGAAATTGTATAGAAGTGACAAAATCATTGTGTTTGAAACAGCACAAGCATTCGCTTCTGCTGACGTGCCACAGTCTGACAGTCTTGTCCATCGAGGATGAGAGCAGGAAATTGTTCTATACGCGTCAGTACGTGCATCGGTACTTTTCTAGCATCCCCGGGCATAACCCACCTTACTCCAGCACAAGTCCAATATACTGGCCGTGTGCCCTCCATACTCCTGAATCGTCCTTCTCTTGAACACAGGTGCGCTCAACCGAACACTGTCTTCACCCTTCCCTGCTACATCTTTGTCTTTCTCGTGCTCACGGCGGTCCTCGGCCGTTGCCAGGACTGTCCATACTCTCACCGAAAAGTCTTGACCTCCCGTAGCGAGGTATCTTCCGTCAGTCGAAAACTCCATTGCCCACACAGCGTTTCCATCTTTTCTCGGATCGCCCGATCTAAAGCCCCCATTCTTGACCAACCGGCCCCCTGTCTGCGCAAATTCTAGCCCAGTCTTGCCTCTGAGTTCTTGCGCTAGGAAAAGCCTGTCGAACTCTTTCTCTTTCTTTCCTTGGGAGCGGATTTTAATATACTTGGGCGGTACAGGAAATCGCGGGACAAAGCCAATAGGTTGTGCGAATACATCGGCGACCATTCCTTCGGTTCTATTTTCACTCACTTCTGATTCGTCATCGTTAACCTCTGCGGGAACGTCCTTCTTCTTGTTAAAGCGACCGAAAAAAGACACCCGATTTCTGGTATCAGTTTAGCTCTAGCTCACGTATATCGCCCTTAGTCGCAGTCGCTACAAGCTTTAACACCAGGTGTACAGCGTAGAGGCTTACTTCTTGTCTTTGGTGCCTTGCCCAGCGGGCCCTGCCGGGTCCGACAAGGCTCGCCCGGCGGATGTTGAAATTCCGGGCTCATTTGTTCCTCTTGACATCTCGGTCGTTACGGGTCGCAGTTTCTGAAGGTGGGGATTTAGTGTGTTCGACCGACTTAGTATGTGCTACTCTCACACACTGTAAGCTGTGTTATGCTACGGCCGCCTTCAAAGTATGCTTACATGGGACAATGGGTCAATTGCGGACCGCTGGTCTCTCTTGCCCTCGGAAAGTTCGCCGTTTGATTGCACCGCAGAGTTCTGGGGCACTCTGCTAAGAGGTTTCATCAACTTTGAAGGTCCTCGCGCTACCATGAGTAATCAGCGAGTGCCTCAGATCAGGTAGCTCATTGCGCGGATTCCTCCAATTCAGTACCTTCCGAGGTGTCGCCCGACTTCGTTCTTGCATCTTTCGACCCGTTGGCAAGGTAATTGGTGGGAGATGTCCTCGGGCTTCCATTCCGCGCCTGAGGGTCGATTACTCTGATTCGAGGCAGAACCTCGGCCATAACGCTACGTGCTCATCAATGATACGTCTCGTCGTACTGAGGAGGAGTCCCTGTCATAAATTATGGAAATTCAAGAAAGATGTCGGAAGTGAATTGTAAGCAAGTAAAATCGATGAGTGGGATTAAGTGCAGTGGACTGTGGTGAGGAGCTTCCTGGATGGCCACAACTCTAATCCACGGTGCGCTATGCAGTACTCCGTATCGACGCTAAGAAATGCTCCGAAAAGCCATGCAGGGCTTAGGTAAACTAAAGTACGGGGCTAGTTGTACAAATACTTCTGATAGACCACTCTAAGATATTAAGGTACTAATTGCTAGCCAGTTGCGGCCCTACAGGTCAAGCGCATTCACATCCAACCTACTCCAAAACCGACACGATTTACTTTGGGTGCAGCGGGGGGTTCATTTACATTTCAGGACAGCTTGCCTTGCGGTCGCGAAAACAGCCATGCTATTAATGGTACGAGGCACACATAAAATGCAAGCGCCCTGGTGCAAGCCACGCTGATCACCCAGAAACCCCTATTCAATCCACAATGGCCTTCCACCCATATCCAGATCTATCTCGACGTCCTGGATTTCTTAGCGTCATAGTTAACCTCTGGGCAAAGAGGAAATCACGACTGATTGATGAACTTTGTCCGACAAAAATACTAGATAGTACAGAATGCAAGCAAACACTATAAGCTTCGAGCTCACCGGGCACGGACAACATGGGGTTCGTCAACAATTCTATGGAATCTAGCATCTATCACTTACGCTCCAGGCAGGCACAAGAGGCGCCAGACACGCTCGAGCCTCCATTCTCTGCGTCTTCATCGTTGACGCCAATCAACCACCAGCCTACGCCCGATCAATCGAAAGGACGGTCGCACACCTCGATAGTCCCATTGCTTTCTGACTGTCATGAGTTGTTGCCGACAGCACACTACACAGAAGCAGGGGGCGTTATCGCATGCACGCCGGAAGATGACATGTCCATGTTCTTGCATCATGATCTCGATGTTACGAGACTCAACTACATACACAAGAAGCTATGGATGGCTGGACGGTCGTGGAACTACTATGCACTCCACCGGCAGAAGATGATGAAGCGCGAGGTTGTCCTCACAGAGCAGGCAGACCTTCATCTTACGTGGTCCGCATCGACGGTCTTCGTCAAGCCCTTTCCTCAATACCTCGGACACCACGATTTCTGGACTGCGCATCTCTGCCACCAGAAGGAGCTTCACGGGGCTGCATGTGGCTTCCTCTATTCCTACACTTGGCTTGTATCTCACGAGAGTGACTTCGCCATTGCTCAGTCATTGAACCTGATACCTCGAATGAAGTGGACGCAGTGGAGAGCTTACATCCAGGATGTTCGTAGAACCATTGACCGGAAGCCGCCCGAATACATCAACCCCCGTTATCAATTTGGAGAGCTTCGGCTTCGGAGGCTCAATTGGTTGTATCGCTTTTTCGGGCGCCCTCAAGACCGCTCGCTAATTCGCGGCTACTTCTACAACTATCGAACCTACAGCTCCTTCTTCGTGCGACGATTCGCTTGGCTCTTTGCCTTTTTCGCATACGTGACTATCGTTCTTACAGCGATGCAGGTCGGCTTAGCCACCCAACGCCTGCAACCCAGCCAGAGCTTTCAGGATGCGTCGTACGGGTTCGTGGTCTTCTCAATCGCTGCACCGTTAGTCGCAGTTGTAACGGCCGCGGTGACTTTTTTCATTGCTCTTTTATACAATCTGGCCGACACCCTTTCAACCCGTCGTCACCAGGAAAAGAAAACATTTGTACAGCGGAAGATACGAACTCCATCGATTGGGGATGCGTAGACAGTAGTTACTGCATTAGGATACTGCTGCGTGGCAACTGTGGTGAGATGGCTGCTGTTGAGGTTACGAATTCCTTACTCTCGACCGCTCGGAGCTAGAGATCCACGTTCACTATTGTCCGAGTACTTAGGCTGTCCATATACGTGTACAATACATTCTTCAAGGGGCTTCATGATGTCGTAGCAATTCTATCGCTTTAAAAATCACTTGCGCCTTCTTAAGGCTTTAGTCTAGGGCAGCGATAGAACAAGTGGCGCCTTCGACGGAATGCCCCATCAGCTATGGGTCTGCCTTGGGTGATCGGCCTATCGCCATTCCGTCAATCTATCTCCTTAGTGCCTTCGAAGGGGCGCAGGGGCTGGTACGTTTTCTCTACCTCATCATAGTTGTTCTAAGACAGTATGTCGGTGGTGGTACGAAGTACTACCTTCCATTAATACTTACTTCCAGGTTACACAACACTATTCACGTTCTAGGGTGATCTATTTATAGTTGTTGCAGCCTGCTCGGCGCGCGGTCGTGCATGTTCAGATAAGACCTCTTCTACGCTGTACGGTAACGGACGGAAGTACTACAAGTGACTCGTTCCACTCATAAGTTTCTATTTCGTAAATTTCATTGCCTCCTTGAATTGTAGGTGATATAGCGTCGATGAAACAGTGACAAGTCCTCAAATGTCGTAAGGCTACCTCACCGGCATCTGCACCAAAGAGACTGTCAAAAGCACAGGACTTAACGTATGGGCTACAGGTTGTGGTGATGATGGTCCCGATGTGGAGTAGGCATCCTGTCCGCGAGCTCAGGCAATATTATTGACGAGCTTTAAAGTATTATCGCCGTTCAAGGGCTTGGGGCTCACCCATACTACACATGGGTAGCAAGAACAACGCCGGCCGAGCAGTCAAAGCCTAGAAAGATCTACCGATGGGTCGTTGCACGAGGCAGCCCGAAGAATGCTCAAGCTGGCGGAATTGGAAATGTAATTTCAACGGCTTCCGGCGCCACGGAAGTTATGTGGCTTCGAGACTTCCTACCAGATTTGTTTCCCAATGCTCGGATTGCAACATACAGTTACGAGTCCGATTGGCGAAAACCGAGTATCAAAACGTCCCTGCGGAAATGTGGAGAGCAACTGCTCAATGTTCTTCGTCAACATCGGTCGAGTCAAATGGTCAGAGAACTTGGCCCGCCCTTCTTGACGTATATCTAATATTATCATAGGAGCGCCAAAGACCAATAATATTCGTTGGGCATAGTCTTGGAGGACTGGTCATCAAACAGGTCCAGTTCAGGCACTTGTTTCGGATTGCTCGTAGTAACCTGTCCACAGGCGTTAGTGCTGGCCGACCATGGCCATGACTTCAGAGATATTCGACAGTCCACGGCGGGAATAATCTTTCTTGGAACACCACACCAGGGGAGCGACGCAGCGGTGTATGGTGTGTGGCTTGCTGAAGCAATGCGACATGACAAGACCTTGCTTGAGTGTCTGGAAAAGAATAGCCCTGAATTATATGACATTGCGAGGGATTTTGAGGCCAGCCACGGTGATACTGATGTGATATGCTTTTTTGAAAATAAAGAAGCGTCATACGGACCCTGGCGAACTCAGGTGTGCTGATTTTCCGTCTCCACACTAAACGAAGTACAAAACTCATATTATACACAGTTCGCTGATAGCCAGTCAGCTGCTTTACTTGGGAAAAGGGCCATCTTCCTTAACACAGATCATTCAGGACTAAACAAGTTCGATAAACCCGAAGATGAGAACTTTCTCTTGGTGCTGCCAGAAATCCGAAGAATCGTCCAAGCGGCGCCTCAAATAATCGAGGAACGGTATCGAGGTATGGTTCCCTCTTGATCTTGGTCTACGGTACAATGATGAAAGCTCTAATTCGGTACAAGCACAAGTCGCAAATGACGGAAGCCACTCCTTCCATGTAGAATTCAGTCTCCGAGGCATGCCTGTGGTGGAAAGGTTTGTGGGTCGGGACGAAGAAATGGCCCGGACAGCTCAAGTCTTACTCCCCACCTCGACGGATCGAATGCGTCGCAAAGTGTTCATCATCCACGGCCTTGGTGGGGTTGGAAAAACACAACTCTCCGTCGAATACACTAGGAGATATCACAAGAGCTACAGCGCGGTTTTCTGGATCGACAGCTCAACCAAAGAAAGGGTAAGGCGAAGCATAGCTGACCTAGCCAGCCGATTGCCACAACATCAGCTTTCTGAGAAGACCCGACAATATCTACAGAACACGAGCTCAGATATTGATGAAACTGTTGAAGGCGTTCTTAATTGGTTTTCACGGCCGTCCAATGACCAGTGGTTACTGATTTTTGACAATGTAGACCGAGAATACGCCGTGCCGTCTAAATGTATCGACGCTTTTGATGTCAAAGACTATTTTCCCACAGCAGAGCAAGGATCTATCCTTATCACTTCTCGGCTTGCAAGTCTTTGGGAATTAGGCGCCAAAGACTTGAAATTACGGCCTGTTGATCAAATTCTAGGAAAGACTATTCTGGAAAATAGCAGCGGGCGACCGGAAGAAGGTGAGTGCAATCAGAGGCCCGTCAGAAACTCTTGTTTGACTCTGGAGTCCTATTAGGTTCCTTAGAGTTAGTTGCTCGACTTCAAGGCCTCCCTTTGGCACTCAACCAGGCAGGATCTTACATGCGAAAGACGAACACGACTGTGACTGAGTACATCGAATTGTACGAACAAGAATGGAGTAGACTGATGGCGAAACAGCATGCCTTCGCATCATGCGAAAATACAGATCGCAGCATTCTAACTACGTGGACCCTGTCTTTCAATTCACTGCGTTCTCAAAGCGACGCTGCAGCCAACTTATTGATGCTATGCTCATTCCTCGACGGACAAGATATTTGGTACGGACTCTTCAAGCCAATACTTGACAGCAATATCGTCCGCAACACGCCTTTCGTCGACACAGAGGTGCCTCCCTGGTTAGCCGACTGTATACGCCATAAACTCGATTTCAAGGAGAACATGGGACTGCTTCTTGAATACTCCTTCATCGATGCAAAGAACGAGTCATCCTCGTATTCTATACACTCTGTGCTACATAGTTGGTGCTTCCATCTATGTAAAGAAACAATGGCTTCTATGGGCCCGTTGGCCCTGATGACCGTTGTGTGCGCTACGTTTTCGGAGGCCAGGTTCAATAGATTTCTCGCAATGAGACGTCTCCTACCACATTGTGATCGTATCTGCTCAACCTTGCAGTGGCTCTTACGAGAAGCCGTCCGGAACGAGAAAGACCTTGATCCCATTAGCTTCGCATGTCACTTCCTTGCACATCTGCACCTAGATCACGGAAAGAGCGAAGATGCCGAAAAAATGTGTCTGGTGGTATTGACCGGACTCGAAGAACTTCGAGTACCTGACAGTATGTGCATGTATTATATAGCCAACACTTTAGGGGGGATGTACCTAAAGCAAGGCAGGTTGAAAGAAGCTGAAGAATCATTGTTGCGAGCATTAGTAGGATTCCAGAAGCACCTCGGTCCCGACCGCGGACTAGCGTATGGTCCGTTGCGCGAGCTGGGAGATTTATACTCAAAGCAAGGTAAGATGGAAGAGGCCGAGGATATGTATCTGCGATCATTGACAACAAGCGAGAAATCTCTTGGATTTGATCACTTGTCGACGCTTTCTGCGGTCCATAGTCTGGGGAAATTCTACGAGAAGCAGGGCAGGACAGAAAAAGCCGAGGATATGTACTTGCGGGCATTGAATCGACTTGAGAAGGCTTCAAGACCCGGCCATGAGCTGCTCCCGGTGGTCATGTTCGATCTGGGATGTCTATACTCGAAAGATGAATGCAAGATGAAAGAGGCTGAAGAGATGTACCTGAGAGCCCAGGCGACTTATGAAAAGACATACGGCCTTGGACATACAGGCGCTATAGGAACAAGGCATCAATTGGGTAATCTATATTCGAAAGATTCCTGCAAGATAAAAGAAGCTGAAGAGCTGTATTTGGAAGCTTTGACGGGTTATGAAAAGAATTACGGCCCTGAGCATATAAGTGTCATGACAGTGAAGCACAATTTGGGCGATCTATACTCGAGAGATCGAAGCAAGCTGAAAGAGGCTGAAGAGATGTTATTGGGAGCTTTGGCGGGTTATGAAAAGATTTACGGCCCTGAGCATATAAACATCGGAAAGACGAAACTTGCTTTGTTCGAACTATACGTGTGCGATCCATGCAAGCTCAGAGAGGCTATAGAGATGTGGCAGGGAGCTTTGGTATGTCGACATTGTGAGAACGAAGCATAATCTGGGCAGTCTATACTCGAAGAATCCATGCAAAATGAAAGCAGCCGAAGACATGCTTTTGAGGGCATTGGATGGGTATCAAACGATCTATGGTCCGGATCACGAATTTGTTGTTATCACGACGGGCGCACTTGGATTACTTTATCACAGTCACGACAGATGGGAAGAAGCAGAAGGCATGTACCTCTCAGCGTTGGATGTGTCTCAGCGCTGTTCTGCGCATGAGGGAGCCTTTCATTTAAGATGTCATTTGGGAATGCTCTTCGAGGAACGCTCCATGTTCGAAAGGCAATACAGCAGTTTGAGCTTGCCTCAGAGGGCTATACGAACTTATTTGGGCCAGAACATAAACAGACGATTGATTGCATGGAGCAATTGAGCGAATGCCAACAGCGATTGGAGGCAGAGAAGGGAATATCACACTCTATACCCGAAAATTGCGACAGTGTATCGGAGTAGAGCAGGCTATTTGCTTCCTGAATGTATGTATGTTCTACTCAGCGAAGGCCCGCAGGTTGAAAGCATCGATCAATGCCTTGCAGCTGTCCAGACACAGATTCTATAATACTTGAGCTTTATTCAAGACGTCTACACGATTGCGCTCAAGAGGTGCGCATTTGTGGACAAACTTCTCTCGTACCAAGTTCATATTTCGGGAACCTTAGTCTTGTCATACTACCATGTCTGTTGCCGGACCTTCAAAAGCTTCTTCCTCCTCTTACGGCGTGGAACCTTTCAATTCTCTCTGACTCCGCATCCGATCTCGAGAGACTACTAGTCTCAACTTTCGCTTCTGGTTCTAATCCCAGCTTTTCGTCGAGTCGAGCTCCTTCGCCTACCAGAAAACAAGATCCAAGGGATTCCCACGGCAGCGGAGTAGAAGCTAAGCACGATGTACCCTTCTAGAAGCGCAAAGTATCTTGATAGTGGCTCGTTGCTATAGGACATCTCCGCCTGTCGGGCGAATCTCTGGTGAGATTCTTCGAGTACCGGAGCAGCGGCCGCACTGGAAGTAGTAACGATGATTCCCGAATGAGGATGGTCCGATTGTCTGAAGACGAGGGCATGTTGGAATGCAAACAAGACCGTAGAATTCCGCCCCAGAATCAAGCGTCCTCACTCGTGATGTAGCTGAGTATCTTCAAAGCAGCAAACAACATGCCATGTATCAGAGCTGCGTAATTACGATGATAACGTTCTCACTTTGCCGCTTTTCACTATATCATTCTTTTCAGAGCTGCTCTTCCCACCAAGCTTCCTTCCTCTGGCGAAGTGTCCTGAGGATACTAGGTGTTGGCATGCTATACATAAATCACGTATCGCGGCCTGTTGCGCCGCAGCAAGGCCTTCATGTCCACTCGACATGTGGTCTTCGCCGTTAATATCTAAAAATGGAATGAAGAACAGGGTGATACCGCGCAGACGGGTTTCGGGAATGAATATGTCTGATGCGAGGCCCTATTACTCCGAACCATTTTCGGTTTATTGCAAGATTTCCATCTAAAACGCAACCGCCGACAACCCTCTCCGCTTGCCACCAGCTTCCATCAGAAAAGCACCGCTTCGCATAGCCCACCAGGTCATTCCTACATGCACCCTCCCACCACCCCAGTCTCCAACCTCAACGCCAACCCAAACCCATACCACACCGTCGCTCCCACCGTCACAAGATTCAAATGAATGCTCATAGCATGCACCCTATTGAACGCCCTATTCCTCTTTTCCATCTCCGTACTGATCTCGCCCCCGTCACACCTCTTCCCATCTCGCGTCTCTACAACGCCCCATTCCTAGTCAGCGTTCGATTCCTCAATCTTCCCTACAGAGGGGAGCGTTACCCTGATGAACCCTCTGCACCATCGCCTCTTGCGTCCTCGGTCCGTAGACGAGCAGGTTCGGCAATGCTGTCGCTGCGCCTATTGCTAGTGGCAGTAGATCACGAGGGGATACCGCTAGGGATACGGCACCGTATGGAGGGTGGGTGGCGGCTGTTAAGAGCAAGAGGGCGGTTTGCAGGCGGAAGTAGGTGGGGAAGACATGTTTCTAGAGGGTGGTGAAGGCGGATTTGGGGAGGGCGCGATAGGAAAGGCTGGTCATGATGAAGGTCTGGAAGGGGTGGTTAGGAGGGGCTGAAGAGTGGGGGTGGGAAGGAAGGGGAGGGGAGAAGGTACTTGGTAGAGCTGGGTGCCGAGGAGGGTGCTGTAGAGGAGTAGGTGGTAGGGTGGGAGGGATGTTAAGGGGCTGAGGGTGGTGAGGGCGATGGCGAGGGGGGACATGTTCGACGAGAAGGAAGTTGATTCAGGGGGTTTTGGGGATAGGTTGAAGTGGAAAAGAGAGTTTTTTTCGGATATGCATATGTAGAATAGTGTTGCCTAAAATCCTGCTTACTGTCGGCATTGCAGGATGGCCGTAGCATTTACATCATTTTCGATCGATAGTCTCGACACAACACCCATAAAGCCAATGGAGAGGAGTGATGCAAAGCCTCATATTGAGAACATCTTCGTTGAAGCTAGCAAAATGCCGGAGGGTAGCATTATCTCCAACGAGCTGAGCGGTCAGCGCAGGCTTCAGCAGAAGATGTTGATATAGTAAGGTGGGAAAGCTCTTGATCGAGCTCTAATATTGATCCTACCTTTTGAGACGGAAGGATAAGCTTCTCATTTTATTTGAGGAGTATTCCAAAAATTGCTCTCATACCTTTCGGAAAGCCAGCTTTCGAGCAGAAACACAGGATCAATCTTCCCACAACGTCACAGCTAAAAGACGTGCCGGTCTTTCACTCACGTTGTCGATCCTTAATTGAAACCAACCTCATTCGCCTTCGGAAGCCTGTAATATTGGTCAGGTAGAGTGGCAGCAATGTAGCATTGAGAATTATCTAAAGTCTTCAAAGTCTCGACGAATCTGGCCAACGCAGAAGTCATCGTTCTTCGTGTATATGTCAACGCATGAACAAGGTAGGGCCTGAGGCATAGGAACATGGCCGCAAGTGCTTCGTCTTTCCAAATGTCATGCTCGGAAAAGCGAGCCAAGGGTCCACGAGAGGACTACGCTGAATCTTCCTGCGTAGAGCCGATGGCATCGTGCCCGAGCTGTCCATGAAGTTCTTGACTTGATCTCGCCATCGAGCCCCTCAATATCTCGAGGATGAGCGCGACCTAAGCGATCCGGACCTCGAGAGCCAAACCTCACCGTTGTTTAGTGTCATCTCGGCCAACAAATTCTTTAGTGCGGGAGGAGATCGAAGTGTTGATTCAAGACTCAGAGCGCAGAATTGTAGCCGAGACACCAGTAAACGCTCCGTATGTTCTTCTCATCGTAATCTGATTCAAGACCCGCCCCGTATTGCGCCTTTATCGCTGGACGCACGAACCTGTTAAACGTTCCCATCATAGTATTGGAGCCTGGGGATTCCTGAGAAGAAAAACATGCATATCAGGGTTTCAATCCAGAGGACCAGATATTGCGACGTAGCGAAATCAAAATATAGGAAGCATTCGGTGGGGGATGGTTTGCAGATCTGCAAGACATCCCATGGATGGAGTGAGGACAGGCTTACTGTAGGTCGCGCTCAACGCATATATGACCTCTTGTTCGTAAGTATCCCTTGAACGCTCTGGATCGCTTGTGAATGGGCATGTGCGACAAGCCACAACACAGATTGTGCAATCGTAACCGAATTATTGCAAGAGCTATGATACGCGGTGGTATGATGCACTTCTTAGGAGCTCTTCGATTTGAATGCGTTGTTTATGCCTCCTCAGACCCTTCTGTTGGGTGTTCAACCGAATGAGATAATGCTTTGACGATTTGACTTTCCGAATATGGGCTTCCATTGGTCGAAAGTCGTCAAAACGTTCTTTGGAGGAGTGCTAAGAGACTGTAAACCAATATTTGCTGCATTGCATGGGATTTTTTGTTCGCGACGTCCAGTCTGCCATCCGATAAGACATGTTGGGATATATGACGCTTGGATTGTCAAGAAACCATTATCTTTGATACTCTGTATGCCCGTCGTTTATGACAGGAAGAGACCTAGAAGCTACCAAAAACAAGTTTTGTCGTCATATACCTATAGATTCCATAGCGAATCGAAGAAATGCAATGACCACCATGGACTTTTTCTGATGTCTCAAGCTCATGCATTGATCGCCTTACCAGATCGAATAAGCAAGACTATGCAGACTAAACTACTTGCCCACCAAAACAAAGATCGAATGTAACTTGCGCCCAGGGTTGTGCCATATGCATATGCTCCGGTATATAGAGTTCTTGAAACCGTGTATGCAATCCCGGCGAAATTGATTGTTCCACTTGGCAGACGAGCATGCAGGGCGAAGAGCTATAGAAAATCAATTAGGCTGCGATGTGCAGATGAGGTGGTGAACAAAGCGTACCATAGTCCCGATGAAGAACGGCAGATGCTCCATCGCGTTCGCATGACATGCTTCCAGCCGCTTCAGAACATCTAACGTCTCTTGGCTGAGTCTGCCCTTCTGGACCTCGGTAGCACCATATTTGCTGAGATCTTCGCGAGGAGCAATGTTCCGGTCTATCTTGAGGTAGTTCTTGATCGGCCTGGCGCTGAACACCAAGGATGCAAGGAGGAAGTTTGTAATGATGAAGCCAGCGGCGTAGTTTGAAGTTCCAATAGACATGATGCAGCTCGGTCCTCCGATCTGATCTGTACAATTGCTTGTGTGTTAAGCGCGCAACGTTTGCAAAGCCAACAGGTGGGCTACCTTCTGAATCCAGTCGAAATCGTGTCAAACGGAGTTCAAGAGCGGCCTTTCCTCTACGTTGCAAAAAGCTTGTTGGTTGCGGATCTAGAAGTAATAGGGGTGTGTGCATGCAATGATTGTCAATGGAAGTTGTATAAGTAAGTGACTAGTGTATTTATCTGGACGTGTAAGGCGCTAACCCGATCAGGAAGGAGTGCCGCAGCCCTAACCTACGAGAGCAACAACATGTATATTTGTTGCTTCGAGAAGAACAGCGAACAATACTGAGGAATGACCTACATGAAGACCAACTCTAACACCAAAGGCTGTTTGAGATGTAGAGACGAAGTAAGATGGGATTACCTAGAGAGGTCCCATTGGATCCGTGCTCTACCTCCAAGCTAAGGTATGTAGCTATGACGTCTGTCATCCCGGGACTATTGTGACGTCGTAAGAGCTATGATTTTGAATCTCCACACGTCGGAGCTCTTGCATAATTTGGAAAGCGGAGCTGCCATAACGGTTTTCCTCGCGCTCATAGTATTATTAGGAAATATACTAACTCTGTACATTAAACAAAATGACGGAGATCAAGAAGGTAGAGTATCTTGAATCCCAACCACCGTAGCGGACTAAATGAACTGATGATCGGGTTACTCAGCTGGCGATGATCGGCTGTGGGAGCATGGGCGGAGGGATGGCCCTGCTTTTTGCTGAAAAAGGCGTCACTGTTCTCCTTGAAGACCCCAGCGAAGATTCCGTAAACCAGGTCCTCGAGACGGCCAAGAAGGATGGCCTTCAGGACAAATTGGAGAAGCATCAGGGCTATGAAGAGTTATGCAAGAATCTTGATTCGCCAAAAGTCTTCATTTTCTCATTACCCCATGGCACTGTTGGTGATAGCGTGGTCGATGGCTTGCATTCGTACTTGGAGAAGGGAGACGTCATTATTGATGCCAGTAACGAGCATTGGGAGAATACTCAGCGGCGGCAAGGAAAGCTTGTCACCATGGGAGTATTCTATGTAGGTAAGATCTCGGTCGTCATATCTTTGGTTCTCGGTTCTAAAAGACTTTGGATTCACCATCCTCGTAGGCATGGGTGTTTCGGGCGGATATCAAGCCGCTCGAAGAGGACCATCTATGTGTCCTGGTGGCGAAGAGGCTGCTTTGGATCTAGTACTACCACTCCTGGAGAAAGTAGCAGCCAAAGATGCTCGAGGGAAAGCTTGTGTAGGTAGAGCTGGGATGGGTGGCTCGGGTCACTATGTCAAGATGATTCACAACGGCATTGAGCATGGTATGATGAGCGCACTGGCAGAAGCGTGGCAGATCATGAGTCTATGCCTCGGTATGAGCTACGATGAGATCGGCGATGAGCTTGCTCGTTGGAACGAGTCGCGTGAAATGGCAAGTACTACGTCGTGATTGAAAGAAGGGGTGTATGCATGATCTAATGTACTGCTAGAAAAGCACCTTCCTTGTGGACATCGGATCTCAAATCTGCAAACAGCGAGACTCCAGTGGGAAACATGTTTTGTCGTACGTCGAGGATAAGGTCGTCCAAGACGTCGATGGTTCCGAAGGAACTGGTATCTGGTCCCAGATTGAGGCGGTCAGACTCCATGTCCCTGCTCCAACTCTCACCACAGCCCGTAAGTCTTGATCCTTACCAATCTATCAATTGTCAAAACATCTTAAATTTTGCCAATGATAGACTACATCCGCATCGCTTCCGCCTTCCGTCGGGACCGTAAACAGATCAAAGCAACATTTGACGGCCACTTTGCCCTCTCGAAATGGACCGGCTCTGCTGAAGAGAAGAAAACCTTGCTCGAAGACCTGTGCAAAGCCGTCTATGTCACATTTTTGTGCTCTTTCGTCCAAGGGATCAACATCATCGATCAAGCTGATCAAGAAAATAGATGGATGATCAACTTCCCTGACGTCGTCCAGATCTGGCGCAATGGCTGTATTATCCGCGCGGACCATATCGCGGACATGCTCGAAGAGATCTTCTCGCAAAAAGGTGACGTTGACAAGGACCTTCTGCACCATCATAAAATCACCCAGGAGATTACGGAGAATTACCAATCGCTCAAGAAGGTTGTCGCCATGGGCGTTGAGACGAACTCCATTATGCCGAGCATAAGCGCCACACTCGAGTTTCTCAAATTCTCCACCAACACCATCCTCCCCACACAGTTCTACGAAGCGCAATTGGACTACTTCGGCAAACACATGTTCGACTTCAAGTCCGAGCCTGCTGGCGAACCGGCGACAGGCAAACACCATTTTGAGTGGAAGCTCGCGTAGGTAAATAAGAACGTGCTGTGATTCCTGGAATGTCGCATCATGTCATCCTCTTACTACATCTATCCTCGTAGAGGACAAGGGAAAGGAGCAGAAAAGCGAGAGCGATTCTGACTTATATAGCTCACGCCTCTAGTGGTTGCTCTACATATTGACAAAGCGTCCATACTCAACCATACACACCACATCAAGCCAAACCCTAGATCTCTATCATGCGCTCCTGTTGTTTCCTCAGCGGCACAAGAAGCTCTGGAGCAGAAAAGCAAGCCCGACTTTGAGATACACATATATACCTTCCAACCCACTTTCTCCATCCCACATAACCAAGAAGAAAGCAACCCGGTCAACCCACAGGCCCAATTTCGTAACCCCCTTAATCCCATCCACCACCCGTTCACCCTCTAACATCATTATCCCTCCTACCCTTCCCATCTCTCGATACCCCATCGCTACTGTCAAGCACACAATCCATAACTATCCCTTTCCTGCGCCTCTCTCCCCCACCCTCTCTCCCCCCTCCGAAGAGAAATCAAAGAGCCGCCGCCGAGCCCAACCTCGCCCTCAGCCAAGCCCCCGTGCCATATCCCTACATAGCGATTCCTACAAGTGATCAACCCAAAGAAACAAAGAATTACTCCGTCATACCCTCCCGCATGACCAACCAAAGTTTGTTACGATAACAATACGCTGTTTCAGACACAGTACGCTGTTACAATCACAAAGAGATTACACACGACAATAAGATAGGATACATAGACGACAGTGGTATTATTTAATAATAATGGGCAACAACATTAGGGTGTCGAGTCGCAACGAATGAGGGAATGACAAGAGTAAGATCAAGATACAAAGGTGTTCGAGAAAGTATCGTGCAAAGCTAGTTTCTTGGTCGCAATTGGGAAGGCGCCAAGATTTTGATAACCCCACCACACAAATAATGGTTTTTCGCGCAATTCGATTAAAACCTCTTTTACCTATTTAATTGATCTGCAATTGTAAAGCCTTTAGTATAGTATTATAGGCAATATACTTATCTATCTCTATCTTGTCGTCGATGGCCCCTCTAGCCCTCCTGACCCCTCCTTGTCGTCGTCGCTATAGGCAAGTTTGTTAAAACAAAGAAACTCTTTAAGAAAATCGTCGTCGTCGTCTCTAATAACTTCTTGTTGTTTGCAAAGTCTAAAGCTACTAAGTTGAAGCTCAAAATCAAAAACAAGTTAACGACAAGTTTCTTTGCTAGGCTCGCAAAGAAACTCGCGAACAAGACCCTCTTATCTATTGTTGTATTCTTCGATTTCAACGTAGACTCTACTATTAATAACAATAAATTCTTCAATAGTAATACAAATAGCAAGACGTCTATTAATACAACAATTGTAACAAAAATCTCTTTAAATAAGAAAGATAAATTTATTATTAATAAAATTGCATATTGGCAATTTGGGGAATCGATCTTTCAATTTCAAGATGCTAAGATAACTCAAGTAACTCGAGATCAGTCTTAAGAGCGCTCGAGAAGTAACAGAAAGCTTGCATTTAGAAAATCAAAAAAAACTTAATAAAAAATATAATTTTGATATTCGAGATGCGCACGAACTCTCGCAGTACTTCGATTAGATCTTTGCTTGTTACTCGCTTATATTATAGTAATTTGTATAGCAAAATCGAACAATTTGTAAGATTTCTACGCGAGAGTAATGTGCAAGCAAAAGTATTTTTTATAGTTGCGTAATTAATTGCGCGTAATTGATTACGCGTATTAGATAGTACTCGCAAATTGCGTTTGACAAATCTTGACAACACGAGTAATATTCGAGTAACGCTTGATATATTTCTCAAATTTTTAATAATACTTAAGATTAACTCGAGATTAATTCAATTTACTAATGTAGCTTTAGAACTAAGATATTGACATAACAACTTCAAAAGTCTTAAGTTGCTAATAAAGTTTCTAGAGAATTATTTCGATTTATTGATACAAGTTGTTGCAAACGTTGTTTGTCAAACAAGAGATTTAAAACTATATAAGAAGAGAAGCAAATTAGAAAGAAAAAAAAGAATAAGTTGCTTGCTCTAAAGAGTTACATATTAGTCTATATTGTTGTCTTTAATAATAATATTTTTTTTAAACAAAATAATAAGTTTGTTGTTATTTATAATATTAAAAGTAAAAACTATACAATAATTTAAATTTGTATTTAAGATAAAGCAATATTATATACTAAGAATAATGCTATTTTATATTATTAATTAGAATTAGAAACAATAATTCTTTAAAAAGAGTAAAAATTTAATTAAAGACTAGTTACAAAGTTTAGATAAAAGATAGATTTCTTATTTAATGTAATTTTGCGCATTAAATAGTACTTTCTTTTGCAATCTAAAAAGCAAAAAATAGTAATTCGTAAATCTTTTCTATATAATAGAATTAAATTAAGTATACTTTTATTGCATCTAAAGAATTTTTCTTTTTAAAAAAAATTACTTATTGTATTTATGCTTAAGATAAAAACTACAAAAAACAAAACAACTTGCAAAGCAAAGATTGCAAATCTACTTAAAAATAACAAAATTACAACAATAAAAGAGATTGTAGATATACACAAATGCAAGAATTGTAAATATATAAACAAAAGCAAAAAGAAATACTATTTAAATAACAATAAGTATTATAAACTTAATTAAAAGAATATTAACAACTAGATTAAAAAGTATACAATTAATTGATATATTCTTAACTTAATCTAGATCTAGATAAAAAGATCGTCTCTTTCGATATATCTCGACGTTGTTCTAAGTAGTTTTTGCATCGAATCTTGCTTATATTTATGTTGTTCTAACGTTTACTCAACTTTACTATTATAAGATAGCGCTTGTTAACTATATGTCAACGTTGTTTATTTGCATTTCACAAGCATTATTCACGTCTTAGAAATGCTTCTTCGTAATATATAAATATCGATAAGCGACTAAGTATACACGTGTCAAGATACAAATTTGCAACATCAAAAATATTCGAGTGCCCAGGGCTTCTCGTGACCACTTACCTAGAAGCCAATTCTAGTTCTCTGTCATAACTATAAAGTTGTTAGCACTTCTCTCTTTTTCCTATTCTTCCTCTCTCCTCCTTCTAACCATTCCCTGCATACTTCTTTGTTCTTTATTCTTCTTTTCTCTTAATTGATATTGCAGTTATCTGTGATCTTTGTTTGACTAACAATAATTTATCGCAAAGTCCTAAGCCTCTTCGTCGAGACAATCTTCTCTACAACTTATTTCTTTATTGCAAAGAATTATGTATTTGCGCGCGACTATTACAATTAACAATACAAAAAGATAAACAAGAAGCGTCGATCTATAAGTCTTTACGAGAAGTCTACAAAATCACATATAAATAAAATAGAAGATCTATAAAAAGAGTACGTTGAATCTTTCTCTCTTTTTACTCCAAAATTTCTCGTACTTATTAACAATTGTTCCTAGATATTGCAAGATAGTTAACATCGATTTATATTATACGCTCAAGAAATCTTCTACTAATAGAATCAACAACTTCTTTTATTAAATATGCAACAAATATATTGTTCAAAAAGTCAACTTTGTTACTGCATATTAGTATTAGCTTAGCTAGATATATATCAAATACAAGAATCGACGAATTAGTTCGCTAATATTGAAAAAAGTTTATAAAATACGTTGTTATAAATTTAGGAGTATTGAGCAATACTAATAAGAATAAATCAATTTATTGTTGACCCTTTGGCACAAGAGCATAGCTTGAATAACAATAAGACAAACAAATCCTTGCTAGACGTCGAAGACTTCTTGAAGATGCTTTGTTGTTATTGAATAATTGACATCAACTTCTTTTCGTATAAACGTTAGCGAATTAAGATTGTTATCTTTCTCTTGCTAGTTGTTGTTACGAGTTCTCGTCCTAATGCGTTGTTAACAATTATCTATAGCGATATCGATTTGTTCGTATTGCGTAATCAAAAAATAAATGAGATTACTTTAATTCTTTAGCTTCGCTTGAAGAAGATCAAATTACAATAGAAGCGAAAGCGATCGTAAGTTAGAGTTCTCTCTCTAGCGTTCGAAGATAGTAACTTCGACGCAGGAAAATCTATATCTTCTTTATAGACAATAATGCTATGTTCTGTGTAATCTCTTATATTGTTGCTCTTGCTTGCGATAACGAAATCTTTCGATTTTCCAAAATTATTCCTCGAGTAATATTTACGTTCGAAGTACGCTCTAGATTGAATTGTCAATCAATCTAGTAACACAATAAAATAAAACACAAGTTAGTCTTTCGCGTATCTAGCAATTCGAATTAGAGAAAATGTTAAGAGCTACACGAATCTCTTCTCTACAACCAATTTTAGAAATAGATAAAGCGTTTAGAAGAGCAAATCAACTTTATCTAGATTTTGACTACTTATTGTCTTCGTCGAACGACAAGTAACGCAATTAACAATAAGTCTCAAAATGCTTGACTTAAGTATTGATTAACTAACTAAAATAGACAATCTTAACTCGAACAAGACAATGCGCAATCTAATACTTAATTACGTTAGTTCGATAATCTTCTAACGAAATTATTTCTCTTAAATAATTTGTTACGACACGCAAGCGATCTATCGAGACTAGTGTGATCGATGGGTTGGGTCGAACACTTTTTTTTCAACCCGACCCACCCTCTTGGGCCCCGTAGGGTTGGGCCAGGGTCAAGGCGCGAACCCGACCTCAGGGTCGGGTTTCGTCGGGCCAATGCCAAGAATCCAAGCTAACTTCGTCGCGTTAGCATTCGCTTATCTTATCTTATCTTATATATGCGCTAACTCAATTGGGCTAACGCAGGGTCCACGCTAATCGCATATGGTTAGCGCGTCACGTGACGTCACGTGATCGGGTGGGTCTAGTTGGACTCTCGACGCGCATTCTTCGCTCGCCCTACCCTGTTGGGCTAGGAAATTTGCCTGATCCTAGGGTCAGGGTTGGGCGAGTCAACCCGATCGGGTTGAAACCTAACCCAATGGTCACACTAATCGAGACATCGCGTTACGAGAAGATTTGATCGTTGATTCTTATCAAATAAGTCGCATAATTAATTCTTGTTAATCTTGTAAGTTTTCTCTTTAACAATTGTAGCACTTATGACAAGATGCGAACATCTAAGAGTTGCGCAAGCATTAGCGAGATCTCTACAAGCATCTTTGCGATAAGTTTAGATACATTTATTAAACAGAAGATTAGTCGATCTATAACGAATACTAGCAAGTCAAACAAGACATCGATTGTATTCTTAAAGAGAAAGAACAAGCACTTAAGACGCAATTATAGACAAACTATAACACGATAGCTTCGATGCAAGATCTAATCGCGCAATTAACAACTAACGATGCTATTCTCTCTTCTATTTAATCTTGTTCGATCTCGATAAAGTATATCTTTGAGAAACGCGCGCACATTGTCTAGATCTTTTTTAATCTATTGTTGTTTGCCAAATGTAATAGAAATCTAGATTGACAAATCTCTATTGTTGATAACTTAATCTTGCTATGCAATTGTCAAAAATAACGTTCTCGAAAAACTTGTCAAACGTAAGAGAATAATATTGCGACAAGCTTGTCGAATAATAACAAGTCTAATATTAATATTAAATCGAAATGCTTAAATTTCGATGCCTCGCTTAGAGATTTATTCTTATTCCAATATTGATCTTTTTAATGTTTGCATTGTATCGACGACGCATTACTATCTCTACACAAGCGATAATATATCTTCGACAATAAGCATTTGCTACAACGTTACTTCGATCAACATTATCAATTTTAGTCTAATTAAAGCTATCTATTTCTTAATAACTCTTGTAGACAACTTGCGCTCAAGAGCTTTATGTACTTCAAAAATTATGTAGCGACAATTTATAGTATTTATATGTTTAACAAATACTAGTCTTACTTGCTTTAATTATTTATTGTATATATATGCTATTGTTATTCCCTCAATAATAACTATATCTTGTGAAGTATTCTACTTGATTTATATCAACAATCGTTGTTCAATTTAAACTATTGTTCTAGTAAGACATTAGAGTCTATTGTATTTAAATAATCTTTCTAGAAAGTCTTTTTGCAAAAATTATTAACACTTCGAATTAATCTTCTAGCTTCAAGATAACGACCTTGACACTAATATATTGTTGTTAGATTAACTATATTGCTCAACGTATCTAAATGCTTCTTGTCTAGCAATCTCTTTCTTGTCTTTATTATTTGTATCTCTAGTTTTTTAGTCTTCTTCTAGCGTTCTTGATTTCGATATATCGAGATTAGATTAACTATATTGATTAGTATAGAAGAATGCTTCTTGTCTAGTACTCTTGAACTTATTTCTATTACTTGTATCTCTAGTTTTTTAGCCTTCTTCTAGCGTTCTTGATTCTAATATATTGTTGTTAGATTAACTATATTGCTTAGCGTAGAAGAATACTCTTTATCTCGTATCTTTGAACTTATCTCTATTACTCGTATCTTTAGCTCTTTAGCCTTCTTCTAGCGTTCTTGATTTCTATATATTGCTACTAGGTTGACTATACTACTTAGCGTAGAAAAATACTTTTCGCCTAATATCTTCGAACTTGTCTCTATTATTTGTACTTCTAGCTCTTTAATCTTCTTCTAGCGTCTTTAATTTCAATATATCGAGACTAAATTAACTATATTATTCAACGTATTTGAATACTTCTCGCTTAGAATTCTTTTTATTGCTTTTATTATTTATATCTCTAGCTTTTTAGTCTTCTTTTAGCGTTCTTGATTTTCATATATTGTTGCTAAGTTAGCTATATTAATTAGCTAGACTAATCGTCGAGTCGAGTTTCGATACTAACATTCTAACTTAACCTAGATACTCGATATCAATCTCTTGACTTAACTCGAAATTGACCTAGGTCAACGATTTTTTGACTCGACTCGATCGACTCGCCAAGCAATCGAAAATGATGTCAAAATGCCAAGATTTTCTATTTTTAAAAAAATTCGCATTATTTGAATTACTAAAAATAGTTTAAAAATAATAACGCACAAATAACGTACAAATGCATTATCTAAATGCATTACTATATAATATTATAAACAAATTAATTAAATTAATCAACTTGATTAAGTTGATTAATGCACTTTTTCAAAAATAATCTAAATTTTTCGAGTCTTGGCGAGTTGGGCCAAGTTATACGCTAAGTACTTCATATCTATTCTTTGACTTGATTCGAATACTTGGGTCAAGATTTCTAACTCAAATTGAGTCTTAGCGAGTCGAGAACCTAGTTCGAACTCGATGACTTGTCTCGACGCGACCAATCTATAATTAGCGTAAAAGAATGCTTCTTGTCTAATATTCTTAAACTTGTCTCTATTACTTGTACCTTTAGCTTTTTAGTCTTCTTCTAGCGTCTTTGATTCCAATATATTATTGCTAGATTGACTATACTACTTAGTATAGAAGAATATTTCTTGCTTTGTACTCTTGAACTTGTCTCTATTACTTGTATCTCTAGCTTTTTAGTCTTCTTCTAACGTTCTTGATTCCTATATATTATTATTAGATTAGCTATATTGCTTAATGTAGAAAAATACTTCTTGTTTAATATCTTCGAACTTATCTCTATTACTTGTATCTCTAGCTCTTTAGTCTTCTTTTAGCGTTTCTAATTTCAATATATTGCTATTAGATTAATTATATTGCTTAGCGTATTTAAATACTTCTTGTCTAGCAATCTTTTTCTTGTCTTTATTACTTGTACTTCTAGCTCTTTAGTCTTTTTTTAACATTTTTAAATCCTATATATTGTTGCTAGATTAGCTATATTAATTAGCGTAGAAAAATACTCTTCGCTTAGTATTTTTGAACTTGTCTCTATTACTTATATTTCTAGTTCTTTAGTCTTCTTCTAGCGTTCTTAATTTTAGTATATTGTTACTAAGTTAACTATATTGCTTAGCGTAGTGTTACGAATCTAGCTCGAAACAATGTGATATATAGTCTACAACGCAACATGTAGCACGAAGCACAACTATCTATAGATTCGACAACTTGACAAATGAGTAGTGTTCGACATGTTTAACAACAAGCTAAACGATTAATGTTCGACATGTTTGACAACGAGTTAAGCGAGCAATGTTTGACACGTTCGACAACGAACTAAGCGAACAATGTTTAACACGTTCGATAGCGAATTGAGCGAACAATGTTCGACACGTTCGATAGCGAGTATAAAGAACAAAGAAGAATCTCTTTAATATATATAGATTCCTAAATACGACTCTCTTATGAATCGTATTCAATTTATCTTAAGTCTTGATTTATTGTTACGATTATTAAAGTTGCAATCTCTTGTTATTAAGTAATTGCTTGCATTGTTTAAAGACGTTTACAAATCTCTTTAATAGCATAACTCTCTTTAATACTTTTTGCGAAAGTACTAGCGTAACACTTTGAACACTCTAAGAATGTTTGTATTAAATTAACGCGCTCTTATTTCAAACACTAGCTCAATAGCATTACGTCGACTCTCTATTAATGAAGACGACAAAATAAGAATTAACAAGTCTAACGTCTATTATGAAGATTAAATTGACCTAGAGAACTAGCTTATGTAAATAAATATTTATTTTATTTTATCTTCTATTTTATTTTAGCGAACAAGAAGACAATTTTCGCATTCACATTTCTTAGAGAAAGAGTCTAGCATTAACTCAAATCGAATGTACGCAAATATTTGAAAAATTATGACAAAAATTCTCGTACGATGTTCACGAATTTTGACAACTTTAAAAGAGAGTTTCGAAGAATCTTTGAAACATTTAACGAGAAACAAATTATAAAAAGAGTGATTTAACATTTAACTTAACGAACTTTTGCAATAGACTACGTAGCAAGATTTCAAAAGTATGTTAATTTTATCGAATGAGACGATGTCGCACTTATGACAATGTTTTAACAAGACTTTAAGAACAACCTTAAGAACAAAATTATGCGCGATGACAAATTCATTAGCGATATGTTTGATCTCATTGAAGTAGTTATTGATTTCGACGATAAACTATATGAAAAAGCTATGAAAAAGCAATACGATTAATCTCACGAAAGAGTAGAAATCTTCTTTGAATTAACGATCAAATATTATTAGAGAGAATCTCGTTTTAATTAGAAGTATAGTAATCTAAACTATTGTAAACTTGCATCTATAAAATTGAATTTTATCTAACAACGCAAAGAAAAGAATTTTAAGAAAAAGCAAGATAACAAATCCTAGAAAACGTGCTATTTATGTGATAAATCGAATTACTTCGCAAGAGATTGTCGATCATAAAACTTAATAAATCGTCGACAAATCAATGTCATATTAAGAGAAATACTCGATAGCTAGAACGACATTAGAAAGCAAACTAACATAGAGGCGAACATCTTCAAGACTAGATTAGACAACAATTATTATCTAGTGAAGAACTCAAATCAATTATAGAAAGTTCTAGATGAAACATTATCAAGTAAGACATTCGCATCTACGCAAGAAGTTAATTAAGCACTTCAAAAAGCTATTAAGTCTCACAATCTAGTTATTGACTTAAATGAAAAGTACAACTAGAAGAACTTTCACGAATGCATAGAAGACATCACAAATTATCTTAAGACTTTAGTTAGCTCATCGAAGATCATAGACAAATGCGAAAAGAAACTAGAAAGCAATGCCACTATAAAAAAGAACATACTTGACATTATTATAAAACAATTGAATCTCATTAAGATAGACACACGAATGTCAACACTTAAGCGTGAAGATGCTATTATTAGAGAAGTAGACAACTTATACGCAAGTCTTAGTTGAACAACTTGCTACAACGACTTATGCTAAACTTATCTAGAAGAAAAGAACGAAGTTAATTAATTTTCTAGAAAATTAAAGTTAGCAATCTAGCAACAAAAGAAAGCTTAGCGCAAATAGACGTTTGAAGTAGACGTCATAGCACAAGAGCAAGAAAAAGTTCAAATTTCTTAATAAAGAGCATACTAAAGAAATGCAATATATTAGTTCAACAATAGCAACTAAACTTAACAACGCACGCACAATAATTTATCACATTAATTAAGATCAACAATTATCGACTCACAACAATGATCGATTTTGATGCAATAAATAATTTTATGACCAAAGCTTTTGTAGAGAGAAAAGAGTACTTTATTTAGAAGAAGTCTAGCGCTTACAATCTAGTAGTTGTAAATAGAAATTTATTATTCGCAAGAAATGAAAAAGTAAATAAAGAAACGAAATTACTATCGATAGCTATTTAACAACATCACGAGAAACTAATCTTTAATATAGTGGAAATAATTATTTATAATATCGTTTTAAGAATGTCTTGATTAAAGCAACACAATCTAGAAGTTAACTAGAATTCACGAGTATTTAAATTCGCGCAATGTGATTACACAATTCACATTCAATCTACGCATCAACAATGTTCAATAATAAATAAAAAATTAAGTTAAAATTCGATCGCAAATAGCAAGCTTGCATTTTCGCAAAAGAACGATTTAATAAAGTTCGACTCAATAGACATTAACAAAGATTAGCTAAATCACAAAGTTAAAGTAAATGAAAAAAATTGCGAATTTTCTAAGAATTCTAAACTATTTGATACAACGAGAAAATCGCTAAAGCATATATTACGAATATACAACAATTGAAAACATCTATTCTAGAAAAAGAAAACAACTAAGATTTTATCTAAACATTAATCGTAAGATTACGAGATTAGACTTGAATTAAACAAGCAACTTACGTTTAAACTTATATATGCTTTATTTAAAAAAAAACTAGAAACACTTCGCGAATATCTAGTAGAAAACGAAAAGAAAAAATTTATTAAAAAATCCTAATTATAAATAGAATACTCAATTTTCTTTGTATTTAAGAAGAACGAAACTCTTCGTCTATGTGTCGGTTATCGAGAGTTAAATAATATTATGATAAAAAATCAATATTTATTATTTAACATTAGCAAGCTTTAAAATCGATTGTTCGAAGCAAATTATTTTATCAAATTGAATTTACGAGAAGCGTATAATTAGATTAGAATAAAAACAAGAAAGAAGTAAAAGATAGCTTTCTATATACGATATAAATTATACAAATACACAATAATGTCGTTCGAACTTACGAACGTCTCGACAACGTGTCAAGAAATAATCAATGATACATTACGACAATATTTGAATCGATTTGTCATAGCATACTTGAACAACATCATAATTTACTCGAATATCTTAAAAGAACATATAAATTATGTTTTTAAAGTATTAGAATGTTTAAATAAAAGAAATCTATATTTTAAACTAAAGAAATGCGAGTTTCATTAAGAAGAAATTAACTTTCTTGAATTTGTCGTTAAACAACATGAAGTACGCATGAATCTCGAAAAGCTACGAGCAATTAAAAAATAAAAATCATTTATTAATGTTAAGAAAATTTAATTCTTTCTAGATTTCATAAATTATAATAAGAAATTCATCAAAGATTACTTTATTAACGCAATATCATTAACGAACCTTACGAAGAAGAAGACATCATAAAGATAAAAATCAACGAAAAAGAAATTATTTTAGAATCTTAAACTAGAATGCTTAAAGAAACTAGTACTAAAAATGTACGATTTACGATTATTAAATAGAATTAAAATTGACGCATTAAATCTAGCTATCGATGCATGCTTTAATTAAAAGCATAAAAACATATAACATCTAGTAGCATATTTCTCGAGAAAACTCTCGTTAATCGAATAGAATTACGATATTTACAACAAGAAGCTATTTGCTATTGTAGCATTTCTAGAGTTATAAAAAGTATATATCGAAAAATTATTAAAACTTACGATTCTTATAGATCACAAGAATCTTTTACACTTCATTACTACTAAATAACTTAATAGAAAACAAGTTCGTTAATTAGAGCGATTCGAACAATACAAGTTCAAGATACAATATACATTAAACAAAGATAACGACAAAGCAAACGCACTTAGCAAAAAAATAATTATATAAAAACGAAGAAATCGTTTAAATATAATATACTTAAAGTTAACAAAGACAAATCACTATTAGTAAACAAGTATAAGCTAAATGCTACTTTACGAATACTTAGAGACAACAAGAAAGAATTTCTAGTAAAGAAAGAAAAACTTCAAATATCTATTAACAAAATCGACGAATGTATAAAGAAACATCATAATAAATCATTGCAAAAACACCTAGAAGTAATCAAAATCCTTTAGCTTTTACGCTAACATTGTTAGTTTTCCTAGATGAGACAAGCTATCGAGACATATATTAAACGATGTCTTAGTTATTAGCAAAACAAACATAATACATATGCGAGCTATAACGAAATCTAATATTAGAAATTATCTAAATTGTTATAAGATGAAGTTACGATAAACTTTATTACTAAGTTGTTCAAGTCGACAAATCTAGCAACTAGAGACAAATATAATTTAATACTAGTAATGATCGACAAAATTATTAAGTATTCACATATTATCGCATGCAAAGAGAAGTTCATAGTAGAACAACTAGAATACATTGTATTGAATCGACTTATACGATATCATAATATATTCAAAGAATTAACTAGTGACAAAGACAAGCTCTTCACGTCTAACTATTAAAAGACGCTTCTACTAATGTTAGAAACAAAACTTAGAATGTTTACTATCTATTATTCGATTACGAATGATTAGATAGAGCGAACAAACTAGAGTCTAAAGCAATATCTAAGACACTACGTTAATAGTACTTATAGCAATTGGATATCACTTTTATTCATGACTCAATTAACATTAAATGCAAAAATTTCGAATATCACTAAAATAACTTTATTCTTCGTTAACTATAACAAAGAACTCAATCTCTTTAGAAAAGAGCAAAAACATCTATTAGCCCAATTAGCTATTAAAAGGGTAGCGACATTAAAAAAGATATACGACAACATCTTAAGAATGTAAGAAAAATTAACTAGATATCAAAACAAAAAACGAAAAACGACATCTTAGCTAAAGAAGAAAAATAAAATATATCTTTTTACAAAAAATCTTAAGACAAGAAAGTCAAACAAGAAATTAAATTATGTTAAAGTTGAATCATTTCTTATTAAGAAGACAAAGAAATCAATTAATTACGAACTCGACTTGCCCAAAGACGCCAAAGTATTTCTAGTATTTTATATCTTATTGTTAGTTAAAACTAGCGAATTTAATTACGCCTTTACAAGAAACATTTCATTACAAAGCCTAGAAAAAAAGTAGATACGAAGTGAAAAAAATTCTAAAGCAACAAGGTTAAAACTATCTCATTAAGTGAAAAGAATATTCTATCTCAAAGAACACGTAAGAATTAGAGAAGAATCTTGATGATTGCTATGATTTTATCTAGTTATTCCATCAACGTTCGAAAGATCATCTAGCATAGCGAGAGATAACTAGAAAATAGAAGACGATCTAACGAGAGCATTTGTAACAAAATAATTGAAAGACTTCGAAGCATTTAACTCTTTTATTCTTGACAACAAACATTGTGTCTTTCGTTTTATCTTTGCGTCAATTTTCTTCAAGATCTTCTTATTTCGTAGCAATCGAATTATAACGATTGTTAGCAAAGCTTCATCTTTAACAATTTTGACAAAGAGATCTTTTCTATTGTGATTAAGAGAAGATCAAAACATGTTTACGTACAATTTGCTCGTACGAACACATTTCAAATACTTTAAACAAGACGACGAGTCTTCTATAACAATACAAGGACAATTAGAAAAAGAGCAACGTTCGCAAGCAATATCTACTAGTACATTGTAACGTTCGATTTCGAATGCAATACAAAGACAACTTTGTTGCTAAAAAGACATAATAGAAGAGACAATAACTTTCGAAACGAAAACCTTAAAAAAGAGAAATAGTGTTACGAACCTAGTTCGAAACAATGTGATATATAGTTTACGACGCAACATGTAGCACGAAGCACGATTATTTATAGATTCGACGACTTAACAAGTGAGCAATGTTCGACATGTTCGACAACGAGCTAAGCGAGTAGTGTTCGACATGTTTGACAACGAATTAAGCGAACAATGTTTGACACGTTCGACAACGAGCTAAGCGAGTAGTGTTTAACATGTTCGACAACGAATTAAGCGAACAATGCTTAATACGTTCGATAACGAGTATAACAAGCAAAGAAGAATCTCTTTAATATATATAGATTTCCAAATACGACTTTCTTATAAATTGTGTTTAACTTCATCCGCATTTCGAAAACGTAACTCTAGCAAATCTAGAAGACATTTTTTCGAGACTTTTGTTCAAGTAGATTCGATAGATTTGGCAGATCTAATAGTCTAAAAAAGACAATATAAGAGCTTACTAAGCAATATAAATTACATTTATGTAATACTCTTGTATTTTTTGTAATTTATATTGCTTAGTAAGCACTTATATTATCTTTTTTAGACTAGTAGATCTGCCAAATCTATTGGATCTGCTGGAACAAAAGTCTCGAAAAAATATCTTCTAGATTTGCTAGAGTTACGTTTCCGAAATGCGGATGCTAATATAATAATAAGCAAGATCGCGATAAACGTCTAGTCTAAGAACAATCGCTTTGCTTATATAATATTATAATATAAAATCTTAAAGAATAGAATGTTAATTTCTTTTTTTTTTTTTTTCAAATAACAAAGCTCGAAGAAGAGCAATTAATTTTTTAAGTATTTTCTATATATCTAAAAGAAATTGTATTGAAATAATATATCGATTTTTCTTATATAATTTATAGTAAGATAAACGAGAATTTGACAATCTAAGAGAATAAGTTGCTTCAAAAATATTATTTAAACAAGTTTAAGTTTTTAAGAAAGACAAAAAAGATAACTTTTTGTTTCGAAGACAAGAAATAAACACTTATTTAATATTTTATTAGAAAAATTAATCTTTTTTACAATGCTAAGATACAAAATAAAGATACTATTGTTTGTTATCTTTAAAATAACTTGAAAGCACAACTAGCTTTAGCAATATTACTAAGAGAAGACAACAATATTATTAAGACTTTGAATCGACGCGTAAGAAATAACAAGCAAGCAATACGTAAAATTTGAAATTTAAACAAAAAGTTAACAAATTGCTTTTAGACTCGATCTTAAAATTAATTAAATGCGCGTATTAGTATTGCGATTATATTAACAATTGTATAAATTAAACAATTAATAAACAATTATTAGCAAGTTATTAATAAGTTAGTTGTTCTTGTTGTAGCTATTATATTAATTAAGAAGAAGATTCTTACTTCTATAAACAATAGTAAGACGTCTTAGAAAATAAAGTAATCTTGTTGTTATTGCAAAGACAATTATTGAAACAACTTATATATCTTTGTTACAAAGATTATGCTAGCAAATGCGATTACTAAAAATAATACGCGTTTCAAGACTATATAGTTGAATAATAAGAATATAGAAATTCTTCTCGCTTTATATATTGCGAAGAAGAAAAAAAAATTAAAGTTGCTAATTAATAATCTTGATTTTATTAAGAATCTTGTTGATATTAAGAAGCAATATTATTCTAATTGCATTTATAATTGTTTGTTACTTCAAAAAGATACTCTTTAGTTCTATTTAATATTCTTTTATGCTTTATTGCAACATTCTTTTGAAAGCGTTTTTAAACAAAAATTATCTTTCAATATTGTTGTAAAAAACGCAAAAATCTTTATATTTATTATTATTATTGAAATACTTATAATCTCGAAACTTATTAAACAAGAATCGAAGTCTAGTTTGATTTTTCAAATATATTCGAATATATCTATTATATGCTATTTTAGTATTAGCAAGTTATATACTTTATATCTTGATATTAATTTTAAATCTATTCTTATTAGCAAACAAGTATATTAAGTATATTAAGTATATTAAGTATATTATTCTTATATTTTATATTATTTTATAATAGAGAACAAGCAACTAAGATATAAGAAAGTAGACAAAATCGTTATATTTACGTTTTGTGCTAAAATATCTTTGTGTCTCAAGAATAACAAAAGTCGAATAAAGATTATTATTGAAGAAGCTTATATTGTATCTAGTTTATTATGCAATATAACTATTAAAGTAAAGCTCTTAAAATTTAATTAAATAATAATTAAATAAGATAAAGATAAAGAAGATCAAGATTACGTATTTTTTCGCGATTGATATTTTCTTGTACAAGCAACTTCTACAATTGCTTTATTAATAATTGAGAAAAAAATCTTAATTCTAGTTCTTACAACAAAGATAAATGTAATAAGGCTTGCTAAACAATATTATTCTTGTATACGTAATATTACTATTTATATCTTAAAAACCATAATATTAAATCTTAATAAAAGAAAGAATATTTTTATATATTATAAATCTTTGTTTGTCGAGATTTCTTATCTCTTTTAAGTCTTTTCTTATATATATCTTGTTATAGAAGAATTAGTTATTACAATTAGCGCAATAATTAAATCAAATTAATATGTTATTCTTGTAAACAACTTTAAGCTTATCTTTTTAAAGATTTGTAAAGAGCAAGCTCTAGATTAAATTAATAATCTTGTTAAAACTACGTAATCTACGTTAATAATCGAAGTAAATTTTGCAAACGTATTTATTGACAAGACTTATACAAAGTCAAATATATCTTATCTTGTGCAATTATTAAAGAAAGAGAACAATAAAACAAATATATTAAATTATTAAGAAGAGAAATATAAAGCTAGAGCATAAACAATTATTAACTGTTATTAGAATTTTTTTTGTGCGAAACTAGTTAAGTTTAATAATAATATTAAGATATTAATATTATATATAAACGAAAACAACGTAATTGATCTTAAGCAAACGTTATATTTTCTTATTGCACAAGATTGCAAAACAATTGATAACATACTAGACTCGCTTATACGTTAAGATCGACTATAGAGAATTTCTTTAAAAATTATTTTATCGATTGCGTTATTAACGTTTGTAGTTTGAAAAAACAACAAATTACAAGTAGTAATTAATCTTCGCAAGATTAATATTCGATTATATCTAGACGCGTATTCTTTATTGTGTCAAGATATTATACTTAAAGCTTCAAAAGAAGTTATAACTTTTAATTTTGTTAATCTTATTAAAAGCTTCTTTTAGCAAGATATCAAATTAAGTAACTAGTAAAAAACTATTCTAGTAATATCTTATTAAGATTAAGAATAACTTATAGTGTTTACAATAAAACTCGCAAATATTTTAGTCTTCTTTTAGCATTGCATAAAGCAATTACTAGAATTATATCTATAGTAGTTTGTTTTAATTTTTATCGATAATATTATAATCTACTCGCAAACTCTAGAGCAACATATTTATTACTTCGATTAAATTCTAACTTTGCTAGAAAATAGCAATGTTACTTTAGTTTTATCAAAATATTACTTTGTTTATCTTAGTATTAAGGCACTAAATTATTATATATTTCGACTAGACTTAAATATTATTAAAGAGAAGATAAATACAATTGAAGTTATAAAGTTTTTATATAATCTTAGAGATCTTAAGATAAATTTAAGATTTTTTGACTACTATTGTTGATTTGTCGATAGTGTGACCGTTGGGTCGGGTCGAACACTTTTTTCTCAACCCGACCCACCCTCTTGGGTCCCGTAGGGTTGGGCCAGGGTTAAGGCGCGAACCCGACCCCAGGGTCGAGTTTCGTCGGGCCAATGCCAAGAACCCAAGCTAACTTCGTCGCGTTAGCATTCGCTTATCTTATCTTATCTTATATATGCGCTAACTCAATTGGGCTAACGCAGGGTCCACGCTAATCGCATATGGTTAGCGCGTCACGTGACGTCACGTGATCGGGTGGGTCTAGTTGGACTCTCGACGCGCATTCTTCGTTCGCTCCACCCTGTTGGGCTAGGAAATTTGATTGATTCCAGGGTTAGGGTTGGGCGAGCCAACCCGATCGGGTTGAAATCCGACCTGACGATCACACTATTTGTCGATTATTATATTGCTATAATTCGATCTTTTGTAAAATTAAAAATTAAGAATTCTATTAATAGCTAGATAAAAGAACGCTTACAATACGAATATACAACGCAATTATGTCTTTGTTAATAATACAAGAACAATTGTAATAATAAATCGATTAATACTACTCTCGACGCAAATAAAAAAATATTGACAAGTATAAAAGATACTTAAGTTTGCTTTATATTAGATATTAGTTCTAGTCTATTTTAACTTTAGCAAATCTTTTATTTTTTATATCGAGAATAATAAGAAAAAAGAATTTAAGATTGCGATTTATTAATTAAATAAAGAAGAGATTAAAAGATTTGTTTTATTTCTCTCTAGAAATCTTGTTAATATTAAAACAAAATATTAAGTTATAAAGTTTAAGACTAGCGCGTTTGTCTAGATCTTAACTAAGCTATTACAATATTTCGAAAATAAAGCTTTTATAATAGTTATAGATTATATTGCTTTAAGAGCAATATTACAAAACAAATTTACAAATCGATATTTCGCAAAACTTAATAAGTAGATTATATATTTATTTACGTATTTATTACAAATAATTATAGTTTATTGTTTTGAAAAAAATTATAACAATGCGAACAATCTTTTAAGATTATCGATTAATTACGCAAATATCAATTGCTATTTTATAATTACTATTGTTATTAATAAAGAATCTCTTTATAGTCTTTGCGATGCTCTTAGAATCGACTCTTATTTTTAAAATTTTTTTAAGAAGATAGAGAAGCAAGTAAAAGATATTGCGAAGAATTTTAAGAACTTAAATATTATATATTAATTGTATCGATTAAATGCGAATATTAAGTTGCTTTACTTGATTAACAAACTTAATTTTAATTGCGTTTGTATTTTAAAATTATTAAAAAGAAGAATACTTAAGTTCGCTTACAATAATTATGCTTACAATAATTATTATTAAACTCTAGATTGTCTTAAGATTGCTTGCTATTTTTTCAAGATAAGAAGCAAGATTTATGTATATATTAATAAATATTTAATCTATCAATTGTTAAAGTTTTTGCGAAGATTGCTATACAATTAGTTTAATCATGTTAAGACAATAACAATTTCTTTTTTTCAATTAGCAATAGATTTTGTTGTAGTATTGTTAAGTAAAATAATCTTAAATTGCAATTTTAAATTTACGAACAAACTCTAAATTGTATTGTTCGAGAGAAATAAAGTTAAACTTAACTTTACAATTGCGTATTATTTGTTTGCGAATAATTAAGTCGAACAAATAAATTAAATTATAAAAATCGCATTGCAATATTTGCTTATTAAAAAATATAAAAAATATTAGAAAGATATTCTTCTTTAGATCGAATACGCTCTTAATATTGTCAAAAATGCATTTATTACAACAATGCTTTTTAAGCTACTATATAGCGTTATATTGCAAGAGCTCTTGATTTTTCTTTAATTGTTTTTTTGCAATAGTACTATTGCAATATAGTTTATCGCAAATTATTAATTGTTTCGAAACAAAATTTATAACGCAATTAAGTTTGCGCAAATTAAAATAATAGTTCTCTACAATGCGAAGCATCGCAAGCTAGATCTTAACAACAACGTTTATATTAAAATAATTAAGATTAAAAAAATCGAATATTATTTATTTGCGAGAAGCTCTAGTTTCGATACTAAGAAAATTAAATTATATAAAATTATTTGCAAGATAAAAGATTTAATATATAAGTTAGAGTTGCTATTGCATATAAAGATATACAATATTATTTTAATAAAGTATTTAAAATAAATTAATTACAACGCTTTGCAACGTAATGTTTTACAATCGTCTTTAATAAAATACAAGAATAAGAAATTGTATATAATCGAGAGAATAATTAAACATAAGATAAAGAACAATAAATTAAGATATATTGTTAACTAAAAGAGTTATAGAAAATTTATCTAGAAGCTAGCGAAAATTATAGAAACTAATATATTAAACTTGATAACGCGTCTTAGTTAACAAAGATTGACGCGTTAATTGTAATATTATATGTTTTTTCGAATATAAAATAACTTAAGACTTACTTTGTATTTACTTAATATATTTATCTTTTAATCTTATTTTGTTTACAATTACTTACTTTGTTTTCTTTGCATCTATTTATTATCTTTAATTATTATTTTTACATATTTTCTACAACAATATAAGCGATAACTCTAAAAAGCGTTGCTTTCGAATAATTAAAGATCTCTTAAATATAATTATATTTGCGAACAACTTTAGAAGTAACTTAATTGTTTGCATTAAAAAAGATTAAAATATCTTAATTAATTTTATACAAAATACAATTAAAAAACAAGAATTGTTGTTGTTTTAAAATTTATTTAGCATCGACAATAACAAAGCAAAGTCTATAAATATCTTATATCGATACTCTATATTAATTTAAATTGGGCAAACAATTATTATATTATATCGAGTAAAATCTAATGCAAAATCAATTAAGAAGAATTTTTACAAATACGAAATACTATTGTATACTAAGTACAATATTAAGATTAACAATATATTTGTTAATGTAATATTAAGCAACTCGTATGTGCAAAAAATTCTTAAGATCGATCTCGCTAATTCTAAGAAATAACTTGTCGATTTTGCGAACAATTAAAAAATCTATATCTTTCGCGAGAATCGCAAAAAGACAATTAAATTTTAAAAGACTTTTAAAAGAAAGTAAAATACTACGAGATTATTAACTATTAATTTTTTAATAACAAGAGTTGCTCTTCGAACATAGCAAAGAAATCTAATTTTAATAAGAAGTATTTTTTGTATATGCGACAAAACAATATAAACTTATTAAACAAAGTAACAATAAGCAAAGAAATTAAGAAGTAAGAGAAAAAGACAAAGATCTTAACGCAATTAAAGAAAGACGTCGCAACTAGAAATTTTAAGAAATAGATTATTGTTAAGTTCTAGCATTTTATAGTTACGAACAAGAACAAACGCATTATTGTTGTTAACAAAAACAATAAATACTTCATTATTAATACAATTATTGTTAATAAAGATAATATTAAGTTAAAATTTAGCTATCTTTTTATACTTTAAATAGAGATATATAATTGCGAGACAATCCAAGATCTTTTAATAAATAACTGTATATTTATTGTTAACAAAAACAATAATTGAGATGCTAATAAAAATCTTTTTATTAACAATTCTTTGTTTGCAAATTCTTACTTTATTAAAGATAACTTGACTTTTGCGCAACAACTCTTCTTAAAACTTTAAAAAAAAAATCTAGTTTATATTAATTATAAATATTGAGCTTGTCAATCTTACAAATATTCTCTATCGCAAATATTAATACTCTTGACGAACGTTATTTTTATTTAACAACTTGTCAACTACAAATGCTAATAACAAATATAAGTTCTTTAATATTTCTAAAAGATTTTATATTAGTTCTTAACTACAATATACGTAAAAAAGAGCAAGCGTTTAATAAAGAAAATAAGATATTAACTATAATTGTCGAAAAGTCTATTAAGAAGAATAAAAAGCATAATAATATGAATTCAAAGCTCGTCGATCAACTAATATCAAAGAAAGAGATTAGAAATATTGTAAATCAAGATTAAGAATTAGAGAATTTCGATTGTTATTTCTCTATCGAGTTAAATTATAAATATAAAGATTGTTTACAAGATATTATAGCGTATTAATTGATCAAAATTGCAAATATTGTTTAATACTTTAGATTTGCTTACAATACAATTCTACGATTGTTGTTAAAAAGTATTGTCGCAATAACTCGAGATAATTGCAAAGATTTATATAAAAGATTTCTTAAGTTAAATATACAAATTATTAACGTTTACAAGATTAATTGTTTATTTGATGTTAGAGTTAAAGACAAAATTGTAAACTCTCTTGTTAAGCAACTAATATAAGACAAATCTACAAAGATTGATCTACTTTTTTACGATATGTATGCTAATATTAACAACTTTGACAACGCAATTTAACTACAACAAGTAATTGACAATAACAATCTTAAGAGCAAACAATAGTCTTGCGATTTTACAATGCTTTTATCTTAGCGTATTGCAATTTTTTTTACTTTTATTTAAGAAGTTCTTTGCACAACACGTTTTCTTATTGTTTCTTCGATTATAACTCTAAGAAACGATTGCTTTATTTTAATAATTCTTATATTACAATTTCTTTTTTTATGTTACTTTATAATTATGTTACTTTATAGTTATTCTACTTCTCTAATAATTCTTATATTACAACTTCTTTTCTCTTATTATTTTATTTTGACTAGTCGATAGTAGTTTTACTTTGAGGGCGAGAAGATATTACAATAGCTATTAAGAGCGTTGTTATTGCGATAAATTGCAATAAAGAAGACAATAGCAAGTACAATAGAGAAGACAATAACAATTACGATTGCACGACAATTATATTTGTATTTAGTCTAGCATCTTTTATAGAAGAAATGCATACTTTCTACAACTTATTTTTCGCATTATAATGCTTTGTCTATAATAGTTTTTACGTTACTATTTTAGTAAAAGATATATTAATTTTAGGCGTTTTATTATATTTTAAGAATTCTTTTTATATATATATTAATATTTAAGAAAATTTTATTAAATTAGGCTCTTAAAATATATAAATCTTAATATAAGTTAATTTCCAAAACGTTTATTAGTCAAATAATTAGTAATTTATTTTAAATAAATAGTTTTTCTAAACTAGTTATATAAATATTCTCTAGACTATATATAAAGGCGAGAGTATTAGCTATAGCTTATATTTAAGCTATTATTTACATTAAACAAAATAAGTAGATAAGAACTTATTCGATTATAAAATATATAATATATTTAGTTCTAAATACTATTTTCGGCTTATTTAGGTCGTTGGTGCTTAAATATTTCTTATAAAATATATTAACTAAATTCTAAATATTATATTAAATAAAGTCTAAAGAATATTTAAACTAAGTTATATAATACTATAAATAATTATATTATTTAATTCTTTATAAGTTTAAAATATTATTTAATTAATATTTATCTTCGTTGTTAATTAATAATAGTTCAAGTATAAAGTTTATTTAACTTAGGAAAAGATTCTTTATAACTTTTTTTAAAAGACAAAAGTAAAAGATAAAATAAATATAACTACTTTTAAGGAGCTAAACTTAATAGGAATATCCCTCTTAGTATAATCGTTAAGTCGAGTCGAACACTTTTTTCTCAACCCGATTTATTCTCTTGGGTCTCGTAGGGTTGAGTTAGGGTCAAGGCGCGAACTCGATCTTAGAATCGAATTTCGTCGAGTTAATGCCAAGAATTCAAGCTAACTTCGTCGCGTTAGCATTTGCTTATCTTATCTTATCTTATCTATGCGCTAATTCGATTGAGCTAGCGTAGAATCTACGCTAATCGCATATAGTTAGCGCGTCACGTGACGTCACGTAATTGAATGAGTTGAGTTGAACATTCGATGCGCATTCTTCGCTCGTCTTACCTTGTTGGGCTAGGAAATTTGCCTAATCTTAGAGTTAGAGTTGGGCGAGTCAACTCGATCGAGTTGAAACCCGACCCGACGATTACACTAATTCCCCTTTAGTTAAAATAGACTATAGACTATTAACTTTATAATTAAGTATCTTAAATAGCTAAAAGGTCTTAAAGTTCTTAAGCTTTATAAATATTAAATTATTCTCTTGAAAAGTAATATTTATATAATATTTATTCGCCTATTTTATTATTGCTTTTCCTATTTTAACTAGATTATTCTAGTAGAAGGTTATAACTTTAGTTATTTTGGCGATAACATCTCTAGTACTCTACTACTATAATCGTTAACGAATAGTTTTATATAATATATTATCGAGACTAAATATTTTCGAGGATAATAAACTTTATTAATAAAGAATAAAGTTATCTTAATAGCTAAAAAAGTATTATTATTATTAGCAAATTCCGCTAAAAATAACTATTATATTTAATTATCTTGATAATAGTTATAATAGACTCGAATATAAGCCTCTATATTTTAATTACTTTGCTTTATTTATTTATCGATTTTAAAATAAAAAGTAATTAATAATTTAATTTTAATATCGAGACAAATATAAAAGAAATTCTAAATCGTAACTATAAATTAAAATCTTTAAACCAAGATAATAAAAAATTAAACGTCTATAAAAGCGAAATATCTATTAAATAAAAGCTTAGACTATCTCTTCGACTAAGTAGACTAATCGTCGGGCCAAGTTTCGATATCAACATTCTAGCTCGACCTAGATACTCGATACCAACCTCTTGACTTAACTTGGAATCGACTTGGATCAACGATTTTTTAATTTGGCCCAATCGACTCGCTAAGCAATCGAAAATGACGTCAAAATGCCAAGATTTTCTATTTCAAAAAAAATTCGCATTATTTGAATTACTAAAAATAGTTTAAAAATAATAACGCACAAATAACGTACAAATGCATTATCTAAATGCATTACTATATAATATTATAAACAAATTAATTAAATTAGTCAACTTGATTAAGTTGATTAATGCACTTTTTCAAAAATAATCTAAATTTTTCGAGTCTTGGCGAGTTGGGCCAAGTTATACGCTAAGTACTTCATATCTACTCTTTGACTTGGCCCAAATACTTGGGCCAAGATTTCTAACTCGAATTGGGTCTTGGCGAGCTAGGAACCTGGCTCGAACTCGATGACCCAACTCGACGCGACCAGTCTAGGCGTAAGAAGCTTAGCTAAAGATAATAAATTCTTTATTTAGTTATTCTATAAAATATTCTTTAACTTTTTCTATTTTTTAAATAGGAATCGAATAGAGTCGACTTTTAGATAAGATTTTATTAAAGATTAATTATATTTAATAATTATAAGATTAATATAGAAATAATTCTCGAATAGCCTTTTTATTAAAGGTATTAAAATAATTATAATACTTTTTCGATATTTATATTTTCAAGTTGCTCTTATTATTAAGGCTAAGTTTATTTAAATTAATATTTTCTAAGAATAATTAAGCTTCTAATTAAGCTTCTAATTTATTTATTATAATAAAGAAAACTTAAATATCTTTCTTATAAATTAATATAATAAATAGAATCGCTTTAATAAAATATATATTTAATATATTATTATTTTAGAGCTAAAATAATAAAATAATAAAAGGTTAATTCGAATTCGAATTTTTTACTAATAAACTTTATAAGATTTCAAGATAAACAAACCGTAGGAGCAGACCGGTATAAAAGTGTGCTCCCACTCCTCTTACTCTCTTTCTTACTTTCTTTGTTTTTCCCTTTATTTTCTTCTTCTATCCACTTCCTATGATTAGTTCGTCTCTTTGTTCGTTCATCTGTCTATCCGTGTTACAAATCAGCGAATCCTGGCATTGATAAAGAGAAATATACAGGCTGCAAAACCACCCCTTTGAATACTGCGAATTCTCAAGGCCACATCGTCACCACTTCTAAAGATTATAATATTAGAGGGAATGCAGATGTAGGACGTTGCTGATAGAGATGGACCATTCGCGCTGGCACACTTTCAATGAATTTGGTGTTGAATACCTGCATTACGATTGACGACACGAATACGAGATCGCCTCCGCCCGCATCTTAACGATTATTTTACAATAACATTTTCGATTTCGAGTTATTGCATTGCACTTTGCACGATACCGTCCGCCGTACTTGGTGTTCGGGTTTGGCACCCCCCCAAATCGGGGAAAGCGCGCCGGCACAGCTCGTTGTCGCTTTCCCAGTCCATAAATATTCGCTTGTCCCTCATTTTCCATCTTTTCTTTTCATCTTCTTTGTTCCTTTCACCTGGGTTCTTTGTCGGCTCCTCGATCTCGTCTTATGACTCTTCGCTCGAACCTCAACCCACATCTGGGAGAGGCCTTACCTTTGCGATGGTCAATTCCATTGGCCCAATTTCCACGCCGCCTACCTGGCCGAGACTTGTTCCTCGCGGTTCTGCTTATGGTCTGTCTCATTTGATGGCGCGCACCGATCGCTGTCCTTCGCGTCCCTTATCTGTGCCTTCTCGAGCTATTCTTTATCCTCGATCTTCTCGCTTCCCTCTCTCAGCGCTCTCCAGTTTCCTACCCACGGTTGGCCTCCTACTTCTTGCTCTATCAGCGCAACAATTGTTTTACACGCGGTTTTGGGTTATCGCCATTGCCACGACAAGGGCGCGAGTATGGCGGAGCCTGCCTAGAACTACCGCCTGTGCGCCAAGACCCATCGAATAAATGCCTTATATTACCTCGAGCGTATTTCCTACTGTGCCGCCGGCGAATGGATGGCGTGATGCTGTTGCTAGCAGTCTGGTGATATCTTCTGCAGGAGCCTGGCTTGCGGCAACTGGGCAGCCTTGTCGAGTTTAGCTCGGCTGGGTTTCGTGCATTAGTTGGTGCTGACGTGGCAGCGACTCGATTGAGAGGGCATTCATGTGCACTGCGTAGCACTGCCTGAATCGGGGAGTTGGGCTATTGGAGAGTTGACACTTTCTTGTGCTGTCTTGTCGAAACCTCTTTTATCCTTGCCATCTGCAGCGAAAAGCCCCCAGCTCGTGGAGGAGGTTGTCTCAGTTGCGCCGATGCTGGGCCACGGACTATTGGTGGATAATCGATGATCAGTTTTAGAGAGGAAATTTGTCCAGCCTGCGCTCTACCAATTGTCCTGCGAGGCGTTCTACAAGGCGTTCTGTGAAGTCTGATTTATGGAGATCGACGACGATTCAGCTGGCTGCTACAGTGGAGGCTTTCGGATGCACCTCGTTCCGAAGATTTCAGAATGTGGATTGGACGGCAAGAGAACAGAGGGGAAAGAGGAACAATTGGGGGCTGAGCAATCTTTGAGGGTGTGTGCAGCCTAGAGGGGCCTTGCGAAGCTTTAGAGGGACAACGTAGAGATGGTGTGGCTCGAAATGGGATTGGGTGTATCTCTATACCGACGGCGACTAATCGGCCAGGATATATAATCCATCTTGCACTCCCCTTTCGAATAGGTAGCAATTTCCGCTGTTTTCTTGTTTACAAGATTTCCTCGCAACTTTATTCTGCAATGGCCGCCATTGACATGTCTTGCATCAACTTCTACGAACCACCACCAATACGCAGCCCATGCTCCAGCCTAAAGTCATCAATGAACAAGCCATTCAAGACGAATCGTAAAATTGACCCTCCTCTCCAAAGCCAGATGGCTGTAGGTGGTACTAAAGCTATGGATGAGGGTATTGTTGGAACCCAGCGTCATGAGAAACCCGGCGGCGACCGTGGCACCAACTACGTGGAAGACCTTTGCTTTCCATCCATCGAGGATTTCGGAAGCCCTGTAACCTTTCTTCCGAAACCGAAAAGAACACACCTCATCCATTAAAGAATTTGGATCAATGTCTCTCTGATGGCGGATTCCTCGACATTGACGACGTTCTTGGTCCCGCCCCAGCCTGGACAGCAGAGCAGCCTCACTTTCAAGGCGACGCCTCACAACCATCGATGTAGCAGAGTCCTTCATCGGGGATGCCGAACCCAATGCTCCCTACCGATGAAGAGCCTATTGCCGCAATGGCCACAACGGAGATTTTGGATTCTCCCAAGCGCAAGGCAGACACAGTCGGTTTGCACGAAGGCGGCAGAGTCAGGATTCTTGGTAAGGCTATATCCACTTCAACTTCGACGTGTCTAACGATCTTACAGAACGCTCACCTGAAGTTCTCAACGACACCCATGACCATAATCCCCTCCATTGAAGAAGCATAGGGGACCGAAGAAAGCGACTCTAAGACCTGTATTCAAAGTCCCCTTTGAATTCGGATCTCACTACAACCCAGCGCCTCAAGACTACGAGAATACCGCAAGCCCAAACCGATCGAGTGAGATTAGTGGTGACAGTCAAGGTAGGTACAGAACGTGGACCTCTAACCCAAATGTGAAACGGTGTCTGACATTCCACAGATAACCCGTTCGTGGTACAGGACGAGGAAACCAAGACTAGCGACGATGGCACTTCTGCTGAGTTAGGAAGCATTATGTCTGAGATTGATACTGCAGACACCCAGCTCAACACACCTTGTTCAACAAAAGAGCCAAAGACACACCATTGCTCGGATCTTAATGCAACCGCCGACCCTTTTGATCGCCTATGCTCTCTCAGCATCATTCCATTTGAGGATCACCACAATGGGAGAACGTTAGCGATCGTCGGTTCTGCCAGCGCTACCGCCACTAGACCCTTTGCTCCCGACCAACCTCAAGGCCAAGGTGGCCGAGCAGAGGTTGAGGAGCAGGAGTGGGAAGTCATCAAGATTCTCGACAGGAGAGAGACCACCAGGTCGGGAACGGAGTACAAGGTACGCTGGGAGTGTACATGGCTGCCCAGAAGTGAACTAGGAAGCGCACGGAGGTTATTGCGGGAGTATGAGGCAAAAAGCCGAGCACAGCATAGACCCAAACGAGGCAGACCCGCTCACAAAGACAAAGTTTGGTGATCGTTTATATAAGACATTCATGTGGAATTTACTTTGTGATCAGTTTTCCATCGAGCAATCATATATCGTTTGTCATATTAGTTCAACAACAGCTGGCTGAGATTCTTGAGATGTCCAGGTCAAATGCTTTAGCAAATGCAAAACAAACATGGGATCAGTGACAGTTGTGAGGAACTGAATCGTCAGCATAGAGATTTGGATACTGCGTCTGCGACTGAAACATTTCGAGTTAAATCTTTGAATGCTGTATCATATTCACAGAAGTCATTAAACATGTCAGCAGCAACTCAACCTCAACCAATGACTTCTTTTCTTGAAAGCGCCATCCCCAAACCTATTGTCTAGTTACCACCACCAAGCTCCACAATTTCTTGAAGCTGATGAGCCATCACTAATGAGCAAAAGCTGTGATCCAGAGTGGGATCTCTTATGTGATCCGTGGTTCTTTCAAAACCGAAGCGTTCGCCAGGTGCCTTCTCAACAATATTGTCCTATACTGTATCGCAACGGAGAAGTGATACGCAGAGCACCATATACAGACAACCCCTGCAGCGGTTCCAGAGGATCGCCAGCCCCGAACTCAAACCACTTCACCTCAACCAGCAGAACTACTCCTCCGCTTCGAGACCGAGCTTGCTTTTCCAGTAAATCTCAAGAAGGAGAAAAGGCAACTGGTTGGGAAGGCGGATTTTACTCTTTGGTACGATGATGAAGACTCCATGGGCACGAATCTCGTCGTCGTCGAAGCCAAGTGCGAAGGAACGGCCAGCCTTGCAGCTGGACAGCTCATAGCTTACATGGGTAGGATCAGCGCCGTCCGTGACTTAGCAAGTTCCTGGCGTTTTCTTTAGGCATCGGCCACAGGACTAGAAAGGCAGAAGGGCGGCGTGATGCCGTCGTCTTAGGGATTGCTACGGATGGCGACGAGTTAAGATTCTGGCGGATCGACAACGATAGTGTAGTATGTTCTCCTCTTTCTCAATGTACCGACAAGATTTGGTCACTGATTATGTGATTAGGTCACTCGGAGCTTGCTATACGACTGGAGCGGCAATGGGTCCCGCCACATCACCTCTATCATTCGGTACATCGTTCGCGCTGCAGTTGCATCATCACCTACGACCACGCCCATCAAAAGCGGAGCTCGCAGGGAGGTGAGCCTGGATATGTTCCACGGAAGCAATACATGTGCTTTTGACTAAAATATTCACGGACCAATCTTTAAAAATGACGATCCAGAGGATGAGATGTTTGAGGAAGTCTATCCGCCGAATCCTTTTCTAGATGTTAATAGGAATCGCGCATTCTACAGACCAAATGCGTGAATTTCGTGTTCATCAACTGGATTGAAGCCTTAGAGTGATGTGAAAAGAACCTTTTCATAGCTACATCAGCGCCCATTCGCTGCTGGGAGTCAATGCCACCTCACTTTCCGTCCTCTACGCCGCCGCAACAGCACCGAACCGGTACTGCGCCCAATTCAGACTCCCCTCAGGAAGAGCCCACAGACGTTCGCCCACATCCGAACCTGCAGCGCCGGCAGCGACATGAATCGGCAGGAGATGCTCCAAGCTTGGATGTGCCGCTTTGGCATCACTGCGCTTCAGTAACGCCATCATCGCCGCCTGGCGGCCCTCTGGCTCTACGGAGACAGCTTCTTTCACTCCCTCTTCGAAGCTGGAGGCGTAGCTGCACCAACGTCAGCAGGAACACACACACGGTCAACCCAACAGGACCAGCATGGTGAACTTACGGCATGACTTTACTGTTTGACCTCGCCTTCCGGAAATCATGAAGATTGTGAACGGCCATACCCGCGCCGATAATTAGAACACCTTCGTCTCGTAGCTTTTCCAGCGCTCGCCCGATGCGGTAATGTTGGTCCGGGTCCTCGTTGCTAAGCAGCGAAACCTGCACGATCGGTACGTTCAACGGGTTCTTCTTCGGATCGAAGGCTGTTCGGGCAGTGCATGAGCAATGCGATGCACACAAGATCCAAAATCCAAGAAAGAGACTTATCAAATACCAGCCAAGAATCCCACCCAGACGCCATGGTCAAGCCCTCGATGAACCCGATCCACTCCAATACCCGCAATAGAGAGCTCCTCGATCACCTTCTCGGCCACCTCGCGGCTTCCCTTGTTCGGGTACTCGTATTCGTAGTAGTGAGGTGGAAAACCGTAGAAGTCGTAGATCAGATCCGTCTTCTCGGCGACATTGACTGCCACCGTGCTTGGGCCATGTTGCCAGTGAGCCGAGAAGACGACCACGGCCTTTGGCTTCACTTTGGTCGTGATCTCCCGCCCGATTTCGCCCAATTTGAGAAAGGCAGGATGGTCTTTGGCTTCCATGAAGTTCGGCCCGCCAATACCGAGGAAGTAGACAGGCATCCTTGAGGGGGATTGGGAGTGAGAGGCGGCTTCAGACATGGTGCTTGCTGCTGGTGCGGTTGATGGTGCTATGGTGTCGGTTTGCCAGATGCGAGACTGCGCAGTGCGGTAGATGGCCTGTATGGAGAAGATCCCAAGGAGAACGAAACACCAGAAGTATTTCCAGTGGAGGAAGGAACGGTTGTATGATGGCGTCGAGGGCATGACGAGCTGTATTCCCACTTTCATCCTAGGACATTTCGCGTCTTATCAAATTCGAGAAGCGCTCACCGGGTAGCAGGTTCTACGCGTGCACATGATGATGTCCGGATTTGTATTATTCCCGCGCGTGTGACACATTAACAATGGTGGTTGATGTGCAAATGGCTTATTGGGATCGCGCGCGGGTTCTTCATTGAGACTAGCAACATTCCTGAACCTTGAAGCTCCCGCAGAGTTTACAGGGTTACAGCGCATGCAGGCTAATCGCGCGCGCGAGGATTATGCATGCGCGCGTACTTTACAGACGGAAGGAGTACGTAGCTCACTAGGTGTAGACTAAGAGTTCACTAGGTCTTACTAGTGTAAGCGACACACTGATCGACCTGATCACTGATAACTAAACACATCGATTGAGTGAGTAAAACTTAAATAGCGTTTAAATTCTCGTTTTCAACATTGTATAATTTATTAATAATAAATTAAAAATATATTAATTATAATAAGTTTTAACTAAATTTTAAATAAATTATAAATATATTTAAATAGTTGTTTTTATTAAATTAGGTTGGTTATAGATTACCCTTATTTTTTTGAAACTACTATAAGCTCTGTTTTAAAGATAATTTCAAAATTCTATTAAAATACGACGCTGTAATATTGGAATTCTTTTAATATTTTCAAATTTCTCAATTTGGACTAGCGGTTTAAAAGTAACTGAGTTTAGTATTTGCAAAATCAACAAATGTCTCTACCCTGTTCAAGCACTCAATTAGGTATTGTCTCAATATAAAAACACTACCCTCACCCTACCCTGTGGCCAGCCTAAATCTCCGTATGCATGCATGAATTCTCGCGCGCGGGATTTCCCTCGAGGCGCACCAAATAACAAACAACGCTGTCACGAGCGACGAAAAGGAAGGCGATGGCATTGCTGATTTCTCGGACTTGTTGCTTCCAACCGGTGTGAATTATGACCATTATGACGAAGCCTGAAGAAGAAGCGGGGTATGACCAACGAAGGCGTATATGAATGAGGCCGGTGCTTGGTATAAGTAGAGGGAATCTCAACTGCAATATGCCTTTCCTTCACTCCATCTCTCAGCGTCTTCAAATTCGATTGTCATCAAAACCAACCCCCAACTCCACCTCTGTCACCACCTCCAAGTCCACCTCCCAACCCATCAACAAAAAAAGCACTATGGCAGCCACGCCCATCGTCCTCATCCTCGGATCCGGCCCCAGAGTCGGTGCTGCCGTCTCTGAGACATTCGCTGCCAACGGCTACAAGGTCGCTGTAGCTGCCAGGAAGGGAACCAATTCCAAGACCGACAAGGGTTTCCTCTCGATCAAGGCCGACTTCACCCAACCCGAGTCTGTCGCAGCCGTGTTCGATGCGGTCAAGGCCGAGTTCGGTGCAGCCCCCGGCATCGTCATCTACAACGCCGCGGCACTCACGCCTCCTTCCGACAAGGAGTCGGCCTTGTCCATCCCCGCGGCCAAAGTCACGTCCGACTTGAACGTCAACGTCGTCAGCCCATACGTCGCAGCCCAGGAGGCCATCAAGGGCTGGGCGACGCTTCCTGCCCAGGCCAAAAAGACGTTCATCTACACGGGGAACATCCAGAACGAGGCCGTCCTGCCAGTGCCAATGATGTTGAATCTGGGCGTCGGCAAGGCGGCTTCCGCATACTGGGTTGGCCTTGCCGACGGCGCCTACTCGGCCCAAGGGTATCGGTGAGTGGTTTTTGATCCCTCGTGTAAAGAGACTAGTACTGACATGCTTGGCTTGCTAGGTTCATCTACGCCGATGAGCGCCATCCAGATGGCAAGTTTAAGGGCATGGCCCTTGACGGACCAGCCCATGGCGACTTCTATGCGCAGTTGGCGAAGTCTACGGAAGGTGTGCCATGGCACGCCACATTCGTGAAGGACAAGGGCTATGTTTCGTTCAAGTAAACGAGTTCTAAGTCACAAGTTCTAGACTGTGCGAGGATGGAGGGAAGTGTCGGATGTCAGATAAACTAAATCTATGCCATTGATCGGGAGTGAATTGCGTATCTTGACCGCAGTGAAAGTTTTTCCTCATGTCTCGCCCGTGTGCTGTTCTACACAAGTAACACCAGATCACCTCGAATTCGAAAACAGGCAGCGAGGTCGCGGTTTGCCGCGGTTCCTGCGTCTCTGCTGCGCCATACATTCTCCATAATCCCAAGTGCCTCGTGTACAGTGCCAAACACGCTCAGCGGTTGCAACGTCTCCACCATGCCACGCAAGTGAGGTTCCTGAGCGGGCTCCGCGAGGCAGCCTGCCACACAGAATGGCCACACCATTGTGCGTAGCAATGCCGGCGGCGATATTTGATGCGTCAGCAGCTCGACGATTCGCCCAACGTGATATCGCACATCGACGCTAGCGGGCTACCATCCAGACACAACGACGAACAGATAAACAATTGCGGCATGAGCCCAGACCTGGGTGACCAAGGAACCCTGACTGGCGGGTGTTTGAGATTGCTGGCAGTAATCCGCCGTGAAGACATCCAGTAGGCTGCCGTTGTCCTGTGGAATTATCACTGGATTGGTCTCAAGCCGCGCGAGATCAGCTTCTAGAGAGTCTTTGACTGATGTGGCGCGGTGAACCAGCTGTATGATATCGAGATTCTCCGCTTTCTTACATCGCTGCTTCCAAGCGTCGAGTGCAGCAATTTCTCCGATCCGTAGCAATGCCCAGTTTTGACACCCTACTGAAGCCCCAAGATTGATGACGGGTTCGGTGCTGTCGGAGCTGCTGAGAAGACTGCGGTGATACTCATAGAGTCTCGGTGGCTCCTGGAGCACCGTACTGGCGATAATGTCATCCAAAATCAGAAGGGCAGATGAGAAGCGAAAAGCGGCCTGTTCAGCGCTCGGGACTTGGACATTCTGGCTCAACAAAAGCCAGGACGACGGTCCTAGGCGGCTGATCACGGCATCAAAGCTTGAACTGGGGCAAGCAAGACCGACGGCGCCGGTGCCGCCACTGTCGAGAAGCTGTCGAAAAAGAGCCAAGGCGGCACTGAGGTGTGCTTGGCAGTTGTTGAAACTCCTGACGGCAACCTCAAAACGCTGCAACTGCATGATACTTACCATGATCCGAACGGCACCGTGCATGTGTTCGGTGATGCCTGGGCCGTCGATGACATGCAGTGACTGGCTCAGCACAGCAAAGGCATCCCTGGTCTGCGCGAGCACCATCTCCCACGCCCCATCGTAGTCGGCTGTTCCGCGCGCAAGAGAAAGATAGTATGAGCTCTGACACAGCGTGGCTTGCCGTACCACCGGGCTGCTGATCATCATTTCTAAGATCCATGACCTACCGCCTTGTAGGAGAGAGGGTTGGTAGAATGGGAACAGGAAGGGAAGCACGCTTTCTAGGTAAAACATGATGAGGATGCTTTCACGACTGTCTTTGCTGGCGAGTGTGCAGTTAGCCTCGCAACGGATCAAGGGTGTAGAGGTCCCGGGGCAAGGATCCACCGCGGCTGCTTTGAGGAGGGCGCATTTCGGAGTAGTCAGATTCATAGGAGATGGTCTCTGGGGGAGCACGATCCATTCGCCAGTGGGCGCCTCAGCAGCTGAGATACGGTCGGAAGAGATGTTGACTGACCGCTCACCACGACGGCGATGGGCATTTTCTTTGACCTTACACTTCAGCCACTCGGCCATCGCCTCCTGTCTCGAGGCGCCGTCCATCCATTCCGGTTTGGCCTGGTCATGATAGCAGGTGATTTGGAGTGCAGCGCAGGCGTCGCAGACTGGGGAGTTCCCATTACATTTCTTGCGCCGGAGTTTGCACGTCCAACAGCCACTGGACGGTTTTGGTGGGGTACTATGGCGTGAACCGCGAGGCAATTCCACATCCATAATCCGTACGGTACAGACAGATTTGAGAATTTCAGGCAGCAGCACTCCACGTTTTTGCAGTCTGAGCAATGCGTCGTTTTGGAGATCGAAGTTGGCGAGCCAAAAGTAAAGTGTAACAAATCTTGAGTTTAATTTAAATAGAAGAGCTTACCCCCACCCGTGTCGCCAGCCCTATAGGGCTGTCTATCCGGAACTTTTGGTTTTCCTACTTCGGGGGTCTGGCTCTAGGGAATTCTCGGTGTTAGGGCTTTTACCCATACCAGTATGGGTATAGTGCTTCTATCTAGAGTTGTACGATACTAGCGCCCGCCAAGGCATAACCCCGGGAGCTGGTACGCTTAGCTCCCGCACTAGTCACTAGCTGAGCGCACACAATCTACATCTCTTACACACACTACTATGACTTTGTTTTTACAATTGGTAGCAACAGCGATCACACCAAAGCTTGAGTAAGTTCACCAGAACCGAAACAGTTTACCAGAGAATTACTCTCACCACTGATTTTGCATTAAAGTTTTTCGCTGCAGCAAAATTTTTTCTTCAAATCAAAGTGATCCTAGGGATTCATCCAAACACCAATACCACGCTACTCACTCAGATTTTACAAGCAGTTAGCATAAGTATGACCACCTAATTAAGTTGGCCACAGGGTAGGGTAAAGGTCGATAGGGCGTCTCGGCTGAACCTCGTACACTCACTAGGTGAGCAGGTAATAACCATAACAGGTACCCATTACTTGTTTTTTGCACCCTACCCTATTCACTATCCCACCCTGTTCCAAATATTTGTACCCTATTGCTTACCGTGGCCAGCCTAACTTCTTGCTTCAGTCCTCAGACCTTTCCGGCTAAGCCACTAGTGGTTGCCTCAGACCTCAGACCTTATGCTTACTTATTATTTCGCATCATTGCTATGTATCACGTGCAAGTGCTAAATTCGATAAGATGATAGCTAAATTCGATAAGATAATAGAACTTTTTTTTCGCATAAGATCTAAGGGCGAAACCTCGAAAATCTGTTATTCTTGAAAATGAAAAAAAACTTTTTTGCTTTAATGCTAGCACACGTGTACAACACACTATTAGTATATAACTTGATTATAGATTAATAAAACTTATTAAAATCTAGCGACGAACGTAATCTAATTGATGTAAAATGTAATACTTAAGACTCTATCGCATGGCGAACATAACGTCGAAATCTCATTTTCAAGAATAATAGATTTTCGAGGTTTCGTCCTTAGATTCTATAGAATAATTATTGTACAAGTGCGACGCTCAATAATGCAACGCTTAATAATGCGACGCTTAATAATGCGTCGCATTATTAAGTGTCGCACTTTAATTTCTACAAATTGTCGCGTCAAGCGTCGCATTGCTACAATAATTATTTACAAACAATAAGTCTACAAAATATAAAAAAAATTTAATTTATTAAAACAATATTTTACTTATTATATTGCAATTGCTTTCGAAGAGTCTTATAAATAAAACTTTAATAAAATCTTCTTCTTAAACGCAATTAAAGACACAAACGCAAACGCAAATATTAATAATTTATCTACAATTATTTATTCTTTTGTTAATTAACAAGAACAAAACTTAAGTTAAAATAGAAAAGTGTAGAGATACAAATACAAACAAGAATTTAAACAACAACTTGTTAAACTACATAAAAAAGAAGAAATCGACGCAAAAGATATAAGAACAACTAGAAAATTACAAGTTATAAAGCTCTTATTTAGATAACTAATTACGCATAAAGTAAAAAAAATTTATTATTTTAAAGTTAGACTTTCTAGTTACAACTTTATTCTTCGTATTATTGTTAAAGCTTTCTTCAACAATAGTATCTTGTTAGATTCGATAATATTGCTATTTTCTTTTGCAATATTAAATATATTAATTAAAATAAATTTGCTATCTTTATTTAGCAAAGAGATTAAGTAGCTAAGCAAATGCTTTTAATTTAGCACTTATTGTCTTTTCTTTAAGATTAATATTAGACGTTGCTATATTTTGTTTGTTTCTAGCTTTTAAGTATTTAGATGCAATATAAATAGTTTATTTCTAATACTTTAAAAAGCTTGTTTAAATTGTATTTTTGCTCTTGTGCTAGAACAATCTTTTGCAAGAATTTCGCAAATTAATCGTAATTCTTTGCGCGTTGTCTATATTATTTTATTTATCTTTTAAGTATTGCAAAGAAGATTTCGATAAAGTTAAAGTTGCAAAAGTACAAAGAGAAAAACTTTAATATAATGTTTATACTATTATATATTTTCTAGAGCTTTTTGCTCTTACAAGTAGAGATATTATTTAAATAAAGCGCTAAATTAGAGTCTTTGTCAATTGTTAATATAGTAAGTAAAAGAATATAATAACAAACAAAGTTGTTAAAGATTACTTATATAATCGAGTTATAATATATAATTTAAACAATATATTTTTTGATTGTAGATACAAACAATATTAATTATTTTTTTAATTGTTTAAATATTGTATATATCTTTGCTTTGCAATCTTGTAACAATTATTTATATTTTCTATTATTAATTCTTTTGCAAGCGACAAATTTATTTAAAAACATCAATTAATATATCTTTTATTAATATTGTTGTACTTGTTAAATATTATATTGTATTTATTTTTTTGGCAAAACGCAATAAGAGATTTACAAAGTATTTATTAGTATGCAAATATAAAAAGTCTTTATATATCGACTTTCTTATGCGTTTATTTCTCTCTTCGAAGCATTCTCGCGATTGTGTCGATATTAATAATAATATTAAATTCGTTATATAAGTAGAGATATATCTTGTTAAGATAAACAATAAGACAAAGATTAATATAATCTAGAAAACTATTCTTTATTGTTTTATCAATTAATTTACTAGAATTTCTTCTATATTAAGAGACGACAACAAAGTTGTACAACTTAATATTGCGTCTTATCTTGTGTATTTGTTGTTTAGATACGTTTATTAGATGCGATATATAAACACTATTTTTGTCGATTTTAATGCGATCGACAATTGCAGTCCTTTGGACGTCAATTAGGACAAACGACATAACAAGAAGAGAATTACAAAAGACGTAGATTACACGATTATACTAAAGACTTCAAATACTGTCTAATTAGAATGCTAATTAAACAAATAAAAGAGATTTTAATCGAATTGCGCGAAAAACTATTATTTGTGTAATGGGGTTACCAAAACCTTGGCGCCTTCCCAATTGCGACCAAGAAACCAGCTTTGCACGATAAGGTAGCAACGATTTATAAAGCTAGAATTATCGACAAATTGCGTCAATTGTTAAGGTTATGTGCATCCGCAATGCTTAGGTATCTGCTTGAGATAATTATTTTTCTCTGCTATCGTTGGAATGTGGCGACTTGTAGCTGCGTAGCGAGCAAGTGAGGAAGGTATTTTGAAGGACATGCTATGAGAAGGTCAGGTGAAAGTGTTAGCCGATGATGATGAGAAGTCTTCCGAGCTGGTTAGTTTTGGGAGCGGCTATGGCTGGGGAGATGAATGTATGTATGAGTGTTTCTTTTCCTACGCGGCGGGGCTTAATCCTCTAGTAGGAGCTCCTCCACTCCACCAATGTTGGTCATGTCCGGCTACGTACAAGTGTGTGCGTCTGAAGAATAGTGTACAACAACTGTGCCAATCTGCTTGGTTTCTGCATACCCAAAACACCGCCTATACAAGAGCATACATACTGTAAGAGGGAGAAGAGTCGTTTCGTAGCACAGTCTGATCTTCGCGCCAGCCTTTCGTGCATTCGATTGCCTTGCAGCTTAATTGTATATAGCTCAATCGTTCTTTGCTATCTCTAGAGATCGTATAGCGTGAACATGGCTTTTTTCGTGAACATCGCAATCAAGGAGGTTATCCTTGCGCATATAAGATTGTTCTATTGTTTGACTCTATTGCCTTAAAGCTTCTACGTTGTAGGCTAGAAGAACGTCGTTTCTTACTAGATTTCAAGTCGATTCGCAAAAAGGAAAGACATTTCTTGTTGTGTGATTATCTCGCACGAGGTTCAAACAGAGACACAAATGGGTAAGTTGTATCCGTTTGATAATTGTGAGCGTCAAGCACGTCGGCTGTGCAACAAGTAGAAATCTGTCTGTTGGTTCTTGATCCAAGTCGATTTCGTTTCAAAGCAATGTGTTGCTTTGATCTTGTCGTACTCTGTTCGTGTACGTGGCTAATAACGTACGCGCTTCCGTGACGTGCAAAGCACGTCGGTGAGGATATTTGGCTCTACTGACAACAACAAGAAACAGTAGGTTCGTAGCCGGCACCGCATATAGGTGATCCTCATTGCCGACCCAAGGAAGATGAGTAGTTGTTGGCTGGGGATGAGCGGCGAGCAACAGGATAAGAGGATTAGAGTACATGCCGAATTTATCGCTGTTCCTTTCGGACAAACAAAGTCGATATTGATTGGAGGAGGACCAAAGATATAGCAATCAAGCAATCACACTTCCCTCCACAGGCTACTTATTTAATCTTGAAGAAACCATATTACGCACTTGGTCCAACTCTGTTGCCCCCAAACTCTCTATGAACCCCTTACCTCCCACCCACAACCCCCTGAACCCCCCTCAGCAGCCTCAGTCTCCGCTTGTGCAACCCGCTCAAGTCCCTGCGGCGTCTCTGGTCACTGAGATTATGTCCCGTGATCAAGATCATCATGAAGAACGTCTCGATGATGCTGGGCGGGACATTACACAGCAACTGCCCCGTCAAGCTCCAGCGCATGGCGCTCGCGCCGATGACGAGCCCGACGATGGAGACGACGCCGAGGATAACGGTGTACTCGTGGGAGCAAATAGCGCCCATACGGAGGGAGATGCGCTCCGTTAGGGTGCGGTCGAGCATGCCCTGTTCCAGCGAGGCAAGAGATTGGCGTCGCTGTGCAGGGAGCTGTTGAAGGCTGTTGAGGATTTGGAGCGCATCCTCGTCCACCCAGGCTACCTCTTCGAACAACCCATCCTCGTAACCCCTCAGCTTGTGGAAGACGTTCCGTAGTACGAATCCATCGTTCATGCCCACCAGCCCTGCATAGGTCCCGATCAGAAGCCACCAGTTGCTGTTGAACCCCATGGCGGGGCCAATAGCAACCCAGACTATTATGGTGAGAATCAGGATCGCGACGCCGATAAGTGCGCCTACGAGATCGGCGTAGTAATCAATTACTCTCTGTATCCTCCCGAAGTTCGGTGCTGGGATCGTGACAGCAAGGTTGGGTTCGCTGTCCCCCGTAGCAGCACGCAAGCGCAGTTCGAGCGCGGCGTCGACTTTCCAGATGGCCTCGAGGCAGCGGTTGGAGTATTCGCCGTGGCGCTCGTGGATGTTGGCTAAGAAGGCGAGGACGAAGACCATGAGGGCCGAGGTTGCGGAGTTGATGTAGAGCAGCCAGGTGGGAGACCAGGAGTCGCGCGCGCCGAACGCAACCCATACTACAATCCCGACCCAGAAGATGGCGACGGTGACGATGTGTCCCGTTATATTGGACACGGTGGTGCAGATGCGGCCGAAAAGAGTTTCTTGAGGGAGCTCTGTGACGAATCCGATAAAGTCCATGTCAGATGCGTCCTCGGGTTGCGCGACCGTCTTGGCCGAATCTTCGTCACTCTCGGTCTTTGCGTCTTGCGCCTCCTTCTCCGGCTGTGAGGTCTCGGAGGTCTCGGAGTTCTCTCTAGCCTCATGCTGCCTCTCCCCCTCGTCGCCCCTCCTCTCCCTCTCCCGCCTCACCAGCTCCCTCAACATCCTCTTGCAGTTTACCCCCCTACTCTTCAGCACTCCAAGCGCATCCATAGTCCTATCATAGCTATTCAGCTGCTGCCGCATCAAGAAGCTATCAAATATCAGATTGATGATCGCCTGCCCATCCGAGATCCCCACCGTCCACTGGGTGAACCCACTGAAGGGAATGCCCAAGAAGGCCCAGGTGATGAGAGCGAACAGGATGATGAAGAAGACGGATTGTGAGCCAGACCATTCGACGACTTGGTCGAGATAGCGGTCTAGACGTCGGGGCTTGGGAGGGACAACATAGGTGGTGTTGTTGGTGTAGGGGATGTTGACCAAGTCGCCGCCGAGTTTTTCGAGTCCGCCTTCTTGGCTGCTGGCTCCCTCTAATACCTTTTGAGTTGGGGCTGCAACTTCTACCGCGTGTCTAGCGCCAGGGGCGCGGAGGAGGTGGAGGAGGCGGTCCATTGTGCTGGGCGGATTGTTCTGGTAGTGTGGACGGTTGTAGGTCTAGAAATGTGAAATGGTAATTGTCGAGTAATGCTTCTCAGGGTAATGTGTGAGAGGTCTTCCGCCCCAGTGGTGTGTGGTTTTGCCACTAGGAGGTCAAGGAGGTCAGCGGTCGCTATCTTCCATATTATGTCCCACGATGCACTTGCCCCTTTCATTCTCCTAAGGAGGTCGATAATCTGCAGCGGGGGTGGCAGAGCCTGCCGGTCCGTGTGGTGATAGGATAGTCGCCAGGATTGTTGTGCAAGAGTCTCTGCTCCTGCGTGTCTTGTGTATGTTTTCTGGGACAGAAGAACACAGTCAGCCAAGAAGTATCTGCAGGTGGGATTAATGGAAGAGCTCACGGTCGCTTGGTACTTCGGTCTCTTTCATCGAACGTAGATCTGGTGTTGTAAGGATAAATAGGATTGTAGGGATTGTGCTCTGGTAGGAACGAGTGCCGAGGAAGAGAATTCGGAGGAAGTGAAGGGGCGGTGGTGGGTAAAGTATGGGCTTGTGACGAAAGTATCGAAAATGCCTCAAAAGTCTAAGAGACAAGCGGGACCTTTCTGCAGCACGACAACGCCGGCAAATGAGGCATTCAGAATTGATTAGCCGCTCCTGCTCAAATGTGAATAAATCATCACCTTTCTTCGCGTTCTCATTGGGTCATTTCCTAGACGCGATGGAGAAATTTGCTGCCAAGCCCACCTAGGGAAATTGACTGACACCGCAGTGTGATACCCAACTCACAGAAGCGAGCAGTATGTACACAGAATGGCCAGTACTTACATTATACCTGGCAGTGCAGGCCTCGGACTAGCACCCTCAACCTGCATCACCTCACCACCAGAGCCGCATTGCGGTCTCTCGTCGACACCCTTTGCGCCAGGAACCAGAGCTAGGTCCTTCCAGACCTTTAGGGCATGAGTTTTTGAATTCCACGGTTCCACGACTAGGATATACACTGTCCTCCCTTGGTCTTCGATGAGGGAAGAAGTAAGACGACAGCCATAGCGCCACAGCAGCCAGCGAAGATGGAGCCGTAGCGGAGAAACTAATGCGAGAAAGACGTTTCAGATCCAGCTTGAGGCTGTCGACATGGACATGCATTGCCTACTGTAGCGGCTGGGTTGCAGCTCGAGATGATCAGTCTACAACACGAAACCGCAGGTGCTGGCGAGAAAAAAGGGAGGTGAAGACGATCGTGGCTGTGCCAGCATTAAGCGCGGTTCTGGGCGAAGAGGCCTGCAGACGCCTAGGCCTGCAAATATGCCTGTCGAGCCTGTGTGATGTCAGCAACCGTGAGATCGAGGACCATACTTCTTGCTCAATATTCTCAGCATGAATAGTGTGTATAGTTGTTGAAATTGGTGGGGGATGAATGTGCTGCTCTCGAAATCGGCAGGGAAGATATTCGGTATATGTTTCAAAACAGATTTCATCTACAATTGTCGTGTGCTCTTAAAGTAATGGTCTATGTGCCAAACATCCCATCCCAACCCATCCAATTCCCATCCTCAAATCGCAAGCGCTTCATCACCTCATCCCATATATCATACCCCATCATCAATTCCCCCCATCCCTCCTACATGCACATCCCTCCCCCACCGGCGCTAAATATCCTTAACAAATCCCACCTCAAACACCCGATCCATCGGAACCTTCAAGCTCGCAATCTTCGTGCGCGTATTCTCCCTCAGCCAGAGGAACGCATGCAGCAGGATATTGCGGGCGAAGCCCCCGGTGGGGGCGACGTGGAGCTGCGCTTTGCCGATGATGTAGAGAACTTGGTGGTTGTATGCTTCCTCGAGCTTTGCGAGGGCGGTGGGGGTGGATTGCTGGGGGAGGGGGGAGGGGGAAAGGGGGCCGCGGAAGGTGATGTGGGTTTCCTCGGAGCGGGAAGTCTTTGTGGTGGTGAGATTGTTGTTGTCGATCGAGGTCGTGACGGTGGTGGAGGGATCAGATTTTTCTGGGTCTTGGGGCTTGACGCCGTCGCGGATGATGAAGTTTTGGATCTGCTCGTGGATGAGGGAGGCGAGGTCGGGGTTGATGACGACGTCGCTGTAGCCGTGGCGGACGACCAGGCGGTAGCAGTTCGGAATCGCGAGCCTGGAGACGTTGTAGCGGTCTTCGATGGGGACGGAGGGCGTCTCCAGGGGGCGCAGGTGGAAGAGGACGACGACTTGGGGCGCGGCGACGAGTTTGATCATGAATTGGCTGAAGACGGGGGGGATGGTGGTGCCGTCTTTGTCGAAGAAGATGCCAAAGCCTTTGACGGGGGTGACGGTGCCGCTGCCGTATTTTGGTGTGAGTTGAATCGTGCCGTCTTCTTGGGTTTTCACAAAATGAGTGGTTGGGAAGCGGTCGGCGGCCTCGGCGGCCCACTGTTGCTCCTTGCCGAAGCGCCAGAGGATGAAGAGCGCGGCCTGGAGGCCGGCGATGGTGAGCGTGAACCAGGCGCCGACGGGGACCTTGACTAAGGCTGAGGAGAGGAACACGCCGTCGAGACAGGCTACGGTCAGCCAGGGGAAGAATACCAGATATGGGCGGATGCGCCACACGAAGATGGCCGCCAACGAGACCATACACGTATCGAAGAACGTGACGAACATGACACATACCCCGTAGGCGTTTCCTAGGGATGTCGTGTTGTTGTAGATGGCTGCGACCAAGACGGTCCCGATCATGAGAAGCCAATTGACCAGTGGCACGTAAAGCTGTCCATGGAAGATCTTCGATGTGTGGACGACCTTGACCTGTGGAAAGTACGAAAGCTTCATGATTTGTGCCAACAACTGAGGTAGTGTTAGCAATCGGTACCAATCGGCACAAAGGCTGTCTTACCTGGAAAGTAGCGGTGATGATGGCCTGTGAAGCCACAACGGCGGCCAAGATAGCTATTACCAAAGAAGGGATCAACCAGCCGGGCGGGACAGCGTTGAAGAAAGGGTTCGAGTACGCTGCCGGATTGACGCTAATATAGGCTGCTTGGCCGATATAGGCGAGGAGAAGGCATGGAAAGGTGAATCCCAACCAGCTTATCTGAATCGCCCTCATGCTGAAGGCTCCAAGATCCGCGAATAAAGCTTCAACTCCAGTGAAGGCTAGTAGAACACCACCTAGCGACTTCCAACCGTCAGTCTTGTTGCGAATGAGGTATTGGAAGGCGTATCCGGGATCGAAGGCGACGAGCACGGAGTGGTCGTATTTTACAAGGTTGTAGATGCCGAAACCTGAGTTGAATAGTAGCCAGATGATGACGATTGGCGCAAAAGTCGTAGCGAGCTTGCTGGTTCCCAGGGGTTGGATCAAGAAGAGGAGTATCAGGATGCCAGCAGTCGTCCCAACCACTGTGGCATTGGAGATGCTGGGAACCACAACGTTGAGACCTTGCACAGCACCGAGGACCGACTGGGCTGGAGTCAAGATACCGTCCGACGTGACCATTGATACAGCGAGGACACCAATGGTCTTTAACAGTCCCTTGGCAAACTTGCTGTCTTCGATGCCGCTCCGGAATTTCTTGCCCGTACCTCCCAGATCACCAGTATTGTGTCTCTTCATTTGTATCAGGGAGGCTTCGCGTGGGTCACGATTTGTGATATTAAGCTGGATTTTGATTAGTGGTATCGAAGAAACCGGCGAAGTTCACTTACGTAGCGACTCAGCAGGGAGTAAGTGCTGAAAGTTCCACCCTCGCCATTGTTGTCTGCGCGAAGGATAATAAGGACGTATTTGACCGTGACCATGAGGAAGAGAGACCAAATTATGATGGACAGGACCCCAAGCAAGTCCTGGCGGCTAGGCGAATCTTTGAACGTGGATGAGTACACATAGAGTGGACTTGTCCCAATGTCGCCATAGATGGCACCGATGGATTGGTAGGAGAGCCAAAGCAGGAGTTTGCCGTGAAAGACCTCCTTGTGCCTGAAGTCACCAGGCTGTTGTAGACCCGGGTCGTCATCTTCAGCCTCTTTGGCTCCAGACCTCCATTTCCACGTATTGCTTTTGGTGTTTGACAGGGTCGGCGAGAAGGCATGGGTAACATCACGCATGTTATAGATTCCATCTTTGTTGGGCTCACTGCTGTTGGACCTTCCAGTCAGGGTGCGCTTGGGAATGCGTGTGTAAATGCTGTCGTCGATGGGGCTACCGTTGGTCGCGATGTCTTCGGCCTTGTTGTTGGCTTGGGACGAGTCGACGTTGTCTGCAAACCCGATCTTGGTGGCCATGGCGAAGGCCGATGTATGCGCGTGTGCTTGGGCCCCGAGTCGAATGATGCGCAAAATTCTCCGCTGGCGAGTCGATTGAGAGTTTTGTGCTGGGGTTGATGTCGTCGATCTGTTCATTGGATAGCGTAAAGCACAGATAAGGTGGCAGTGCTTATCGTGCGGGGGCCACGGGGCACACCGCATCCGGCCCGCTAGCGTCGCGCTAATCCTGAAAACTTAGAGACTATCAGAAGTCAGCACATCGTATTGTGAATAGATATTGTTCGGTGTTCATCTCAAATAGACATAAAGTAGTTTTGCGGGATCGAGCTTTTTGATCATGCGGGTAGCACAGGTTACGCCTTGGAAGACTGGTGTTTGGGATTAGAAGGGGAAAGTGGTACGAACATTACGTACGAGGCTGCAACTATGTCTGAGTGACTACACCGGAGATGTTACAAGAAGACGCATGTGCTGGAAGTTTGTGTACATCGTATTCGGGGATTAGGCCCGTTCGCACTGCTCTATAAATCTTTGTATCGGTCCACTCTAGGTGTCCGACATATTGTACACATATCGTAGTTCGTCGTCTCATTAGTTCATTAGGCCGTCAATTCGATAATTGCCGGCTCGTCATTCCAACCAACCGTCTAGGCACTCCATTCCGTTGGCTTCCCTCCTCTTCTCTTTTGCCCACTTGCCGCGCAGGCAGCCACATCCTCGCCTTTCCCGGCGCCGTCTCACTCATAATCCCACTCCTCCGCATATTCATCTCCAACACGATCACCCGCAGGAAATCGCTGTTTTCCCGGAGTTCTCTCTTACGCGGTGAGGGCGCGGTGAACGGTTCGTCCGCAGCTTCGGCGATGGCGGCATTCGCGGAGGCGAATATTGGGGGAGCGGAAGCCTTGGCCGATGGCCTTGGCGTACGCTGATATGTTTGTAGCTGGATGGAGGTGGTACATTGGCTGCGAGCTTTTTGTGAGGGGGCATGTTCGTGGTGGGTATGTAGTTCGGCTGGGGAGGCTGTGATCGGGTTGAGATATCGTCGGAGGGTCGGATCCGGGGGTTCTAGGAGAGGTAAGGGTCGTCGCTCGTCGGTGAATGGGGGATATATTGGGAGGACGGAGCGGGTGAGGTATTCGTCTCGGGAGATGGCCGGGGCACTAAAGTTGGAGAAGGAGCGCGCGGCCGAGCGGAGTAGAGCGGAAAGATTCGATTTGAATCCTGATTGTCGCCTTGTTGTAGACGGGGAGTCGGAAGCTGCCAGTCCGGTGTCGATGGCTAAGGAAGTGAGACCTGGGTCCTCTGTAGGCGGGAGTGGTAGCAGTGGATGATTCAGGGGACATTTCTCGATTTTCAATGAACAGAAACCTCTCGGTTTCCTTTCGATGCCGCCACGAGACCCGCAACTTGTTCTGGGTGTAGAGATACTGCTGGCAGAGGTTGAAGACCCGTAATCCGTGTCCAACGAGGGCATTGACTCATTGGACAGTGAACGACCAAAAGATACGCCAGCAAGTGTAGTGTCGCTGCCAATGCTGATATTCTCCAGATCTGACTCATTGGGTGGACTCAACAACATACTCCAAGATCGAGGGCTTAACGCAGACATGGCATATTGACCGATCCCTAATTCTTCTTCCCTGGTCCGCTTTTTGCGGGAACCGCCATCGAACCTATGAGTCCTTGGTGCCTCTATCCCCAGCGGCAAAGCTACTGGCGACGTAATCGCAATGAATGCTGCCGCTGAGGTAGGGACTGCCGTTGGATCATGCATATGCGGGGCTCCATCTTCAATGCTGCACGTTTTGCCATACGAGGCCTCTTGGGTCCTCCGTGCTCCCCTATTGCGTGTGCGAGTAGGGATAACCATGGGCTTGGAGGGTGTCGCGGCCAGCGCTGAGGACATCCATGTTGGTTTTCCACTCCCAAGTGCCTTATCTTTCTTACTCGACGGCTTCCGCACATGGTCCCGAGCCTTGACAGGCACGACATCCTTTTCACTATCTACCCACGACTTCAGGGAGGGAGACGTATGAGAATAAGAGCGTGGCACCATCATATTTGGATATTGCGTTGTTCCCACTAAATTTGGCTATTGAAAAGTGTCATATCTTCATTATGATACCGCCGCAAACAACGTGTAGACCTTGCGCGAGAGGAAGTGCAATGCTGGTAGGTTTGGATAGGACACAGCGGTGAAGCATGAGGAACGCTCCGCTCTGGCTGGAAGGTTGCGTGCGGATGGTTAGCATTGTAGGAATAGCGAACGGAGAAAGCGAAGGGGAGAAGAAGGAGGCACAAACGAGGCTGCCAGAGTCGGAGCGCTGATGTAAGACATGTTCTACCAGTAGACCCAGATTCCGAGGTTTCCAACAAGACCGGAGGTGCCGGAGGAAGATAAGAACCGGGGGCTTGAGCCCCTTGACGTAGTGCTGATAGGTACTTAGGCACCGAATGCGAACGCATAGGTCGAGATTCTCGTGGATTCTAGCTGGCTGATAAGGATAAGGAGCGAAAGCACACGAGTAGCCTGCAAATCAGCTGCATAACGTTGTTGCGTGAAGTCCCGAAAGAAGAACGCCGATTGCCGCCCCGTCCTCCCCTATCCAATCACCATCGGATACTCCCCAAACCTGGCCGGAAAGGATGATGCAGGCAGCAGATCCCACCAGCGCCCAATCCAACTTCTGCAGCAAGCAGGGGAGTTAGTTTCTTTGCTTTTGCACATCTCAAAAGCGTCGGAGCAGCATCCGCTGAGCAACAACTGCTTTGGGAACCAACGGATGGGTGAATTAACAGATGGGTGACAGTGGACAATAGATTACATGACACCGACAGGTACCTTGACTTCCGATTGTATCTCCGGGCGACAGGCGCTGCAGGCTTGACACATCAATATCGATTATGGGGCTTTTCGATACTTGGCTCTAGAAATGTACTTGTAGGGATGGACTGAGGTTAGATTTTGCGCCGTCTTGCGCGCTATCCTCACGTCTCTGGGACACGCATGGCTTAACACGGCACTTTACGTACAATTTTGGCTTTTGGGCCCGTGCATGCTTGGCTGCTGTCGTCTCATCCTAATTACGAGTTTGATGTGGGAATACCTAAGGCCAAGCAATCAAAGGTAGTCATTGATCATTTCTATAGCTAGGCCAACGTTGTTCGAGATTATTAAATCGAATAATTATATCTTAGATTATGTACTGAATCAATTATGCAAGCAGAGACCCAGGGGTATCATCCTACCAAAACGCCCCAAAAATGCTTCGCCTGCCCTAGGCACCGTCCACACCACAGCTGTCGAATGACTTGCATGACGGGAGTCCCTATCTGGTCCGATCATGAAGGCCTTCTCAATATGGAGCGAAGCCTACCAGAGTACCGTTCAGCAAACGCAGCAAACACTAACTTTGGGCGGATGTGTGATGGGAGAAGACTTACGTTCTTCATCTATGAGCGTTCTCTCTCTCCAGCTCTGCTCGATCCAATCCACCGTGACAAGGCGCGGCAGGCGCTGACGTCTTCAAGCGTGTCAGCAGCAGCAAACTTCGATCCATAACATGCTCAGGTGCGCTTACGTGGATATGGCTTTCCGAAGGACTTTCACCCTCGCTCGATCGTCATTGACAAGCACATGCGTTATGTTCGCATCCTCGAAATCTTCCGTAAAATTTGCTCCGGCGAATGTTGCTGTGTTGCAAGCCTGCCTCATGCGAAGACTGGCAGGGTCGGTTCTATCATCTTGATCTTTGGTTGAGATGTCTCCGATCTGCCTGTTATGCCCCGGAAGATCGGCGTATATCAGGAGTCCCTCAAACATCCAGCCGGCTATTTCTCCGAGCTCATGATGGTGCTCATCGAGCTGTTCTCGGAAGTGATGAACGTCGAATGAGCCTTCGAGCTTAGGCATCTCGTCAAATATGCTCCTCAGCTCATCGAGGCTGAGATCCCGAGTGAAGCTATCGCCATACTCATCGACATTCTGCTCAATCATGTCTCTCGAGTCTTCTTTGGTGAAGAACATATGCCTCGGTTCTAAGGGTAATAGCATCCGTGGGCGGCCTTTATCGGATTCTGTTTGTTGGATGCAATCGAGAATCCAGGAAGGACGAACAATGTCTAGCTCCCCTCGCTTCATGAGCGAAACCACTGGCACAGTCCCTGCCACCAAAATGAGTACCAAATATAATGCCGCAAAGTGCCATACTCACGTTTGTCCCCAATGCACATTGTGTCTGGGGCAGTATCGGACTTTTGGTAAAGTTTTCCACCATTGCCCTGGACAAGGTGCGCGAGATCCGCCTTGCTCTTTTTTGGTCTGACCGCATCTGTCATTATGTCTAGGTCCGTGTCAGCGGATATCATCATAGAATTCAGAAGACACAACCTACAGAAGTTTAGCCCGGCAAAGATCTCAGTTGCTGGACCAGCGTATGGCCTGTCAAAAGCTAGATCATTGCCGGCTACAGTCATAGCCTTCTTCCGAGGTACTGTCTGTCTCTTCTTTCTGTGGTCATCAACCTTGAATTTCTTCTCCTTTTGCTCTTTCTCTACATTGCTCTTCAAAGCATTGAACCCTGAGAGCGATAGAGCTGACTGCCAGTCACGATCAAGACGAAGCTTCTTGAACCTAGGGAAACGTAGCGTGTAGCCCGTTCTGAATTGATCAGTGGCGGTGACCTGAGCCGCTTTGACAGCAAGCACGATTGATTCGTCTGGTTTGATCCACACGTCTGGCCGTTCGTACTGTAACTCGCCGCCAGCTAGCTCTATAAACTCGGTTGGCGGACGCTTCGGATCCCAATTATGCCACTTGTGCTCTGTATGGTGTCTTATCGCCGCGTAATCAGCGCCAGTGAAGCCTCCTCCAACTTTGAAGAAGGAGAAACACTTCACCGGATTTGCGCCTTGGCGTACGTGGTTCTCATCAACCCGCAAGCCGCACATAAAGCTCGACAAACGACCACCTCGTCGACCTGATCCGTAGTACCCAGCGATGACAATACAGTCCAAATCTTCGCCAAACCCATCCATATATTCTGGCTTAACCTTCATCCAGTCATCGTTTCGCGAGTTTAGTCGGTACGCAGATCTCGGGTTCTTCAAAACCAGCCCCTCCGCTCTCTCTGCAATGACCTGATGCAAATATGGCTCGATCTCTGTTGCCTTGTGCGCTGGCTTATAAGGGTGGATCTCCATTCTGCGCTCGACATTTTTGACAATAGTCTCGAGCGTTTTCCTCCGTTCTCGGAGTATGTAATTTGTGATAGGCTTACCATTGACGTAGAGGATGTCAAAGACCTTGTACAAGGGTCTCGGGCCAGTGGAGAAAGGATTCTTCTGCTGAGCTATAGCAGCGGTTTTGAGCGTACCGAATTCGAGCATGACGTCTAGCTCAGGGTCCCATGTCACCATTTCGCCATCGAGAATGATGCTTTGCACGCGCTCGTCGAATGCATGCTTGAGGTGCCGCGTCAGCGCAGAGTTCTCATCCTCGAAGCTGTTGCCGTAGAGATAGGTGTAGTCCTTCGCTTTCCTTGACCAGAAGGCAAACCGTTTACCGCCCTGGACGCTGTGGTCGCTGATCATGTGCAATTGCATTCGTTCGCCGTCAAGCTTCTCCTCGATCCAGAACTCGTCATCTTTTTCAGTAGGCCTCATTTTCTCGACCATCTTCTGCATGGACTGTATCTGAAATTGCGCTAGTTGAGGCTGGAAACACTGCATCAAGGTCACACCTTTATCGTCGCCTTCCAGGCGTACTGAAGGATCGTACAGCTCCCAACAGACGCGTCGCAGATTAGATGAGATGTTGAAAAGCTGTTCTGCTTCCGGATGCCATATGCTGAAGAAGGTCCTCTCTGTCGCACCTACTTTCATTTGTCGCAGAATGATGCGAATGAGCCACATGAGCTCATCTGGATTCATGTTTCTGTAGAAGTCTGCAAAGATGGGCACTTGCTGCTCCTCCTTCTGCGCTGCTGATAGCTTGTCTAGCTGATGGTTGACCTCTGCAATTGACATATTGCCAACTATCAAAAAAGCCCTAGTCAGCCTCTCCTTTCTTGAACAGAACATAAGCTTTAGATATAGTCGAATTGTAGCCCCTTTTGCCTACGTCGTGTTGTGAAGTTGACGTGACAAGACTCACGAAATCACTCAAAGCTCCGAGTTGACATACCTTCTGTCCGTATAGGCCTCTTCATGATCACTTCGTAACAGCGGCCCGCAAAATCACCCGCCATTCTGCTTGCAGTGGTCTGACCAGGCTGCTTCCAATTCAGAAGATTGTAGCCATCTTCCGAGTCTTTGCTGATCTGCATGATCCTAATGAGAAGCTTCCCTATGGTCTTCTCCTTCAGACCGTACATGGCCCGATCTCGGTCCTTCTCTGGGATGATCAGTCGGAACGCCGGGTAGATGTCGTTGCCAACTTCCTTTCGCCATCTCGAAATAAAGCGCTCGATGATGTGCTGACGAACTTCATGCGGGGAAGGATTGGAGGGCCCATGGGGACCTTGCTTCTTTCTCGCAATGGCAGGCCCTGTGGGCTTCTTTTGGTTTTGGTTCAACGGGTTGAAGAGGGTTAAAAAAAGATCATGAAAAGGAAGTGTTGGAGAATGATTGCGTGGGCGATTTGGATACCTGTCAATATGATCGGTACAATGGCCTCAATTACCGATTAAAAATGCAACCTACTTCTCATCCAATTCTTGCTCTAGTGACGATGGAACGATACCATCTGCTTCTGCCCCATCGATGGCATCTGCCATCTCTGAATCCTGCATCATTACCGCTCCGGGAGACGCATATCTTCAAGCAGTGTGACCTGGCTCAAGAGCGGTAATACTTTATCACAATAACTGATCAGAAAGATCACTTGTTCCTTGCGATTTCCTACCTTACGTGATGAGAAGTTTCAGTACGTAAGATAAGCAAACGAAGCTTGTCGACACATAAAGTAGGCAGCAGGGTCAGGGCTTTTCTAGGGCTAGAGCTACTCAAGTCATGTGACTTTCCTGTGGTTAAGTAAGGTACTTGTACTATCCTTCTTAGGTTCTCCCTCACAGATCTGAGTTCATTCTTACCTGACACGAGAGAAACTCTTCAGTAAGGATCTGATCATTTGTTGGTGTCAAACAGGTCGAGTGCTTTTCATTCGTCGATGGCATGAGCCTGGAAGGCGATAGTGTAAGCCAGATTCTTCGTTGGTCTCTAGCATGAGTTCTCATGAATGTGTCTGCTAAATATCTCCTCATCTTCTCGAAACTAAGGCCTCTCAATTTTCAGTCTGGCGGTCGGTTAGCCCATCTCAATTCAACTATACACGGCTGTTTGGTATGATCTCGATCACAATCGTAGATCCTGTGTGTCGAACAATAGCACTTTCCTTGATTTCCTTAGACTTATCCAGGTCGGCTGTTGCTAAAGAATCTCCTTTCCATCGGAATGGTTGGTTTCCTACAGACCAGGATCCTCGAATAAAACCTTTTACATAGGGAATTGGCCAAATCCTACAACGATCGGTCAGTAAGCTTCTTGCATATGTAAGGGACCCCCAGGACTGCATGAAGGCTCGTCTGCCTGGCTGTAACGATGGTTGCCTATACGATGGCATGGAGCATAAAGCGATCAAGGTCGTGCCTCCTTCGTGTCGTTTCTCTCCAATGAAAGTCCCTTCAGCTGCAAGCGCCTTTGGTCAGACTGCACTTGTAGAGATGCAAGACCCAACCATGAGCCCGCAGGATAGGCGTGGGATGTCCAATGTTGCCCTGCTTCAGGATCTCTCGACTGCTGTCAACGGTCAAGCAGCCATAGCCACATTCGCATGCGGCGGCTCCGTCCCCTTTCCTGAACCAGCTGCTACGACAACTACGAAGCCAAAGCCAACATGCCCACCCATCACACTTCGCTGGGATGCCAGCACTGGCTCGGCAACGTCGAGGATCTCCTTTCCATTGCCACCGCAGCCGGAAGAGTCGGGCTCATTGCTCACTGCTCTCTTGAAAGCATGCCAGCCGGCTACCTTCGGATTTGCAGGTAACGATATTTTGGACGAGAACTATCGGAAGGCGACTAAGCTCGACACCTCCATGTTTTCTACCAACTTTCACCCTCACGATTGCGGTATCGTCGAATCTATTCAACAGGTTCTCCTTCCTAGTACGGTCGCTGGAGGTCAAGCAATTGGGTTTGGTCCGCAAGGGGTTCGAGCTGAGTTGTATAAACTTAACGTATGTTAATCCCTTAAGACATCCGTGCCTAGGAGCATTACCCCGTCCTGATGAATGCTCCAGATCTATGCGGGCCCCTCAGGAAAGTTCCAAACCCACGTTGATACACCCCGTGGAGCTCTCCAGTTTGGCTCGCTCGTCGTCTGTTTACCTTGCACGCATGAAGGTAGGCCCTTGACGCTCTTATGTATGCATGTGTGAAACATTCGAGGGTCTCGCGATACACATTAAATAGGTATCGGAGCCAGCAGACTACTTGTTGAAAGGCTGTGCAAGACGAGGGTTTTTCCCTGGCCTGTTTCACCACAGGTTGATCGTCGAATGCCTAATGGTCACGCTGAAGCATCGGCGAAGAGTAGAGCGGCATTTCAGGGATATCTCATTTTGGCGTAGATGCTTGACAGTCGACTCAAGCCTCTTCTAAAACCTGGACTCTGGTCTGCCTAGATGCTATCCTCAGCCTCATGGTCATAATGGAAGGCATATCACTGACAAAGTTTCGTGACAGGTGGCTCCCTCCGTGTGAAACATCGAGGTCGGGCGGTAGACTTTGCATGGGCTCAAGCAGACTTGAACTCCATCCACTGGGCTGCCTTTTACGGCGACTGCGAGCACGAAGTCCTCGAAGTCACAAATGGGTATCGTATCACGCTCACTTACAATCTTTATTACTCGTCAATAGGTCTTTCTGCAAGTCCTGTTGCTGATACCCGCCATTTTCCGCTCTACCGCATTGCTGGCGATGCGTTGCGAGAAGCAGACTTCATGCCAAGAGGCAAGGCGATCAACACCTCTTTCCCGAGCTCTGACACTGACCTCGCGAATAGGAGGTATCATAGGCTTCTTTTGCCATCATCAGTATGCACATTCCCAAGAGAAGAGCCGGAAGTCGTTGCCGGCGGCTTTCAAGGGCGTCGATCTCGCCGTATATTCGGTTTTTAGCGCTTATGGACTCAAGGTAGGAATCCATCCCATTGTAAGTAACCAGCCGCCAGCGAATTCTTGGGAAAGTCGACAAGACTTGATGCGCATGGGCGGTATGTCATCTGCAGAGCTCATGGCAGCCAAATTGAGCGACGAGAGAGGTGATCCTATTGAGCTTTTTCTAGAAGACTTGAAACGCAGTGTTCGTAAGCGTGAAGAGATGGAAGAACACGATGATTACGACGATTACCACAATTTTGACGAACCTGACGGACTGGACAGAGAGTATAAGGGCCATATCACGGTGGTAGGAAAGAGACTCCACGGCCCTACGTTCGATGAACAGTATGAGGAGGACGGCGGCAAGGTAAGCCTTGACCAAACACAGATAATGCAATCGCTGACTTTCGCAAGCCCATCAGTATGAGGTGGGCGCATGAGAAAGTTCATGGAATCCTTTGGATGAATAATCCAATTCACTCCGAATTTGCCTGTGCTGGACTTGCCGTAGGTTTTCTTCACCCCAAAGCATTCTCCAATTGCTGACATGGTATCGCTGATGGAGTATGGCAACGAGGCCTCACTCGCTTATCAGTTCTCTTACGCTGCGATACTGGTGGTCGTTCCTCCCAGCGGGGAACGAGTTGCCCGCATCAGGCTTGGAGAATTAAGCCTAGACGGACGTGGTATGACGAGCGGGGATCCCATTGAGCTCTGAGGGATTGGAAGGTCTTAGCTAGTATCCTACGACGGGGCTGCACAGAGGAAAAAATCTCCTATGCACTGCTCAGATGCGCTCTACAGGGGTCAGCCAAGAGAGATAGTGTGTCAATTTGCAAAGAACGTTTCGGCTTGTTACTTGTTTCGACTAAGTAGACCCAGCTCTTTAATGTATTGGCTTCTGGCTGCGAGTCTTCACATGTTGCTAAGTCCATCGTATCGTATCAACCCGGTGTATCTGGCTGACGGATGAGAGAGACATTGCGTCATATGCGAAACGTCGCATGCTGATGCAGGAAGCATGCAAGTAGTCTAGTCCTGTCTGTGGAGGAGGGAGCGTTTCAGTAATGCTACGTCTAAATCTGGGTGTGTCGCAACATAAAGGAGAAGTGGCTGAGGTGGTTTGTTATGAAATCGAAACAAGCTAGTGCCAGAACAACAGCCATTGATTGGTCAAATCGCAAGTGATTGTGCTCGCTTAAGGTATTTCACATCGTCCGCCTTCCGTCCGCCTCTGACCGGATCTCGCATCTCTCTTTCCCTCGTCATCCGTTGAGCATGACACAACTGGCTTCTACTCTGGACTATGCAGCATGTATGTCAGCCACACAGTAGCCTCTTATTGGCACTCAACAGTCTTTGTCTCACGTCTTATCGCCTTCTTACCCCAGGCTTACAGAGATAACTACTTTAACGTTATCCTATCTTGCCCACTGGTGCGAAGCACTTGTTTCCATCGGTCTCTCACAAGTCTGAAATGTTATTGATCACGGGTCATGCCAAGCACCTTGCGGTTTCGGTATCTCTCTGGGTGAATAACAACAATAATAATGACAGAGATTGTGATTCCGCCTTTATCGTCGCTCTTTCCGGCAATCTGACTTTCTTTCCCAACAGCCTCCGCCCCGTCCTTTGCCCTTTCTTTTAAGAACAATTTACCTCCCACCTCCCGTCTTCTTCTCTCAACAGTATCCGCTTATTTCTTCGTGACCGCTTTTCCCTAACACACTCTCCTACTGTCTACGACACCATTAAAATTTCCAAGCCCGAATATCTATCTTGCGCTTCATACCCACTATTGTAAATTAAACGACATTCTTTACAGCCACTTGCACGATTCCATGCGCCTGGCGGCCAGCCTCTACTTAGGGCTGCTGTATGTTTTGCCTTCATTCTCCATTTTGGCTGCAGAATCTCGCGGTCAGCGAGAGCTACTCACTTACCAGCATCCTCAGGATTTCGGCCAGAGAGCATTCTCACGTCTTAATGAAATCACGATCGATGAACTCCAAAGCCTCTTCAGCGATGGGACTCTGACGAGCGAAATTCTCGTAAACGTGAGTAATTTTACTTTGTTTGATCCTTGTTCAGCGCCGACCGAAGTAGGCGTACATTCAGCGCACCTGGGAAGTCAACTCCGTTCTTCATGCAGTCGGCGAGATCAATCCAGATGCACTGGCCATCGCTCGTAGCCTTGATGCAGAGCGCGCTGCTGGCAGTGTGCGGGGGTGAGTGACCTTCGAGAGAACCAAACGTCTTTGATTGCTAAACTATTATAGACCTTTGCATGGGGTGCCCATCCTTGTCAAGGTAGAATGCCAAACCCAGAACGAAGACTGGGATATTGGATTAATGCGGTATAGGACAACATCGCGACGTATGACAAGATGAACAACACCTGTAAGACATTCCAGTTTCGAGCCATTTCTGGCACTATCTCATCTGGAATAGAGAGTGGTGGAGGCAGACTTTGTTGACATCGCTGACTGTCGTAGCTGGCTCATATGCACTTCTTGGAGCTACGGTCTCTCGCGATTCGCCTGTGGTCAGCAAGCTTCGCGATGCCGGAGCCGTCATTCTTGGGAAGGCCACAATGGGCGAATGGGCCCAATGTAGATCCCGCCAAGCTAGCTCGTCTCATGGTTGGAGTGCCTACGGTGGTCAAGTTTATGGAGCTTACTATCCACATCAAGACCCCAGTGGGAGCTCCAGCGGCAGTGCTGTAGCCGTGTCAGTTGGACTTGCGCTGGGTTCTCTAGCCACAGAAACCAGTGGTAGCATCGTACTTCCTGGAGAGCGTAGCAACATAGTGGGCATCAAGCCAACGCTGGGTCTTACTTCCCGAAACATGGTCATACCAATTAGTCTTCGGCAGGATTCTGTAGGGCCTATGGCGCGGACGGTGAAAGATGCTGCCTACATGCTTTCTGTATTTGCTGGAAAAGACAAATACGACAACTGGACCTTGGCTCAGCCTTTCGAGAAAGCTCCGGATTATGCTAAAGCATGTACGTTTTCTGGCCTCAAGGGTGCTAGAGTAGGTGTACCTCGTAATGGCATTGATTACTACTTGGACGAATCGACTGCCCCAGTCATGGCTGCTTTCGAAGAAGCCCTCCAGATCATCATCAGCGCAGGAGCATCGGTTGTGTACAAAGCGAATTTCGCAAACTTCGATCCTCCTGCGTTCCATGGCAATAGCAGCATCGTCCTTGATACAGATTTCGTTGCAGGCCTTACCGACTACCTTTCGCAACTAGTCCAAAACCCGAACAAAATTCACAATTTGTACGACGTCTCCAAATACACCAAGTCTGACCCGCGCGAAGAGTACCCCAATCGCGATACTTACGTCTGGGACCGGCAGTCAACGCGAAACATTACGAATGCTAGCCCAGAATCCTGGCAGGCCTATCAAGTCAATTTGCACATGGCAGAAGAAATGGGCGTGCTCGGTGCACTTGATCGATACAACCTAGACGCCCTGGTTATGCCTACATTCACTTCCTTTCACCTTCCTGCTATAGCCGGATTGCCTGTTATCACTGTACCCTTGGGCTTCTACCCTACCGGAACAGCAACGACCATGAACAAGAAAGGTACGATGGTACAGGTCGGACCCGGTGTACCTTTCGGTTTGGCTTTTGTTGGTCGCAGATGGAGCGAGGAGACCCTCATATCATTGGCTTATGCTTTTGAGCAGCGGACTTTGGTTCGGAAAAGGATGAAGCCCCTTGTGTCTCCCAGCTTCGAACTCGGTCATCGCTCACGGCCTGCCATGGGAGATTTGGATGCGCACAGGGCTCAGCATATATCGATGCAAGAGACGATGGCGCAGCCAACCATCAAACCTAGCACGAGCAGGTCATCTGTGAGAAGGTGGACTCGATCATGGCTGGGCTTGGTCGTAGGTTCATTCTAACGGCCTCTGATAATATGGGATAGAGCTCTGGTTCGGACTTTTACTAGAGGGCGCTGCGCTTCCTCTGGCTTTCTATGAGCGTTGGGCGGTTTTATGATCTGGCTTCTGCATGGGATACCCTGGTTGCTGTCGCTGGCGAGGTGTTTCCGGCGTTCATTCATAGAGTATGGAGGCTTCGTGAAGGATTTCGGCGGATAGAGATAGATGAACACAATAGAGTAACGACTTTGAATTCCGATCAGTACCTGTGCGCTCAGGCTCGAATATGTGACTGCCCCAGAGAACCTCTCCGGGCCAACTTCGGGCTTGGCAACACTTGTGGAAATAACATCTGTGAAGAGCTCTGGCAGGGGGCTCCGAGTACTTCAGGTGATAACTTGTCTTTGGAAGCTCAAACTCACAAACATGAAATTTTCTACGGCCAACGAACGATCACGGTTCTACTCATGGCTTGATGAAATCCGGTAACCAAATCCGGGACAAATCCCATTCAAGCTCCGCCAAAGCATTGCAGGCCGCTGATCCAGGCACCCCTTCTACTGCCCTGCAAGGTGCTACTCTAGCCTTCAATTCATGCGCAACATCCGCAAACTCGAGTAGAAGCAAGCACAGTGGCATTAATGGAGCTCTTGCTGCAGCTTCGTTTGCAGGAGGGGGTCGGAAAAGGGTTATCAGACGAACAACTTTCGAAACAATTCCAGCGAGTGATCTAAAGAGACCTGTTGGTGACTCTGGTATTGGGCAGATAGGACAGCAGGTGTCTGCCAGCAATGGTCCTATTAAGAGGACAGCGCCGAGCTTGAGTCGAGAGCAGTCACCGTCACACATCCCTGCTGTAATGGCTGCCACCAGCTCTTCGCCTATGCCAGAATCCCTGGGGCTCCCACGGTCCAACCCCCGACGACCGTCACCATTGCAGCGTGCACATAGCGAACTTTCGATACAGGGCCGACTTACGGACGTGACACCAATTGCAGCCACGAATGCCCTCATACAGCTTGACGAGAGAGGGAAGACTCGAAGCAGGACACCCTCATTCCATGAAGCTCACCGTGTTCGCAGTCCAGCTCCCTCACTTGCCAGTCCGACTCCCATCAGACCTCTTTCTGGTCGACTTTCATTGCAAAGCACAATGCCTCCAGATCCGCCGAAGCCCCCAACGAGGAAGCGTGGATCAACCACGCTCGTTAACACCAACTCCTCCTTAGTGGGTGCCCACGCTGCTGCTAGGATAGCGGCGAGACCAGTCCAACCACTGGCTGTGAGATCTCAAACCCCCGTGTCTCTTAAAGGCCCAGCACCGAAGCCTCCACCTATTCGTGGGCATCCAAAGCGACCCGCCTTGCCGCTTGAAAGAGACAACACAATGTCCAGCTCACCCGATAGGTCAACTGCGAGCTCCTCGGAATCGTCGTATACTTCCGCTGTCGACAAATTCCCTTCCCCTCTCAAGGAACTTCCCCGCAGACGGGAACCACGTAGTGCATCAGAATCTATCTCGACATCAAGCGCGCTGGCGAGGCCAAGTATAAGACCGCAGCGACTCTCATACGAGCCAGAACGGAAACCTCTCTTTACCCGCGAACCCACACTATCCACCACAAGCCTCATCCCTCAGCTCACAGCCGACTCCCTCGCCAACGCCATGGTCGCCTCCTCTCTAGCATCCTCCCGCGCTCCCTCCCCCACAAAGCCTCATCTACCTCCTCCCCACCGCCACGGCAAGCCTCATCACCTCTTCCACCGCACCAAAAGCTCTGACCACATCAGCCGTACGCCCAGCCCTGCGAAACAAATGAAGCAGACCTTACGACCATCCAAAACATACGAGGAGGAAGAAATTCTTCACAAGAAAGGCCGCAGCCACATCATACGAAAACACCCCAACAAGCACCACGAAGGCGACCGCAAGCGCTGGCGGGACACAGTCTCCGAAGCCGAGCGCAAACGCTACGAGGGCCTCTGGGCGGCCAACAAAAACCTCCTTCTACCGCCTCGCGACCCCCCGAGCCACACCGTATGCAACATAGTGGTGCGGGATATCTGGCGGCGAAGCAGATTGCCAGATGACGTGCTGGCAGAGGTGTGGGAGCTTGTCGACACGAGACAGGTAGGCGATCTGGAGAAGGAGGGATTCGTGGTCGGGATGTGGCTCATTGATCAGCGGCTGAAGGGCAGGAAGCTACCGGTGCGGGTGAGCGAGAGCGTGTGGGGAAGTGTGAGGATGTTGAGTGGCATCAAGGTGCATAGGCATAGACGGTGAGTATCAGCATGTTGGGAATTTTTCTGGATCGGATATATACGCATGCGGTCGTGGCGTTTGTTGGATTTTATGATACCCCTCTGTTGTGAGTTATCTCAAGGAAGTCTTCTTTCTCCATCCTATCGCCTACGTTGGAAGAGTGTAGTAATGTACCTGCGCTGGGTATTCTCGTAGGGCCGGCTGTCACAGAAAGACGAGCAAAACGCTTGCTTGGAAAGTTGTGCCCTCCGCAACTCGCGATAAACTGTGTCAACGTCATACCTTTCGCCAAGATCTCTTGAGTCTCGAGTGATTATCGCGGTCAGATTCCCCATTGTCCTTTCTGATTTCCTGGACGACACAATCGGTTCTCAACAATTCACCAAGTCACCATCACACCAAGCGGCAAACCCAAGAGGCACGCATGCATGCATCATCTGAAATGTACAATTTGAGAGTCGTGACTAAGGTACCTCCTATGCATAAAGTTTTCAAAAACAAGAAAAATCCCCCCAAGCCCAAATACCAACACCGCAGCCGTCCGCCTTGCCTAGCCAAACGCCAGGCTTGAGATACCATGTGGGCCTGCCTGTGCGCCCATCCTTGGTATTTGCAGGGAAAACAAGAAACCCGCAGCTGGGGGGAAAATACAGACAGAGAAGCACAGGCTGGATTGACCTGGAAGGCAGGCCACCATGTATGTACGCCTAAGCAAGCCAAACCCGCAGGCTTTTTGTACCAATGATGTCAAGATACAAAATCTCACCAAACGCTTATCAGACGGCGGAGGTCTGGAACGCATCCTCATCAGTCCACCCAGCATCGCTGCCCGCGACATGACGTCCCCCCTCTTCTCGAACCCTCGTCGTCGGCGTATTGCCATAGATCGCTCTTGGCTTCTTGCCCAACCCACCGCGCGGAGGCGTATACCCCCCCTCGGGCGCAAAGCGCTTCCCCACCGTCTTCGCGGCCTTCAGCTTCGCGTAGTAGGCGTCGCTGGCATCGGCTTCAGGCTCCGAGGCGTCGTCGAAGGTCTCCCAGTTCTCGGAGCCGGAGGCGGCGGTGGTGCTGGTGGTGGAGATCTGGCGGCTGTCGGCGGAGGGGATGTATTGCGGGCGTTGCTGTTGCTGGTGATGGGAGCATGCCTTGGGGGTGTTTTGCTCGGACTCGACGGAGGTGTATTGCGCGTAGGACATGCGTTCGCGGTCGTCGTAGACGTCTTCGGGGGTGATGTGGCGGACGCTGCCGGAACCTGTGGAGGAGGCGGAGCTGGCTGGACGGAAGTTCTCGGAGTCGGGGACTGGTGTCTCAGCAGGCGGGTCGAAGAGATCGCGCATCCTTGGCGGTGGTGCTCGCGCTGGTGGAGCCATCTTCCGCATAGTGCTGGATTCGTAGGTGGTCCCGCCCGGTGCGCGTCGCTCGGGTGAGTTGTTGCCATGGCGCATACTCCCTAGGGGTACTCGGGCTGGTATCTTGGTGGGAGTCCGACCTCCAGTAGTGGAAGATACGGAGCTTGCCATCACTGAGCTTGCCATTGGATTGTATCGCAGAGTACCGCCTGTAGGGGTCCTGGCCCCTGACCTTGGAGGTGGTTGGGATCGCGTTACGCTTCCAGCTACGCTCCCAGCCCGCGAATGCGCAGCTGATGGAGGAGGTTTAGTGGATCTGACGGGCGGTGGGAGTCCTGAGGGAGTCTTTGATCGAGGTGGCAGTGCCTTAGTAGCCGCTGCCGCCATTTCATCAAGGTAGCGGTTGCCATGGACGAGGAATGGTCTACCATACTCGTCCTCCCAGCTCTCCAAGCCTCGTTTGAGCTCGGCTTCAACCTTCGGCAAGTCCTTCGCGATTCTCTTCCTCATCTTCTCCTCCCTTAGCAAGCGTGTGGGGTCGCGCTTCTCTCCTTTGGCTCCTTTGGTCAGCAATCTCGACGCGTCTTGACTTGAAGCAGCTAGATCTTCACGGTCCTTGATCAAAGAACGATGCTTGTCTACAAGCTGCAAGGTGGGTGCTCGTTGCTCCTTCAGAGATTCTAAGCGCGCAATTTCGCCCTCATGTGCTGATAGCAGAGCGTCGCTGTAGACGTCCGAGAAAGCCGGTGTAAATTCGAGCATCTCCTCTTCGGAAAAGTAGAGACCGTCCCATAGTTCTTGCAGCTTGTATCGTGCATCTTCGACGAAGAGATGTAGGTTCTGGCGCTTCAATTCGTTCAGGCGATCCAGCTCGGCCTCGAATTCGTTGATAGAACGGAGACCACAGCCACGATTGCTAGCGAGGAACCTCCTACGGTCACTCTCTTCGACGCCCAGTCGGTTCCATAGACCCTCAACCGTAGTCTTCAACTCCTTGAGTTTGCGCTCTCGGCCGCGCTTGTCGTCCAAAAGCTTTTCACGTCTGCCGTCTAGCTTTCGAATGTCCTGTTCATGAAGACCGAGCTGTTCTGGCGCGTCGCGATAGTGTTTGACGATTGTCGAATCCGTCTGCGCCTGGGGTGTGCCAAGCTCCGCCCATAGATTGACCACCTCCTCTGCTATTGCTTTCACGTTTGTGACACGCTGTGTGTACTCCTCATATACTCGTGAGAACTCGTTGTCTAACGCAGTAACATAGGAGGGAGAGAGGTCGAAGGAAGGAGAGAGCTTGGCGTTAGTCGAGGTGGGTGGTAGTTTGATTTTCACGAATGACGGTTCGAGATGCGACGAATATGATTCGAGGGCTTGTACAAGCTCTGCGCCGACATCAGCTCGAGTGCCTTAAAACAAGAGCCAGGTGCTTACTCTTGACTTGTTCGAACCTCTCGCGGTGCAGCTTGGCCATGGTATTGTGTCTCTCCTTGAGGCTTTGTAGGCAGCGAATAAGAGGCACAGTAACTTTGATATCTTCATCTTCTGATCGGTAAGACGTTATGACCTTGTCATCTTCTAGTGATGCTTCCATCTGTCGTATGCTTTTGATGATATGATGCGCCTCCTCTGTTAGCCCCGTCTTCTCGCTACGAAGCGCTGTTAGCACATGCGACGAGAATGGCACGATCTTCTGGGTACTACTTACGCAGTGACTATCCGAAGCTGGTTGTTCAAGGTCTCGGACAAAGCAGCAAAGAGCTACGCCAGCGTCAGCGCAATCTTGTTGGCAAATCAGAATGGCGCCTACCTCTGCCTCCCTCGACTCTCTATCATGATTTGGTACTCCGATATCATCGAACAAGCCATGCAACTGCCCTATGATAGTCGTCACCTGCGTGGTGAGGTAGCTTGTATCCATGGCCGGCATGGCTGACTGTGCGAAAGGCGAAGCCTTGCAGGCGTGAGAAAGCTCCCGTAGATGCTGTGTATCTTGCTCAATTATCACAAGCCCAATGTCATCGCATCGTCAATATGAAGCATGGATGAAAGCAAAGAGTTTATGAAGAGGTGTTTACTGATTGTTTACACCCGCCGGCAGAACCTCGGGTGAATTTGTTTCGCGCTTCAATGAACGCAGCCCTATGGGATCCCTGCATAAGCTATGCATCACCGAGCTCACGGTTCCATCACTTTCAGATTAATTCAGATTCGACACTAACATCTTAAAGACGATCTGAATGGTCAATCAACCCCACATCGTACATGGCCTTACCCTAACATAAACGATTATGGCCAGCGCACTCAAAGCATGGGGTAAGCTCTTCGCCCTCCCTTTCCCTCTAAACCCATCAGCTTATCGATAACAGAGCTCGAAAACGCCGTCAAACTCGTCGACCCCCACCGTGACGCCCTCTACAGCTACGACGCCGACGAGCAAAAAGCCATCCAATCCTCCCACCCATGGCGCAAAGACCCCCACCACTTCAAGAACGTCCGCATCTCCGCCGTCGCCCTCATCAAGATGGTCATGCACGCCCGTTCTGGCGGCTCCATCGAAGTCATGGGCTTGATGCAAGGCAAGATTGCTGGGGACACCTTCGTCGTCACGGATGCATTCAGACTACCTGTTGAAGGCACGGAGACGAATGTCAATGCTGGAGCGCAGGCAGACGAGTATATGGTGCAGTATCTGACTGCGTGTCGAGAGGCCGGGAAACTGGAGAACGCTGTAGGGTGGTATCATAGCCATCCTGGGTATGGGTGTTGGCTCTCTGGGACGGATGTGGCAACGCAGATGTTACAGCAGCAAGGTTATGACCCATTTGTGGCCGTGGTTGTCGATCCGGATCGAACGATTTCCGCAGGGAAGGTGGATATCGGGGCTTTCCGGACGTTCCCAGAAGACTACAAGCCCACTTCTGGTGAAGCTGATGATGGATACCAGACGATTCCGCTGGCGAAGATGGAGGATTTTGGTGCCCATGCGAGTCGGTATTACTCGCTCGAGGTCACATCGTACAAGAGCACACTCGACACACACCTGCTGGAACTTCTGTGGAACAAGTACTGGGTCTCAACACTAAGCCAGTCCCCACTATTCACGAACCGCGAGTACAGCAGCAAGCAGATGCTGGACCTTAGTCAGAAAATCCAGGATGCCGAAAGAACTTTGCAAGCGAGTTCAAGAGGTGGCCAGCAGCGATCGACTACGAAAGATGCCCAGCTCGAGAAGATAGTGAAGGATAGCAACAAGATTGCTGGCGAGGAGATCACCGGACTCTTAGCTGGTGAAGTAAAGGCTAAGCTCTTCAATGGTGTTGGGGCTGCAGCACGCGGCGAGCACATTAGTGTGAACCCATGAATAACATTAGCAAGCGCATGCATGGAGGTGCGATGGCGTTCAAGATAGTGCAAGCAGTTATGATAAAGATTATGGGTTTTCTGTATGTTCAAGTAGAGTCGTCGAGGCGTCTGTAAGTCTCTGCAACGATATTGCCTTACCCAGGATTTCCATCGATACTACATTTGAGGGACCTGACCATCCTGCCGTGAGCGCCCATCTAAGGAAGAGGTGGAAGTCGAGATGCTTCTGCGCTATTGCAGAATCGACCACTTGTGTATGGGGCCCAACATTATTCAAGATGCTTTCCATGAATTGGTGCAGCTGCGACGCGTTCCAGCCGTCTTCGCTAATGTCCTTCAACGTATCAATCGTAACGTCCATGTAATGGCTTGCTGTCTCTTTTACAGTCAAGGGGAGCAGCTTGGCGTTATTCTTCAATGTCCATTCGCCATTATGACGCTCGGCGAGCAATCGCCGGCTACCAGACACGATGTCTGCAAAGTAGTCCTTCGGCTTTAGTGATCGGAAAAAGTAGAAGTACGAGTCATAGAAACTTTGCGGACCACTGTAGCTGTGGCCACAGTGTTGCAGTGTAGATGCTATGCGCTCTCGTAGACTTCGCTCTCCTGCGATGTTGGACCTGGTATAATGGTTTAGCGGCAACAATTGATGCGTTTACTCGGGCATCTCACCCTGCATGATACTGGGGTTTCTGCTCCGCAATACTCAAAATCTTCTCTATCATACGCTCAAACATTGCGCCACGCGCCTGAATGTACTTCGATGCATGTTTCTTTTGAAAGTATTCGAGCTTCTCTGGGTTGACAACAGTATTCCCTTTAGTGAATTTCAGGTCGAACTAAAAAATGTTAATTGATGCACATAGAGAAACCAGAGACATCAACTTACTGCGTTGATCAATTCCTTCAAGCCCATGACCTCTGTGGCACGCTGATGGGACCATCCGAATAGAGCGACATAATTTATTAAGGCTTCGGGGAACACTCCCTTTTCCTGAAATGTCCTCAAGTCAAGGCTAGCTTCCCCCTGGTCTCTTTTACTGATCTTCTGCTGCTGAAGGTCTTGCAGTAGACCCACATGCGCAAAGCTGGGGGGTTCCCAATTAAATGCCTTGTAGATGACTAGATGTTTCGGAGTCGACGACATCCATTCCTAGACCCTTTAGCAGATGCAATGGCTATGTAGTGAATAGCGCTCACTGTAGCACGTATCACATGCGTAATATTCATATGGTGATCGTCAACAACATTGGCCAGATGGTAGGTTGGCAATCCATCCGACTTTAGCAGTATTGGATCCTCGAATGAAAGGCCCCCAGGGGTGGCAGCGGCGATCGAGCCCAGCTTCTGTTTACCAACCTTGCCATACACCAAATCGACGAATTCAGGAGGTCGCTCTGGCGATTTTAGACGTATGACATGTGCTTCGCCCCTCTCAGCTCGCTCTTCAGCTTCAGGGTCCGGGATCAGTCTGCAGGCGCCGTCATACTGGTTCTGATTCTGGGCTAGGTTGTTTAGCCGTCCGGGCGAGCAGAAACAGCGGTATGCATGGTGGGACTGAAGTAGCTGCCGCGAGTGATCTTGGTATAGAGCCGTCCTCTCCGACTAAACCTTCAGTTAGCCACAAAATTACACTTTGATAGGCTCATCGCTGACCTGTTTATATGGCCCGTAAGGACCACCAATCTCGGGGCCTATTCCTTGTCAGCCTGATCAACTATCAAGCCTTGCACCGCTAACCTTCATCCCATTGTAGCCCAGCCCATTCTAGGTCGCGATACAACCTTTCTTCCGCGCCAGGTACCGTCCTTTTCTTCTCCCATCAGCTTCCAGAACTACGTAACTCGAATTTGAGGTACCGACGCTGTCTGTGTCCTCGACGCGTAGTATAAATTGACCACCGGTCGCCTTGGCCAGAAGATAGTTGTAGAGAGCAGTCCTCAGAGAGCCTAAATGTAAATATCCTGAGGGTGAGGGGGCGAAGCGAGTCCTTGCGGGGCTTTTGGGGAGTCTTTGTGACTCTCGACGTTCGGATAGCTGTTTGCGCACCGAGGTGGAAAGGCTGCGGCAGGTGTGGCAGGTCCAAGGTGTACTTCTGATAGAGCTCTGACGTATTGCAAACATTACCTGGTGAGTAGAAACACCTTCGGAGAGTCGATCTTCGCAAAGTCCAAAAGGAAGATCTGATGAGAGGTGAAGTATTTGATGTTTGCATAAGCCTCGTCTGAAGTTTAAAGCTCGAAATCTAGGCCCGGTGCATGTGAAATAATCGTCAACTTTTTTTCTGGTGTCTGCAAGCTCTAAACGACAAACACTCCAAACACTTGAAAAGACGACAATTACGCTCTAAGCTCTACATTCATAGGCCAGCGAACACGCATGATCGCTGTTCTAGATTTCAGTCTACGATAGCGAAGAGTTAGCCTCGTGTTTGCTGGTGAGTGAAGATGACTTGCTGACGAGCTCAGTGGACGGCGTGGGAGAGGAGATAGATCTGTACGGTCAGCTACTGCGTATGTTTGCACGAGGGCGTCATTGCTCATGATCTTATAGCGATCTTGAGCATCTCGCGAGGAGCAAGCAAAGCCGAGATCAAGAAAGCGTACCACAAAGTTCGTCCGTCCAGACCGGGACTATCGTCTGATCTCACTATGCTAAGGTCCGTAGGCTGCGCTATCAAGTCACCCAGACAAGGTAGCAGAGAATGATCGAGGCGCCGCAGAAATCCAGTTCAAAGCAGTTGGCAAAGCCTACGAAATCCTATCGGACGATGACAAGAGGCATCTTTACGATACACATGGCATGTCAGCTTTCGAAGGCCCGCATGGGCCAGGTATGGGTGCAGGCGTCGACTTGGAGGAGATGCTCTCGCAGATGTTTGGCATGGGTGGAGGCATGGGCGGCATGGGCGGCATTCCCCCGGGGTTCGAGGGTGGTCGAGGACCACGGAGATCACAAAAGGGCGCGGATGAGGAACAAGTCTACGAGGTGACGCTGGAGGAGCTCTACAAGGGGAAGACAACGAAGTTTACCAGCAAGAAGAACGTCATATGTAGCCACTGCAAGGGGACTGGCGGCAAAGAGAAGGCCAAGCCCAAGCAATGCGCTTCTTGCCAGGGCAAAGGTACTTTCATCAGTGTGATCATCTTGCTATCACAGGTCTGACCGTGTTACAGGTGTAAAGCAAGGCCTTCGCTCAATAGGACCCGGCTTAGTCACGCAGGAAACCGTTTTCTGCAGCTCATGCAAAGGCACAGGTAAAGTCTACAAAGACAAGGAGCGATGCAAGAAGTGCAAAGGCGAGCGCGTCGTCGAGACGCACAAGCTGCTGGAGCTGTACATTCCACGCGGATCGAAGTAAGAGCCTGATAGCGGCACCCGAGCTCGACTCTTGCTAATGACCGGTAGTCACGGAGAGAGGATCGTGCTTGAAGGAGAAGCGGACCAGGTTCCCGATCAGGAGCCTGGTGATATCATCTTCGTGCTTAAAGAACTGGACCACAACGTGCTCCGAAGAGCTGGCGCCGATCTAGCAGCGGATATCGACATTACCCTCGCCGAGGCCCTCTGCGGCTTCTCCCGCGTCGTCCTGAAGCACCTGGATGGGAGAGGCATACACATCCGACATCCTCAAAAAGATCCGGCAGTACTGAAGCCAGGCCAGGTCATCAAAATCGCAGGCGAGGGCATGTTCTTCAAGAAATCAGATCAGAAGGGAGACCTATATCTAACCGTAAACGTCCAATTCCCTGAGCACGACTGGTTGGAACAACATCTGGCATTTTCCAAGCTGAAGGAGCTGCTGCCTGGGCCTCCCAAGCCGATCGTGACCGAGGAGGTGGACGAAGTCGCATACGATGCAGCATATATAGCTGACTTCGGAGCGAACGACGACCAAGGCGGAGATGCCTGGGAAGACGATGAAGAGGATGAGGGCGGCGCGGACGCACAATGTCCCCAGCAGTAGCATCTTATAAACCCACCTCCAGGATAGGGCATGGCGTGGCGTTTGGGACGTTAGAGCTCTCGTACCGCGGATTGCAGAGCATCACGGGGCGTCGTGGCATCATGAGATAGATACAGCATGGACATGGATATAAGAGCGCTTGCTCTACTCAGTCTACGGCGATTTACTAATGCGGTCTGTAGCAGGGGCCCTACAGTTAACTCTGGAAAGTGCAGGCCATGAACATATGGGGATGATCTTTGAAGAAAGTGCACGCAAGAATAAATCAGATCAAAACAATCTTGCAGATACGTTCCACTTCTCTTCCTTTCTAAGATTGCTGTTTATCGACAACTTCTTTACGTCCTATTCTGGTGCACATGTTGAATACACATATGCTCAACATCTCTATATCCGACTCGTTTCTCACAGTACTTCTCTTGAGAAGAGCTCAGCGATCGAGCAATTGAGATGCTTTGATTTAGCTATGAAATCTTCACTGGCCCATCGCTACTTCATCGAAACCTTTCCTTACAGAGTGTCGAGGAGCACCGCATCACATCTTATCAGCACGCATGAGACGACTCCACAAAATCCTTGGCTTTCCTAAATTCCACACCGCAATTCAACAGATACTTAACCTCCCGAGTACCCAGAGCTCGCAAAGGGCGAACAAACCCCCAGCCTCCACCCCTAGCCCTTTCTATCGCCTTTTTGCCTTCCCCCTTCTCGGTGCTATCCACAAGAAAACAACCGTGCACCCCGCTCTCGACTGCTTTGCGTTGCGATACGAAAATGGCATCATTGACGCTGTTCCTGGAAAAGCCAACCGCCCATCACCATGTTATCAAAACCTTCCCATCCAAGCACCGAAAAATCCTACCTTATCTCTCCCCAGGACGCATGATACTAATCCACGAAGTCCATGCCTTTCCCCCCTTCACCTCCCCCTCATTCCTACCCATAATCCGTCCCCCTCAATCCCATCCTCCATCCCACCCACCTCCCCGCTCTCCCCCTCATTCCCACTCCCCCGCCCCGTCACCTCCCGCCCCCCACACACCCTCTCCACCCTCCTCAGCAGCCATCGCATCCCCAGACCGCCCAACGCACGTCGTAGCGCTGGGGGGTATCAACCCTCTAGGCCATCCAAACCATCCATAAAGAGGTAAAGACGAAAGAGGTATGCATCTTACTCCGCATATTAGATATAAGGCAGCGCTTTGGGATGTCATTGTAGTGGTTGCTGGTTGGGTATGATATCTGTGAGGGCGGGGGATAAGGGAGGGGGGAGGGAGGGGAGAAAACGGTGGAGAAAATAGAGGGGGGAGGAGGGAGGGGGGGAAAGGAGGAGGGAGGAGTGTATATTAGATGGTGGGATGTCTGAGATGAAGAGGAAAGGAGAAAGGGGTGAGAAGTGATGAGTGGGAGGGAGGGTTTTGTTTGGCTTAGGGGATGAATGGGTTCCTTGGGGGGGGGAGATGGTTGGTGGAGGTGGGGGGGCTATGGGGTGGTAGTTCAGGGGTGGGTGTGGGATGGGCGTCCGTGGTATGGAACGGTTTTTTTGGTGTCTGATGGGTTGGTATTGAATATACTGAGAGTGAGTGGATTGGTGCTGTAGGGGGATGGGAGAAGGGAGGGTTAGGATATTGTCTTCTTGAATATCTCCCACGGACAGTCTGAGTATAATCCGAACACCAAGAAATCTCGAGATAAATAGAGTGGTATCGTTTGAGAGAACGTATCAAGAAGACCTATCAAACATCCAATAGTAAATACAAGAAGAAAAAGGTTCCCTAGGAACAGAGTCATAGATTCATCCCAGCGAAAAAACCGAACCACCCAACTCACGCCTTTTCCGAGCTCGATCTCTCCGCGCTATGCGTATCGTGATGAAACGTGGCATTCTTACCCCCTTCGAGATCGCCCTTCTCCATCAATTCTACCCGCTTCGTCGTGATATGCGTCTTCCACGCCGGCGTGCCCACATACCTAGGTCCATGCGGATCCGTGAACAGCTCCTCCACCTCCTCGAGCGTCTTCCCCGCCGTCTCCGGAAACATGAAGAAGACATGCACGAACATAGCAACACAAAACACGCCAAACAGGATATACGTCTCCCACTTGATGTTCTGGAACGCCGGCGGCACGAAGTAGCCGAGCGCGAAGTTGAAGGCCCAATTCCCCGATGTAGCGAGCGCGACGGCTTTCCCGCGCACGCGCAAAGGGTACAGTTCGGGGGGGTAGATCCACGATACGGGGCCCCAGGTGGGCGCGTAGGAGGCGACGAAGAGGTAGCTGCAGGCGATGAGGCCCTTGGAGGCGGCGCCGGTGACGGCCCAGGATGCTTCGGGGGTTTTGCCGCCGACGCCGCCAGGGCCGGCGTAGTGCCCGTGGGCTTTGAGGATGCCGGCGTTGGCGAAGAGCCAGGTCATCATGAGGGCGGCGCCGATGAGGAGGGTGGGGCGGCGGCCCCAGCGGTCGACGTAGAGGAGGGCGGGGACGGTCATGACGACGTTGATGACGTATTGGATGGAGGAGGAGAGGAGGAGGTTGTTCTTCGTGAGGCCGGCCATGGTGAAGACGAAGGTGATGTAGTACACTGGGATATTCTGTTAGGGCTCCACTACCGCGAGGCTGACGGTGTCTTAGGACGTACTCATAACGTTCATGCCGGTCAATTGAGACCAGATCTGTGTGAAGAGGCCGATGTGTGTTCGGTTGATCATGTGTGGCTTGAAAAGCTCAAGATAGGTGACATCGGCGTTGTTGCGCTCGAATTGGCACATATCCTTGATTTCTTGCATTTCACGCATAACAAATGGGCTGTTTGGGTCGCCTTTGCCGTGCACAAGGGTAAGCACAGCGTGAGCCTCCTCCCAGCGATCTTTGCGGGCGAGCCAACGCGGTGATTCAGGGAGGAATATCATTCCGATGAAGAGACCGATGGCGGGGATCATTTGGAGCCCCTGGCCAGTGCATGTTAGCCGGGTTCACTTCGCTTCTTCGTTTTCTTGATATCAGAGCGCTTACCCATGGCAGACGGAATGAAGCAGTGCCCTTGATGTTCGAAGTTCCATACGACACACTGGAGGGAAGGTCAGCCCGTTCTTTCCGTCAAGCAACTAGCGGACGTACTAAAACATGATCATGATTCCCCACGTAATTGCCCATTGCTGCGTGCCGACAAAGCGACCGCGCTTACTGGGTGGTGACAGCTCGGAGATGTAGACGGGCACCTGAGCCGAGCAGATTCCGACGCAGATACCGCAAATGAGTCGGCCAACGACCAACATGGCGATGTTTTGGGCCGCGCAGCAGAGAATGGAGCCAACACACCTGGCTCTTGTCAGCAGATGTCGCGATCGCTGCCAGTACCAGCCATAGTCTACCAGATGATGGGTCCAAGCATGATGGTCTTGCGCCGACCGAACTTATCGGCGAGGGTACCAGAGATGAGAGCGCCCAGCCATGAGCCCCCCGGCATGGCAGCAGTAATACCGCCTTGGACATTAGGCCTTGGACCGACGCAGGGTATATCGCCTTGGTTGAAGTAGCATTTGTATGGCTGCTCGCCCAGGATCGCGGACATTGACGCAATATCAAAGCCAAACAAGCCACCGCCGGTGACGGCGATGGCCGTAATCATATACAGGTTACCAATCTGATACATGATGGATGGGAGATCTAATCAATGGTCTTGATGTGAGAGAGAGCACCTCGATACATCGCATTCGCTGACGAGGTTTGAGCGCGAACTGGAAAGAGGGGCATGAGAGTGAATATATGAGCGAGCGAGGGTCTGGGGTAATTGGTAACGGTCTCCAGGGCTTCGGCTAGCGTGTGTCTCACTCTCAGCATTAGAAGCTTCGAGTAGTGAACGCCAGCCATACGGAGTAGAGACGGGAGAAAAAGAGGAGTCAAAGCACGCTTTGACGACAAACGAACTCCGAGACCTGAACCCCCCACCAGCGTCAGCATGAGCGTTGGTGGGGTGAGGTGGGGAATGAACAACAGTAAGTTTGGAACCACACAAGAGCATGCCGCCCCTGCAGCCAGCCGTCCCGGGCACCAATCATGTCTGGAGGGCGCCCCCGGATCGTCACTGGGGGGCCACATGCTGATCCGATTCCTAGCTAGGGCTACGCGACAGCGAGATAATTTTGACTCCCCAGCCCATATCACCGGGAGTTTCGTGAGTCAGCACATCGCTTAGCCAGCGCACAGTGTCAGACAGTCCATCTTTGCTTCGTATCTAGTCGGCGATTATCGGAGCATCTAGAGCAACCGTCAGCGTCAAGTGATTGAAGAGTCCCCATTTTCATCTCGCCACTTTACGGGCACCATCGTCATAGCATTTGAACCACAGCTAAATACCATGTGACGTCCTACGGCACCTCGAAAAACTCGGCATACTCGGCATGCATCGTCTTTTCCAGCCAGGTAACCGTACCGACCTGCGCTTGCACCAATTCGATGCAACGGCTTCATACTACACAATATCAGTGAGCGCGAAGGATTTGGAGTAGCTTTGCAATCAATCCGAGGGTCCAACATACATGTAATGGGCTTTCTCACACGCTCCAAGGCCCTAAAGACTCTGCGGATGAAGTCTTTATCATCGCTAGATCAGGTGTATGGAAAAGCCGCGCTGCCATCTTCATGAACGAATCGTGGATGATTCGGCTTCTAGCGGTTAGACGCGGTCTCTTGAGCTGAGCTTAGGAGGAGCTGTGTCGCTTCCGTAAAGGAGAAAGGTGAAGGATCTGGGGAAGAGTCACGTTATCGTATGCGAGAATATGACGTTGAGCTGGAGTCTGTGGCCGCGGTAGTATCTCTGTTCGTAATTGCGCTGCTAGTGCTGACTTCGTATTCATCCTTCAACGGATCCACCTCATGAGAGTAGCTGGTACTCACATGTAGCCGTTCATGTGCTTCTTTGATATCTACCGTCTCTGTATTATTTTATGAAAGCCCCAAGAATGATCTCAAACCGTCCACTTCGCCAGGCTATGCAAGCGACGCCTCGTATGCTGGCATACAATACAAGCCGAAGATGCTGCCTACTTATAATTTGACAGTAAACTTCGATCGCACCGTCTCACCAAAGTAGAAGAACAGTAACGGCGATGGCGCAACTGCCACGCTCAGGAACCCGAACACCGAGATGCCCCAACCATATCCCAGGCGATCAAAGAGACTTGGTGCAAACAAAGGAACGATTCCGCCGACCACTGACCTGAAAACTGCACCTGCTGCTATTGCCGATGCAGCATACTTCGAAAAGGCGTCTATGTAGTAGTTCTGGACGCTGTTCATGATGCATACCTGGCCAATTCCAAAGAAGACGGTGCTGAGGATCGTGACGAACCAGTGCTGTCTGCTTTCGATGGTCCATGCGAACCAGAATAGCGACAGCGGAATGAGAATGGAGCCAATGTTCGCAAGCGGGAGACGAAATTCAGGTTTCGATGTGCCGTTGTTGCGGCGCGTGAGGGCGTTGAAGACTGTGTCGATTCTGGGAACGACGAACCATACGGCAAGGAGGAATCCGACACCTGGGCCGAGATACACAAGGCCCACTTGCGTGGTGTTGAAGCCGTAGATGCCAGAGTAGATTTCCTGGAAATTGGTGTATAGAGTGTACACGGTGGCAAAGATGATTGCTTGATACACTGCCATTGTGAAGACTATAGGTTGGGTGAAGAGAATCTTGAGGGGACGCTGCATAGCCGAAGCAAGCTTTGTCGATAATGATCGGTCATCCTCGTAGTCTTCGGAAAGCCGATACGTGCCACCCTCTTCCTTTTCACGCGTTTGTCGACGTTGTTCCAGGATTACAGGTGCATATGATTCTTTAAGGAAGAAGATCCCGAGGGCGGTGTTGAGCATACAGACTATCGTAAGGATCCAGAAAATCCAGCGCCAGCCGAGATGCCGTACAATGAGACCGCCGAATAGGGGCCCGAGCGTTGGTCCAAGGAGAGGACCTAGAAGGTACCAACCGAAGACGCCTCTATAGCTCGTCAGTACCGGTCCAATTGCCAACAAAGACAGAGAAGTTCTATGGGGGACGCTTGTGAAGTTGAGAAACCATGGAGATGTTCGCTGTGACCATATATTGGATGATATCGCAATAGGCTTTTACCTGCGTCTACCAAATCCCGGTATGAAGTATTCATCCGCTTAGAAACCGGTAGCCGCGTAGGATGAGAATTCTAACGTGCAGAAGCCTTGAAGAGGATAAATATGCATAACTTACGCTCGTTCACTTGGATCAAACATGTCGCTGATCGTACCCCCTCCATTTGCAATTCCAACGCCTAGAGTCGTCAGCTCTGGGCCCTTAGAATGCACTAATGGAAGTTTCATAACAGCTTACTTCCAAAGAAGCCGGATAGAGTGCGGATCGTGATCATTGTTGCGATATTAGGACTCAAGGCCGTGGGAATCTGCAACAGAGCGAACGTCGAGAAGCAGACTATGTACAGTCGCCGTCTTCCAAAGGTCTCGGACAAAGGAGCGAGGATCAAAGGACCAATGCCCAGGAAGACGACAAAACCAGTAGTGGCACCAATCACGGTTTCTGGTAAGGTTTGCAAGTCTTCTGCAATCTGACCGATTCCAGGTGTGAACATGGAACTGGCCAACGGGCTCATGATAGCCATTAGCGAAATAATTGCAACATTGGTGAATTTCCTGAATCTCGACCATCTCTTGGGATTCTCTTTGTCTTTTTCGGAGAACTCAATCAGCTGCTCCAACCGTCAGTCCAAGTAAAATCCGATATTGACCAATTACATATCGGCAGAAGAAAGCCTGAGATCAGAGGAAGTGGCAAAATTTACCTCTGGCGCCTCACTGGTATGTCCATTCTGTAGTAGAGCAGAACGCTCATCTGCCTCATCTGCCATCCTCGCAACAAAGGATCAAGAAACAAGAAACAACAGAACTTTCAGCGGCAAGGTTGGTAACGACGTGATTTGGATATCAAGGATCTTCTCTGACACTTACCTTAGTTCGATCGATCTTGCAGCCGTAGATGCGATAAGATAATCTAAGATCCGTCTTATCCCCGAAGCGGTCTTTAACACCACGTAACCAATAAAACCTCCTCAAGGACACAACACATTCCGTGTTCTGCTGATTATTGTACGTCGTGCAGGAAAGATTAGACTCCAAAGAGAGCAAGTCCTGAGCATGTCTCTTCCCACTTTCAACACCAAAAGCCCCACTATCAAACGCATTCTTAAAGAAGCCGCTGAACTCTCTACAAACCCTGACCCTACACTCCATGCCGCTCCTCTTGAGTCGAACCTCTTCGAGTGGCACTTCACACTTCGAGGGCCTCCCTCGACTCCATACGCAGTTGGGTCTTACCATGGTCGTATTGTCTTACCCCAGCAATACCCGTTGCGCCCACCATCCTTCCGTTTCATGACACCCTCGGGCCGCTTCGAGCCCAACAGAGAGATATGTCTGTCGATAAGCGGACATCACGAAGAGACTTGGCAACCTGCTTGGGGGATACGGACCGCACTTTGGGCGCTGAGAGCGTTCATGGAGGGAGGCGCCAAGGGCCAGCTTGGTGGTATGGAGATGGGCGAGGCCGAAAGGAAGAGGCTAGCAGAGGAGAGCAGAGGATGGAGATGTACTGCCTGCGGAGGGAAAAGTAACGAAGAGATTCTTGACGCGCAAGGAGAGGGCGGTGGTGACGGTTCGGAAAACACCAAGGCCGACGTTCCAGAAGCCTTGAGGTTCGGCTTCAAGGACGAGATGCAGAAGCATGAGAACGATGACTCTGCGCAGACGGCATCACTTTTAGGAAGAAACGCAGATGCGACCCCCGCAAAGTCAGCACAGCTTCCAGCAAAATCGGGTGAACCAAGCTCGAGCACAGCGGTGCCGCAAATATCTAGCCCACTACCAGCGACTCAACCTTCGATAACGCCCACCCAAAGTGTGTTACCACTGTCTCAGCAGCGGGTCACCCAAGGTCAGCCCGCCGTCCAAGCATCTCCACAAGAAGCCGTTCCTGGGTGGATCGACAAGGCCATTGTTGGCCTTGTGGGTACGCTGTTAGTGATGATTATCAAGAAGTTCATGGCATGATTGTATACGAGTGGCATTCAGGGGTATGTTGAGGACCGCCAAGATTTCGGTTTAAATTATCAAGTGCTTCTGCGGAAGCTTTGGAGTCAAAGTGATATGGAATATCGGCAGGAGGCATTTGTGTCTGTGAGGTGCAATAATACGATACCCTCAAGCATTGATCGACACCTTCTTATCAGCCAGCCTAGACAGTTTATCCAATATGCAAGCCGTTCAAACAGACGACCAGACTTATGCAATACCGACAGCTGGTTTTGTCGCCAAGGTTGGTCTGTCAGAAGTGATCACTACGAACTTTTGAGAGTTCTCAAGAAGTTTGATACACAATGCTCTCCGATGAACTGGTTGATTGGACTCCGAATCATCAAAACATCATCCCGCTCTTCTGAGTTCAGACCGAGGCACAAGTAGGAATTTCCTTCTCCCATGCGTTATAAGAAAGATTTCGTGGACAGTACATGAAAGTATATCCAATCCTTAAGTCAGAAACACTCAACATGACGTTAGGGGTTGCGATCATTGGTGGCGGTATTTGATTCTCCAGCGAGCGTCATCATCAGCTTACGAATGTTCTGACTTAATGACGTAGGTATCTTCGCTGGGGAACAACATCTCGTGTGTTCTTTTCTCCCGTTCTGAATTTCTCTCACGCTGATTCGGCCCTCAAGCCTGCCGTTGAGGCTTCCAAAGACCTGACCCTAAAAGCCATCTACTCGCGCTCCCTCAACTCCGCCAAATCTCTAGCAACAGACGACTCGAAAGTCGACCTCTACTCTGGCGATTCCGGCTCTGGTAAAAGCTATCTAGATCTCCTTGCACGTTCAGACATCCAGGCTGTTATCATAGCGTACATCCACATTTCCTGACTCTCTCATTTTCTTCTTATTTCCCCTTCCATGTTGTCTTACTAAGCCTTCGACTCAGCCTCCCCATCCTCAGTCAGCCAGACTACATCCGCCGCGCACTTTCCGCCGGCAAGCACGTGCTCTCCGAAAAGCCCATCGCAGAGAACCTCAAAGAAGCCCAGCAGCTCATCCAATGGTACCACAACAACATCGACAGCCAGAAGATCGTCTGGGCCGTCGCCGAGAACTTCCGATACCTGAACAGCCTCCATCACGCTAGAGAGCAGGTGTGGCGACTAGGACGGCTTCTCAACTTCCGTGTCAAAGTGTGTTCAATGGTAAAGCCTGATGGAAAATATTACAGTGCGTCGTACCCCTTTTCAGGCAATCCTTTCAACTGATCGATCGGCACAGAGACCGAATGGCGCCAAAACCCCACCCACCAAGGCGGCTTCCTCCTCGACGGCGGCGTCCACTACACCGCAGCGCTCCACCTCCTCCTCGGCCCCGAAAACACCATCACCCGCCTCTCCGCCTTCACGACCCAGCTGCAGCCGCACCTTCCCGGGGTCGACACCGTAGACGCAGTCCTGAAGACTAAATCCAACGTCACGGGACACCGTCTCCATCTCCTTTGGCACGACACTCACAGGCGCTGAGTTCGTCATTGCGTGTGAAGGCGGGACAGTGACTGTGTCGCGGAATAAGATTGTCACGAGGTCTGGTGGTGAGGAGGTGGTGGAGGAGATTGAGGATGAGAAGACGGGGGTGCCGCCTGAGGTTAGGAACTGGGGCGAGGGGTTGGTGGTGGGGACGAGGGAGGAGAGGCTGGAGCCTGAGGAGGCGTTGGCTGATGTTGAGCTTGTGAGTTTATGGGGAATGGATTTGGGGGGGGGCTGTGCTGATGGGTGGATAGCTGGAGAATATGCTGAGGAGTGGAGAGAGGGATGGTGCGCCGATGGATTGCAAATTGCAGATTTAGACTGCGCTCGGGGATGTAGGACTGCAGAGCGGAAGGTGTCATCAGTCTGCTGCCTACGGGGTCCTTACAGCATCAGACTTGAGGTGTGAATAGATAGCTGAATAGATAGCTTCACAACACTGCATAGCACCAACCGAGCCCTCGTGATCTTGGGAAGTGTGTTGACGCAATGACGAGGGTGTGATCAACCAGAACTGATCCATACCCAAACAGTCAATGCACATATTCGTACTCGCTTGCCACAATCGTAGAGGGGCCAATGTTGTCGGCACTTGGGTTATTACCTAGGAGAATAGATAGATACTATATCAAGGATGGCACCTTGATCCGAGTGACCAGTTTGGTCTTGCCGAAAATAGCTCGTATGATTGCAGGTTGCCACTCAGGATTACCCCTTTTCATATCATTTCAACGCTTCAACGCTTTGGCAGTGGGCGGCTCTTGGGTGGATTGACCAACGCCAAAACGTCAATCCGTCAAAGTCGAGAACGAGATTTTCCGTCCTGAGTATGGAAGACCCGACTCGAGTGATTTCGAGCTTACGAAAATATTCATGGCCCAGAACAGTATTTTAGAATGACACATTATGCATATCGCAGAGTCACTAGCTCTCGAGCAATAATGTATTCGTGCCAGAACGCTTCTGGTAAAGTCCATTGCATAGTCCACCGTACACTCTTCCTGGGGTTCCTAGTATACAGATTCATGCCTATTCCGGGGGGAACAACAAGCATGAGAGCGCTTTCTGAACGTCCTGAGACCACCTGCATAGCTCATCCTCCAATTCAAACCCCGTAGAAAGCAGCGAGGTGCTTTGAAATGGTGAGTGCTTCCGTGGAAAATCTTTAGCTATGGTGGCTGCGTTGAATGAGATGAAGACCTACTTACGTCGGCTGGTTCTTTACGATGAGGTACCCTTGCTCAGCTTGATCATCATGAGTGCGGCATTCAGGTGTGCCTTGTGCTTCTCCAGTTCTTCGAAGCTCATTCCCACCAGCGCCTCTATTTCGTCGGCGAGTTCTCGGTTGGCGGACGTTAGACCTGCTACCTTCTCCTGTAGTTTCTCGACCTGACGCTTCAGGTTCCCCACATTAGCTGGTCAGACACATAGATTAGTAAAGTAATTTGATAGTGAAAATGAATGCAGACACGTACAGTTGCATAGACTGCATTGGGCATGCCTTGCGTTGTATCGGCAACTACCACACGCCCCGTCGAATTGGCCGGGTACAACGATATATTGTGCAAAGATCCCGTTGCCTCTGCCACATGGTAGGCAGGGTTCCTCACAGATATCTCCGCGGGTTTGACAGAGGGCGGCCTCCTGGTTACAGTTGCGCCGTGCACCTGGTTCAATGATGCACTGCTTGTTTGAACGGAGCGCAACGTGCCTCTTCCACGGCATGGCTGCCATGGTCTCGAGAGCTTGACTTAGTCGGGCTGGTAGGATCTCGATGAATTGGTCAAGGTCGCTGTCATAGGTTGCGTCTTCCTCCTCGGTAGGCGTCTGTCCGGTATGGTCTTCAAGAGGAACTTCGGCACGGGTTTCGTCGACGGGAGTTCCGTGCGAGTTATCCATTGCTATGCTGAGTTTGTTTTGAACGTAAATGTACTGAGCTCAGTAGCTGAAGTAAAGAAGTTCGAACGTAGTTGGCACGGCTTTCAACTTGTTTTTCGCTGATGAATCGAGTGCAGATGGTTCGGGTTCGGTGATGTGCTCGAGCGTTGGCGCGATGATCGTATCACAACACATTTGCGGTCCTCGGCAAAACAATAATACAGCCGGCCCTCCGTAGCATCGATTTACCAAGAGTTCTATGACCCTGTAAATTGACCCATAGCATTGTCGCTTTGGCAGTCTTTCCGCACTGAGGAAGGGTCCGCATTCTCTTCCGAGCTCTTTGCGGAGCTCACAATTTTGCCAACTGCTTGTGCAACAATTTGGTAAGTCCATCTCGTGATCTCTGAGGCATGCCTTCTGCAGCAGGTCTGTCCTTTTCTCTTTCTACAAAGACGTGTGTAAAGACTCCCACAGCTTTTACGTCCTCGGCATGCTTCTCGAAGATTGCAACCTCATACGTAACGCTTGATTGGCCGAGCTTGTTGACACGCAAAGCGAGGTCTACCACGGAAGGGAAAGCCACGGATCCGAAGAAGTCACAATGAGAATGTACGACAAGTCCAATCTGACTGGAGGTAGGAGGATGCAAGCCGCAGTGATCAATAAGGTAGGCGTTAATGACTGAATCGAATCTGCTTTGCTGTTACTATACATCGACCGAACCAGGCGAGGAACATACAAGAAAGAATATACACTGTTGTTCATATGGTCGTACATATCGTTGTCGGACCTATCAAACGTCAATTGAAACCCTTCGATGCTTCGTTCAGGATAGGCCTACCATCGTGTTCTATACTCTAAACGATAGCCATAGTCGCTTCTCCGGCGACCTCTCAACTCGGACAGAGCCATTTCTGGAACAGATACTTGTCACCATGTGGAGCTATATAGTACAATTGGGTCAATATTTTGGAACAGTCTGGAAAGGTGATCTTGAGTGAACTTATACTCGCGACCACACGGGAACGCTAGAGTAGCGCCGGACTTTGGGCATGCTTTATCTCCGCGACAACTCTTCCAAGTGAACTTTGTCACCTCGAAAGGTACAAAACACTTCACTGGCTCCATCTCTTAGGGTACTCGCGTTTCTTGCAAGTCGAGGCCGCTTGCAAGGAGCGAACATGGCTCTCACTACAATAGAGCAAGCTCCACCAATCCCTGCCGTTCCGGCGCAAGTCTTCGTACCACCTCTGCCTGTACTGACTACTCCTTGCGACCCCTGGCCACGTCCTTATTACCTTGAGGATGGGCTTCGCAAAGTCTTGCCATATCACTTTACCTACAATACCTACTGCAAGGAGCGTTGGCGGGGAAAGGAGATCCTTGAAATTTTCAAGACGGAGTTCAGAGACAGACCGGAGTCCTACTATGTTCGACCCTCGCTTTCTGTTTTAGAATCCATACTAACAATGTTCAGAAAGATGCTATAGAGCGTGGATACGTTGTTATCAACGGGCAGAAAGCATCTTCAGTCCGAGCCATTATCAAGAATGGCGACGTAATTTCGCACACTCTTCATCGACACGAGCCTCCTGTCACAGCGCAATCTATTGGTATCGTTCACGAGGACAACGACATGGTAGTTATAAACAAGCCTGCAGGAGTGCCTGTTCACCCTGCTGGGCGCTACAATTACAACTCCATAATAGAGATAATGCGTGCTGAGAGAGGCCACCAATTCGATCCTTTGCCCTGCAACAGGTTGGATCGATTGACTAGCGGTATAATGTTCATCGGGAAACATGCACAGGCAGCCGAGAAGTTAAGTGAGCAGCTCACACAGCGAACAGTGAAGAAGGTTTACTGTGCACGCGTTATCGGGGAGTTCCCTGAAGAGGATGTTATTTGTTCTCAACCCGTCTTGCAAGTATCGCCGAAGCTCGGCTTAAATCGAATCAGAGCTAGTGGCAAGCAGGCAAAGACTGTCTTCAAAAGGTTGGCCTACTATCCACCGCGGCGAAAAGCAAATGGAGAGCTCCTGGAGGAAGACAAGCGAACTGAGCGGGAAAAAGTTCGAGACGCTAAGCTTTCCTGGAAAGCGAAAAAGGGCTACTCAATAGTGCAATGTCTACCCTTGACCGGTCGTACCCACCAGCTCCGTGTCCACCTCCAATATCTCGGCCACCCCATATCAAATGATCCAATCTACTGCAACCGACGAGTCTTCGGTCCCGACCTCGCGGCAGGCGATGCAGCATCGGATGACGACGAGGATATAATCTCTCGGCTTTCAAGGATGGGCAAGACAGAGGTCGCGGAGGCCATGGCGTACCATGACGAGATGATGGCGGAGTACAATCGTGACAAAGCTGAAAAGATGACAGGTGGGCTGTGCGAAACCTGTGATACACCACTGTACAGTGACCCCGGTGTGCATGAGCTTGGAATATACCTGCACGCTCAAAGATATGCTTGCGCAGAAGGGAAGTGGGATTACGAGACGCCTCTGCCGGAATGGGCTTTGCCGCCGCCCGGCATGAAAGGGCCCACAGAGGTGAAATAGGGAGGCAGACCCCATTGCTGTGGTTGAAGGGCTGGAGAATCTGGGACTCGATGACAGTAGAAACGGGGTCCAAATGCAGAACGAAGGAACATCCATAGATCCACCTAAATAGCCACTGGTCATTCCGGGGTAGCACAGCTGAAATTCCGTCAGAGGGCTGATACGTCCCAAAGCCCTCCGTGCTCAAAGTCAATCGTACATTATGTGATCACACTTCTGGGATCTGCATTCCGAACCTCTTTGCAGAGCTTTGACAAGATATTTCCATTTGGTACTAGCAGGATGCTACAGTTCAACTCCCCCACCTTCAGCTTTCAAGCCTCCGTTGTAACCCTCGCCTTAGCATTCGTCACTTTGACACCCAATTGCTTCGCCTTCGCGATGATGTCCACTCTCTTCCTCGACGACACGGAGTGCGAGATTCTATAAGATATCAGCATCCAGGAAAATCCACTGAAGGAGCGTCATCATGGCGCTTTACATGGTACGTACTCCGCGGCGAAGGTCCTGTTGTGCATTAACAAAAGGTCGACATCCGCAGGGTTGTGGACGAGGAAGGCCTTGTGGCCGGAGGGCATCATGTGGCGGGTTTTCTTGTTGGAGCCGTAGCCGATCTAAAAAACATATCGCCATCCATCAGTACCTATGATTGTCCAGTCTTAAGCCCGGGTAAATAGAAAGTGCTGTTGTTCCCATCCGGAATCGCTTCCTGATCCTCTACGCCGGTATAATCCGCCAATATTCGCAGGATATCTCCAACGTTCGGAGCAGATGGGTGGACGTACCGATGGCATAGCAGCCTGGCCCTTGAACCGTCTTCGTACTCGGTTGTCGATACCCTTGGGCTTCCTCCAGCTTGGATCCACGCACATGAACCGGTCGCTCTGGTGACGGTTGAAGCGCTTCGTGCCTAAACCATAAACTATCAGCATGAGGCCTTGGATTCTCAATGCATCTCGGTTCCTGCGCAGCGGAGCTTCGGGCCCAAGGAGCAGTAGGTGTGCGCAGTGGCCAGGGCTTCGAAGGGAACGTACGCTTCTTGACGATCGTGACATGCTTCTTTGCGGGAGCCATCTGTCATGAAGATGTCAGTGAAGAGAAAATGCTGCAAATTTCACCCTTTGAACAGGGGAGGCGGAGGATCCTTTCCTACCTTGTCGACCTTAGAGGTTCAGTCGTCAATGTCACTCTCAAGTTTTGGTCGTGTGTATCATGTGGTGGCGCTTTGCTCAACGCTAGTGGTTAAGCGAGCCTTTAGGTTTGGGCTAACGCTAACCCTGCTTTACCGTATTCCCATTGTTCGATCCGAGTCATTCAAAATGCGCGGAATAGCTCAAGGATTCGACAGCAGGAATGTTACGATCTTTTTACGCTACCAAGCCAGTGCCTCTGGACGCCACTACACCTCAATCGATTGCATCCTGGCTGTCACATAGAGCGCAACTCACAGGAAATTTTAGTGACCGCAGAGACGTTACCCTCAAGCCAGCCTGTCGTATCGTCAAGCCGAGGCTCAATCAGACCGTCTACTTTCATCATGGCAGGCTCATGGCATTCAGCGTCAATTAGTTATGCTATCTTCGACTCTTCTAATTGGCAGCACCGCTCAAGGATTACCGCGTAGGTAGAGTATGGCAGCTGACATCATGACTACGGCAGACGGATGGTAATGGCTGTGATACCTAACATTTGCCTCTCTCTGTCTCTCTATACTATTCTTCTGTTTCTCTTGCAACCCTGTATCAGTTGCCAATCTTGCACATTCACGTCCACTGTTGACACCGGTAGTAAAACTTCAGGATGCAGCACATACTACAAGCAGGCCTGTCGTCGGGCATGTCTGCTACAGAAGGCATACATTCCAAAAAGCCGCACAAGGTCGATCCCGGCTTCGATGGCTTCAAATGTGTCCTCCCTCAATCCTTCGTTCCCGACCTCCAAAGCAGACAAGTGACCTTTCGAGGCGCGAACGGCGACGTCAAAGCCCCTTACATGATATGGGGTGCCTGGGCATGGGGCGATACGGCTACATGGCACTGGAAGCCCGGAGAGCTTTCGGCACTGAAGGAAGCCTGGCAACTGGCTGTCAAGGCCGGTGCCACTTTTATCGATACGGCGCAAGCATACGGAAGCGGCGAAAGCGAACGAATCTGCGGAGGCCTTTTCAAGGGGCTACCGCGGGACCAATTCATTATCCAGACGAAGTGGTATGTGGTACCGGACAATGCCACCAACATATTCTCGCCAGTCAAAGCTCCGGAGAAGCAGCTGAAGCAATCATTGGACCGTATGGCGCTGGATTACGTTGACGTTTATATCGTACACGGCCACATCCATGCCAGTTCGATTGCCCAAGTCGCTAAGGGCCTTAGCGAATGCGTCAAGTCAGGTATGACTCGGACGGTTGGCGTAGCGAACTATTCGGTAGACGACATGATCAAAATGGCAGACGAGCTTGCCAAATACGACATCCCGCTTGCCACGAACCAATGCGAATACCACATTCTTCGGCGATTGCCCGAAACAGAAGGCATGCTTCAGGCTTGTCGCGATCGCGGGATTGTCTTCCAGAGCTATTCCTCCTTAGCCCAAGGCCGTCTCAGTGGGAAATATAATTCAGAACACGAGCCGCCTAAGACCTACCGCTTCAGCAGCTATCCGATGAAGGACCTTGAACCAACTTTGCAGGTGTTACGAGAGGTTGCAACGGCAAGGTCCACCAGCATTAGCTCAGTTGCGCTCAACTACAACATGTCCAAAGGCGTTGTGCCTACTGTTGGTATCCGGAACCCAAAGCAGGCTGAGGAGAATCTGCAAGCCTTCGGTTGGAGATTGACGGATGAAGAGATACAGAAGATCGATTCTGTCTCGTTGGAAGGTAAAGCGACGAAGCTGTGGCAGCAAGGTTAAGCGGAGGTATGCGGTCAGCTTCTTAGCTCCACGCAACGTAATTTTTCACGATCATGCATCCCTTAGACAAATGCGATAGAGAGACTAGATCCCGGACCTTTGACCAAATACGCCATATGAAGTTTCCTTCTTCTCGTCTACTATCTTTTTGAATTGTCCCCCCACCTGCTGTTCCGGCTCTACCCCATCATGGCTTCCCTCAAACCCCCTTTTACCAAAGAAACCGCGCATCAAAAAGTAAAGGCTGCTCAAGCCCTCTGGAACACCAAGTGATACCATCGTTTAAATCGCAACTCAAGTTTCAACTCAACTGACGCGCATTCTAGAGATGCCCAGCGCATCGCCCCCGCCTACACCCCGCAGTGCATCGTAAGTAGATCTTCTGCACTGCTATCACTTCTGGAGAGGTTTCACATCGCGTGTTCACCTTTCTTTTCCCTTCCAACTTTGTATCCAAGCATCTCTTCTCCATCCCCACTAACCCATCCCCCCGCCAGTGGCGCAACCGCTCCCTCTTCTTCACCGGCCACGCCGCCATCCTCGCCTTCCTAACCCAAAAATGGCAGCACGAGCTCGACTACCGCCTCCGGTAACCACCCCCCCAAGTCATACCACCAACCCCCCTCCCTCCTCCCCTGGCCCCCCCTTCCAACCCCCCCCCCTCTTCCCCTTCCACTGATACTAAACCAACAACCCACCCCAGCAAAGAGCTCTTCGCCTTCACCGACAACAAAATCGCCGTGCAGTTCTGGTACGAATACCGCGATGCGGAGGAGGAGGTTTGGAAGAGGTGTTACGGTATTGAGCATTGGACGTTTGATGCAGAGGGCAAGATGGAGAAGCGGATGATGAGTGGGAATGATGTTGTGCTGGGGGAGGGGGAGAGGTGGTTTGGGGTGGGGGTGGTGGATGTGGATGAGGTGGGGATTGGGGAGGGGCATTGGTAGGGTGGGTGGGGGGAATGGGGGGAGAAGGGCAGGGGGGGGGGTTGTGGTGATATGTTGGAAGTGCATGGGCAGGCACTATTGATACCTACGCTGTTGCCCTTCTACAGGCACACACCACTCGCTCTCGGCAGGGTTTGATGGCTCGGAAGCCTGGATTTGGATGTGCTGGGGATATTGGTGGAGCGAACCTTTCTTCCTTCATATCCCATCAATTGAATGGCGATTGCGAAGGGGCCAGTCACGGATTCGGATAGTGGGTTAGATGAAGCAGAGGAATAACGGTCTCCCAAACATCAAATCGCAAGGTTGTGAAAGCACTGGGTGTGAGGTTTGATTCCTCTATATCTTTGAGATTTGTATAATACTATTGGTCGGTATACGGAACGAGTGGCCCTTATATTAGTAAAGGGCTATGAGCCACCCTCAATGATACCACGAGGACATCCGAAAATATATGAGTCGACCTTAGCCTGACTATAGACTTCGTTGCTGAGTGCTGCTATGGGCTGGCTACGATGGAATGAAGAAGTCGTGGCAACCAACCACCAAAGTACTGTCAAGTATCAACTATAGCTAGGGTATTCGGTTGCTTAGCAAAGAGTTGTTCGCATAACGGGAGATCGACTTTCCACACGTGAAGAGAGCCGCGATTGGAGATGAAGAAACAAGACTGGGACTCCCCAGCCCCTAGTACCTCTCAATCAACCACTGTCTTCTTTCCTCTGCTTCCATCGGTCGCAGCAACTCAGCTTCGGCTTCCTTGACAGCCATATAATTCTCATAGACCGCATCGCCCAATATACGCCTCAGTCCAGAATCCCGGAAGCAGTTCAAAGCTTCGTCAATGCTCCTTGGCATCTGACGTGTTATGCCCAATGCATGCCTCTCATCCGAACTCAACTTCGCAGGATCATCAAGACAATCCTTATAAAGCAGAGGCTCCGAATCTAGAACTCCCTGAACACCTGCGCCAAGGATGGCACTCAGCGCAACGTAAGGGTTCGCAAATCCATCGACACATTTGATCTCGTACCGTGAACCTGAGATATACCGTACGGGCACTTCGCGGTTCTGAGTACCCCATGCGATCCAGGTACCTAGCACAGCCATGTTAGACGAAGCGGGAGCGCAAATGGATGAACGGTTGGTCTTACCGCCTGACCACGTGCTGTCCGCGACTCTTTCATAGCTGGCTATATTCGGGTGTGTGATTGCCACGATTGCTGCCAGATGCTTTAGAAAGCCGGCTAAGAAATGCCGATGTGACCTAGGAGGCGTCATTGACACATGGACATGCGAACCGCTTCCGACACCGTTTAGGTATGGTTTCGGTACGAATGTCGCACGCATACCGTGCTTGTAGGCCACCGATATGATGATCTCTCGTGCGCATATCAAAGAATCGACAGCTGCCAATGGCTCCAGTGGATCTAGGACGAATTCGTATTGACCGGGCCCGCTTTCGGCATGGAATTGTTGGATCGTGATGCCACTTGCTTCCAGTTGTGTCACGATGGATTCGACCAAATCCATGATTTTGTTGTCATGTAAAGCTCTGGCAGACGACCACGACTGCCCTTGCGTTGTTGGCTTCAATCTATACTGCACCGTATTGTTTCTGAGCCCAGGAACCATGAAAAACACCTCGATTTCGAACCCGACAAGAAAAGTCATTCCATGGTCACGAGCTTGGTCAACAACCTTTCTCAAAGAGGTCCTTGGACAAGCTGCTACTGATTGCCCATCGTCTTCACGAAACTCACATTGCATCATGGCGTAGCCTGGCCGAGCTCCAATACAAAGGCTGCCGAATTTGGGATACAGCTGATACTGCCCTGTTGCACTAACGCCAGCGCTCAAGGCATCGGTCTGCAGCAATCCTAACACGGCCTTGGTGACACTGACGCCTTTGCCTTGTTGAAAAAGATCAAGTGCATACATTACGGGCAGAATCCTGACCCGGACGGTTGCGGTGTAGTCTACCCACTGAAGACGAAGGAACTTGATTGTGGGATTTTGGCTCAGAAAATGTCTCAATGTACCCATATCGACCACTAGCGAGCGGTCAAAATCATTCGAATCATAGTGATCGCCTGAGGGCACCGTCGACTTAGATAGATTCAGTGTGAGTTTCAGGTCATACAGTCGGTTGGCGGTGCCGAATAGAAGGTCCTGAACAATCTTAATCGCTGCTGGTGACGTGAGGATGTCGTTGTTCACATACTCACACAAGACCTGGGAGAAACAATGTATCAGCATCTGCCGAGAGTTCACAGACACAAATCGTCAAATTCCTTCTGTGCGAGGCGTGCTATAGATAAGAAGCGTAGGAATTGTTCATGCTCCTTGCGACATCGAATAATGACATACCTTGCTAAGTGCCTCCCTGATCTGCAACATTGCCAGCAGATACGTCTCGGGGAACCAGTGGCCATCAGTACTCCACAACAGCTTCTCGGATGGACAGAGCTCCAGCGCCTCTCTGATGACGTTTTCTTGCCCTTCGTGACTCACCATAGGGAAAACTTCGCCAATATCTAAGTATACGTTCGGGTATGTACTCGCAAGGTATCCAGCCTCCTTGGTGAAGGGGTAGCTTGCATGAAGTAATACTATAGGCACACTAGGGTATTGCTCAATGAACGGTTGCATATGTGAAGGAGAAGAGAATCTAAGGCGTATGTCGTTGTCGCCTAGTCCAGTATGAAATTGGAATGGCTTCCTGAAGTTACCGCGCGTGATCAACTGCGCGGTGAGGTGGACGAAGCCGGGACTCAAGACAGCATCTTCCAGACGACTTGCGTTTCTTACAAGATCTTTGGCATCTGATATGGCTTGGATGCCTTGATGAAACATTCCCTCGTCATACTGCGGGATTGCTAAACCAGTTCGATAGCAGATCACTGACTTGAAGCCGACAACCTCTGAATCTAATATGGCCCTGTTAATCTCCGAAACGAACTTCTCTAGGACGAAATTCGTGAGATTGAACTGGGCTTTGCTCTGGGCCCTTACCGATTCGCGGTACTTGATCGCCTGGAGTAGAGCATCTTCTGCGATCTTCTCGATCCTGACAATTCGCTTACACGGTGAAGGGGTCAACCGATCGTGCCAGGTGTACGGATGGACAGTGTTCGTGTCCAAACCGTCATCTATGAGTACTGTTTCAATGCCACCGAAGCAAAGTTTTGCCCACGAGTCGTCATCTAGAGCTCTCTTTCTCTGCAATTTGACTTCCACTGTTTCCCATACGGGCTCACACTGTAGTATTTTGGCAAGCTGCTGAACTGCTCGCATGTGTGCGAGTGTGGAAGAAGTATGCTGGAGTGCTTCTCCCGTGGCCTCAGTCGTTATGGACAGTAGTGGATGGATCTCCTGTTCAGATGGTAGGAGAATGTTATGGGCGTGATGGTCTATTACAGGCGTGGTTTGTATGACGTGCAGCAGGTGCTCAGTAGTGGCAGGCCGCCCATGGCGATCCATACTCGGGTGTTCGCAGATAGTTTAGACAGGCCAGAGAGATCGCCAAATTGTATATAGCCTGGGCGACCTGCCACTGCTTCGCTCAATCACTAATCTCGACAGACAACAATGCAGCAAATGAGGACGTAATCATTTATCATAAAACTGCTTACGGGGCCGACTTCCTATCAGGTATTAACGCAATTTCTCAAATTCTAGACAACTCGAATGTTGGTAGGGCCCGTTATCATATTCAACAGGACTCTTCGGATGTTGCATATATGCATGTCAGCTAGCGCTCAAGAAACTTGTGGTGTCTTGGGGCCCATGTTTAAGCCGCCGAACCCTGGGACATGCCGTGCGCTGCAAAGTCAATATTCGCAGTCCGGAGAGTAACGAAGCACGACTGATTTGATTCGTTCAATGATTGGCTGAAGCAAGCGCTGAGCCGACGAGCGCGGCAAGGCCGGGTTGACTTCCGCCTCATTCATTCCCTTTTCTCTCGAAGACATTCTGCCGCAGTGTCAATAACAAGAATCCTGTCGTGAGAAAAGGAGACATCGGTAGATTGGCCTATACGTAACCTTACTGAAGCATTCTCACCCGAAAGTGCTGGTGCCTCCGGTACTGGATCAGTCCATCCCGAATATGATGGATTGGTTGCGAGACAGTATGAGACTTAATTGGCCTCGAACCTCCGGCTACCTTCAGCTTCAATCAGGAGAAATTCAACATGGAAGCTACTCCTGCCCTGAATCGTCGTCAACTTTGGGCGAAACCAACTCCGACGTCGAAAATCCCTGTAGAATGTCGCGCGATTAGCCTTCCGTCCGGAGGCTTCCTCGATCTTGGCGATGCAACACTCATTACCCTGACCCAAGATGCTGTCTACGAGCCAGCATGTACCGATTATCCAAACCTCAACGTTAGCTCGTCCGGTTTCAACGTCTCTATAATCGACGACAAGGACCCGTTCTATGCTTCAACCTTGCCCCAAGTCTATGCGATCGCCACGGCAACAATCATTAGCTATATGCTGCTCATTATACTTTTTATCACGCCTCGAACTTTCTTTGTTGGAGGCGCTGGGGGTGGCAATGGGTTCTTGGGAAGAAGAGGCATGATCAGTGGCGCATCCGGAAGTACATCAGTAATAGGAATTGGGAGTCGGCCATGGCTCCAAAAAATTGCAGCGTTGACGGTCGCGGTGTCCTTGTCATTAGCCACAGCGGATACGTTAAGAGTCGCCGAACAACAGTACGATGCAGGCTTTCAAGACGTGATGGCTTTAACAAATGAAATTGCCGACGATCTACAGTTTCGTGTGGTAAGGGTAATCTCCGACACATGCTTGTGGTTGGCGCAGGCTCAGACACTTATTCGACTCTTCCCAAGGCATAGAGAGAAGGTCATCATTAAATGGACTGCTTTCGCTCTTATACTGCTTGACTTCATTTTCAGCATCCTAAACAGCTTCGTCTACGGCAATGCGAGAGTACGGCCTCGGACCTTTGTGGATACAGTCCCAGCACTGAATTACCTTTTCGCCATTGCCCTTAGTATACTGTACATGGCATGGGTGCTTTACTATTCGATCTCCAAACGTCGCTTTGCATTCTATCATCCTAAGATGCGCAACATCTGTCTCATGGCATTACTGTCCCTCGCTGCTATCTTAGTTCCGGTCGTGTTCTTCGTAATAGATATCGCGAGTCCGAGGTTGTCAGTATGGGGTAACTATGTACGCTGGGTAGGCGCTGCCGCAGCCAGTGTGGTTGTCTGGGAGTGGGTTGAGCGTATAGAAGCTCTTGAAAGAGATGAGAACAAAGATGGCATCCTTGGCCGAGAAATATTCGACGGTGACGAGATGCTTCGGGATACGCCATTGTCAGAAACCAATAGGCGAGCCAGAAGCCGAGGTGGTGGTGGAGGCTCCACCAGCTCGCACGAGGATCCAACTAGCGGAGACGAGAATCGAAATGGCGGTGGCATTGCGGGTCTACCACGTGGAGTAATCTCCGTATGGGAAGGGATAGTGAGTATTACAAACCGGTTTGGGAAAACTCGGTTGCAAGGTCAAAACCGCCTCCAAGGGCAGCGGCCGCGTAATTTTCGCTTGCGGGCTCGTGGAGTGGATACTAGCAGAACCGCCATTGGATTCAATGGCCAAGGTGTAACTCCACCGCCAGCAACAGGGTTCCTCGTAAGCAGAGCAGATACGACTAGCGCCGCGAGCACTATTTATTCGTCGCACCATCGCCCACAAATCATGAAGGCTTCTGAAGGCGCGAAACGCCATGATGTGGACTCTGTCCATGCTACATCCGCCAATTATTTATCAAATGAAGAACGAACAGTATCAACCGAAGAACGCACAGAGACAGAGACGTGTCCTAAAAGTTTCCAAGCCTCACGAAGCAGATCGCAAGGCGCCACATATTCGTGGCTCAGGCTGTCGAACCCTTTCAAGAGGCAGCGTGCATCACCGCCTCCGGAAGTATCTCTGGCGATGGCGACTAAGAGTCAAAATCCGCCCGTGACGGGACATAACGGGCCTCTCTCGAGAGACACTGCGCCGACCAGTCATCTCGGACCATTGTGGGGAAAGAGGAATACCAAACGTGAGGAGATCCCATTGCCTGTGACGATTATACCATGGCAGCCACGAGGAAGAGCTTATCTTGATAGCATTGTCGATGATGCTCCTACTTCTAGCGAACCGAACCAGTCAGGCACTTCAACTGAACTTGTCAGGCACCTCACAGATCTACCCACCAGCGAAGGTATTCAATCCACACGGAGAAGCGTTACTCCGCTACTAGATACCTCTGGCTTCTCACCTCGAATGGAGAGTCCGGCGTCGACCCTGGCTGCACCACAACATGCATCTAACTCAGACATAATGTCTGTTCAACAGGCGCCCTATCTTGAGCAACAGCACTCAAACCCTCCTGGCGCTGGTGGTTCTGGCCGAGGAAGTGGGCCGGTGCAATGACTTCTCCACGAATCCCTATGTTACCTCTGTTGCTTATAAGGTTGCCATGAGCGAAGTCTTCGATATGATACCCCGAAAAGTATTTTCAAGCACTCGAGATGTGAACACGATATATGTACTAGCTGAGATAAAACAGATAATGAACAGTAATTGATGTTTACAAGAGAGAGTGTGATGGCGGTTTTCTTGGTTTCTCGACTGAATGACGAAATTCAAGCGAACAGATAGGCTTCGTGCACATCATGCTATACACAACGGCAAAGCTGGATCTGTTGACGACTCCAACAAAACATCAACATCTTTCTGACTACTTATGGCAAGATCATGGGAGAATTTTCAAATGAAGTTCCCACCGCTTTCTTTGTCTCGCTACAAGTTGACGGGCCCCCTTTAGCTTCGTCGAAGGGTCATGAAATGCATCCTTCTTGTCAGTACGGCGCATTGGCCTTCTCCCCAATTCTTTCTTTCTGGGATTGATCGAACGCGTAAAGAGACGACGGATCTCGAAACAAGTCGGAATTTCGAGGACGCTTTGCTGCGGGTCGTGTCATCCTCGACACTGCGCAGACGATCAGTCCCGCTTAAGAGTAAGCTTTCCTTCCTTAGCAGATTCGGCTGGGTTTGCCCAAGTCATGCGCAGCAGTTCGGTTTCAAGGAAGAGCCCATAGGAACTTGGAGAGCATTTCAATGTTCGACCCCCACTCTGGAAGTATGCTGATTTCCCGCAGCACATGCGTCAAGTCCAAGCTGGAGAAGAGCACCGACCCCCTTCCACTCATCTCACCGCATTGAGACCCGCCCGATGTCATACGACCTGCCCTTGTACACTTGAGACGATCATCGGCTACTGTACCCAGCTGCCTGAACCAAGCCGAGGGGTTGACACGATCTGTGGTACGAGAGGAACCACTCAAGCTTCTCAGACGTTCCCACAACACAAGATCTTCCAGATTCAGATTGTTTCCGGTATATATTTGCGACCTTCTGTTTCTCCTCCCTCCTGATGGCACTGGGCTATCTTGACCTGCAGCAACGTCGAAGATAAATGAACCAGCATTACCAGCATCATCACCACAATGCCTTCATACCCTTCAGTCCACCAGATCAAAAAGATCCTCCAGAAAGGCGAAGGCGGACCAGAGGGTTCTATCGACCACGTCGACTCCAAACTCCAGGTGATTGTCAATCACCAACTCGCCAGCGAGAAAAACGGTCTAGATGCGCTTCAGGACGACCATTACACCCAAGTCGCCGACATGATGGACTTCTCGAAGTCCGACGAAGTCGAGATCGTGCGTGCCATTGGTAGCGGTGATGTTCCTTGGGTGAACGAAGAAGTCGTAGCCACAGGAAAGAGCAGACCGGGTTAGTTCTGACCATTCATTCCTTGTAATCCCGCATGGGCTTTCGAGGTAGTACTCTCGCGCTTGCTTTGTTGGATGACTGATGGCTTCTGCTGGTTTGAATCGCAGGCAAGAAGCTCAACCACGAATGCTGTTTCATCGTCCATTCCAACACGGGCAGGATCGCCAAGTTCCGAGCCTACTATGATTCTGCGCCCTTGAAGGAGCACGTCGAGGCTCACAAACAGAACGGGACGGCATAAAGCTCAAGTGTACGCTCTGAGTCTAGTCAATGCCCATTTCCGCGATAGGGGTAGTGCTATCTACAGAAATAGCAAAGAAGCATTGATCTCATCATTTCACTGTCCGTATCCAGTTATATTGGTAGCTCATATAATCCACTACCTCCATTTCACAGTTTTCTGCTTGACCTATGACATGCGGTGAACAACGGTAAACCCTTCCGGCCAATCTTTGCTCCAGCTGCACCGAATCAAGCGCTTGGGGCACTACATAACGTAGCTCCATCAAGCACCCATCAAAGGAAAGGGTCTGAGAATTTGTCAAAGAACCCCGTGGATGAAGATCAAGGGAATATCAATCAGAAACTCAATGACACCCGATTAACAGCATTTCCCCCAATCGATCTCGAAGCTGCTTCATTGACCGATGGGTGAGAAAAGAGAGTAAGAATGCCATCTTACAGTATCTTAGTCCCTGTTGGCGTTATCAATCTCTACACTATGTTCCCTAAACTGAAGTTGTACGGATGTGTCCGGGAGAACGGATGCCAAGCCCAATAAAAGCGGATGGTCTAGACTAGCGGCAACCTTAAAGTACTTTAGGCCTCGAATCTTGGCACCACAAGACAATAGAAATGTACCCCCCACTCACCCGAACGTCGCGCGGCCGCTGCCGCTTTAAGGGGTGACGCGACACCCCATCGAGGTGAAGGAGCATCCTGATGCTCACCTCGATTACCTTCAACTCCCCGTTCCTACCTATACGCAGCCTGATCCGTCCGTTCAAAGATGGCTGAAGGAGGCAAATTTAAACGTAGCGGTGCCCCATTCTTTTCTTTCCTAACAATCCCCAGAATCAACCTAATATAAACTACATTATCAAATTAGACCGATTTGCTCGCTTTACATCGGCAATTTTGTGAGGTGGAAAAAGCGCTAATATTTGCGGTGCGGCAATTAGCGCTCCGAGCTCATGTCCCCGCTCTGTTCGGGGCCGGCGGGTTTTGCCCGTGATCAGTGCCTTTAGACTTTCGACTGCCTCTTTAATCGAGAATATGTTTAACATGGGTAACTTTTAGTACACGCTTGTTTATAATGCTCACCCACCCTATCTAGACGAAAAGCCACGATTTTCGCACATTGCGCTTATTTAGTTTATCTAGCTTCCCAGTAACTGTAGGTGCTTCACAGAAAGTGCCTTCTATTTATTGTTACTGTTGCTATTTTATCACTTTGATCGACGACAATGTCTATCTATCTGTTGTATCAACAAAGTTGATCGAACACTTGAAAGCAAGATTAAGAGTAGCACTGGTCTGCAAATTGCACAACAAATAATAGCGATAGCGACGACAATCGCAATGCGACGATCGACAAACAATTTTTGGTTGAAGACTTGGATAAACTAAATAAACGCGATGTGCGAAACTTATAGCTTTTCGCTTGGATAGAATGGATAAGTATTATAAACAAGCGTGTACTAAAAGTTACCTATGTTAAACATATCCTCTCTTTGATCTATACCAAGCTGAAGAGTTTCACATAATCTATATTATATTGAAATTTCTCTTATCTCTGCCATTTTGGTTGGCTGTTGTTCGTCGCTGAGACCGATTTGGTTGGCTGTCTTTTGTCGCCAAGATTGTACCCTTACGTAATCTCCCTATTAATGGTTTTTTCGCTGTTGTAGTTGCTATATATTTGCATCTACAAACATAATAACGAAGTAGATATTTTGAGTTTTAAGTTCTATTGAACGCATTCTAATTCAGCTTTTGTCACTTGATGCAAAGCTCTGTGGCAGATTTAAGGTCGCTTTGAAGTTGGCGATCGCGCAGTAACCGCACAATCGCTTTTCAACCCTATCTTAACCCTATTGAGCTCTAAGCAACGACGCAGCTCCGTGGAGCTGGCGACCCTCCTAGTTCGTGAATACCTGGATATCATATTCAAAAACAAGAAGGTTAACATAAACGTTGAGTTATAATGCGATCCTGGCCTACTCGATATACTGGCGATTAGCAATGCTTGTGGACCTTCCAAAGAAGCTAATTGCATTAGATCGTTAAAACCTGGATTATCTGTCCCCTCCAAAAGGAGAATACAGAACAAACATAGTACTACCATATTTATGTAAAAACAAAACTTAAGAAATAAAAACTGCAAGGGCATGACCGGACTCGAACCAGTGACCTTGGGATCTGCAATCCCACACTCTAACCTATACCAACCATTAGTTGCTACCCATTTTCACAACAAGTCACGAGATTTCACCGCTGAGTTACACACCCCTTCTACGGCACCATCTTTCAATTCTGGATATATAAAAATTAAATCATCATTTGTTGCATTGCTTCACCTCGTGCTGTCAATCTAGGTCATTGGTTATGTCTGTCACGGACTTCAGCCCCACGGGACCAGGTCTACTACTGTGCATAGTAGCCCACATACTCAGCCCCACGAGCTCGCTAGGTAGATAGCTCCGCCTACCAGGTGGATAGCTTCATTATTCATTCATTATCTAATCCACCTGCCCAGTGCACTTTACATTGTCCGAAGATGCTCAAAAGCTTTTACTGCATTTCTCTCTACCAGCACTTCAGAGCCTTACCGATGTGTCCCTCGTTTCAGAGACATCGTTTAATGTCTAGAGAGCTTGTCAGCCTGGAAACATAATACGTGGTGCCTGCGACATCGATTCATGACCTATAATCTGCACTGGATGTTGCGATGGGTGCCTCCAAAATCTTGAAGGCTCTTCTGAAACATCATGTTCAAAGACTTGGTACAGATTCTGATCCAACCAACACTTCTATCGTCAATTTGAAGAGCACAGCAAAATTAGAGCTCTCCTCCGACATTGCTGGCGAACTCATGGCTAATCGCTTTGCGCATGCAGCGTCTATGGCTTTGGCGCCTCAAGAGTGTACACAGTTGCAAGCATTTCTTGAAGACAGCCCCAGAGCCATGTCTCCTCGGTCACAGGAACAGTTCCACAATGAATTGACAACAAGATAAGAGAATTTTTTGCGACTGAAATCGCTGTATCTAGTTGGGACGAAGACAGACTCTGCACTCCATCAGGCGAAGAAGATGCCGAGTTATTAATCGTGCTTCAAGACATTGCTCATCCAGTCGGGCCCTTCTGGGATCCAACAACGTTCTCGATACAAACTCTAGCTGTTAAAGGATACAGCACGGATTTCCTGTATGGTTTCGATTGGCATTGGCGAGCGGAAGAGACATGCGTGGGTAGAGGAAGATGTTCGGCAGCAAAATGGCCTCAAAACTTGAAAGGTCTACACGACGACTTCTCTTCTTCACTCTTGAATTTGCTGCCTTCTCGCTTTGCCTTGGCTGGTGGCGAATGCTCCAGAATACATGTGCGGAAATCCATAGATTCTTCGACAGCAGCACAAAGACGAAGCTTCTCCGAGTTGGTAAATTCAGCTCTAGGATTGAACCTGGAGTTCGATTTGATCTTAGTGGATGAAAAGGTAAATCGTATTATCACATATGTAAACCATCCTTCAGCCATTTACTTCGAGAACCCAAATAGCCTTGGACTGTCCTCTATCCAATTGGAAGCTGCATCAAATTTCATTCTTTGGCTGCTGGGAAAGCCGCACGATCCCACCATTATTCAAAGGCGAAACGTCGGAATATCATTCAGTAAGATCATTGCATCTCCTATATCAGATATGCGACGCTATATGGCACTTGAGAAGAAAGACCACAGGATTCTACATCATTCTGAATATCTTGATCAGTTTCTTAGCTGGGCCCGAAGATATTTAAGAGACAAATATGATATGGCGGTTCGAGATGAAAGGTCAATTGCAGGAGCTTGCGCAGAAAAAATGAACAGAAGGGCATGGACAGCACGCATCTAGAAGTTTCTTGCTGAGCATAAGTTTGGAATAACGGGAAGCAACGTCACAGATCGATGTTCCACTGAACATGCTGCTCGTCTCAGAGATGAGGAGGTTGGCCAATACAATAACAAAGATCCCCCTAGTGTAAGGTATTCGAAGGACGCAGTGACCAGCGTTCCTCAACCCCGGACTGATTTTAGTGTGACGGAATTTAAGCTTATGCAGAGGAGGATAAATCAAGCAGTCACTGAAAACCTAGCCTACCGTCCTAAATCTGAAGAGCAAGAGCTATGGGAAGGCCGTCAAGTCAACATTCACTCAAATGGAACAATATCAATGCGCGTTCCATGAAGAAAAAGGCCTCTTTCCCTCATTGTGAGTCCGCAAGCAAGGAAAAACATCAAAAGGTTTGGGGTTAGTCCCACCATCCATTTCCTCCCAGACGGTGTCAAACTTCAGACTGGGCAGGAGGTTTTCTTTTCTAGATCCACAGTCTTCATGCGAAACGGACAGGATGGAGAGGATTGGGAACGGCAGATAAGAAAGGAGCTGGGAGCGAAAGGATATTTTGGCCTAGGCCAGGAACTTTGGGAACCTGGTCTGGCTCTTCGTACAGAAAGTGACTGTATGCAAGCGACACTACCGTCACGCCGAGCAGGTTATAATGCCGATCATCGTATGAAACTCTTGAAGGGTGATCATTTCTATTGCGGCGAAAGAGACGACAAGTATGGACGAGTGACTTTAAGAGGACCGTTGTTTGTTCTTGTCCCTCGACATGCGGATTTTAGAACCGTGTGGATTCATTGCGACCTGCTTGAGAAAGTACTAGAGCATCCAGAGACTTGTGCTAAGAACGCTCTCGATGGCGATCCAGCAAAGCGGCTTGGCATTGAGCTTAGGTTCAATTCCAAGAAGAGCAGCATTGTGGAGGAAATTTGGATCAAAATGGCGACTGACTCAGATACCAAAAAAACTCAACTCGTTGGTGGACTTCCTCGATGGTGCAGATGAGGATTATACGGCGAAACAACCAAGGCGCTTCCTGGCCCAAAAGAAGGGCAAGAATGGAAGACCAGCGACTTATACATAGACCAACTCTGAGAGTCGCTATTCGAGCAGTAAGGACGGTTATTGGAATTTCTACGGGGCATATGGAAAGCAGCACTGGAAAACATCATTAATACTTACACAAGGCAGATAGCTTTGCCTCCCAAGAACGGCTTTCGAGTCACAGCGTGTCCTCTGACTGAATCAGAGAGCCCATTGTCGTAATTAGGAGCTTTCGCGCTGCTGAAAGATCAGGCTTTCTGGTGGAGTGGAAAAGCGCAAAAGGGATACTCATAGAAATGAATAGAAATAAAAAAATGCCAACAACTTTCAAAGCATAGAATGCGAATTGTGCAACAGCCATTTAAATGATGAATAATACCTAAGACTGCAAGCTTTAGCGTTGCCTTGGAACAAATTTTGTTGGTAGCGTATCCGCAGTGAGAATAGACTCTGCCTCACCACTTGTTGAGCATTCCTCCTGATGCATCCTGTACCTGTCCCCTGGGGCTCAATAAAATTTGATCAAAATTGGCGAGTTCCGTGGGCTGTCAACTGCCATCTAATCTTCGAAATTGACAGCAGAGTTGTAGGCAAAGAAACATCAACCGGCGAGAAGAGGATTTAGAAAATCTGGCTAAAACGTCCATTTAAGACAATATACATTCTCAGACTTTGGTTGTCCGATATACCGCAACAAAATTTGATAAGACTAAGGGCCTGTTTGGATTCGCGGTTTATCGCCACTATCCGCCCTATCCACCCCCCACTATCCTCCTTACCTCCTCTACCGACCGACCTGTTTGGATTCAAATGCCGATACAGATGGTAGTTCTGATAGCGGCGTTTAACGCGCAAATGCCCTATATTTAGTATGTTTGGACGGTAGTGCTATCTGCTTCTGAGGAGGTGATAATAGTGCAGATAGCGATGGCAAGCCTGACGTTTTGCCCCCTTCTACATCCACCATCTCTATTCAATTATAACTTATTATCATCGACGACGACGACCAGATTGTAAATTGATGCTTAGATACTACTTGTAGTTGCGACTTGAAAGCAATGTTGCCTTTACTACTTTGCATCTTAAACGTATTGTTTGAAGCATGTAAAATTTATATCAACGAAGTGTTACTCGGGCGCAAGCAAATCTAGGTAGTAATAGGTGCAATTGCACCTATTATTACCCGGAGTTATCAACTGGGAGGGTCTCCCGCGACTCTCTTGGCACTCTACAGGGGTATCTAAACGTCATGGTTAAACAGGAATCCAAACGGTAAAACAATACTATCTAAATTATCTAAATGCGCCTATTTCTGCTATTTGAACAGGGGGGGCCATTAAGATCGATAGGACAGATAGTGAATCCAAACAGGCCCTAAAGTAGGATTCCGGCAACAGCTCACCCAAGGATCGCGCAGGATCACCCATGATCACCCATGGTCGCGCCACCGTAGGGCGGCGCGCACCCTAGGCCCGGAGGGGGGTGATGTTGGGGTACATTTCTATGGTCTTGGCGTCACAAGAATAGCAATCAGCAATCAGAAGGTGATGTGCCCTTACCTAGAGGTAGAGCGCAGTGCTACACCGTATGGCCTACAGTAGACCCGTACATCTGTCAACCGCGCTTCATGGCCCCATCTCAATTGGTTGGAAACATGTTCTCACAAAATCTCTATAACGGTGGACAAGAAAGCGACAATCGTTCATTACTACGGCTACCTCTCCAGCTCGTAGCTATTATCATCACATCTGTGAGTTCCGGGGTACAGCATCGGCTGGGTTCAAATAGAGGAGTGCTAATTCGCAGCAGATTGACGAGCCTGCAGATCTCGCCAGCATCTGTCGAACATGCCGAGTTCTTCACTACATGACCTTGCCCCAGCTCTATACCCACGTTTCCCTTCGATCGTATGATGGCATTCGGTACTCTCAGAATGACGGTCGACCTAAAGGATGCGGAATGGCAAGCCCCTTCTCCATGGCGTTGAATGGGCTTGTGTGCCGTAATGTGGTGGGCAACGTAAGGACATTCAAAGTACATGGTAAATGGAAAGATTACGAGGTGAAGGAGTGTGCCAAAATTGGACGCGTCCCGGACAGCGATATGATGCTCAATTCTCTCGTACGGATAGCGGTGGAGAGAATGACGGCGTTGTATCAATTCAGGTGTGTGCTGGAAGACGTCTACAAGTCACACGTATGCTAATACCATTACCTCAGCTGGGAATTAAACACGAAGATGCTGCCCACTGTATGGCAAGGGCTTGGACAATCTACAGTGACCCATTTGGTCATCAAATTTCCTACAACGCGAGAGCCAAAACCGATAGCGCTAGCTCCACCTATACCAGACTTGAAGAGCCTCAAAATCTACGACATCGATCCACTTTGCTACCCGGATGACATATCTCTGCTGTTGCTAGAATCAAAGAAGCTTGAGGAACTTTCCCTCTGCTGGAACCCTCGCATGCGGGAAGCTCGGGAGCTTAGTGTTACCATGAACACGTATTTTGGAAGGTTTCTCTCTGGCCCTTACAGGCTCTCATTGAAATCCGTAGCTTATAAGAATCTTTATACTCACCACACAGCGGGCTGTCAAGAGACATTCGACTTTTCAAAACTCGAGAAACTAACCTGGATCGATAGTATTGGTGGCTTAGGGAATATAGGAGAATCAGGGTTTCTGGATCCGATGTACCGCGCAGACGACGCTAAGGACATTCGCAGTCTGCGAATGATTCGGATCGACAAAGTCTCCAAACGGCAAGTCGCATTTCTAAGCTCGTTCACAGGATTAGAAAAGGTCTATTTGGTTGGACCTCAGAAATCTACCAGGAACGGTCTCAACGGCACATCCACTCCACTGCCAAACTCGCCAGCCTCCAGTGTCTCGACTACTTCCAGCGACTGCACTGTCGCGAGCCTAAAGGATCAATATATCGAGGCACTCACCAGAAATCATGGGAGCACACTTCGGCATCTTCTACTTATGCCGCAGTGGCGTCTTGATTCCGACGACATCGCCACAATTGTCAAGAACTGTCCGAATTTGGAACAGCTTGGGATCGGTGTCGAATTTAGCCAATTTAATCACCTTCGCCTTCTTGTGCCGTTCCTATCAAAGCTGGTAGCCATCAGGCTTCTGGCCAATCCGGATGATCCGACCTTCGAGGACACGATGAGGGAAACGGACGTCAATGGTTGTCACGAAGAGAAGATTGGCAATCATTCAGTCAATCAAGCTCACAGCCCGCTGAAGTGGATGGAGCTCGCAGGCCTCCTCTTTCACATTGATAAAACCGAACATTATACCGAGGAAGACGGTCGACCATCTTATAGAAGATTGGTTACCAAAAAACCAAGAGAGGCCGCGCAGAATATCGATATCTGGACTATGGACTCTTTGGACATGTGACCACGCTCAAGAATCCACAAAAGACGTACAAATTTAAGATCTAATATTCTACTATTGTATTATACGCTGCAAAGGTTATGGAAATTCGGAAAGTCAAGCAAGTGCATCACGACCCAAGTAGAAGAACATGACAAAGACTATCATAGACTTCAGAAGATAGTCTGACAGTACGACAGAAGCGTTGGACTGATATGATTGGCCCACCATCGCAAGTTTGCCGACCTGGATCCCTATTCGTGTCTTGGCTTCGAGTCAGTTTATATTCAGTGGTGGCATTCATACAAGGCCTTCAGTCTTGCGCACTTAAAGAAGAGGACTGAAGGCGCAGACTGGAAAGCAGTGCGACTAGAAGGCTGAACCAAACGATATCTTCCGATCAGACGACATTTTCGGACTCTCCGCCGCTCTTGAGTGGTTGAAAGTCCTCTTGGAACCCCTTGACTTCGGTTTGATGCAAACCGCGAATCAATGACTTTCGCGAGCGCTCCGTTGATCCCTCAGGATCTGGTCTCAGCCAGGCCTTCAGGCTGTCGCACCCTTGCGCATTGAGAGCGACGAGTCAGCTGGATTAACGATTGCTCCTCGGGATGTTGACAGGCTTTTGGATACGTCATTCCGGCGCACGAAACTCTACGCAAGTGTCGGCACCTGCCCACCATAGATCGGCTGAAGAAATCAGTTCGGAGTACTGAAGCGCCTGTGCATGTGGTCATTCGCCTCTGTGCGTCGAGCTAGCGCTTTCCCCAGGTCTTGGCACTGCGGGACGTTGTTTCGCCATCTCGTCACCTTGTCAACCCGCATCAGTCCCAAGTACCTCTCCCTTTGCTTGTTCGCCGATTTGGATCTGTCCCAAGAGCACCTCGGGATTAGACCGCCTGACCGGAGTAATGGCTGACTGTCTGTCCAAGACTTGTCCGAGCACGAGGACCTCGTTCTCATCTTCGCCTTGCTTTTCCTTCTGCTTACACTAGGAACAGCTTTCCCACGTACTGTTACAGATACCTGCTTCAACGACACGTCGCAATGGCCAAAGTGCATGATCCTGCCGCCACTGGTTGGCGCGCAACCTCTTCATCTTCTCCAGAGCTCAAGTCTAACATGCACGTGAACCCTGTTGGAGATCAAATCAGGAAGTCTCGGACTCGACCCTCAGGAGTCTTTGCGAAGTCTTGCGCTCTTTTCAGCTGCATCATTCTGTTGACATATGTTTCCACTTACCACCGCTCGCTGTGGTCGAACGTTGCCCATTCTGTTCTACGGGTAGGCCGCATCGTCTACCAGCCCATCGTGCCACATGCGCAAGGAGCCTCGAGCGAGCAGTCTCTCAATACTATGGCCAACTATTCTCGTAAATCTCCGCGTTCCGATTCTTACGCTGGCTGATACCGTCTCACAGTGACGCCATTCACTTTCTCACCGCTTCCGCTCGGCTCCATCGCGCCGTTAGGGTGGATGCACGATCAGATGAATCTGATGGCAAATGGTCTAGCTGGCCACCAAAAGGACTTCTACCATTATGTCAACGACTCAAGCTGGCTCGGGGGTTCCTCGGAGTATTCGGCTCTGAACGAAGGCTTCCCCTATTGGTTCAACGGCATTGTTCCCCTGGCCTACGGCTTGGACGATGCACGGCTGAAGGGCCAGGTCTACGACGCCCTTGATTATGTACTCAGTCATCAGCAGGCCGATGGCTGGCTAGGGCCCGAAACCACTAATTCTACGAGAGACCTTTGGGCTCGCTTCCCGCTGTTCCTTGGGTTTACGCAAATCATTGAGGCTGATCAAAGCCAAGCACCGAGGTTGGTTCCTGCGATGTACCAATTCGTGAACCTCATGCATTCCATGATGGTGGCCAACCTTGGTTTCCTTGATTATTGGGGGAAGGTAAGATATCAGGACATGATGATCGCTTTGCAATGGTTGTACGAGAACGAGAACGCAGGTGGAGAGCATACGCAGCTTCTTTTTGACACAATGCGCCTTTTGAGCGAGCGTGGCCGAGATTGGGCAGAATACTATGAGCAAAGCACGTACCTTTTCAATGATCTAGACACTGTACAACCCACGATAGGTGTCGACTCAGAGACATATCCGTGGGTTCACGGGGTCAATGCAGCGCAATCTCTGAAGGCAGGTGCCGTCATATACAGATATACTGGAAACCAAACTGAACTCCAGAGTGCGCGGAATGCAGTGAACTGGACCTTGACATATCACGGGGATGTTGGGGGCAGCATTCTTGGAGACGAGAGAGAGGTCGGCTTGTCGCCAAGTCGGGGATCAGAGCTGTGCACTGCAGTCGAGATAATGTACTCACTATCGTACATGTATCAACTGCTTGGCGACAAGTTATTCGCGGACCGTTGCGAGCTCGCGGCGTACAACGTACTACCAACAATGTTGACAAGCGATCAATGGGCACGACAATATTTGACTCTGGCCAATCAGCCATTCAGCCGCCACTTAGAGGGAGCTATACCATTCTTCAATGCCGGTCCTGATGGTATACTCTATGGCTTGGGTAAGAACTCCGTCATTGGGAATTTTCGGATACTAAGAGTGCCCCAGAACCAAATTACCCTTGCTGCACCGTTAACCATCCTCAGGGATACCCTAAGTTCTTATCTGCCTCGTTTGTCAGAGTAGGTCAAAGCGGTATTGGTCATGCGTTATTGATGCCGGCAAAGGTGAATACCAGAACTGGCGATGGCGTCCAAGTCAATGTTACATGTACGACGAGTTATCCCTTCGGACATACTCTTGAGTACTCCATCACCGCCTCTGGGCCTTTCGACTTCTATGTTCGCGTGCCGGACTGGTACGACTCTTCTGCTTCTACGATTGCTATCAACGGAAAGCTTGCGACCATGTCTCCTGACTTGCAAAGTGGCATGACCAGCTTGAGCATCCTTAAGGGTATTACGACTGTGAGCTATGTACTCAACGCGCCGTCTATCCGGGTCGTCGCCCGCGCAAACTCCAGCGTCGCCATTTATCACGGAGCAATCCTCTATGCTCTTGACGTCGGCCAATCAGTCGTCGCTTTGGCGCCAGATCTGTTCATACCTATCAACTACGTGCACGAAAATTTCGCGCCATATACAGGTGGAATGTCTACTAACTTACCGCCAATCCCGGTGCAGGCGCATGACTACAATTTCACTAACACAAGGCCTTGGAACATCGCCATTGACGTGTCAACCGTAGAGTTTCATTTGGGTCAAGACAACGATACGGGGGTCGCTAGTCTCCCCAACCCCCTCTGGACTCCGGAAGGTCCACCGACATACATCACTGCTAGGGGGTGTCAAATCGACTGGCCAATTGTCCGCGGAGTGCCAGCGCCGGTGCCATTACCCATCAATGGCAAGAGGAATTGTACAAGCCCAGCAATGAATATCACGTTGAGACCATATGGGAGTTTGAAAATTCATATGGCCGAGTTGCCGACGGTGGATCTGACCTCGAATGAGTCTGTCAAAAGCACCTGAACCTCATGTGTACCGAGAGGGGCAGCATGTTTATGGGATCCTCGTTGGATCAGGGATATTGTTTGCATATTGTTGCGAAGCTGGGAGATCCGTTTCGGTATACGAATGTTGTTCAAAAGTCATTTGATTCACTCAATGCGAGCGAGCTTTGCATCGTGTTGGCTTGTCCCTTCTCAAAGGTTAAAGTAGCGGGTTACCACACGTCTGCTCACATCTCGAACGTCTCATGCGACCTGACACTTTGTAAGGTACACTTCGATGAAAACACGCTCGCACGTGACGAAATCAGGGTTTGCTTAAAGTTATGGAGGAAGCCGTGGCTCTGTGAATGCCGCATGTGGATTGAATTTGATGGATCTTGGAGTAATCAGCGCACACCCACATGTACGTAAGCGTCTCCAAGTGCTCAAGCATGAGACCACCGTTCCGTCTTCAACATCAATGTTATGAAGACATGCTCGACCTTCACGTCTCAGACCCCTGACAGCTTCTGGCTCCGCAATAACTGACAGTCTCGCGCATCCCGCTGATTGGCTAGCCTCGATCCTCGAATTTAAATTGCTACCACTCGTCCACAAAACATGTCGCGGACCACGTCGTCCTTCGCCGCGGCATCTCTACAACAGCATTCTACACAAAGCACGCCATTGGGGTCTCAAGAAAAAGCAAACATGCCCCGAGTGCGGCGGACATCGAGTAGCCTTGGAGGAGACTTAAGAGGAGATACGGGGGCATCGGCACTCTCCACGCTCGAACCTACACCTCGATTCAATACGCCGCTATCGTCGCCGTCATTATCGCCTGTAACTATCTTTGACCCCTTCTTCAGATGTGGAAACTGACATCCTCGACAGCGCAGCTCCAAGTCCAAAGTTCCCCGTACCCATTCCAAACGCCGAAAAGCCCGCTCTTACATTCGCCGTTGGAAGAACTTCACCTTCCAGTACACATGGGCCAATCCGCTAATCATCATCATCCTCGCACTGGCCTTTTACGCCATCAATCCCACCTCAAGCAACCCGCTTCATGGTTTCATCTTCATCTCCTATCCCCTTTCCGCCTCTCATCCCTTCATCCCCGCCCACGCGCGCGCCGACCCCAATCCTCCGACACACTACGGTAAAGGCGCTCGCGACTTCCTCTTCGTGGCTTTCTACGTCGTCGTGCTGTCCTTCACCCGCGAATTCATCATGCAAAGCTTCCTCCGCCGATGGGCAATCTACAGCGGACTGAAATCCCGCAACATGCAGAACCGTTATATGGAACAAGCCTACACCGCCATTTACTTCTGCGTCTCTGGACCCGTTGGACTTTACGTTATGTCGCGCACGCCAGTTTGGTACTTCAATACCGAGGGCATGTTCGCCGATTTCCCACATCGTAGCCACGAAGGGATTTTCAAAGCATATTACCTACTGCAAGCGAGTTACTGGGCGCAGCAAGCGATTGTGCTCTGTTTACAGCAAGAAAAGCCTAGGAAGGATTTCAAAGAATTAGTGGCGCATCATATAATCACCCTGACGCTGATCTGGTTGAGTTATCGTTTCCATTTCACCTATATGGGCGTAGCGGTGTATGTGACGCATGATATCTCTGATTTTTTCCTCGCGGTTAGTCAATTGTTTGCACGGGCTTCCCCTGCCTGGGATAGGACGGCAAGGCTGACGATTGAGTGGAACAGACCTCCAAAACCTTCAACTACGCACATCATCCCATCATCATGCCCTGGTTCACCCTCTTCATTGGTGTCTGGATCTATCTTCGCCACTACATCAACCTCAATATTCTCTACGCCGTCCTCACCACCTTCAGGACCGTAGGCCCCTTCGAGCTGAACTGGGAGACGCAGCAATACAAATGCTCGCTCAGTCAGTATATCACCTTTTCGCTGCTGGCCGCGCTACAAAGCATAAATCTTTTCTGGCTATACTGCATTTTGCGAATCGCGATCAATGTAGTGCTGAAGGATGACGCCCGAGATGTAAGGAGTGATGACGAGGAGGTGGAAGAGCAGGGCTCGGATAAGAAACATATTGATGCTGGGAAAGATTCACTCGTCGCGAGTGGGCTGGTGACGAAGGAGAGGATGAATGGACAGCCGAACGGACATTTGAACGGTCGTCCAAAGAATGGTGCAGCGCTCAACGGCGTAGCGGGGAAGGGACATTCCCGAGCTGCTGTGGAGCCAGCAAGGAATGAGCTCAAGAAAGAGCGATAACATCGAGGGTTCAGGAGCAGAATTCTTGGTTATTGGTGGTGTACGACTAACAGACGGAGTTTGGGGATATCACATCACTAATAGCTCGGAGAAGCCCCAGCTTTCATATTAGAGATTCTTGTATAAGTAGGTATTTTTCGTTGCAGAAACTGCTGAGTAGATTGATTTCCGTCCAGATCTCAAGTCAGAGACCCCATGAAATAATACATGATGTGACATCGTGGACGACAAGAGGATTTTCCGTCTCTTTTTGAGCGCACGGCGAAGCTGAAGTGCAACTGTCGAGTCCATGCTATGCAACGCACCCTCTCCCCCTTCGGTTTATATACACACCATCAAGCTGTCCCCGCCGAAGCGCCCCTCTCCCCTCCCTTCGCCACCTCTGGCATCTCTACCATCGCTTCTGGGTCCTCCTCCGCCTCCTCCTTCTTAACCTCATACGCCGGAAAAGCCGCCGTGTACCGATGTCTCTGCAGCGTATGATGCACCACCTGCTCAGGCCACGTCTCCGCAAACTCCGCATCCAAAATATCAGCCCACCGCACCGTCACCCCCTCGACGCCATAAGCCTCCGGCGCCGCATGCGGACTCCTCTTCGGCACCTCCTTCCCGGCCTTCTCTTTCTGCATCCTCACCCTCGCCCAATCCCTTCGACTCCCCTCTTTATACTCTATCCGCTCCTTGCTCGGGCCCTTCTCCCCCTGCAGCAGCACGGCAGCGAGGTCGGCAACGCTGTTGGCGCGCTGGTTCATCAGTATCTTGCCTCTTTGCTTCGTGTTGAGCAGCCGGCCTTCGTTCTGGCCTGAGGTGATGGTGATGATGGCAGGGTCGTAGGATGTCTCGTGCAGTCGCCGGAATTCGCGAAGTTTGCGGTAGGCGTTGAGGCCTTGGAGGGGGGAGGGGAATTCGACGAGCGCGAAGGGGAGCCAGAGGTCTTTGCGGAGGGAGGCGGGGACGGTTTTTTTGCCGAGGAAGGGGAGTTGTTTGAGGGCGGTGTGGTTCTGGAAGGGGAGCGGTTAGCTGGGGCGAGGGGGTAGGAGGAGAGGGAGGGGAGGGAAGGGGGAAGGTACGTTTAGAGAGCGGGTTAGGGAGTAGACGATTTGGTTTGTTCGGATGTTGCGATAGATGAAGATCTGGTTGCCATGGTGGGCTTGGATGGGCTCGATGGGCTGGGCGGCGTTGACGCTGCGGGAGTAGCTGTTGTATGTTTGGCCATCTGCTCGGATCCTTGCGAAGATTGACCTGCTGGGCTTCATTGGAGGGTGGTTGGCTGTAAGTTGAAAGAAGAAGACCTGTGGCAGGGATTTGGCTTTGAGAGCCCGAGCGAAGTTGCGGTCTTGGGAACTCTCTACTGCTGCGATGTATCGTCCACCAAGACCGCAATCCCAAGTACTAGCGGCTATGCTTTACCACGAACCAAGACCTTAGGGAATATTCAAAAGCACCAAATATGTCATACCAACGGGACCACCCTGTAAGACAAGTATGCCCTGATTTTACACGAGATAATGGAGCACGTGCAAGCGGGCAAGAATGCCGGATATCATGACACAGTCAATACTCGAGGCTCAATTAGGGGGAGACCTTGGCTACTATCTTCGGTAAGACACTGCCATTAGCCAGGGTTACCAGTGAGGCCATAGCGTTACTGAACCTCTATCTTTATAGAACCGGAAGTTGAGGCATGTCGAAGGCATCTCTCTACGCAACCTCACCCTCACTCGTCCAACTCCAGGGAATGGAGGGAAAACCAATGACGACGACTCTCTCCCTCATACTCTCAAGTCGCCGACGAAAGTTCTCGCCCTCCGCGAAGCCCACAGGCTTGAGCATTCTCGGTCATCCGGCGACCTCAAGTCACCACAGACCCTCAATGGCAGCATACACAAGCAGAAAGAAGAGGCAGTATCGAACGGCTCGGTGGAAAGGGGTGCTAAGCCTCGGTTGAAGAAGATGAGACGAAGAAGCACCCTCAATTGGGCCAACGCGCCGCCAGAGACCAGGCAGAAGCAGCTCGAGGATGTTGTAGCAGAGAGACTGGCCGACACATTTTTCTCTTTGCACTGCGCCGATATCGAGGAGCCTATCTATATCAGCGAGGTAAAGGAAAGAGCTATGAATCCAAGCTTTCGATCGTTCGATCTTAATACGTACGGCCCATGGATCACGAGGAGGGACGAATTGACAATCAAGTACTGGGCGCAGACGAGAGATTCGGCTGGATACTTCCTGCTTGTGGAATTGGGAGTGCATCTGCGCTCATTGCAGTTCATTGGCAAGACTGTGAGTAATGTCTTGACTATTCTCGGTCATGGAGGCAAGCGCTGACACTGCCAACAGCTAGAAAGCTTTCACCACCCCCTACCCCAGAATTGCATCCTCTTGCACCTCTCAGATGGCATCTACACCAGCTTCACCGATCTTGCCCTCGAAGAGCCGCTCATCCCTCCCTCCAAACCATTCAAAGCCACACCCCACGCCCCACAACCAACATCCACCTTCGACGCCCTAATGCGCCTCTCCAACCTCGACGACTGCATCCAAGACGCCCTCTCCGTCCGCGAAAAGCTCTCTTCCCAAATCACCACCCTAATCCAAGACCAACACTCCACAACCTCCCTCCCCACCTCCGCCGACGCCGCCACTTCCTCCCTAGAATCCACCAACCGCGCCCTAACAACCGCCCGTCACACCCTCCAAGCCGCCCAAAAGCGCCGCTCCGCCCTCCAAGCCAGTCTCGCCGCCCGCCGCGCCGCCATCATCTCCGGCACCCTCACCCAAGAAAAAGCAACCTCCCACCTCCTTTCCGCCCCAAGCAGCCTCGCCTCCCGCTCCCCCTCGCTCGAAGCCACCAAAACCGCAACCAGAACCCAAATCCGGCGCATAGCAACCGACCTCCTACACGTCTACCCCCTCACCCCCCTCCCCCCCAAACCCCTCCACTTCACCATCACCTCCCTGCCCCTCCCCCCCGCCTCCCACCTCCCCACCACCTCCTCCCCGTCCCTCGACGCCCTCGCCGCCGCCCTCGGCCACGCCGCGCACCTCACCCACCTCCTAAGCCACTACCTCTCCACCCCCCTGCCCTACCCCCTAACCCCCCACGGCAGCACCAGCACGGTCTACGACCCCATTGCGTCGACCCTGCGCAGTCGAGCGGCGAGGACGTTCCCGCTATATGCGAGGGGGGCGGCGGGGTTTAGGTTCGAGTATGGGGTGTTGTTGCTGAATAAGGATGTGGAGGCGCTGTTGGAGGGGGAGGGGGGAAGGCTGGTGGATGTTAGGTGTACGGCGGGGAATTTGAGGCTGTTGATGAGTGTGCTGGTTGGTGGGGAGGGAGGGGCGGAGGTGGAGAGGGGTGGATGGAGAGTTGAGGGAGAGGGGGATGGAGGGGCGGTTGAGGGGAAGGGGAAGACGGTAGAGGAGGATTATGGTGACTGATGAGGTGATGGATGGAGTGGTGGGATGGTGATGGCTTTTAGGTTCTTCGTGTACAAAAATTTGGCACAGCGAAGGACTGATCTTTGGGGTAGCTGATAATCAAGCTGTTTGTGCAGGTCCTAGAGCAGGCAAGTCTGCAAGGGTGTCATCTTAAACAGGCGACAGGCGCATCCAAGTCTGAAGCTTCAGGGCACTCGTCACAGCAGATACGGACCTCTGAACTCTAGATTGGGTGGCCCAGAAGCCTCCTGTTCCACCCCACAGCCCGAATCCTGGAACGCAAACGCACTGGGTATATCACTCTAAACCCACAACACACGTCAGATGTCATGGCTCAAATGACCCATCAAACATGGCATCTAGGGCACATCATATTTTCAGATTCGCCACCGCACTACACAAAAATCCGCTCAAAGCTATACTTCGGCACCATCCGACTCTTCAACCTGCCCACATCCCGCCTACTCCTTCGAATCACCTCCCCCCCCGCCCCAACCCTATGCGTACTAATCGTCATCCCCGGCCTCAGCCCCAACGGCAGCACATCCTCCCCCTCATCCTCCCCCCCCACTTTCACAATCCCCGATTGCGTTCTCCTCTTTTTCACCGGCACCTGCGCCGTCGGCTGCGTTTGTAGTGCTGACCTCGTGCTCCCGAAATTCCTCCCGCAGAGGAGCATCTCGTTGAGCATGCCCTGCAGGTAGGTGGCTTCCATGATGCCTTCGAGCGCGGCGGAGATCTCGACTTTCATGTGGGAGATTGTTTCGGAGGCTTCGGTCAGGGAGGTGCGGGTTAGCCAGCCGCCGGTGCCGATGCTGTCGAGGGCGCTGGAGAGGAGGTGGGCGATGAGGGAGACTTGGGTGGGGGAGGTGGGGGGGAGGGGGGAGTCGAAGTGGGAGGCTAGCCAGCCGGAGGAGGCGAGTTCCAGGCGGAGGAGATCGACGAGGGAGTGCAGTTCGAGGTGGGAGAGGTGCTGTTTAAGGGCGGTGCTGACGGTGTGGGGGGGGTGGATGTAGAGGCGTTTGATGGATGCGAGGAGGACGGCGTGGGCGTTGGGATTTGGGTTTGCGGGCGTAATGGGTGAGTTTTGACTGTCTCGGAGATCATCCATTTGGCTTTGGGGATCTGTGCCGGCGTCGTTGTCTAAGCTGTGAGTGGGCGATTGTCCATATGTTAGAAGCTTCACCGTGCTAGCATCTCCCGACTGCGTGATGGAGAGCCGTAAGGCACAGACAATCTCTGAGGCAGTCAATGGAGCTGCGCTTCGCAGCCATAGTAATGTCGAATTCAATGATGGATCCTCTTGAGCAAGCGAGTCGATCACCGCGCCGACTCTGAGGTGTTCACCAGCCGCCAAAAGGCCCTCGCGTCTGAGTGCGCCCTCAACTCGAACAGACGAAAGATAGTTGTGTTTGATAAGCCAATGGCAGCTGCGGTGTGGAAGGTTGTGTATTCTTAATGTCTTCTGTAGACCCTTTTCATCTGGTACTGAATATGAATGATCAGCTTCCACCACGAACGCTTTACTCAAGATATAGTCGACTTTGTTTAGGTCCGGCCAGCTACTTCTCGCAGCTGGTGGCTTGTTGTTCGATCCAGCTTCTTGAGTGTGATCTGTGCCACGTCCTATTGCTTTGAGCTGCTTTTCTATGAGGATCTCGAGTTCCTCATGCTTGCCTTCGGCGAAACAACTTTCGAAAACCAATTTCGTCTTTTCCCACTCGTCGTCCACGGAACTTGCATTCAAGAGCTGACCAAAGGAATGATGATCTTTGGCAACAGTGGGATGAATTTTGATCTTCTTCGCCGTCAAACTTCCCCGCCCGATTGAGTCAATCAAGAGCACGTCTCGCTTCTTTTTCCGATTGCCCTTTGTCTTGGAGGTCGTCAGCTGCAGCGCCACAAGCTGTCTTCCTTGCAGGGCCACAACGATGTTGATGGAGGGAAAGTAGGAGAGAAGTTGAACGCATGGCGGTGTAACATGATGCTTTCGCTTCTTCGTTGACGGCGCGAAGGTTTCTATTTGTAGAGACTTTTCGAGCGAGCATTGTGCTTGGACCGAACAATACCTTGCGTCGAGAATCGTAAACAACGAGGCCGTATTTAGCATAACAAGTGATGAAGAGATCCGCAGGCAAGTAGTGATCCCGCTGATGTTCAGTTGTGTGTCTTGTGTCAGACGTGGCACCATTCCCAGGATCTCATATACGGCCAAAGAATCAGAACTACTCTGGTACAGCGTTCCGCTGGTGGAGTGAAACGAAAGACAGGTTTCCCCCTTTTTCATCCATGCGGGCTCCGGAACAATCAACCTGGATATTTCTTGCAAAGGCTTAATCCTACCGACCGGCAGAATCCCGCGACATCTGTCCATTGTGTCTATCCTCATAACCTTGAGTATCAATGGCCGATCTTTACCGGCGCACGGACGCATGAAGAGTATAAGTACAGTAACAGCACCATGATCATCTTCTCCGGGAATCGTGGCTAGCAGATCCTCTCTTCCTTTGAGCAACGCCTTCCGTGCCTGATCTAGACGCATGCTGCAGGCATTCTCTAATCGAAGACCATCCTCCAAGCCGGCATCTTCAGAAGCAGCACATATCTCGGTGCTCCAGAGCTCTTTTTCTAATCTTTCGGAATAGCATCGCACCACCCCATCTTCATGGACGGCTAATAGATTGACGTGAAATGGTGTTTCTTGACCTCCATCGCCCACGAACGCGTCCAGATGCACTATGGGGCTGCTAGACTTTGGGGCATCTATGGAGGAGGTTGTAACATCATAGTCCTGGGTAGTGCCTTGTTGAAAGCATTGTATCGACCCCTTTGAAGAGGTCGTAGAGCAGTATGTGAACCTTTGACTTGGAGTAATTGTTGTTCGTGGACAGCGGATTGAGCATGGTGGGCAAGTGAAGGTTGTTAACGGCGAAACAGCGTACGAGGTCACTAACTTCGAGGATGTGATCTAGGTATGAAGTCAGTGAGCGCATATGAGCCTTCAGCCACAAGCCATAGCATACATCAAATATGTTGACACCCTGGTGGTCAATTGCTAAAGCTAGCTCTGATCGCTTTCTTTTCCTGGATGCCGCCAAAGAGTGGATATCGGCAGCGTGTGCTCGTCCACCTCCGGCTGAAGGGGCCTCAGGTAGAATTGACAGGATATAGGGTTCTTGTATCATGGCGATGTGCAAGGTCCTGGCAAACACCGAGCTGAGCACCTTCACCAGATTCTGCACAATCAAGCCTCTTGGATTTTGGTCTTGGAGTCAATTGGTGGGGAAATTTCCGGCTAAACAATTCGCCGAAGTGATCCTAAAGTACCTTAAGTCTAATGACGCGACGCGACTTCTTAAAGAGGGTTAAGATGACATCTATTCAAGAACTCAACTCAGCCATACCCTGCTTGCTCAGTATGGCTTGTGCATGTTGAGACCGTAAGGCGTTGTCAAGGTCATTTCATCTCCAACGATTGCCCCACCTCAAGTCGCAAGCATAGAAAGCCCACTGCCACCAGAGGTCATGCGGGTTTACTCACATGATACTTATGGCCGTTGTTGTCAAGGATGTAAGGATGGGCGATGGGAGTTTACGGGGCGTACATTCGTTCTTCATGCCCCGCAAGGGTAAATACATTCTTCTAATGATCCCCTACTTTCAGACTAAACATCAGCTACAGGGACAGGTAGCTCGTCGAACCTAGATGACGAAGCAAGAGAGACCCATAGGAAACGTCGAAAAATCGAGTCCCCAGAACGTGGCCTTCATTACGGGGCTAGTGATGGGCCCACATCCTGGTATCACCAATTAACAACTGCCGCGAACGAGGTTACGCCAGCGCCGCACAGCAATTCAGAGACCAGCATTGTAACTACTGGCAAGGGGATGCAAGCTAGGGACGTAGGCCCAGAAGGTGACGGGATGATGCAGAGTCTTGCTCAACCAACTGAGAGGGGTCCACGGCTGCCCAAGTCCATCGATACATCAATCCGAGTTGTCGTGCCAGGATCCAAGCCAGCTCGAAGGAACGGCAAAACACCTTCGTCTTCCGAAAAGGTGCCCTTGACGGACGGGATATCACCGACGAAATCTGGTTTCTCACGATCAGGCGAGCAAGATGGCGCTCCGGCGACACCCCCTAGAGGGGTTTTGTCAATGCCAGAAGAATCACCCTCACACCCTAAGAAGATGTTAAAGTTGAGGTCAAATGGGAAGCTACTCTCTCCAAAGTCTCCAAAACGCGCTGCAGGACCTGATCTGAGGAGGAAAAGGCAATTTATAGGATTGGCCGTTAGCCAAAAGTCGAGGATTGCTGTCATTAAATATGGCGTGGACGAGGATTCTCGTTCAGCAATTGCGCAGAAGATTCAAGCTATCATTGAAAGGCACAAGACAGCGCCGCAGACGAAGGAGGCATTGCGAACCAGTCCCCAGAAACCAGCACATCCACTAAAGCTTACGCATCCGTTCTTTTTGGGGAAGTCTGCACGAGCTACGGAGGTTGACTGCTCGACGCCTCATGATGCAGCAGAGAATAAAGCTATATCAGAGAAGCGGAAGACAAGTATATTGAGTATAAGTAGCCCATGCAAGGCCGGCTTACTCAACAGGAACAGCGGGAAAACTTGGACAGATGTTGCTGGATCGTTTCAGAAGGTACAACGTCGTCCAGGAACGTTGGAAGCAATATGGCCACCAAATGGCATGGTCCATGTACGTCCGCTAAGGGATTACGCTGACGCGCCGACCGAACTGCCCTGTGAGTTCATACTACCATTTCATCAACGAAAGTTGAAGAATGCCCTTATTCGGATAAACGAAAGCGAGAATGTCCTGCGTCATTTTCGAGTCATAGATGAGCAATCCATCGACGCCGAAACGATCAACTCGTTGGCCGTGCGAAAACCCGCTCGAATAGTCACGACCGGACTAGAATTGCAACAACGTGTGTTGGGGAACATCAAGTGCAGACCCGATGGCTTAGATCCAATGGTCGACCCACTTCAGGATGAACTCTGCCGCTCCCCGCTGCAGCTCATGTCAGGGCTTCCTGCTGTGCATAGCGGAGTCTCGCGAATGTATCAGAGCATCCCAGGCTCTATGACCGCATTTGACAAGTTCGAGTGCGAGAACACGGATTGGGCGCATAAATACGCCCCAAAACGAGCGGAAGACGTGTTGCAGCAGGGTCCTGAAGTTTTCATTCTCAGGGACTGGCTTGAAAGTCTCACCATCAGCGCCGTGGAGAACATCAATGGCTCAAAGCGGAATCGAGAATCGTCCGCTGCATCTATAAATTCTGGCGTTAAAAAAAAGAGAAGGAAAAGAGCCGAAGCGCTGGATGGCTTTGTGGTCTCCAGCGATGAGGAAGGAGAACAGATGAACGAGGTTCCCACGAGCAGGCATTCTGGGTCTGCTGCTTGCGGTGAGCCTTCGTTGAAAAGATCAGTAGTCAGAGGGGTAGACATGTCGCAAAAGCAACGAGTTCAGGATAGATCCAATAATGCTGTGGTGTTAAGCGGACCGCATGGCTGTGGCAAAACAGCTGCGGTATTCGCAGTAGCTCAGGAACTGGGTTTCGAGATCTTTGAGATAAATGCTGGATCTCGAAGAAGCGGGAGGGATCTACTTGATAAAGTCGGTGACATGACTCGCAACCATCTAGTCAACCACAGCGGCGAAGCTGATAGCAAGGAGACTGTCGAGGATGGGGAGGACTTGTTGCGCCTAACCAATTCACTGAAGCAGGACATCGCATCTGGTCGGCAGGGCACCATGCAGTCGTTCTTCCAACCCAAAGGAGAGACCAAAAAGAAGCCTAGGGGAAGACCGAGAAAAATGGAAGACGCGCCAAAAGCCAGGGCCAGTCCAAAGAAGGCCAGTCTGGAAAAGGCAAGCCCGAAGAAGGCCAGCCCAAAGAAAACCAAGAACCAGAAACAATCGGTGATTCTTCTGGAAGAAGTTGATATTCTGTTCGAGGAAGATAAACAGTTCTGGGCGACGACTTTGGATATGATAATGCGATCAAAGAGACCAGTCATCATGACTTGCACAGAGGAGTCTCTTTTGCCTTTAGAAGATCTACCACTTTACGCTATTCTTCGCTTCACGCCACCTCCAGAATCCCTCGCCGTGGACTATATGCTATTACTGGTTTGCAATGAGGGGCACTTGCTTTCCCGTGACGCTGTTGCTACACTATACGATCTTAAGCGGAACGATCTACGAGCTTCCATAACCGAGCTCCATTTCTACTGTCAAATGGCGATTTGCGACACGCAGGGAGGCCTTGGATGGTTCTTAATCGGCCCGTCCCCACAGTCCGGTCAAGACCTGAAGGGAGAGGCACTGCGCGTTGTCAGTGAAGACAGCTACCCCAAGGACATAGGTTTGCTATCTCAGTCCCATCAATTTCACCCGGCCGATAGTGCGCTCGAAAATGAGACGGAGCTGCTCTCAGAATTCTGGCACGGCTGGGGCCTAGACATGGCCAACGGTGACAACTTCATCGATTTTGATTCTTTTCCAAAAGCCGCCATGCTCTCAAAGAAACGCAACTTGGCCCACCTTCAGGCCTTCGAGAGTACTTATGAGGCCCTCAGCGTTGCCGACATCTGCTCACCCCTTGGACTGAGATCGGGCATTAGTATAGTCCTCGACACGTCACAACCAAAGCTTCTAGAAAAGTCAAGAGCTAATTTCGCGGAAGGGGCGATCCTTCTCCAAGCCGATCCGTTAGTGGACCAAACTGGTACCAGTACTAAGATAGCTCTTACCCTTCGGCTCCTTGCCCACCGTCAACTACCCCTTCAACATGGCCCAATGGCCGATGAAATACCAGCCTCCCTCAAAGCCCTACAAAAGCCCCTTCCGGTCACCCCAGCAACCCTTCACGAAGCATTCAAACCTCTCAAGCCCCCCATCATATCCACTTTTTCCACGCCGATCTCTACTTTGACCACAGAAGTTGCTCCCTTTATACGCTCCATTACCGCGTTTGACCTCCGCCTCGAGGAGCAGAGACGGCAACTTGAGGCTTCGCGCTCCGATCTCAAAGATGGCGTAAATAGCAAGCGTATGCGCACCACGAGAGCTAGTAGGGCAGCGTTAGAAGGAGGAGCTAAAGCGACCACGAGACGGGAACGGTGGTTTCCCAACATGTTGAATTTTGGGCTGGTGAGTAAAACCGGTGGTGAGGGCTGGATGGAGGCAGCTTTGAGGAGGGTGGATATTGGGACTGGAGATGGATACGGGGCTGGCGCACTGAAGGGGGAAGAAAGTGCGGGCAGTGATGGTGGGGATTTGATCTAGGGCGGCCATGGCGATACCAGGGGATCAGGGGGATTGCTTCTAGAAATGATGATTGGAGGGCAATATTGGGCCATTTGCATAAGAGCTTAGCTGGTCAGAGCTTCGTCCAGCAATTATGGGCTCCAAAGCTTGGACATGGGGTTTGGGATAGCATTGATACTGGCGAACTTGCATTCATGCAATCACACCGATTGTTCCACACGCAGCCACGATGATTACAACTAAATCCTTGCCCCCGAAATTGCTCAATGGAGTTGCCTCAGCCCTGAGGCAACTATCTAGACCAGCGTAGGTACGTGGCCGCGAAGCTTTTCACACAACAATTCTGATTATTGAGCTGTCATTGCTCGCTCGCGAGCAGTAGAATCTTGCGTAAATCTGAATCTCACAGCATTTCGTGGCCAGGCTGGAAGCTTTTCACGCTTTTCTGTACACCCATCAAAGTACAATTGAACGAGATGACGATAGACCGGTGCTTCAATGGAGAGCCACGTCTAAAGAGACAAACCGTCAATGTATTTGCGTTACTAGAACAGAACACCCGAAGAAAAACAGGGCTGGAAGAAGAGTGCCTCAGATGAGGACCAAATTCTAAAGTAAGTTGAAAGCTTGAGGTGACGTCGATGCGCAATCACGTGAATGGATCACGTGCACAAATCACACGCACGTGTTGTTCTTGAGCTCATTTAATTCACAAAATGTGGGTCGATCTTTAGATTCACAAGATTCCAGCCTCGGAGACAAAGTTGGCAAGACGTATCCAGATCTTTGTTTCCAACAATCAACTAGTTCTCATTAGATAATTGCTAAGTTCTGAAGACCTAGTGTCGTGACTAAATTATTTTGGGCGTTGCAACGAGTCACGGGTTCACCCACAATTGAATGAGCCAGCGTCAGCGATGAGGAACACAACAACATATTCAGAGTAACTGAACGAGAGACATAACAATACTGTTCGAGCCCTGAATACAAGGTCGGCAAAATCCTCGTATCGTGGAGCAGTGAAGCTCACATGTAGCGAAGCTTTGACACCCCCAAGACCACTGACATGTCGGCCAATCTCCTCAGCCTCCCCGGCGAACTTCGCAACGCTATATTCCAGCAGCTCTTAATGGATCAAGAACCTATCAATCCCAGGAACCGTCCCTGCCTACCACAAGCGCTTACTCCGGAGCTCCTTCGTGTCAATAAGGCGATCCACCACGAAGCTAGCTCGCTGCTCTACTCTCAGAACTGCTTCGACCTTACCACGTGCGATTCTGAGCGCCTGATCTCATTTCTCAACCAGATTGGGCGCAACAACGCAAGCCGCATCCAAGATATCTATATCGAGTTTCCCGATATCTGTGTTCTGGCCGCAGACATGGTCACCTTTGGGGAAGACTGCATTCGCGTCCTCGCAAAAATCCGAAGCGACTGCACCAACTTGAGCACAATTACAACGTCCCTAGGCAGCACAAATGCCATGGCGCTTGAGCTTGATGCACTTGACAAACCTCATATCGTTGCCGAGGCGTTAGCGTTGGTCGATACTCACTTTAGAGCCATAACGTCCCTACAACAGATCATTGTCAAGGTGTACGAAGACGGTCCAAGCGCTGCCCTAAGGAGGGTAATGGAGAGTCACGGATGGACTTCAAACGTGACAGAACAAGCGGACGAATTCCGGTTTATCTGTGGGAATGAAGATGATGATGATGATGATGATGATGATTATTACAATGATACTCTCCGCGATGCTCATTACGATGAATATGAGAGTTACGAGGAGCATGAAAGTTACGATGATACAGATAGTGACATTACGAGAAAGGCGGGAAACTGAAACTCCCCTACACCACGTACACATGCGAGGTCAGCGGCATGCGAAAGAGGGTTATCGAGCATTAGGTAAACATATTCATTATCTTCTACCACTTGTCCCAGACTTTTGCAGCATCATTAGTCGTATAGATAAGGAGCACTCGTATCCTCTCCCTTTTTGTGCTTCTCATCCAGCAATTTATACCAGCAGATGACAAAGGTAGGTCGGCAGATCATAGCTAGAACAGCATCCTTTTCCATTGGCTCTTCTGGTGCATACTCTCCGATAGAGTGAGCTAGAAGCGGACGTATTTCGTCAACACAGTACTTGCACAGTGCCTCCAAATGCAGTGGAGATAGTGGCTTCTTATCCTGACGCACAACGATGACACTTCCCACTTTGTTCTGCCACTGCTTGGAAACCCATCCCCAACCGAATATCCCCGTGCGAAGGTCGAAGTCGGCTTCCGGATCGCAGCATAGATGCAGGAATGAAGCATCCTGATTGTTGAAGGGGCTTTCGTGTTTGAATATCTTGTTATCCTGGTCGTGCACCCACTTTGGGTTTGGAGGACAACGTCGTGTGAGAATGGGAAATTCGATGCGTTCCGCAATGTCAGAGGTGTCGTGTTTGGAGAAAATAGGATCTGTCGAGGGAATCTCAACTCCCTCAAAGTGCGCTTTGCTGTACATCTCCTGGTCGCCGATGCAGTTGATTCTAACACCCATCGATAAGGAAGGTGTCACGATAGCAGACGTAGATTGTGTCTGACAGTGTCCTCTTCAGCACAGGATTGTACTGAATTGGCGCATCCATCGGAAAAGCACCGGGACCTAGAAGTGACTCGGCCTCGGGATGCTGATACCTGCTCTCTTCGTCACTGTGCCATTTGCAATGAAGCCAGATGAGTTCGGGCTTCTCCTCATCGACCGGAAAGAGGATTGCTCGGAAATGTTCGTCGGTTGCTCGGTTCGAAGCATCGAAGTCGGCGAAGGTTGGACATAGGAGCTTGTGGATAGGCCAATCGGCCTTTTGGCATGCTGTCGAGCAATAGCGGGCGTTTTTGCATCGAGCGCAGTGACGACCATTAGGTTCGTTGCAAGCGGTGCACAAGCCTACTGGGTCGGCGCTGGTCATGATGATTGAAAGTGAAATTTGCGTCGTATGGATGAGGTCGTTCAAAAATGCGGAATAAAGGTAGGAGAGCCTTGAACACACGGTGACGAGCTCGAAGGACGAGGATACAGGGCAAGTCTTGTTGAGTCTTTTCACTGCCGCGTCTGCGCTACTGGTATCGGTATCTGCATGCGTTGGAATGGGTATGATACCATGCCGAAGAAAGCTTGATTGACATGGACCTGGGCAGCAAACGTTGTGTTGGAAAGTTGCCTGTCCTGGGGTGAAGCCGCCATACTTATGTGAGGGCAGGCATCTCACAGTCTTAGGTGCCCACGTCACCAACCTTTCGTGCAACAGGCCGTCAATGCCAATAGTGTACGCTGGATGCAGCTCCCCGTCAAACCGACAATTGCCGCACTATACAATTCGGCGAGAACCACATTGTTACGATTTTGAACCTAACAAACAAATTCTGGTAGGTCTCTCTTTTCCGTAGATTTGTGTGATAAACAGCCGATCACAGAATGCTTGGCAGAATTCTACGATTTGAATCAATTCTCGACATCACACTTGACTTGACGTGTAATTTCAAATAAGCTATCAACAATCCTGTGTCAATATATTGCTGTCGACATGGATAAGGTGTGGGGGATTCCTCCATGCCAAGCGTCCTACAGGATCCTTTAGCGTTGTCACAACGCTTGGTCGTGCTTGGCCTTATTTGTAGATTTCATCCCCTAACTTTTCCTAGAACCACTTTGTTCAACTTGTGCGATCTCTGGATTTTGGAGTTAAGAAACTCTAGAATAGTAGAACAAGATTTGCGCTTTCGATCTTTGTAGATTTTGTAAGAATTGCTTACGATTTGAAGAGATTATTATGGTTGCAAGTTCCATCTATGTTGAGCCTATTTTACAGGTGTGGGTCAATCTTTTACAACAAGATACAAGTCAGAGCTCAAAATCTTTATCCTACAATTACTTTCTCGATTCTTTATTACATTGTATCAACAAAACAAGTTCGAGAAGTACAAAGCCTCTAGAATTACGATTGATCAATTTTATAGATTTAAACAAAAAATTGCACAAGCTGATCGAAGTGGTTCGAGGAAAAGTTGGGGGATGGAGTCTAGGAAAAAAAGGCCAAGCACGAGCAAGCGTTGTGACAACGCTAATTGCAACCGCCAAAACCAGTTGCAATGGAAGTGCTTTGCAGTCTGGAAAGCCATGCACCAAAGATGGCGTTTGACTGAACGACTACTGATAGCCTCGTGCCAAAGCGACATCACATTAGACAATAGTGACATGAGTTGCACTAGATCTCCTGGAACATATTCATGCCGCCGAATGAGAGGACGTTGAGACGTAGGTCGCGATATTGAAAGTCAACTACGAACAATAACGATTAGCAATGGATAGTCAGGCATATCACGTTCCACTTAATCAGCGTAATGCTGATGCGCAACCATTCCTTTCTCAGCCGACGGTATCTTAAGATTTGAACGGCAAAGTCTGAGATTGGTCGAATGCAAGCTCGTGTCCACGTACAAGCCGAGAGGTGACGTGAGTTCGGTGCCTAATTCCCAGCCTTGTTAGATACAATCATGAAGTCGCCAACGCGAGGCTGTGCAAAGTCGTCCGAACACTTTTCTTTCTCCCCGAAACTTCATGACCATCGAGTATCTTCCATGACGCTCTGGCAGTTTTCACTGAAAAATCCTTGTGAGCACTATGTCTATCGCTGTCAATTTGAAAGGAGGACCCTTCTCCCAGATTGGGCTCGAGATTGCATCCCTTACCACAGTATATCAACTCGCTACAGGAGTCTATGGATGGTACAAGGCTAGAGAAAGATCCCAATCCTTGACAGAACTTCTTTCAGTCAGCGGAGGAGAGCTAGTCTCTACCAGCTCTTTCAATCTCAGCACGTACCGAAAGATCCGAACTCATCATAGCATGGTGCATGGTGTCATAGTTCAAGATCACAAAGTGCAGCGCACCGAGCTGCCAAAAGCGTCCACCGCCATCCCTGATCATCCTGGTACAGCTTGCTTACGGGCTTTGACGGCTGGTCTGCTTTGTTTATTTGCACTCGATGTTACAGTTGAGGTTTTGCAGGATCTCATACCTTTCGCTCTCATACAGTCTCATCAAGAAGACACAGCCATGGAGTTCGAGGCTGCCCTCTTTGCCAGTCTCAAACACTGGGTTTCTGCGGTCATGGCAGAAGAGGATAGTGATGTTTTTCGAGATTACATGCACAAGGAAATGATGCTACAGCAATCGAAGCTCACTGGAATGCCCTTCGATGAAATCATGAATCTTGAGTACAGCGCCGTGAACGACATCCCGTATGTCATTGGGGTCTTGAGATGGATACTTACTCCGTGGCACAAGCGGGTAACACAACAGTATCCTACTCGATCGCTGAAAGCATGGACTATAGCGTTGATCATGGAAAGTCTCGGATTCGAAGTTCGAGTAGGAAAAACAGTGGCCAGTAAAGGTAATGGACGTGGGACCAATCTGCATACAGCACATCGATGTAAAGAGGCACCATATGTGTTCCTTGCAGTGGACAATCACGAAGATACCGACCCGATGCCCAACTTGCACATACCCCGTGCGCGTGATTCTCCAAGACCCGAAATCACTATGATTAGAGGCATTCCTTGGATAGCATTTAGACATCTCCGGGGATCCTCTGAAATTGACACACAGTTTCTTGCGGACGTGTGGAAGTTGTCTTTTAATAGTGCCAAGGCGCGCTTTCGAGGCATCAGTACGTATAATCAGACCATGCACATCGAAATAGCAGCGACCGACCATGATGAGGTTGCTGACCACCACAAGAACCTGTTGTCGGAGTTCTCGCCAAACCTTGGAAGTGTATGTGGACCTAGCCTACGCCACTTTGTTCCCATGTCATCTCACAGCCCTGGATGGGGATTGGCAGAGCTGAAAGAGCAGATGCGTATAATCAGGACGCCAAACGAACTTGCCAATCCAGCATCTCCGTGCAGAGCTAATTGTTATGTATTGTATGCGATTGTATGCGGTGCGATCTACGGACTGTGCAGCAACGCTTGTTATGACAACGGGGATGTGCTCAGCGAAGACTCCGAAGTTGCCTTCATACCCGATATCCTTTACGACGGCGCCGGCGTGAGATTGAAAAAATGGGCGGAAACAGTTGGCATGTCTCTGATGACAGGCCATCACACTTCCCTTAGCCAATGGAATGATCTGTTGTTCGAGATGTTTCTAGGGAAAGACACCCAGTCCGGCTCCTTACTTTCCACAGCCAGAAACAACTACATCAATCAACAAAACCCGTATCGGGCTCGGTTACTACTAGGCGCCCAGGCTAACGGACTCGCAGCGGTTTCTGACATACTGGTCCATCCATCCGCTCAGGCTGAGTCGTTTCTGTACATTCATATCCAGCGCGGCCAAATACTCAGTTTCCCACTCACGGAAGATCAATATATCCAAGCATCATCCTGCGTTGAGCCAGCTCACACTCTTGAATTGGACCCTGATCCCCGTAACGATAAACTTTACCGGTTTGACGGGGAACCTCCAGATTCCGCAATGCGAGTTGACGTCGAACCATGTTGGGAAGATGATCCTCGGACGGTCTCATTCGTAGTGAGGCTACAAGGCATTTCTATTGCGTCCCTTAATATCATCGCGTTCCTTGACAGCATTACATATGGTCAAATACCATGTAAATGTTCAAACCCTGTGTGGGAAGTTTTGGTGCCTGTTTCTGAGCGGTGGCAGCGTGTGAGCTTATACCAATTGCAGAGGAGGACATTCCGAGGAATGTCGTTCAGAAGGGCCGACGTGAGCTATGCGGACAACAGAATCTTGATTGACACCTCACAAAGCGCCGCAGCCACGATCTATGCTGCGTGTACCTTAGAAGTCCGACACTTGATGGTTGCGTCAGAATGCCTGAGCTGTGCTTATGGGCACGCCATGAGGAATTTGCAGAGTGCCGGCGTTGCGGTCCTTATTCCACACAGCAGACACTCATTGTAAGAATAAGGAGTCATGCTGGTTGTTCTCATCGCGGAGACGACTTCACGGCTTTTTGAGCTTTACAGGGCTTTTATTTCCTGATCTTGACCTGCAAGGCTGCATCGCCTTCTGGAGAGATTGATTGATGAAGAGAAAAAGGTAGGAGATAGGGGTGGAAATTTTCTGGTAGCTTATCTTTTCGAAGTCGCATATCGAACTTCTGAAATGGTGTTCCGAGTGATGGATTCCTTAAGTCCCGTTGGCCGGTTATTGTTAAGCCCGAGATGGATGTACGAAGCATGGTGCCCTTCTCAGGGGTTAATCAAGCCGAATACATGTCCGATGCTTTCTTCAAACCCAGCCATCCTTTTTGCTGGGCGTTTTGATCGAGCAAGTCACATGCTTTGACCGTTGGTCGTCCAGCCTATGGTAAAACAGTCAATACGTTTTCCCATGTTGAGCCGAGAAATGGTGCACCATCCCTTGCCACACTACATGGGATGGGATAATTGGCCCAATAGTCATGGAGCAAATAGACGACGCACGATAATGAAAACGGCGATATAAATCTGGTTCTCCGGCCGTCTGTAGAAGGGATGGCTCTCCCCGGATCGATTGTTGGACAGTGATGGGAGATTTGAACGTCCTCTCTTGCTTCGCTCTGCCAGCTCTTATTCTCTCCGATCTAATTCGACCAAGAAGGGAACTGGCGCTAGAAAGGGCATTGAAAGATCGATAGCTGCCTACGCCCAACTACTCTCTTCTTCACGCTTCCAACATCTATCCTTTCCCCAATTCATCCGACTGCGAAGCTTTGACACCTTCGCAACGAGCGTATGATATGTTTGGCGACCATTGCGTGATCATCGTCACTACGTTGAAACATATTTTCGATCAATAGTACTTCGCGCCGAGGGTAAGGGAGGGAAATCTCCTGTGCGCGTTTCATTGAATTTGGAATAAATTGGCTGCCTTCCCCGGATCCTCTGGTTGTGTTCGGATCAACCAAGAAGACGCATTGACGGTTTGCCCCTCCGGCTCTGGTTCTTTGATGGTCGTCCGGCCTATCGTAAAAGCGTTGAGACGTTTTTCCATCTTGAGCAAAGAAAAGCTGCTGTATTTTTTCTTGCCTGCTTGTGTGGGTCAAGGGCCATGCTACGTACACCCCATTTCCTGCTATGTCCATCTCCTTATCTCTTATTCTGCTCGTCCTGTTGGACCCATATTACTCAAACTTTGTAGCTCGAATCTTGCATATACACAGAACGAATATTACCCGACTTTCCAGCCGATCGAGACGTAAGGCTACACATTCTCTTCCTTGTCGTCTCTGCTTTGCAAAGCATTCGTCTTTGTATAATCTCGACATATAAGAGTAGGCGATGAGGTCGGTTACTGTTGTTCTCTTCTATTCCCAGCCATAGAACCGAACATTCTAATCCCTTATGCTCCAGATCCGATGGTGATTTAATTGAGAGATAGATGAAAGAATCTTGAGATAGTAGGCTGGAGGGGATTCAAATAGCAGAAGATGGGGTGTTGGCAGCATCGCCCTTGACTAATTAGCTTTAGCAGTGATGGAGCAGGTAGACAGCAAATAACTTTTAGAGAGTGGAGAGGAGATGGTCTTGTGGACTTGTGGAGGAGAGTACCTATCTGATATCCTAACTGCATAATCTTTGAAATACGGCCCTCACAAGGCTCCCAACATTCCCTTGCCACAATGCTCCCTTTTCCATCCTACTAGCTCTCCTACATACATACAGTCTCAGCGCTTCGACAACCACTCCATGTCCAACGTCATTCCATGAAACCGTGATTCCAGGTCACCCAGTCTACGTCCTCCCCACCCTGTATAGTAAATTTGATCCCCCTTTTCTGTACTTACACCCAACTCGGGAGAATACCTTATTTTGGGCGTAGAAAAGGTGCTTTCCTATATTTTCTCATTTTCGACGTGAGATACTGGTCTTTGACGTCAACTCAAGCATGCAACAGGCAATTAGGGCAAGAGAAGCCGACTGTGTTTGGGTCAAAGAACGGCCATTCTCTAGGCTATATCCTGTGCGATTTCGAGATGTAATAATACCTCCTATAAAATGCGGATAGGAGATTTAGAGCGATTGTTGGACAGACGTTCTGAGTGGATATAGATCAAGCAAAAAGACTAGAATGAATGCATGTTTCTGGGCCAAAGAAGATGGTAGACAAGTGCTTAATCAGACCTCTTATCAACGTCGGATTGCAGCTACAATTCGATTTGATTATGAGGAATTGTGGACCTGGGAAACTACCGGGTAGTACCTGTTTTCTGATCAAGGAACAAGTATCTTCCCGAGGGGTGTGATTACCATAAAGAAGGGTGAGCATTACCAAAAAGGGGATTTGTGTAGTTAGCGCTTTCACAACGGTTGTCGCCCCTTGGTCTTATCGTGCCAAGCAGGTTTCTATGCCGCAGCCGGGAAGGTGCCAAGGTTTTGGTGGAGCCATCACACAAATCGTGGTTTTTCGCGCAATTGAATTAAAATCTCTTTTACCTGTTCAATTAGCATTCTGATTAGGCAGTATTTGAAGCCATTAATATAATCGTGTAATTTATATGTTTCGTAATTCTCTTCTCGTCATAACGTTTGCCCTAATCGACGATCAAAGAACTGCAATAGTCGATCGCATTAGAATTGATAAAAATATTGCTCAAATATCGCATTTAAAGAGTGTATCTAAGCGTCAAATACGCAAGATAAGACGTAACATCAAATTGTATATCTTCGTCGTCGTCTCTTAATATCGAAGAGATTTTGACAAATTAATTAATAAAACGATAAAGAATAGTCTTCTAAATTATATTAATTTTCGTCTTATTGTTTATCTTGACAAGATGTGTCTCTATCTATATAACGAATTTGATATTATCGTTAATATTGACACAATCGCGAGAATGCTTCGAAGAGAGAAATAAACGCATAAGAAAGTCGATATATAAACGTTTTTTATACTTGCATACTAATAGATGCTTTGCAAATCTTTTATTGCGCTTTGCAAAAAAATTAAACATAACATAATGTTTAACAAGTATAACTATATTAGTAAAAGATATATTAATTGATGTTTCTAAATAAATTCGTCGTTTGCGAAAGAATTAACAATAGAAAATATAAGTAATTATCGCAAGATTGCAAAGCAAAGATACACACAATATTTAAACAATTAAAGAGATAATTAATATTGTTGACATTTACAATTAAAGAATATATTTTTTAAATTATTTATTACAAATCTATTACATAAACAATCTTTAATAACTTTGTTCGCAATTACGTTCTTTTACTTATTATATTAACAATTAACAAAGACTTCAATTTAGTGCTTTGTTTAAATAACGTCTTTGCTTACAAAAGTAAAAAGCTTCAAGAAATATATAATAGTGTCTACGTTATATTAACGTTTCTTTCTTTATACTTTTGCGATTTTAATTTTATCAAAATCTTCTTTACAATGCTTAAAAGATAAATAAAATATTACAAACAACGCGCAAAGAATTACGAGACATTCGAAAAGTTCTTGCAAAAAATTATTTTAACATAAGAATAAAAACACAATTCTAATAAACTCTTTAAAGCATCAAAAATAAATTATTCGTATTGCAATAATATATGTAACTAGATATCTAAACAAGAGTTTCGTAATTCGTAGTTTTTTTAATCTTTAATTATTCTTATGCATTTTATATTAATTTTTTCTTCTTTATGTAATTAAGCAAGTTATTATTTAAGTTCTTGTTTTTGTTTGTGTCTTTATGCTTCGATGTGTTATCTTAAATCTTGTTTTTGTCAATTGTAAAAAAAGAAATTTGTCGTAAAGAAATAATTAACATTTGCGTCTACGTTTGCATTATAAAAAAAAATTATTAAAATTTTATTTATAAGATTTTTCGAAAGCAATTGCGATGCGATGCGTTTAACATTATTTTAATCGTTTACATAATTTTTAAAATTTGTAGTCTAACTATTTATAGATTCTTTTAACTTTATCGATAAACAAATACGTAAAAATTAAGATTTTGCAACGACAATAATTGTAAATTAATATATATATATTTAAGAAAAAGATTCGAAATTTTTATGTAACTTTGTCAAAGATTGTATTAACGTTAATTTTAGATTTAGTGCTTGTAATACTAAGTTTTAAGTAATTAAACTTCGTTAATTCGCAATATCGTTAGCGATAATTAATATTTTTAAGTCGCATTATTATTATCAAAAATCCTTCTTCAAACAACGTTAACAAAAAAATATATATTTTTTGTCGACAAATGTCAATGCAAATATCTCAAAAAAACAAACGATAATATAAACGAAAAAATAGAAGATTTAACTTATTATTTATATTTTGTATCGCATAATTAAAGCTTGCATTAATTATTTTTTTATTAAATTACTTAATTCTTAGATAATTCTTGTAAAATTTAATTTTACAAACAAGAATAATATTGATTTCGAGTAATATATCGATCGATAATTATTATTTAACATTTGTTTTCTAATTTTAAATTATTCGCAATATAAAGAATTGCTTGTTTAGAATGTTACTTATTTTTAGTATTGCATCGCGAAGAGCATTATTAGAAGCAAAATCTTTCTCGCGAACAACTTAATTGACAAAGTTTATTATAATAGACTTATTGAAAAATATTTTAACAAAACTACTTAATAAAGCAATAAGAAAATTATTATTTGCGTCAAACAAACATGTATAAGCTCTAAATTTGTGGCAAGAATATTCTTTATTTATATTACTAGTTGCTTGTCGTTTGCGACGACAATTCTTAATATATTCTTGTTCGAAATCGAGTTTTATTTAACGCTTTCGTTTACGTTCGCAAATTTTAATTTTTTGCTTGCGTTCGCAATTCTTTATTATATTTATAAGATATAGATCGAACATTGTTTTAACAGAATTAATAATAGAACTAGTTGTCAAAGTAGACGTTAACATAGAAGTAAAAGTCTCGAAAAACGCATGCTCTCTTGCTCTTAATATATTTCTTTTATTATATAAATTGTTATTAAGATCGATAATCTTGTATTAACGTATAACAAATTTAAAAGACTTAGTAAGAATGCATCGATTAATTGTGTGTTTTTTAATTTAGTTTTTGACGTTTTTTAAATCAAGTTTATAATGCTTGTTGTCGTTTAAATAGCATTTTTCTTTGTTTTTGTTTATATATTTACGATTTTTGCATTTGTACATATTTACAATCTTTTTCGTTGTCGCAATTTTGTTGCTTTTAAGTAAATTTACAATTAATGCTTTGCGAGTTACTTTGTTCTTTGTAATCTTTGTCTTAATTATTGTTGCAAAGAGCGACTTTTTTAAAAAAGATTTTTTTTTTAGATGCGATAAAAGTATGTTTGATTCGATTTTATTATATAAGAACGAAACATGTACTAGCATTTTTTGTTTTTTAAGTCGCAAACGAAAGCACTTCTTAATGTGCGAAATTACATTAAATAATTAATCTAAATCGTTTTTAAGCTTTGAAACTAGTCTTTAATTAGATTTTTAATCTTTTTAAATAATTATCGTCTCTAATTCTAGTTTATAGTACGAAATTTTATTGTTTTTAGCATGCAACTCGATTTTATCTTGCACACAGATTTGAATTATTGTATAAAACTAACTATTAATGTTACAAACAACAATTAGTTTATTGTTTTATTCAAAGAGAACATCATTGTTAAAAACAACAATGTAGATTAACGTGTAATTCTTTAGAACAAGCAATTTATTTATTTTTTATTTATTTTTCGTTTCGCTTCTTGTATAGTCTTAAATCTTTTATCTAAAAGACGACGTTCGCGACGACTAACAATTTCGTTAGCAATTATTTTATTTTTTATATATAAAGAGATCTTCGTTATAGTTGTTGCATCAATAGACGTCTTATTGTTTACATCTTTATTACTATCGAATTTATTATTACTTGTAGCATCAAAATTTGCGTTAAAATCGAAAAATATTTGATAAACATCGACGTTAAGAGAGAAGATTTTGCTCACGAACTTCTTCGCGAGAACAAAGAAACTTGTCGTTAATTATATTTTAACTTTGAGCTTCAATTTAGTAACTTTAGACTTTGCAAACGACGAAAGATTATCAAAGACGACGACAACGATCTTCTTAAAGAGCTTTTTCGTTCCAACAAGCTTGCTTATAGCGACGACGACAAAGAGAATCAAAGAAGTTATCGACAACAATGCGAAGATAGAGAAGAATGTCAACTATATAAATATACTAAAAGCTTCACGATTGCATGTTAATTAAATAGATAAAAGAGATTGAAATTCAATTGCGCGAAAAACCACGATTTGTGTAATAATCTTATCAAAATCTTGACATCTTCCTAGTTGCGACATAGAAGCTTGCTTGACACGATATTTTTAAATTCTTGATCTCAACTTCTAGCAAGATAATTTTGATCAACTTTCGCATTTCGCTATTTAAATATATAAAATTAATCAAGTATTACTCTAGACACTATGCGCTTTCTAACATTGCTTTACTTATAAGTTTTGATTACGAATTGCTAGAGCTATAGAAACTGTAGAGTTTGTTGACATGTACTACTAAGTAGTACTTTAAGAAGTTCAAGTCAATCTTTGATTTTAAGACACGCTTCGAAATTAGCGCTTTGACAAGGATTGTCGCTCCTTGACCTTATTTTTAGATTCTTGATCTCAACTTCTAACAAGATGCTTTTGATCAACTTTCGCATTTCTTGATTTTTTACTATTAAAATCTTATCTTTGATAGAGTAATCTTTGCGCTTTTAACAACATATCTTTGATAGAGTTTAAGTTAACACTGAGAAAGTTATTTGATTGCAAAGTTTTTTGTGTTTTAAAGCGTGTCTCAAAAACAAAGATCGACTTTATATATTAACAAACTTTGCAATTTCTATAGCTCTAGCAATTTGTAATCAAAATTTATAAGCAAAGCACTTTTAGAAAACGCATAGTGTCTAGAGTAATAATTAGTTAATTTTATATATTTTAATAGCGAAATGCGAAAGTTGATCAAAATTATCTTGCCAGAAGTTGGGATCGGGAATCTAAAAATAAGGCCAAGGGGCGACAACCATTGTAAAAGCGCTAAAACACAAAAACTTTGCAATTAGATAACTTTCTCAATATTGATTTAGACTCTATCAAAGATATGCTGTTAAAAGCGCAAAGTTCACTCTATCAAACGTGAGATTTTGATAGTAATAAATTAAGAAATGCGAAAGTTGATCAAAAGCATCTTGCCAGAAGTTGGGGTCGGGAATCTAAAAATAAGGTCAAGGGGCGACAACCGTTGTGAAAGCGCTAAAGACTGGTTTCCTATACTCAACATGAAACACCTTAGTAACCCAGGTGTAGCGACCACTGCATACCCAATGTCAATACGTGCAACCGTTATTCTCCATCATCAGTGCCTCGTCCTGAGCATCAAATTTCACAGCCAGATAAGCAATCTAATGCCGAGAGAAAGCAGTTCCAGCCCAGAATGAATGCAGGCGAAACGAATAGTCATTGTTTGAGAAGAAAAGTAAAAACCGTCTATTGAATGCATGCTATCTGGCTCTGGAGCCAGGGGCAACTTAAGAATGCAGGCTCACAACGCACGATCTACCCCATCGTCAGCTCCCCCCTCTTGGGCGCTTACTCCACGTCCTCCTCCTTGATTTCGGGCTCCGTCTCCCCCTCCGCGTCCTCGTCCTCGGTCTCGTCCATGGCCTCCGGATCAGTCTCTCCCTCAGCGTCCGCCTCTCCCTCCGCCTCTCCCTCCGCCTCCTCCTCGTCATCTTCCTCCCCATCTATCGTCTCCGCATCCGTGTCTCCCTCCGCGTCGTCCGAGCTCTCCGCCCCACCAGCCTCGCCTAGACGTCTCGCTTCTATCAGGGCCACGAACCACAACACCCACAGTTCTCGGCGTGCACGCGATTGACTAGATGAAGTGGTCAGCCCACTGGAGCAGAAGCAGGGATAAAGGGGCAACGTTGATCGGTCAGAGATGATGCATGGTTTCTCCAACTCAGACTGCTGGAGGATGGTTTAAGAAGCAAGTTTCAGCTGCTACGTACATGTCAACAGAAGGCCTATTCTCGATTTCACCGCGTAGGTAGCGATCATTTGCCGTCATTAGCACTGAAAATTTGTCATCAGTAAGCCGGCAGAGGTTTGGTTTGGTCAGTACGTACAGTTGTGTTGCGTATGATAGTACTCTGTGTGCTCCTCATTCAGGTGCTTAGGGGGTGTCTTGGTAAACCTGGCCTTCTGGCGGCGGTCTTTCCATTCCGGCAGGTCTCCATAGGAGCGTATGAACTGCGGGGCTTGACCCTTCTTGTTTGGCTTCGGAGGGATTTTTGGACAGTCTGCCGGTAAGGGTAGTTGTGATCTCCCAGGTGGCTTCTTCGGAGGGTCACCCCCCGACGATGCCAGACCTGGGCCGCTCCCACGTTGTACAAGAGCCATGTCCGTACGTAGAATGATGTTGGTGAATTCTAATATCGGTGTGGAATATCGGTGTGGAAGCTGGTTGTGGTTGAAGGTCGGAGGTGAAAATGGTTGGAGTTCGGAATGATGTAGTGCACTATATCATACGGTCCATATTGGTTATTTGTTTGTCAACGAGACGCGTGGTGTGATTGTTACCGTGGTCATACGCATTTCATGTCCTAACCTGGTCACAACAGGAAAATTGTTATGATAGTAACGGAAAAGATTGCTGATGAAGGTGGAGGAGCAGTGTGTGGGCAGTCAATGTACGACAGGCGATAGCAGTATAGGCATAGCAAATGCAGGCAAGTTTGAAGGCTTGGAGCATGTTCCAAACCGCAACATCATAATCATCATCAATCATCTGACAGCCTGCTCATTGTAGTCCAAACAACTTTGGCATGCTTGCAGATATTGAGCCAGTCTGGAAGTCCTGGTTGAGGTTCTAGGAGGCCTGCGAATATTGGATCAAGAAGAACAAAGTCTGCCTGATTATGGCGACCAGGAACTTGAAACCGGGAGGACTTAGTGAACTGTGCTTTCAGGACCCCTTCTTTGAGCTTGATCATCTTTGTACTGAGCCAAAGGGTTCATGGAGCAATCTTTCTATAGCGATAGAGAACCAAGTAGGGCGACTCTCGCTGCTATTTCGGTAAGTTGCATCGTACGTTCCTAATCACAGTAGAACGAGGATGCCGTCCATCGTTCTGCGACCTCCAAGCCGCAGAACAGGCGCGCGTATGGCATGGAACTGTATCATCAAATGCTGCGGCCCAAGTAGGTGACTGCTTGAGTCAGTCAGGCGGCCTTCGTAACGCGGCAAGGATTGATGCGGGATACTGATGATCCCAGAGGGTGGGGTGTATCCGCAAGAGAAGCCTCAAGCCACGGGCTTTCCATGTGGCCTGCGAGGGTTTGCGACAGCCGTGGGTCTGGGTCGGGTTGAAGAACAAGACTGACTATCCCACTTTTGCCCCCCACATAGCCGCCTCCCGGACTTGGTGCTCCTAGTCCTGCTTCTCTGTCCGGATATTTTCGGTCTTCCTCTCCGACGATGCGCTTCAAATAATAGGTTGCTGCCGACGCGGGATATTTGAGGGGGGAAAGGCTACGATCTGCATGCGCCTGGGTTGCATGATTAGCCGCACACGCGACATCAAGTGACAACTATCATTGACGCTCACCTTCAACGGCAACCCAGCAAAGTCTCCAATTCTCATTCTCGCATCCCAATTTATCAATCCTCAAAACGTCTTTCGATGACTGCATAAGGTAGCACCCGTTATGAGCCAGTCATGTTACTTCCGCCACTCACACTTCCGCTCTTGAATGCAACAGGTCTTTTCTTGGCCAACTCTAGCAGCAATGCTCCCTTCCGAAATCCGGTTTACTGCTACGAGCAGCGGCCGGCGGGCCAGCTTCAACGATTTCCAGCCCTGTCGGTCGATTGTTTTACGATCGGCATCAGGATGGTCAAACGAATACATCACGCTGACTTACCCATAAAGTGGAGCCACGACTCCAGCAAAGGTTCCAAAGTCCCTCGGAAATTTTTCTGGAAAACATGCGTCCTCGAAATCGATCTTCCGCTGGGACAGGGCGGTGCTTGGGAAGCTTCTTTTGCAGACATTGCATTGACAGCGAATGAAATCGATGCCCCTTGCGTTCACGACGGTCTGCATCTCGGAGGTTTGTCTAAGATTGGAGACGAATCCATGCTGGACATCTATCTTTATGGTAGAGAATGGGACCCATCAGACCCACCTAATATTGGTACTGGTACAGCGACATCGTAAGTTGATGAGAGCGCCACAATTGGAGAGCGAGAGCAGCGCTAGGAAGCCGGCGACAGGGTGGTGCAAAATTTGTGCGATAAGACGGCAGTAAGCCTATTCCACTGTTACATATACCCATATCTAGCATGACGGAGATGTTTTTGGGGGAGGCTACACATGAGATAGTAGCAGCGCTGCCAAAGAGACTGGGCCTGCAATTGCGAAATAGCACAGCATTGACTATGAGAAAAGCACTTTCGAAGATAATGCCTTGAGTAGCCAGATCAGTATGAGAAGCAAATATAGGCCGCCTCAAATTATCTCCTAGCAGTGTATCACTCAACTTGTGACAAATCGAGAAAACACACTTGAGATTGCACGAGTCCATGGAAATCCACTTAAAGGAGCGGAGATTTGACTAACTTAGCAGATGGAGGCATGCGGTGCATTCCATAATCGTTTATTTGACGCGAAGTGCATATCCATTACGGCTTGTCCCCGTATGCGCTCTGCCAGTGTAAAAGCTCCAGTCCGCTGAGAAAGAATCAGTATCCGTAAGTTACCATCAGCTTAATTAATCTTGCCAACCATTCCCAGTCCACGCCCATCGACTCTAGAAGCTTCCTCCGCTTCGGGTGGCCAGACACAGGATGCGCTGTTTCTCCTCAAGGAATTGTACTGCGGTTCTCACCGTTTGGAGTGTACTGTTCCTATCGTCCAATACAGTCAATGCAGCCCCAGTCGTTCATTCGTCAATTTTGCAAGATGCCGCGGAACCCGATACAGTTGATCCGAACAGTTCCTACAAATTTGGTCGAGCTCTATGATCAGGTTATGCACATGACAGCATCATACGACCATGCAGCGCCTCAAGATCGATACTTCGAATTTCGGTTTGGACGGCTGTCGTTGATCTTCGAATCCACGGACGGTCGCAGCATTCCCTACCACGTGATATACGCCTTTGCTGAGCAGGCGTTAGAAAGAGTACTTCGTGACTGGACAGGATTATATCGCGGGGTGAGTACCTACTCTGATTAGCTCCTTGCCGTTCACATGGCGGTCTCTATCAATGGCAAGGCTTCAACAGATCCCTAGCTTCGATCCCTAGCTTCGAATCCCAGCTTATGGATGTTCTGAAACTAATCTGGGACGTTCCCAGAGCCTCATAAATGCTGCTGGGCAGATCATCCTCGTTAAGTTGACAATCCGACCTCGACGACAGCCATTGCCGTTCAATGCAGCTGCGGGTATCATAGGCTAGTGGATGGTACGGCGGGTCTCTTCGGACGAGCTATATGAGTTTCGGATGAGTCGCGTACTTCCTTGTAGTGAAGACACTTAAGAAACAATTAAACCGATTCGTGGGCGTATCAAGGCACTCAAAAATGGTAAGACGTCCCTATGCTCACAGCGCCTATGGGAAGAGATGGAGATTCGATTTACCACTCTGATGCCGTAAGTATCAGTTCTGTTGATCTGACTGTTGCACAAGGTGGCACCCCTAAAACTCGTAAAGTCGTACGATATAGTAGTGAGCGAATACTTTGACCACTACAGTCAGGCATAGATGAATTCGGTGGAAGAAAGACCTAAATCACATTGAAAGCTGTCGAAGGATAGTCTGACGGCTTGATGAGATATCGCACTAGCTTACTCTGCTTTCGTGGGGTGGGCCGGAGTCGCACATCCCAGTCGCGTCCTGGCTTGCAACAGCCCGGGCGAGTGATCTGCTCGTGTACTCCGTACTTCCATCGCATTCAAAGATATCTCTATTGTGGCTCTTTCGACACCAAGTATGGTTTGATATCGCGACAAGCTCGGATGAACCAAGTTGTGGCAAGAGCTGGCAGCAGAATCGGGACGTGGACCGCGCTTTCTAACCCCTGCGTCGATCATTGTTGAATTGAATGTTTACTCCTACCACCATAGCAATTTTGAATGTATGCTCTGCAGCAATTGCGCTTTAGAGATCTCATCCACACCGTCGCTGTTGCTTTTCAAGATATGGCGCTGGACTCTCGAGCTTTTCCTGGACTTGCTACTGAGATTCGATCGCTCAAGTCTTCCGCATCCACCCCGTCGCTGCGCTCAAGGGAGTCCGAGGTTGTACCAATGGGCAGGAATACACCAGACAATAGCGGTGGCAATGTCAGAGTCGTCGTCAGAGTCAGGGGCTTCTTACCAAGAGGTCTGCCTCAGCTGCCAGTATTGCAAGACTTCTACTGACACTCGTGCCATAGAGGTGGAGAGGGGCGCAGAATGCCTCGTTGAAATGAACCCCCAAACACAGGCTACGAAATTACTGGTCCCAAATTCTACAGACCCAGCCAATGCTCGCTCGCAAAGCCGGAAGGTCATTGAAGAGAAGAAGTTCATCTTTGACAACTCGTTCTGGTCGCACAACCCTTCAGACGAGCACTACGCCCACCAAGAGGACATCTACAATGCGCTTGGGGAGGATTTCCTTGACCACAACTTCGAAGGCTACCACACTTGTATCTTCGCATACGGCCAGACAGGGTCAGGCAAATCGTACACAATGATGGGCACGCACGAGCAACCTGGTTTGATCCCTCGTACCTGCGAAGACCTCTTTCAGCGCATCGAATCCAGCATATCTCCTCACATCTCCTACACCGTCCGAGTCTCCTACTTCGAAGTCTACAACGAGCACGTCCGAGATCTCCTAGTCACTCCGCGACCCTCCTCTTCCAACAACCCCTACTACCTCAAGATCCGCGAATCCCCCACCGAAGGCCCCTACGTCAAAGACCTCACCGACATGCCCGTCAAGAACTATGCTGAACTCCTTCGCTACATGCGCCTCGGCGACAACAACCGCACCACAGCCTCCACAAAGATGAACGACACGTCCTCCCGTTCCCACGCCGTCTTCACAATCATGCTCAAACAAATCCACCACGACCTCCTCACCGACTCCACCACCGAGCGCCTAGCCCGCATCCGCCTCGTCGACCTCGCCGGCAGCGAGCGCGCCAAAGCCACCGAAGCAACCGGCGCCCGCCTCCGCGAAGGCAGCAACATCAACAAATCCCTCACGACACTCGGCCGCGTAATCGCCGCCCTCGCCGACCCCCGCCATGGCCGTGTCCACAACGGCGGGAAGACGCGGAGTAAAGACGTTGTGCCCTATCGCGATTCCATCCTCACATGGTTGCTCAAAGACAGTCTAGGCGGCAACTCCAAAACCGCAATGATAGCCTGCATCGCCCCCTCCGACTACGACGAGACGCTCTCCACCCTCCGCTACGCCGACCAGGCGAAACACATCCGCACCCGCGCCATCGTCAACCAAGACTCTGTCTCTGCCGCCGAGCGCGACGCGCAGATCGCAGCCATGCAGGACACGATCCGCGAGCTGCAGGTTCAGGTCTCGGCGGCTAATCAAGCGGCGAATGAAGTGCGGCGGGGGAATCGAGAGAAGGAAGACAGCAAGAATGGGGTGCGGGACGAGAAGCTGGAAGAGTACCAGGATAAGGTCGAGCGCATGCAGCGCCTCATGGAAGAAGAGCGCCTGGTGGGCGAGAGCAAGATCCGGCAGCTGGTGGAGCAGAACGAAGCGTTGCGACTACATCTCAAGCTAGCGGTTGAGAGCCTCAAGAATCCCATCAAGCACCCGGAACCGAGGATGGAAGAGAAAGGCGTGCAGGCTGAGGAGGGGGATAAAGAGAATCTGGCACAGGGGCAGGCACTGGAGGAGAGTGAGGAGGATGAGGGCTATTATGAGGATGTGGATGCGGTGGATCGGCAGAGGGATCATGAGGCGGTGGAGATGCAGGGGTGTATGGAGGAGCTGTTGAAGGATTTGGGACATTTTAGACGGAAGGTGGCGGATGATCATCTGAGGTTTGGGGTTGGGACCAGGGGAAGGGCGCCGTTGGGGGAGGCGAGAGGGTATTGATGGGGTGATGGATGGGAAATGGCATGTTTGGTGGTCAAGCGTGGCGTCAGGGATGGGACGTAGGATAGGGGGTTCGAGACATAGCAAAGGCAGGCCTCGCCAACGACGGGCATGTTGTGGACATGTGGATAGATGTAGGTATCAATGCAAGCATGCAACAGCCACATACTCTTCGCAACCTTCCGTTTGCTCCCCCCCTTCAACGTCTCGGCCGCAGCTGCACAATCATCCTCTCCACCTCGCCCACCTCCCCCGCCCTCGCCTTCCCCTTCAACCCCTCCAACCCCTGCACATCCTTCGCCCGCAACAGCTCCTCCCCAGCCTTCACCACCATCCCACACTTGACATACATCTCCCCCCTCTCCTGCGCCGTCAGCCCCGTACACTTGGCTACAAATTGCCCCGCCAGCTTCTGGTTGCCCGCGCCCATGATCTCACCGAAGAACGGCTCCCACCCGATCGGGCTCTTCCGCTGCTGCGACACCGACTCCAACTCGCCCCAATCCCGCTTGGCGACGAGGCCACGCAGACGCAACCACCACCACGTCTTCTCGGGCACGCGGAACTCAGCCTGGATCTTGGCGGCGCGTTTGCCGTAGCCGAGGGTGATGAGGCGGAGCAGCGTGGCGTTGACGGACAGGCCCGTGAACCAGGGGACGCTGCTGCCCTCGGTGTCGGAGGCGATGTCGCGGTCCAGCGCGTCCTGGATGCGGATCAGAGCCTGGGCTTCCTGGCAGGCGGATTTGTAGACGCTGGCGCTGGGGTCTTTGCTGTCGGCGAGGACCTTGGCGGCGAGCTTCAGCTTGTCGGATTTGGTCTGCGGGGCGGTTTGGGCGAGGGCTTCGGAGAAGAGCAGGTTGGCGCCGTCGAGGGGGCGGTCGTCTTGGTAGTAGAGGGATTTGAGCAGGTCTTTGTCTTGGGAGGCGGCGGAGGCTTCGACAAGTGCGGTGGCGACGGGGCGGCTGGTGAGTACGCGGAAGAAGGCGGCGAGGGGGAGTTTCTTTTTGAGATGCAGGAGGACGAAGAAGATGAGGTCCGTGTCTCCGCTTTCGAGCGCTTTGTCGAGCGCGATCTCGTCTTCTTCCATGGAGAGGAGGAGGGGGACTTGCTTGCCGGCGCGGGTCTCGTGGTTGAGGAGTTCGGTGGCGAGATGAGCTCGGCCTTCATCGTAGGCGGCGCGCGCGATGGTTTCGAAGGAGATGCCGCGTTTGTTGGAGAGCTTGGTGACGACGGCTTTGCAGATTGTGGATTCATCGGCGGCGGAGTTGCGGACTTTCTGGCATGCCCAGTGGACATAGATCTTGTTGGTGGGGATATGGAGGTATTGGGAGAGGCAAATGACCAGTTGGTATTCGCGACGGTTGATGAGACGTTCGATCAGACTTTCAGGGGTAAGGCGTTGATACTGGTCGAGTGATAAGGGAAGACCGATGCGGTAATCGCGGACGGCATTGAGCACTCGTAATTTCTCGCACATGTCGACGAAATCGTCGCTGCTGTAGAGATCTAGGACAGATTTTCCAAACGAAGCGGCTTTCAAGAGCTGCTTTTGCCAGTGAGCGCTGAATTGTTGGCCAGCAGCCTCGACGCAGGTAGCAACAGCGTCTGGAAGATTAGACTTGATCAATTGAAGGTTATCATCTGCTTTAGGCGACTTCTTCTCCAGTTGGTCGATAGCATCCAAGAGTACAGATGCTGGGGATGTCGATCCGATCTTGAATATGTCTTCTGTTGCGTCTGAACAACCTGTCAACGCAAGCATTCTAGACATAGTGTTGCAATGCTTACCGGGGACTTTCTGAAGGAACTCGCACACATCATTGGTGATGATCCGTACGCCATCGAATTCGGGGAGGAGGTGGACCCAGCCATCATAGTAGAACCTACAAGGAATGAGTGCGCTGCTCAAATGATGTTGGGAGCACTGACTTCAGCAGTGCGCCATTAGGACCGATCATATGAACTTCATCCTCCCAGGCCAGGAGTACAGAGTCATTGCCGCACCATTGCACATCTTTTGGAACTGTTCTCGCCTTTGACTCATACTCGCCTATTTTGTTCTGGAAGTCGCTCGTAATCACCCAGACTTTGCCATCTTCTGTGTAGAGCGCTACATAGAGCCCATTCGGTGACACACTTACATGCTTAAATGGACCATTGGATAAGACTCGGTCTTCAGCCTCGGATGCGTCCACAACATAGATGGTCTCGCCAACTGCGAGGAGGACCTCGACGCTTCTTGAGAGAGTATACGCTGGCGGAATGATTGCCCAGGAATGGATCACTTCGCTTGGAGGCACTGCCAATTGCTTTGGCCTCGGTTCGGAATAGTGTGAGACTGCAATAAGGTGATTATTGAAAAGAAGTGCAATGAACCCAGATGACCAAAAGCGGCATTCCTTGACACCATGCTCTTCTGCACCCTAGTCCTTCATTGATCAGTACACGGATATTCTAGAGGACCAATCTAGACGCACATTGCCCAGCGAAAATTGATTGAAATCTCCTTGCAGGTCGTAATAACATCGTACCGTGCCATCTTTGGTCACGATAAGCAGATTCTCGTCCTCTGACCACCCGAGTCCGCGAATTGGACCTTTGTCCCACTAGAAGTCTCAGTGCTGACAAAGACATGGAGTGGACCTTTGAGATATGCAAACACACATTGATACGTCGAATTAGCTTGCCTGAACAACTATAGATGTCAATGCTGGCTTTCGAGCTCTGTGATGCTCGGTGAGCACGGAGCTTTTCCTCATCGCGGTGCAGGGCTACAATGAATCAGAGATGTGATATAACCGACGAAACTTATGAGAGAGAATACCGATCGCTCCCCCAAAGGGAGCTGCAGCTATAACGTAGTTCTCGAGCTCCAAATCCTGGTCAAAAAGCGCATCGTAGACTTTGGTTTTCCGGTAAAAGCTGTCACCACAACGCTCCCAGTCCAGCGTAGGATTCGAGGAAGACATCTAGAGTAGTTCTGGTCATTGTCATATGTTCCAAGTGATGGTGTTCATGATATGGAATTCATTGCACACTGAAGGGAAGGAAATCCTTCTGGTAAAAAAGGTGACGTGGGGTTACCAATCATTCCTCATTAGGATCACAAAACGTGAAGGGAAGTTGATATGACGACATTGACCCACGGAACACTTCCACGGAACACTTCCATTCCTTCACCTTGTAAAGTAGGTAGATAGCCTATAAAATGTCATACGTACCTCGAACTCTGTCTCACATCTAAGCACATCAAAATCAACTTGTGGCTTGCTTGTTAGCAGCACCGAGACTATCATGAACACAGAATGACTCAAAGAGAGCCATGCATGACATGGACCTAGTGGAGAGGGTGCAAGGACTCACTGATATAGAACTTGCAGTGCTGCTAAGTCTGGTTGCAGGTCAACACTGTATCGTTGAGACAGAAGAAGAGTCCATTAAAGCTTTGGCTGAGGAATTACAGCTTGTGAGCAATGCAAGCCTCGCAGCTATAGCCATATTACTTATGCTTCTATAGATTACCTCAGATGCCTTCGGTCTTCGACCAACGGTGGTTTCCTGCTCAGAAACCACCACCCTTGATCAGTTGATCAGCGGGTTCCTGGTACCCAACGTGGACGACCTCGATCAAGAGGCTCCCGCTGTGGACAACGGATCCAATAGATATCAGGTAGGCTTCGACTGGCGATGATGCTTGATACTGCGGAACACACTCACTTCTATCCATCTTGTTAGCCTCTCATTACTTCTAATTTTTTATCCATACCTTCTCTTGATGTGATACGCTGCGCATTCTCCTTTGACTCCGGGTATCAATGAGTCTGCCCCAATCATCTTCCCTCATTCCTCTCCGAAACTACATCAATGAGCCCAGACTTCCATAGTTCCTCTCCCTTTCTTCCATTTTCTCAAGACCGTAATCAAGAACGATGTCTTTATCAAGAGATCCTGGCTAAAACTGGTGCGGCTGTAGAGCTCTTCCGCCAACAACCCTGTGGATGCCAATGGAGGTCGAAAGCAGGGTCGATCACACTTTGCAGCTGCGCTCGATGATGGCAAAAGGCTCGCAGATGTCATCATCTTGGAAAATCTATGTCTGGCGAGCTCTCAATCTCAGATACAGGTCCTTGAAGTTCGTTGAACATTCAGTTACCCATCTCTCCGTGGCTCACTTCTCCGTATAGCTCTTGCGGACAAACCGTATATTCACCCATACTGCGGTATATGCAGCGCCCAAAGCGTTTGCTCTGGTCATTCTCCAACCCAGTGCTGGACCTCGACTAAACAAACACCTTGTGAGATTAATCCTATGAGCGGCTGGTTCAGCACTAATGGTTTTAAGAATGATCACTTATTCATCTCCCACTACCACGACCCTGATGATGGCTTCGCCAATCTCGAGGAGGAATCGGCCCGGATCGAAGACGACCGTGCGTCAGAGAGCTCTGTCGTTCATATGAAGAACGGAAGCCGTTCACAGAGTCTGAAGACCATATCCTTTCAGTCAGAAGTCCGGCTCCTCCTCGATCCCAGATAGTGGTCTTACTTACTTTGCTTTCAGGACATTCAAAACCTAACAAATCTGTTCAAAGTGGTCAGCGTCAATGCCGAGATCAAAGTTTATGTACAGAACATCGTTACCTTTCTCCGGCTGCATCGAGCAGTAGGGTCCGGTATATCTCCACGTGCTACTCAGCACTTTGATCTGCTCATCAAGTATGTATATCGTGCTTTGTGGGACTTTTCGCTTAGACATGAATAGGTGCCTTGCTCCACTGCATGGCCTTGATTATGTTACTCCATCCTTGGTAGCGTTGGCAGCTCGGAAGATCTATCCCCACAGGATTGTGATTGTGTCAGCTCCCAAAGAGCGAAGCATGCAATATGGCAGCGATTTAGCTTCTGTTGCTGGTCTCCTCCGCGACTATACTCCGGAATCCATTGTTGAAGAAGTGCTCGCCGGTGTGGAGGCGCCATTATAAGCTACCAAGCCACCATACACTCTGTTAATTGGACACTCCTTGTCTTCAGGTGCCGGTATCAGCTTTCTCACCCTGACTCCGGATAGGCTGCCATGGTTGTATACTATATGTTGGATCCCAACTCAGGACCCGTCGACGCCCGATCGACTCTTTCTTCTGACCACAAGCTCAATGGTAGGATGGTCCAGCCAGATGAGAAAAGAGGCCGTCCGCTTTATTGAGCCACAGATTAGCTAATGTCAGTAGAAACATGCCCTACCAGTAGTCTCTAGGAGCCCGTCCAAGCCTCTGAATACTTCTGGTAATCTGCAATTGGACTGTGATTCTCCACCGCTTCATCAGTAGACCACTGGTCTCACGGATCATGCTTGCTAGCAGGAGACCGCCTGCCTTGCTCAGTACCTCTGATACTTCGATAGTGAAGAGAAGAAGTGTGGAGCCTAAATCTGATGGTCGTGATATTGTAGCATAGGACAATACTCCCGATCTTCTCCCTTTCTGGCTATCCATGAGATGGTCGGTGGAGAAGACCGTAAGTATGCCTTGCAGAGCCGTTGACTTCCCTTATAATTGTATAAGACATGGGAACATCATAAGCAGCAAACTGGTGCCTTCAAGGAGTAATTGCAAGAGACCACTCATCAGTCTCAAAGATGCTTGTTGACAAAGAACTCCTTACACCACGTATAGCGCGCTTTGAGCATCAAAGTCAACGTCAATGTCCATCCATTGCACCAACGTCAACGTCGACGTCCAACATTACATCACTCTAGTGATGTGAACGTGTGAATGGAAAATTCTTCGGCCCACACATTTATTTAATCCCCCAACATCACCAAATCTACTACCATCCACAAACACCTCCCGTCAAGTCTTCGCCGTCTTTCGTTCTCAATAACAACCATTTACATACACGGCCTTGATAAACAGTACCGACAGGATGCAGCCCCACCAAGACAAGCCGACGCAAGCGAACGACGAGGTCGAGGAGACCTCCGATTCCTCAGACATAGACACGACTCAAGAGGCATCTGCCACCACTTCTCCTGCTCCCGCCGCGGTGCCTTCCTCCAATCCTCCCGTAAGTGATCCGGCACCTAACCCAAGCGAAAACCTGCAACTCATCAACGTGCAGCCTGGGCCACTGCCAAGTACTTGGGCCGCTGGGACGCCAACCAGCAGTCTACCATCTACCGCTGCACGTCAGTCAAACAGCCAGAAGACTCGCAAGACATCCCGCGGTCAATCATCGATGTCGAAGAAGACCCCAAAGGCGAGACCCAGCCGTGAACCCGTTTTCTCCAAGCACCCGCCGAAGGGCTTGAGTCGGGAGGATCAGAAAGACTACCGCGATACGTACAAGAGTAAGTCGTCTCGACCCCAGGCATTACTTGAATCCGGCTGATCCGACCTTTGCGTTAGAGCGTGAAGCCGTCAATGACCGAATCTTCAAGCATCCGCGAGCGGGCCCGTCGCAGTAAGTCTTCCTGTATATCCAGGTATAGGCGTCTACCTTTTGCTAATCGACTACTACAGGAGATCACGCCACGCAGGTGAATTGGGAGAGATCATCAAACGTGTTGGGAAGAAGCCTATCAAAGGCGTACCTCGCAAATCCGGCGCTCAAGCGTACAAGGAGAAATGCGCGGAGGCGTGGGGGCTGAAGAAGAAGGCGAAGGAGAGCAAGATGGCTGTCGTCGAGGAGGAAGACGAAGACGAGGAGATGGAGGAGGAAAACGAAGAGGAGGAGATGGAGGAGGGTAATGTGGATGAGGATGACGATCTTTTCGTGCAGCCTGCTGACCACCGCCCTGGACCCCCCAAAGGTGGGAACAATGATGGCGATGACGACGATGAAGAGCCTGGCATGGGAGGCGGCAAGGGCGGCTTGATGGGGGCCGGTCAGGCCGTGATGGTCTAGACTATACTACACGCAGAGCAGGAGCGAGATGGCGGGAAGGATGAGAGGGAGTTGAGCGTCAGCCAATCTTCATCGACTCGCTTTCTGTAACGTTCTTGCGGTTGGCGAAGATCTCGCAGAAAGCCTCACGGATCTGGAATATGTGCTTAAGGGTCTGTGAATAGTGTACCTTGGCGTAAAGGTCTTTTAGACAACGTGTGCTATACCACGGCTAAAGCATATTTGCATGATCTTTGGAGGATTCTGTCGACACACGTTTGATGGGCTCATTTCCCAGCAAGTCAATCGTGAGGGGGAGGGTTCCACGCCCCGGCCTTGCCAATCTGTGCTTGCGGTCTGAAGGGCAACAGATTTTCCCGCGCGGCAATGTCCACCACATACTCAGCGACAATTGCATGTATCAGTCATTTGTCTAAAGATTGTGAGTGTGATTGTAGTGCCTAATTTGCTACTGCCGAAGAACGACGCCTCTCCTTCACGCTTGATGGGCAATACTTACTACTTAGCTAGCCAGGAGTGGGCGACTGATCTGGCAACAACAAGAACCACTAATAATTGATGACTCGACCGCGAAGAGTGTCTGCGTCGGTTATTGGCTGCTTTTCGCTTGGAATCTTTCCGTTGAAGGCTCTCCACTCCTGCGACCAAGACAGAGTCGCGTCAAAGTTGCGGCAGCGCTTGACGTCCCAGCCTGGGAACTCTCGAAAGCCGCTCTCGCTGACAACTCGATACTCCAGATTGGTGTCCGCATTGCACATAATCGACTGCCGAAGGTACTCCAGGCAATGTCGATTATGATGAGGCTTCATGTGTGAATGCCTTGTTACGTTCCAATCATCGTAGATGGTGTGTCGTAAAGCCATCTGCGAGACGTGAGTTTGTGAGATCTTTGGTTGTGGCGAAACATACAAGGCAATGCAGCTGGTGGAAGACTGAGAGCATCACCATTGCATCATCCAGGCCGTCATGCTGCACCGCGCCCAGACCCTCTATTGTCGGTCAGCGTTTCCTTTTCGGCAGGCATCCGGGCTATCTTGCCAGGAATGAGATCAAGCCACGCGTATTCACTTTCGATGGTAGGAGGACCCGGATATGTATCGTTGTATTCGAACAGCACCTTGACATCTCCAGGCGGTTCTATGCACTTGTCGTAAGTCTCACACTACTGAATGTCTTCATTGCATAGGAAAGACTAACTCAACCAGTCTGTGTCACTCTTCCCGATGCTTCCGCGTAGTCTGATACCCCCAAACGTCGCCAGTACTCCGACACAGAAAGCTACGGTAATGACAAACCATAGTGAGTTGAAGAGGTCTGAAGATCGACGACGCCGCACCACGGACGTATGCCCGGAATCTTCTGAATCAGTAAACTCGGTCTCCAGTTTGGAGTACTTCGTGCCTGCCATGCTGGACTCAACGAGCGGCTGACGGGGATATCGTGTCTACAATCAGATGTATGTGCAATTGCTAGGGAAGAGGAATGATCCACTGCGACTATTGTACGGTTGTACCCAAGGCGCCGTGACGTAGGTCTGGGGGTCATTATCGAACTTGGTACACAATTGGTTGGCAGTCATCCTTCGCCTCGAAGCTCGTTTGTCTTGCAGCATGCACCCATCCCACTCGCAAAGAAAAATGAAATCAGTGTGTCGGTGGAGTTATCGGAAGCCTTGAGCGCTTTGCAACGTTCGTGCAGCAATCCTGCATAAGGTAGGATCGATATACTTTACACACATGCAACCGCATTTGGCAGGCGCGCCCGGCACAACAAGGATAAGTGGAGCCAATTAGGTGGAGCTCCGCGTACATATCAGATGACGCTGACGTCCGATGCAGCGTAGAAGTGAGGCTTACTGTCCAAGTTGCCTCAAAGGATCCAACTGTCTGTATCTTGCGTATCAACTATGACGTAGCATCGGACCTGCACATGGTCGCAGGGAGAGAGCTATAGCCGTCCGCTTATATGCCAGAGAAAGGTAGGAAACGAGCAGGCCATCTAGTAGTTAAGATCTCAACAAGAGCTGCCTGTCCACCTCTTTTTGCTGCAGTCTGCCTCCAAATCTCTGGTAATCAACCGATTCCACATTCAGCAAAGACGTCCAAAGTACCTTCGTGGCCTAGCTCAGCTTCCAATATGCAATTCACACTCTTCCTCCTCTGCCTGTTCACGGCAGCTGTGACGGCCGCGCCGTTACACCCAGTGGGTGAGTGTACAAGAACAACTTTTACTACGTTGATATAGCTAACAAATAAGATGTACGCAACATCGAAGGAGCCACAGTTGAAAGCACTGGCGCCTTTGTTGACACAGTGGAGCCGGATATGACTTGGTAGACATTGTAGGGCGGTGGTCGAGGGAGTCACGGATACAACTACCCTTGGGATCGATCACACGTGCTAGATGGTTGGAGAGGACCCGGTCATGATATTGCCTGTGGGTGGAGCGTATGGATGGATTCATTGATGACCCTACTGTCTTTACCAGAGAACAATCAATCCAGTGATCGGCTGCTGGTCGTCCAACTTGTAGCTTTGCGTGACGTTTTACGAATTGTATCATCCCATACCATCCCAGTCTATCGCCAGGACATTCTTACACTGTTCCTTCTCTACTAACTTCCCGAGTCCAAATACTCCAAGCCTCGTTCTTTTCTCATCGGCGACATCAGACACTAGTTCCCTCACTTAAAAAGACATTAGGAACAAACGCGACAAATAACGCACCTGCTTGTAAGGTGGATTCCGCGTCAAGCCATGGGCACATGCTCCCATCCTAATTGCTGCTGTGCCTCTCGGAGTTTCCCTAGCGTACGAGAGGATGGCGAAGCCTACCTTGAAGGACAAATAAGTGGCGGGGAAGGATACGGCAATCAGTAGGAAGATCAAAGGAGCCACGTAGATCATCGCAAAGCTTCTATGTAATTACACAAACTCTCTATGACGTAGTTCAAGGTTCCTGAGATGGCGAGCTGTGAAGTGCAAAAGGAGTTAGAACGACAGTGTACCGATACCATCCACTGTCTTTTACTACAGCGAATTGCCAACCCGTACTTGATTGGGTGCAAGCAGACCAGCTTGCGATACATGACGTGCTGAGGAGGCAGCTGTGATACTCCATCATCAGAAGCGTTCCCAATAGGCAGGCAAACTATCGATATCCTTTGGGGCTTGAGAATCCCAGTCATCAGGAAGGTCGAGAACGGAACGCATCTTTGTCCCGTATGGGCTGTCCTGTGGACACCATTTGTAGCGATCAAACATGGACTGTACTCCTTGCGTCTCGTTGATGTATGAAAAGCACGCGTTCTGCATCCTCGCCCATTCCTTGAGCTTGTTCCAATCGCGACATTGACGCTGCTGACCTTCGCCCCATATGCTCGATGTAGATGTTTTAGGTGGGGAGATCATTGGCGTATCATCCGCGTAGCAGTGGATGTCTTGTAGAAGCGAATCGAGACAGTGGACTACATGCCAATAATGGTCAAGTTGCGTACCATTGTGATAGCTGATGGTAATCCAGCGATAGATCTTCCGCTGTGGTGTCTGTCAGTTGGTGCTGCTATAGGACATCGTTATCAACTGAATACTCACAATGCAATGCTGGCTATGAAAACCTCTAAGCGAGTAAACAGCTTTGTTTCGGTCCCAGGTGAACTCTTGAGAGGTGGGTAATGCTTTGTTAGCTGCCCAAGACTTATCCACAGCGACCTGTGCACTTGATCCATCCAAATTCTCCCAGAGAATTGCACGATTTGTCTCGTTCTTGTTGTCCATGCCGTAAGGACCTAGGTGACTGATGGTACCGACCGTATCAAAACCCAAGCCGGCTATGTCTGTTAGCAGTCTGACATCCGTAAAGGAATGCACTGACCGTATGGTGACTTTTGCTGCGCTTGATATCCAGATTTGACCCGCAGTAGTACTACAGCAAGCACAACATTGAGGATCACAGACCCAACAAGAACGACAGTGAGGTAGAGTGCCCGCTGGGAGTGATGATGCTGTCTGCAATCCACGGTTCGTTCGGAGGGTCTTGTTGACGTTGGCAGTAAGTCGTGCACTTCCTCATCGAGCAAGGCCTTCTCATCTTCCTGTGCCATTGTGCTATGTACATCAGTGACGTACGGAATGACCAATGTGCAGCCTTCCTCAACGTCTTCTGGAGGATAGAGGATGCTTTCCCAGCGCTAATGCTTTCGAGGCAAAACACATGGAAAAAGGCCTGTGTGCTCACTGTCTAGTCGTTGCTAGTACTTAATCCACTGCCGCAGGCTTCGGAAGCAACCATAGTCAAGCATACTGAGATGCCCGGGTAATTTGGTCAATCGTCTGCCATTGTCGAATAGATAACGCTTGCGGATGTGGTGGGGCAGTTACGCGACTGCGTCATCTGCATGAAGCGGAAACATTGTGAACACCAACAGTAATCGCGGGTCACATTCAAAATTCGATCCTTAATCGCCTCGAGGCGGTGAAGCCTGCGGTTCTATGTAGCGAGTCGTTTTGGGACTCCAGCTACTTACCGTAGTCCACTTCAGGAAGTTGGTAGAAGTACAGAAGTGGACCCTCAGGCGCATGCGCTCGGGCCGGCCGCTAGAGTAGTCTAATCGGACCCGGGCTCATGTACGAGCACCCCCGTACCTCGTACGACTCGATGATTAGTCGCGCCCCACCATTTTGCGTGAGGGGAAGCGCTGTGCGACGCCGGGAAGCGAAGTTTCGCATGATCCCGCCCAAAAGCGGCGGCAGGATTTTCTAACCTTCCCATTTCGGCCGAATGAGAGCAGAGATCCGTGTCAGCCGCGATATCGAAGCGCATCAAATACATCAGCCCCCACGCAAATCAGTATCAATCTAGGCAAACGAGGCATAATTCGGAGACATTGCCTTGTTCTCTGACTTTACTTCTACATATTTCTGACTATATGGCGCATGCAGCGGCGGGCAATCCGCGGTATGGTTGTAAGCTTCGTTGATTCGCTCACTCTACACAGCAATATGCTGATCGCACATGAATCCTTTGGACAGCATGACGCAATTGGCAAGAGGTGCCGGGAGGCTGAAATGGGATCCCTTTGGTCAGCATGACTCAGTTGGCAAGGCAGAGACGGGTGGACCGTTGAGGTGATGGTTCGCCATTGCTTCGCCCCCTTGCGGGATATCCAATAGGATTTGTCCGTTGCCGCAATCCTTCCAGCTCATATGCATCGAAGTTCGTAGGTTCCAATCTTCTCCTTGTCCTCCCTCGCAACCCATTTGTGGACAAACATCACGAACGATGTTTTACCGGTCTGCAAACCTCATCATTACTAGCAGCGTAATGGGCTGCTTGGCCATTGCTGCGGTTGCTTTGCGTTTTTGGGCCAGGAAGATGAGGAAGATGAACATGGGAGCGGACGACATCCTTAGCTTTGTTGGTCTCGTGAGGCTTTTCCTTGACAGTCCTCAAGTCTGTCATTCGCTAAATGTTGCAAGATTCTGGCGCTTAGTCTGTGCATTTGCATCATTGTCGGCGCTGCCCAATTCCGATTTGGAGGCCATGAACTTTTCATCGAATCCGGTCCTCTCGAGGGCTGGCCTGTAGCTTGGCTACTGCTTGGATATGGGAAGGTGAGCTGCCATCTCTTAGCTAGCTTTTCTAGCCGACCATAAACTGCAGGCGGACGTTAATACATTTAACAAGATCTTCTACGCTATTCAACTTTTGCACGCCACAGCTATGCCAATCATCAAGGCATCTCTGATGCTGTTCTTGCGACGGATCTTCGGGCATGTCAGAGTATTTCGCCTTGCACTCTGGGCTGTAGGCGCCTATGTCTTCCTTTGGTGGCTCACGACATTCTGGATGAGTATTTTCCAGTGTTGGCCTATATCTTCGAATTGGGGTACAACACCTGAGGAAATGGGGAACTGCATTCCTAATTATATGGTAAGGAGAGAATCACGTCCCCATGGCCTCGACAGCATGGCTAACACTTTCAGGCGTGGTATTCATGGGCAGCTCTCTTGAATGTTCTGAGCGATGTGGCCATAGTGATCATACCATTACCGCTTGTCTGGGGTCTTCATATGCCATTGCATAAAAGATTGGCCACTCTTTCGATACTTACCACGGCAATAGTGTACGGTCGAGACTTTCATGTTCTACGAACCAAGCTGACTGACACCCAATAGAGTCGTTGTCGCCGGTATTGGCCGTACCGTAGGCTACTTCACGTATGATCATAATTCGCTGGATTTCTCTTGTCAGTCACACACTTCCTTCGCCTTCTCTGAACTTTCTCAGCACTCGAGGCTAAGGCGTATATCCAGACGTATTCTACGACTTTCTCATTTGGACTTCCATCGAACCTTGCCTAGGTGTCGTTGGCTGCTGTCTCCCGACTCTGGGACCTCTGATGGAACTGAAGTACAGCGCCATCTACTTCAAGATCAAGAGCACCTTCTCTCGACAATCGCTTCTGGACAAACCGATTTCCGAAGCCGATCCTAGTGTTTCGAGGCGAGGCAATACCTGGGTTGAGCTGACGGACGAGCAGCACAGCCAGTCCGGGTCAACAGAGAGATATGGAACAACTCTTGATACGGATTCTCTAGCTGGAACTTCACTTACAGCGCACGAGCACGGGTTTCCGGGAGTCAAGCAATACAAGTAGACACAAGACGCTTGTAAAGAGGGTTGTCTACTTATATGAGGTTCGGTCCCTAATGGCGCTGGTCCAATGGTGGAGTGGGGTGTCTTCTTTCTACTATGCGCTGTCATACAGCAAGTCGCAACTCGCTTTGACCGATGTTACACGGCCTACTATTACCATTTTTATAGTTATCGAGGAATAGTAAATCTTGTATTTCTTACACAACTAACTCCATCTGAGCACCAAAGCCAATTGAACCCAGCGAAGGATTGTAGATATCAGTCTGCAGATATAGTTTCCAGCCCACCGCCACCCATGAATTTGATCCTTGACCCTGGTTTCCCACTTTTTCCCGCCACACGACCAATAACCGTTCTCACCTTCCGGTATGATGACCATCGTACGGGCAGGCACACAGTCAATGTCGATTGAGGCACGAGAAGCCCTGTGCGGGAAGCACACATCTAGGCCTAGATATCGAGAAAAACGAAAGCCTTGCGCCGCATCGGTACTCGTCTGTCTACCTGCAGATAGCTGTGTCACGCTCAAGGCATAGCAGCCTCTGACCACTGAAGCACGGCTTTCTACGATAATATTGCATGACAGAGCGGCTAAACCTGACCAGTAGGACCCGTATCCTCAATGTAGTATCGAGAGCGGACAGAAACACCGACTAATTAAAGTAATCGGGAAAAGAAGAGAAAGCAACTGCGTAATGCTTCTATGATTAAATTTGACCCGCCCCCGGGAGCATGAAATCATCACTCGAAATCCTCATTCTTCTGTCATTAGCTGCCGATCTCACCTCACTACTTCAGCATTTTCCCCATGCCTCGCTATAAGAATCCTGAAATACCAGATCTGGCGACCTCAGGAGTGGCGATCTCTCATATCCATCTTCTTCCATTTGAATCCAAGCACAAGAAATGCCGAAACCCCCGCCAGGACAACCGAGATGTACCAGCTCTCCGTTAAGGCCATACTAAATAACAGCAACCCTTGTTCGCGCAGCTCGCCGGGTATTGAATTTCTGAAGTCTGTAGCGCCAGCGTTGATGACAACGTTGGGCGTGACACCAGGCAATTGGACGAGTATGTAATGCTTCAACCGACTAGCGAAGACGGCTTGGGCTATCGCAAGCGCAACCGACGACCCGAGGTACCCTGCTGTGAGCACAACAGCATAGCCTACGGGTACATCGCTTGCCCGCAATGTGTCTTGAACCGCGAGCAACGGAAGTGTAGTCCCACATCCTGTGCCGGCTCCAGCCAGAAGCTCGCCGACCACCCACGATGCCTTAGAGGCACCAGGACGTAGTGTGGTGAGCACACCACTTCCCACTGTCAGCAGCACAGCGCCAAGGAGCATAAGCGGATGGTAATAGTGGAGCTTCCCTGTCAACGTTGTGCTCGCCATGATTGCGAAGATACAAAATGCGAGGAGCGGAAGAATACAAATACCAGAATCGCGGGCAGAGAGGCTAAGGATTGATTGGAACCACAAGGGAACCTGCGCGGACGTGAGTGGGAAGAGTTGACAGAATGAAGTTTTGGCTGCAGGGATCCACATACCTGATAAGTCATGACGAAATATGCACCATCTAACGTGGATGTGTAGATCGATGAAAGTGACACCACTCTGTTTCTGATGATCCTCCTAGGCACGATAGCGTTATTGCCCTTTCCCCATTCAATTGCAACGAAGATCAGTGATAACACGCCAGCTACTGTGAGCGAAGCTATGGTTCTTCCATCTGACCAGGAATAGCTTGTACTTCCAAACTGAAGCCCGAGGAGCAGAGCCACGATGGCTGCAGCAAATACAATCATACCAGGATAATCGAAATTTGCTAAGACTTCTTTGAGAGGAGGCTTGTCGTCCCTGGATTCCGGCACGAACTTGCCCCTCCAGAGAAAGAGAACTGGTACCAGTGCCGCGGCAGATATGATCGGATTCAAGTAGAAGCACCTTTAACAGATCAGCGATGAACTCTGAAAGGCAGAGCATTCGTCCACCGTACCATCGCCAGGTCAAAAAGCTACTGGTAATGGCTCCTCCAATGACGGGACCCGCAATGCCACCTATACTGTGGACCCAGCTGAAGACACCCATAACATAAGGAAGCTTGGCTTTGGGGATTTCTTCGGAGAAGATCGTCAGGCTTCCTGCGAGCACGCCTGATCCGCCAATCCCGGCTAGGACGCGCCCAACAATAAACGCTTCAGAGGATGGAGCGGCAGCTTGCACAATAGATGCTACCTCAAAGATAAAGAGACTGAATAAGTAGACGATTTTGGAAGGGAAGTCCTTGTATGCCCTTCCAAATGGCAGCTGACAGGCACACAGGCCAAAAAGATAAGAGGGACCATACCATCCGATCTGGTCGAAGGAGTTGAACTCGTCGGAGATCCGTGGAATCGCCGTGGCAAGTATACCTTCGTCAAGCCAAACTAATAAACAAATCAAGGCTATGGGTATGCAAATGGGCACAATTGCCCTCCAACTCCGGTCACTGAATGCTGGAGTATCTTCTTTCTCCACGGTCCGAGACACGTCCATTCCAACATCATCGGTGTCTGCGGTTAAGGAATCGATCTTCTCGGAATTTGTTCCGGTCGTCATCAGGCTCCCGATCCTTTAACAGTCCGATCCTCTACTCATTATCTGGAAATTGTAGAGGATTGAAGAGCAGCTGTGAGTGTAGTCGATGCGCGGACATGAGCAGATGGTGCTAAAGAGTACTAGCGGCACTCCGTCATAGCAAACACAGTGATATAATAAGAATTCTAATTATACCAATCAGCAGCACGCCCGTTCATATGCATTCTTTCTTACTCGTAGATACAGCATCAGAATCCCACCCTGACTCAGGTCAATCCAGGCGTGCCAAGTGGCTACGCTGAGTGGGTGGGTACATGTACCCTAATGCCGTATGTAGGTCACCTTGTCCGAAGTCGATTGGGTAGGGCTGGACTGCTCAGGGATAGGCTCTTTTGTTTCTGTGCATCTCCCAAGGGGAAAGTGGGTCAGTTCTGATGCAATAGGAGGGTGCAAAGGGCGGCGGCAAACTAGTTCAGATACAGCCTAGAACGAGATCCTTCGCAGCAACGCTGTGTGACCAGATATTGGAACCGGTAAACGTCAGGGGAAAGAAAGCCGTTCGTGCATTTGCGGCAGTTGCCTCGATCCCAATCCACATCTGCTGTTGCAGGAGGACCCCGCCTGCTGAACGGGCATCCTTCGTGGGGTTAGACACTTACTCTTGCCTCAAGGCTACCACTTCGCTTGCCTTACACTGACGCTACGCCGATCCTGCACGAACGCTCATATCATTTCCCATATGTGCAAGAAGCCTTCGAATACCTACCACTCCTTGTTTGTGTATTATCATGGATCAAGCACAGACCTTTGAACTTGCCCCAGCCGAGCGCAAGGACATTCCGAGACTCTCACACATCCATGTCGTTGCTTGTCTCCCTGACAACGCATTCGCACTGTATTTCGCGACGCCGGCAGATTTCGAAAAGGAAGTGACCAAAATGCTTGAAGGTCAAGTCGGCGAACCCACATGGCAGCACATCAAAGTAGTGGACAAGAAAACGGGTGTACTGGCTGCGTGGGCGTCATGGAACACACCCACCGACTCTCAAATCAGAGAGCGCGACGAAAAGGCTGAGAGGAATGTCAAAGACTCCAAGAAAGGCGAATTCGACTTTCCTCCAGGGCTTCCCATGTACGTGCAAGAGGACACCGATAGATGGCTGGAGAAGTGGGCGCGTGGGCAGCGTCACATTCTCTGCAAAGCGCTCTTCACGGAACCCTTCTACCAGCGACGAGGCATGGGGAATGCCTTGATCGATTACGGCAATCGATTAGCTGATGAAGCGAAGCTGCCGATTTTTCTTCAAGCATCGCCGTATGGTTATCCCATCTACGCGAAGCATGGCTTTGAGAATTTCCAGCATTTAGATGTCGACTTGAGGGAATGGGCTCCAGGTGCTGAGGAAAACGACAAAGGGTACGGGAACTATCGCTTTCGATATATGCTGAGACTACCACGGACGCTGTCAAACACAGGTTGATCTCCATAGATTCTCAGAGCCCTTCGAGATAGATCTTAGCTTGCAGGTTGATGTAGTATCATGTTTCCTAAATTCGAATCGTGTCGAAATCCGGAAGCGGTGCCGCGCTTACGTCAACAATCTTGTAGATTTGAAAAGGATAATGAAGGAAATCTCCCAGCCTCTCTCTAGATAATCATATCGTGCTATGGCAGCATGGTTCCGTATCCCGCCGGTTAATTTTCTTGAGGCGAAGTAAACCCATACATTTCATATCCTGCTTTTTGGAGCCGGAGAGTCCAGTCAGCATAGGTGAAGTACTTACTCAGATCGAATTCTCATGAATCCCCAGACAAGCGAGTTCGGACGCCAAGGTCCCATGTCTTATGAAGGCTTAAAACGGAACGACTGTCTGTTCATGGGCCTACGTTGGTCACGATGCCCAATGCAAAGTCGTGTAACCGTTGAACCGTTCTACCCTATTGTTCCCCAAAAGCCTAAGATAACCCTAATGTAGACTTATAAATTGCGGACCTACCGGAGCCTTGGCATTGCCAGAACGTTTTGGTATCCCCTTCCGCATGGGCCGAGAGGACAACACGGTCAAGATGAGTGCGACGGGCGACCATCTTTGCATAGCATCCGCTGCAGCTCAGCAAGGGGCAAATCGTGCGATCTGGATGACTATGCTATGGGCCCTCGATTAGAGAAAGACTTCACTATACCAGAGGAAGCGGAAGAGTATACGGTACCCGACAACTACCAAGCACTTGATGAAGTCGCCGCCCCATCACCCATTGAAGAGCGTGACGAACGGTTGGATACTTTGGAGAGTAGGTACCCGCGTCATGCTAGACCGACAGCGAGCACTACCCACACCTACCGCGGTCAATCTGAGAGAAATCGCTATTCACGAGCTGAGAGTTCAACCCATCGACACCTCGACCAAGAGCAACGCGCAGGCATAGAGGAAGAGTATGCGGTTCCGGACAATTATGGCGACCTCGACGAAGTGGCAGCGCCGTCCCCCCTGGAGTCTCGACGTTCCAACCCCCACGATGCCTTAGAAAACCGCCCTTCTAACTCGCAAGGTGGCAGCTTGAGAAGATCTCATGAGTCAAACGAAGCATTGCAGGAGAATGAAGAGCACAACCTCACAGAGCTCGCGGGCCCTGCGCCTGTCGAGCAAAGTTCGTCGCGGGGCGCACCCAAGGTGTCGAGCGTCGCTGCGAGCCCGTCCAGTTCAGAAAACGAGCAAAAGCGACCGTCGCCACGTCACGTAAGAGTATCGAAGTTTACCACCGAACTCTATACCGTCTCATACTTGATACTCTTCTCCCTCTTGGGCACATTGGCGCGATTAGGCCTTCAGGCCCTTACCTTCTACCCAGGAGCCCCAGTGCAGACAGGCGTGCTATGGTGCAATTTCGGGGGTAGCTTGATCATGGGGTTCCTGTCCGAAGACCAGCAGCTCTTCCGCGAGGACTTTGAAAGGTCGGAGGCCAAGAAGCTTGCGAATTCTGAGCATGATGCGGAAAAAGCTGGACAAAACAAGAGCGATCCAGAGTTGCAACAATTCATCTCCGCGGCGCAAAGGCAGGCCACGACCAAAGCGCAAGCATCCGTGAAGAAAACCATTCCATTGTACATAGGTCTCGCTACCGGCTTTTGTGGGTCTTTCACATCGTTCTCCTCTTTCATCAGAGACTCGTTCCTTGCGCTTTCTAATGCGCTACCGGTCCCTGTTCCGCATACATCTGCAGCCGTTAGCAGCACCCCCTCAAACGTCCATCGCAATGGTGGCTATAGCTTCATGGCGATCTGCGCTGTCATCATACTCACTGTTTTTCTCTGCATCGGAGCACTGCTGGCTGGCGCGCATCTTGCTCTTGCTCTCAAACCATTCACACCGCGTGTTCCATCGCTCTCTGCTCGTCTCTTTCTCGATCGCTCCGCTACATTCCTAGCCTGGGCTGCATGGCTGGCCGCCATTCTTATGGCTATCTGGCCACCGGAGCGTCCTGGCGGACCTGTTGGCAATTCAACCTGGACAGACGAGTTTTGGCGAGGCGATGCGCTCTTCGCATTGGTTTTTGCCCCTGTTGGATGTCTTCTACGATTTTACGCATCCTTGCATCTCAACGGCAAGATCCAGTCATTCCCACTAGGCACTTTTGCCGTGAATACCTTTGGCACGGCTATGGAGAGCATGTTTTACGCCCTGCAGCATGTGCCCTTGGGAGGCAGGGTAGATTGCCAGGTGTTGCAAGGGCTCATGGATGGGTTCTGCGGATGTCTGACGACGGTTAGTACATGGGTGGCGGAATTGAAGGCATTGCGTATCAAACACGCGTATATATATGGAGCGGCAAGCGTAGCCGCCGGGGTCAGTCTCATGGTGGTCATTATGGGGCCTGTGCAGTGGTCGCTGGGGTTTCGGCCGCCGTTGTGCCTGCATCATTGATGAGACGATGGGATCATGAGGTTCTTATGCATGAACGTTGGGAAATCGGTAGACGCGACCAATGACTTGCACTGATATTGCTGTCGGATTGCACAGACAGCGGCCTTACAACGCGTACTTTATGCACCTCGATCCGCGCCGTGACCTTCTCCACCTTTCGGCTCGAGAAGCCGGTCTCTTCACCCAACATTTGACATCGTTGATGAGGTCTCGAATCACAGGAGTCTCCTTTGATCTTGCGCAAAGGGCAATATTCCATCCCCTAGATCGATAGTTGTGGTGGCTTTTCGCCGCGTCCCAAATCGGCGCACAAGTCGAAGACTCGATGATTGTGTCCAGCTTAAAGTGGCCTAGATTCTCCCCGTTTGTTCCATTCAGCCAAGCCACGTTGATCGTCTTGTTGGCAGATTGGGAACAACTGTCCGCTTCGAGAATAATATGTCTTTTGGGACAACCGAAGACGAAAGAGAATGTTCAGCTGTGGTTTCTGTGCTTCTGGTACTAGTCAGCTAGATTTGTGACACCTCGCGTGACCGGGTATCTGACAGAGGCGCATAAGGGGGCTGACACGATCTTCTGCATCTTGGCTCAGACTCTATGCGAGCCGGTGCCTCGGTAGTCGGTACACACGGTCATTGGACACCATGTGACTATATTTCTAAAGCTGACTCATGTAGATCTGCAACGATTCGAATTTGTATCGCGCAAAGCGGGCAGGGACACGGTAGAGAGTACGGAGGTAGATTTACGGAGTACATTGTAACTATTCCTTCACATCATGAATATAAATGGGGAATGGCGGTGTCGGTGCGTGAAGAACTGATCAATTTCCTCTCTACATGTAGAAAATGACTCTTCTCCTTAAAGACCTCGACAGCCACAAACACCCTGACAAGCATCAGATTAAACTTGTTTCGACCATGCGGGCTGGATGCGGGCTGGATGCGGGCTGCCGTTGTTGCCGGTCGGTGATTGCCCCTGGAAACTTGGGTGGGCAAGGAGCAAGCCAAGGATGGATGGACTCCACCTCGATAGGCTGATCCAATCAGCGTTAGCCCTACGCTATCGCGCGTGCCCAAATTGCACAACAAAAAAACCAGACTACCATAGGTACGATAGAAGGACTACCGTTCGTTTAGTAATGCTGACCCCCTACGGTCATTACGACCTCATCTCTCCTTCCGTGGATCTTTGTGTTGTTCACCCAAGTCACTCTTTCCTTCATGCATCGTCCTTCTTAATCGCGTGTACGCATTTGCAAGCATGCATACCGCTCTGCATACTCTCTCTGCTTTCGCTACGTTCTTTCTACCACTTGTACGCGCCAACTGTGAATGCGGTTACACCGTCAACTCCACTCTCTACACTGATCTCATCGAGTCCGATTTCCTTCATCTCCAAAACATCACAACCGACACCGACTGGGAAGCGCAAGAGTATCAGGTACCGGCTAAGATAGCGCGTGGTCCATACGGCAAAAATGCCCTGAAGAAAAACGTCGTTGAAAATCCGCTGAAGAGCCAGTACGACTGGTCAGGCAAGGGCATCAACGGGGCAGACCCGGGACTACAACTGATAGTAGGAGGAGGCGATCCAGGCAAGGGCAACCTGATACCGATGGCCGAGCTGGTGACCAACAGATCGGACATATTGTACGGCAGCTTTCGTGCAGGCATGAAAATCCCTGCCATCAACGGAACGTGTGGGGCTTTCTTCTGGGTAGGCCACTACACCACCTCCTAATATAATGGTAACGGGAGCTTTCGCTGACCCCAAATATAGTATTGGAATGACACCCAGGAAATCGACGTTGAATTTCTAGGCGCACAACAAAATGCTTCCTCATCGCCTGTCAACTTGGTCTTACAATCACACCAGTCACAGGACCAAGGTTTCAGTGCCGCTGGTACGCCTGACTTCGACGTTCACCAACTCTCGTTCCAGCCAGACGAAGGCTTCCATGAGTATCGCTTTGACTGGTCGCCCGACGCCGTCAAGTTCTACGCCGATGGCATGCTGCTAAGAACGATGACGAAATCGATCCCTACGTCCCCAGGCCATATTACATTGTCGCACTGGAGCAACGGGGACCCGAATTGGAGCGCTGGGCCACCAACATCCGACGCCGTTCTTACGGTTCAGTATCTCAAGGGCTACTTCAACTCGTCCGATGTCACACGACAGGACGATTGGAAGAATCGCTGTCATGATACAAAAGCTGTTAACGCTACTTGCTCGATACCTGAAGTCACGACCAACACGAACGCGAACACGACAGCGCACACGTTCTTCTTCAGCCAGGAGAAGAATATGACTGTAAACCAGACAGTCTTCGGCGTGAGCGGTGCTGCTGGTGACTCGCGGAGGTGGACTCGAACCGCATCGACCGCCGTGATGGTGGTTATGCTTGTGAAGATGGTGGATTGGTGTTTATAGCGAGGCTCAAGATACCCACGGCTGGTTTCGCTTCTTGCGTATTTTGTGCTCTACTGCCTGGAGCCTAGGGATCAGGAAGGCTTTGATTATTTCGTTCGCTTCTCGGTAAATACTTGAATGAGCTTCTCGTGTGGCATACTTTACGTGGCATGTGTATGCTCAATATTCGTTGATCACAGGATTATCAAAACATTTACTATTTTCATTCTTGCCTCGTGTGCACTGTGAAAAATGCCTGCACTTCGCTCGGTGAAAACCTGGGCAAGACAGCATCCCCTTGAATTGTAGGGCACATGGTATTCAGACGTGACATACGAAAGGCTTTGAATCTGTGAAGTACATGAAGTAAGGGCTCACAGGTGCACCATAGGATTCTACAGGCAGTCTTGTTCTTTTCACAATTCGTGCACCAGACTTGTTAGAAAGGCGCGTTCTCGAAGTTGCCATGTGCGATCGGCTTATGCATCATCATTAAATGACATGTCTGTACGGATTGATACAGCAAGTTGTGTGACGAGTGGATTGTGTTGGCAGACCGAAAGACAGGTCGCCCCTGATTGGCCCCCCTGACTAAGAAGAGGATCCTTCCAAGAATAAACCAAGCCATGGGCAAACCTTCCTCCAACAGCAGTCAGACATTCACAACCATCCTCACTGTCGTTACTGGCATCCTCAACGTGAGCATCAAGTTCTAGCATATACTGGATATTGTAGTATCTATATCAGAGCCTTCGTGGACGCGCGAACTTGAGCTGACCAGCAAGCATCGCTACAATACTACTGGCTTCCCGCGGCCATCTCCCTGCGCAGGCTTCTCATCATCGGTACCCGTTCTGGAGGCATAGCCATCCCAAGATCATCTATCACCAGAGCCTTAGCTAGGCGTTTCGCTCTTCAGTAGGCCTTGAAGTGATCCTCGGTCGCCGGACGACGAACCGACGTTTCTGCGCAAGACAAGCCACGATACCTGCGGAACCACATCAAAAACTCGTACCTTGCAGGCGCCTTTGTCCACAGAACCACGGGAGGCATTGCCACATCCACGCCAAAGCGCTCGTCGAACCATCTAGATCTTTGCCACCATGCTGGTCCTCACCAGATCCCTCTATTTCTTCTCATCAATCGCCATCTCGCATGCTTTCACCCCGTCGCAGTTGGCGCCACAGACTTCCTCCGATTCATCGGCCACGTTGGTAGCATACTGGTCTCCAATCACCACGCTTCCTCCCGAGCCATTATCTACGTCGGAGGCACATCTCGAGCTTCGAGCAGGCCCTGCAGCCCCCGTAGGTAAGCATCATCACGCATGTCACTCCGATTGAGAAGCAATGGCTGATATTCTGTTTACCAGCTCCTGTTGTAGCGCCTGTCGCCCCAAGTAAGGAGCACTACTCACTAAGCGTTCAAATGAGACATCCTATTGAGAAAGAAAGACTGATTGCATGATCTCCTAGTCAATGGTGCACCAGCGCCTGTCGCCCCAGGTAAGCAAGGCAGCGTGCTAAAGCTTGGTCGAGGACAAGGAACTGATCTGGTTGTCTCTAGCCCCCAAACCCCCCGTTGCACCAGTGCCCGCACCCGTTGCACCAGCGCCCGCCCCCGTAGGTAAGCAATGCTACGTCTTTGAGTCTGGAAATGAGGACAAAACGCTGATATTACGATTCCTTAGTTCCCGGTGCAGCAGCTCCTGCCGGTGCAGGTAAGCGATGTCGTCTGCTCAACCTCGAATCGCAAACAGAAGACTGACATTGTTGTCCTGTAGCTCCTGCAGTAGGCGTCGGTGGCGCAGGAGCAGCGCCAGCAGCCGCTCAACCAGCCTCGGTCAATCCTGCCCAAGTCCCTTCGATTACCACTTACCAGGGAACCACCTACGTTGGTGGTGTCGCGAAACAGGTCCCCATCGTATACACACAGATGTTTAGCTCTGTCCCGAGTCAAGGCCCGACCCCGGAGGCGGGCGCAATTGGACTTGGAACACTGACCGGAACGGTTGGGGCTGTACGTACTTCAAACGCGAAGGGAGGGGCCGCTAGCCAAGGTGGCAAAGGTGACATCGGTACGGTCGTCGCTGGCGCAATATTCATGATGTTGGGAGCAATGATCATGGGAATTTGAAAGATGATTGACACAATAGGGATGGGGCGTCTTGGATCTAGTCTACAGGCCTCGAGCCGGGTAGGGTGCAGATGGCGCAGGTATTGTTTGAGTATCTGCGGACTAGTATATCTCCATGGATCTCGACAATATAATCTCTTTTTGATTTGGGCATAGAGCACAAGAATTTCTCACGTATTCTTGCTCGTGGCAAAGACCCTTTTGTCCATGAGCAGATTTGCTCGTTTGTGGATTTTGACGTTGCTACCACACCAAGGTACCCATCTTCTGATTAACACTGCTTTAGCCCAGTAGGACTGCTCGATGTTACAGGTCTGCGACGAGCTTCATAGTAATGAACATAAAGTACTGTTCTTCAACACTTCTACCTCTTGTTGAAGATTCAGAGGCGATGACGTTCTATCGGGAGCAAGATTAGCCGAAGGACCGAAAAGCCCCACCACCAGAAAATACTCGGCACCCCGCCGCGACTCGAACCAACATCCTTCTCCACGTTCGAGACCCTTCAACACCACTCTTTTGTTTTTTGCGCTTCGGACGAGGGGGAACATGAAAGATGGTGAAGAGTTTGGATGGTCTCATCAGCTTCTTGCTAGATGAGATCGCCCTGTGCGGCGAGGAGGGTAAGTCGAGCCTCTGGGTCTCTTCCCTTCCTTAAAGATGAACGTTCATAGTTTGCCTTCCGTCTTACGATATCCCTACTCAGCTTGCTCTGGTTTCAAGCAAAGCAATGTGGATCTTTTTGATTGTGTCTGTTCTGTTGGGCTGTCTCGGAGGAAACCCTATGTGCACAACCGCCTTTTCAACTGTACCCTTACAATATTCTGTTTTTTGTTTTTATAGCATTTCCTTAACTACAAAAAGTGTTTGCTGACTGGCCCATGTCTCAGGAGCTGACCCCGTTGATTTTGTGGACTATGTAAATCGCTACTACGCTCCGGCAGCGGAGCAGCCTGAAAATGAGTCTGCAACTAAGAAGACCGATAATTCTATGTCCAAGCCACACGGGGTTGACCGCCAGTTTCACGAACAAGCCTGGCGATGGCTTGTTCAACATCCCGATGTCCGAGTTGGTAAGGATGGTGAAGGCAACAAGCTCGGTTTATCGCAAGTGGAAGCTTTCAATGAGAAAAGCAAGGCCCAGAAGCGCTCTACAAAGGCACTTCCAGTCGCGGCTCCTCGGGTGCCAAATGGAGCAACTCAGGATGGCTTGATGGTCGGGCAATCTCCCAGTCAGAGCGCCACTTCGACACCAACCAGAATTCGAAGTTCACAAAGCGGCTTGTCGAACAAGCAAATCCATGGGATGGTCTCTAACTCGCCCTCTGCGTACCGACTTTACATAAGTGAATATCGCATGTGGCAAGCTCTGGCAGGCCATGGGCCCGACATAAAGAGGATTCCACCAATGCAATTTAGCTGTTTATCCATTATCACATCGCGGCGAACGCAGGGAATACTTCAGTCCAAGCTTACTGAGCTTAGCAGTCAAGACAAGCGCTCGGTACCTCATCGAACTGATCTACTAGCTCAGAATGGCTACATTGAGAAGAGGGCGGTCCTTTGTCAGGCCACGAAGACGAGCCTGTTATATGCGAAGCGCTTTGCGCCGAAGACCGTCTCCATCCCGCAGGAGTCCATTGATGGCCAACGCGACAGTCAAGATGATGGAAAACGAGGCCCAGGAGGACTTGTTGATTATTACCCTATATTTGACAACATTACTAGACTTCTCAAGGAGCCGGGAATCATGACTTTCGTCGACCTTAGGAAGAAATTGGTAGATAAGGGTCACCAGTAGTAAATCTTCGAGGCTAACTCGTCTATAGAAAGATTTGGGGATTCCTAGCCGAAAGAGTGTCTTTGGATACAGCCTGCGGCAATTCGAATACATTGGTCTTGCTAAAGAAATCAAAGCACGAGCACACCACGAGGATGGGCTAGAGGGTCAACGCTACCGTTGCCTAAAGCTTCTTCGGGAACCCAAGGAAGATGATTGGACACTATTTGCTTCGGGTGGTTCCCGAAGCGACTATCTGTACAAGGTAGGACCTGAAGGTCCCGAAGCAGACAGCGAAGACGACGTGGAAATCACAGAGAACGCAACGGTTGACTCCCGAACTGAGGTCGACGCACCCGTCATGCGTGGCCTCGTGGAAGAGGATAGGCTTATCTCTCAGTGGGACCCTACACGTCACCTGTTTAACACGATATTTGACGTCGTCAACGCTGCTGGGACCGAAGGTGTTAGCACAAAGGTATTTTCAACTCCCTATAAATTCCCATGCAGTGCTAATCCAGGATCAGGAGCTTGAGTATCTCACATTCGGCGGCGGAGTCGCAAGGCCAATCGAACGATTGATTCCTCGCTTTGTTGACTCCTGGCAAATATCACAGCCATTGCATCTTCGACACCTAGCCCTTATCAGAGACACCAAGATCCAGATGAGGAATGGCTATTATGTTCATTACACATATGGGAACTTTGCCAAGCTGGTTGAACGTGGAACGACTCCTTGGGAGGCCGTAGCGGCTGTCGAGAGTAACCGCAAGAAGAACAAGGCAAAGATACCTCCTCCGGGTGCTCAAGCTGTTGTCGGCGGATATGGATTTCCAAAGGTATCTACGAATCAGTTTTACGGCTCAGAGAACGATGCAACGCTCTTGAGCTGCGTTCAAGGAACCGTGGCTCAGCCATTGCTTCTCAGAAACATACTCGCCACAGGCACTGAGAGGGTTCGTGATGTGGACGGAGAAGTGGGGTACGGTCGAGGCAATATTTCCACCATCGATTCTCGATATGGGAACATCCTCCGAGCTCAAAGTAATACAGAAGTGGGTGCTTTGAGCCCAAAGACCAGGAGAACAAGAATGAAGTCGGGAGAGGATTTTGTGAGCAACAACATGATAGAGAAAGTTGCTCTTCCACTCAACTTCAGTCATATGAATCTTCAGGCGAGGAACAAGCTCAAGGGCTCACAGCTTGCAGCGATTAGATATGCTTGTGGGAAAGCCGAAAAGGCGATCAAACTCAGGGTCGAAAGTGGAGAGAAACCAGAGGCTGCTCGAGCCTTCGTCTACGCTCAAGTCGATGCTCAACATCAGGGACTTGGCCATCTTCCGCCTTCCGAGGCCATGAAGGCGTTTCTTTCCGGACAATACGACGATTGGAGAAGTCAACACGAAGAGAAGGCAAAAAGGCAAGCTCGCATGAACAAAAGAACAACGGAGAAGCCTACATCGCCTATGCAGTACTTGCCATCAATATATGCCCATACGCAGCGACTCTTGACCTCGACTGCGGTCGTGTCCGAGAAGCGTGAGCCTGGTCTTAATAATAAGACAGCTATCACCGCTCCATTTCTACTCTCTGTCGATGTCCAGACAGCTTCTCCAGATGCAGCTGAGAAGACTTCTCAGCCTACGCCTAGAACCTCGACTCAACCTATCCGTCGTCGAGGGCTTGGAGCCAAGTCCCGCCGAGTGGTACCTTATCTACCCTCGATACTGGCTCATTCACGCCCCTTCTTGGATCCAGCTTCGTTCAAGCACCGCCGGCAGCGTAAATCTCAACTGCCCAGCCACTTAGCCAACTCGGTCGTTCTTCCCCACAATGGGTCGGCTGTTCCAACTACAACCGTAGCAACCAAGAGAAAGCGAGAAGCAAGCGTCCAGTTGCAGCCAAACAAGAAGAAAAGCGTACGAGAGAAAGCCATTTCCTTCTATGAGCGGTTGTCATGTTCTATTCAGAAACCCGGGACCCCAGGTGTCTGTATCTCTGGAGCGGAAAGAGATACTAGTCGAAGAGGAAGCCCATGGGGTATACTTGCTGTCTTCAAATCGGATCGACTGAAAGATCGATTACAACAATGGTCAGATGCCGATCCCAGTGCTCAGGCCCAAGGCAAAATTCCGGCACTTACGCCCGAGCAAATCCGTGCTTCAGTGTTGGCAATGTATGAAAGAGCCCAATCGTGCAACAAGGTTCCCAAACCAGCCTCTAATTTTTTTCATCTGGACGAGAACAAGGAGCCCACCGCAGACGACCTACCAGAAAAAGTGCCTAAACCTACGTCAAATAAGACTCCTGCCCAACCAAAGGCCAAGATCTTCAACGAAGTTGTGCTGGCGACCTCCATGAATTTGGGCTTAAGGAATGTACACGCAGCCGACCAATCTAACCAAATGTTCCCCATCATTGACCTACATACGAACGAACCAGCAGAGGTTGTTCTTCACGGGTTGCGTGCCTCTGGCTCAAGTCCACACATTGGGCTACCAGGCACTCTTGAAGGCTTGCAGAGCAATGACACCGCCACAACCGGCCACTTTACTGCACCTTTGGAGGCTGCTGAGACTGGGTCTATTACGATCGAGCTCAGCAAAGCCCCAAAACAAGATCTTGCAGGCGTATCAAAAGCGCCGGAACTTCATAACTCGATGATAACAAGCGTCAACAGGGATGAACAACAGAAGGGGGATCAATCGCGTCCAGATGGGTGTGCAATATCCGATCGCTCTACCCTGTCGCCCCATGAAGGATTAGCTGGAGTATCTCAAGGCTCGGAACTGCGGCAGGATGGGCATCCACTATCAATGGATAACCAGGATGATGAGGATGTGAGCTGTCTCCAGACACCGTTTGATCAGCACCGAGGAGACGACATTTTGCTGGACAACCAGGCTTCGAATCGCCTACCCAAACTTTTGCCGGCTGAACCAACCGTGAAAAGAGTCACTCGGACATCCAAGATGCCCCAGAAGCTCACTCCACACGGGGGATCCATGGCTGTCCTGCGCAAGAAGATCATTATGAATCTGTTGGAAAATTGTGGCGGCGTTATGCCTGGCGGTAAGGCTCTTGAGATTCCTTTTACAGAGCAGTGGCAGAAGCGTGGGCACGCTGGTCAGCCTGACACCGCCACCATTAAAGCTGCTGTTAATGCACTTTTCGGTGCAGGTCAGGTCCGCCAGTCGACGTTCAGCTTCCGAAATTCGAGGGGCAACATGATCATCAAATCGATGGTCCTAGACGTCAAGCTACGCGACGATGACCCCAAAATCCAGGAGGTTCAGGATCAGATAATCGAATGCGACCCATACTCTTACATCCCCAAGGCGATTCGTCCAGATGATTCCCGGCAGGCTTTTGTCGATTCTGTCCAATATACCCGGCAGAAACTGATTGAAGAGGATTTAACAGCAAAGCCAAGGTTGCAACACAAGCCCCTTTATCAGATTAGATTCGAAAAAAGGAAGCAGGCTGCAGAAGACAGGGCAAAGAAAAAGGTAGAGAAAGCAGAGAGCGATCGACAACTTGCCGAGCGACGCCAACAAAAGCGATGGAAATTAGAAGCACAGCGTATCAAGAAGCTGTTAGCGGAAATACGATCAAAGTATCCGAAGGATAGACCAATGACCGCCACAGAACAGCAAGAGACGCTTGAGGAATACCAGGCTGCTACTGAAGCGTGGAACTCTTTATCTCCCACAGAAGAGTCAATCAACTTGCCAGTACCACCGCCTATGATCGAAGGTCGGACCTTCGGTGAATTTACCTTTCTTGCTTTTCCAGACGCTAGCAAAAAGCTATCCTATGATACCCTCGATCTTCCAGGCCGCCTTTCGACAGAAAGCACAGCCAAGGCCGCTCGGCCACGCAAAGTCGAACGCCTTGCAACTCTCAAAAATCCACTTCCTAGACCAAAAATCGGAAGATTGGTGGTAACATCGGATGTTGGGGAGTTAGATGTCTTTCAGCTGCATAGAGCATCAGAAAATATACCACAAAACCAAGACCTTCAAGTTGAGCGAGCGAACGAGGAATTTTGGGATACCAACAATCAAATAGCATCGGACAGTGGTGAAGAGGAGCAGGAACAACCTACCCAGCCTAGGATAACGCCTACTCCGCCGAAAAAACCACCTTGGGAAACGCTCCAATTGAACTCTATCAACCCCGACAGAATTACGAGCTTCCACGGATTGAGTGGCCTGCTTAAGTCAAGCGAGTTTGACTCATCGGACGAATTTCGAATTGATGTCGACGATCTACTTCGGTGGGAGGTTCATTATGCGGAGCTTGATTATAGCTTCGAGGAAAACCCCTTCGTGAACCATACAATGCTGCATAAACACAAGTTGGCGGACAATGTTGTGGTTGACATGAACGACGCTCTGAAAGAGATCTTAGGTCAAGCTGGGCGGTTGATCAAACGACGTGTCTTCCCAGCTCCGAGCCAGCCTCCACCTCAATCTGTCCCTTTTGCCGCAGTCATTGGGGAATTTGGCGTCTTTCCAGCTTTCAGCCAGCCGGCAAGTCAAACTCCCCAATTTGCAGATGTTATTGAGGACGTCGGCTATGAGTCCTCGTCCACCGATACTTCGCCCTCAACTCGAAGCGTGTCCCCGGAGCCAGAAGTGTATATGGAAGACGCTTTACAACCATTCGAGAAATTAGGGCTTTTTCAGGCTCCGGTGGACGCACCTGCTCGGATTCGGTTCGGTCAGTCCCGTGCCCCTAAGGGACGTAAACGTAAACGGCAAGAGGACAGTTCCAACGCCAAGCTTGTGGCCACAGTCAGACTCCACCACAATCCTCAACCAGCTGAGGGAAATGCTGCTTTAGATGTACCTCCTTCACATCAGGAAGACCCACAGGACGACCAAAGCCCGCGTAAGAAGATCAAGCTTCGGGGACCTCGGAAATTAAAGGGACTCAGCAAAACAAACGAACGACGTTTATTAGTCGCTGTGATCGTTATCCGTACCATAGCTGGCGGGCTTGATAGAAACATCGACTGGAAGCTCGTGGCAAAGGTGTTCGAGCCAGAGCTGAGCGAGATGTTCATACATGGGGTCTGGAATAGAGTTCGGGACAGGAACAAGCTCCAATATCAAAGACTACTGTCCGAATTCCAAGAAACGTTTCCCAAGGCCTATGAAGAAGGAACGGTCCCGGCTTTGGACTTCGAACACCTCGAAGACTACCCATGGGTATGGCTGATAGATTGGATGCTTGATGTGTTAGACTTCCCTACCCAGCCAACGTCAACTCTGGAATTCCCTGCACAACGATCAGGTATCGACAACCTGTTCTCGCTTCAAGCGACCTCGGACGTGACTGTAGCGGAATTCTACTCCTTGGATCACGGGAACACCGTGCCAAAGCGACATGCCATCCTCAACAAGCAGGCGTACATCTGTCCGTTGACAAAGCTACCTGACCTACCTTTTGGAGATGACGACAGCAGAGGCCTCTCCATTGCCAAAACCTGGATCCGGGCCAACATCACCACCCCAGCAGCGACCTACAACCCCGACGTCGCCCGCCAAAAACTCTCCCTGCTCCGCCCCGAAGTTATCGAGCGCGCCATCAAAGATCTCCTCAACACCAAGATCCTGTCAGGCCAGCGAGAGAACCGCGTCATCCCCGGCCGCAATTACGACCTCTCCGGATTCTGCATCTATTGTCTTGACAAAACACCCTCCGTTGCGACGCTCCACGCCGCCGCCACGTTCAAGATTTGGCTGGATGAGCAGTTCCGCATCCACGGCTGCGTGGACATGAAGACCGTCACTAGAGACGCGCAGACCCTGGTTCTCCTGGACATGTTCGCGCACCAACGTATTCAATTGCAGCCCAAACACCTGCAGGCGAATAAATGGGGTTTGCTTGATGGCCACTATGAGACGAGAAAGCTGGATAAGTCTCGCATGAATTTCACAATCAGTATCGCCCCTACCGCAGGTTACATATATGGAAACCCTTTACTTCCCATGCTGGCGTCCTTCCCTCCACCGGCGTCGCATCTCCAGGAACCGCAACCAGCGCGGATCCCGCTGTGGTACGATATCAACGATGAAGTGATCCCAGTGCTGTGGGAGTTGGCCCTGGCGGCCGTTCTGAGCACGGTGAGTGTGCGGCCAGGCTTGCAGGTGGGAGAGATCGAGAGAGCGATCAAGCCGGCGATGGCGGCGTGGGAGGTTGAGTATGTGCTAGAGTGGGGGGTGAAGGTGGGGTGTGTGGAGAGAGTGGGGACGGGGTGGGGGCTCAAGGAGTGGTGGTGGGGCGCACTGGGTGGGGAGGAGGACTTGGAGGACGATCGCGAGGTTGAAAGTCCGAAGGTGGTTGGAGAGAGCGGGAAGGGAGAGGAGGTGACGAATGACGACCAAGGAAATAACGAATATACGGATTTAGACAAGACGGCAGATAGGGAGATCGAGGAAGGTACGGTTGACGCGGACGGCGATATCGAGATGGTAATGAGTGTATAGGCGGCGCATTTAGACGGTAAGGGAAGAAGGCATAGTCGGTGTTCTGGCGGACATCTGAAGGGCGGCTTTCTAAACTCGAGATACCCCCCCAAAGCTCGCACGGAGTTGAGTATGCATTAGGAGGAGGATACACCTGCATAGAAGGCTATTACAAATCGCATGTTATGGAAGATGTCAGACCGTCGTGGGTCCGTCATTATCAGATTCGATCCTGCATTGCTGATATGATATTGTTATCTTCGATATCAAGAGAAAAGTGCTTCATACAAAAAGCACCAAATAATAATATCAGGACACTAGGCGCTAGACCTAATTAGGCCTGACAGGACCCGACCCGACCTACTGAACCTTGTCCTCTTCGTTGTATTGCCGAGCATTTGCAATATTCTTGCATCGGTCTGTACTAAAGTGCTTTAGTACCTACTTAGCCAGAGTCAGGTAAGGTGACAATGGCGGTCAAGGATGTGTTGGAAAGTCGCAGTCTAGCCCCCGGGGTTCGACGTTCTCCTTCCACGATAACACTTTCTCCTCTACATCAAGTTCCATGAGGCGGCAGAGAATTGTTCCACCTCCCGATCAGTCAGTATGTCAGAAGAGCCGCCTCGCTGTAGAGCTTGCAACAAGCAAGAATCCGACACACTCAAGCTCCTACATTGTAGACGCTGCAAGAATGAAACGTATTGCGGTAAACACCCATCCTGCTCTCGGAATCCTCCACTCTTACTCATGTGTTTAAGGTGCCGAATGCCAAACCAAGCACTGGTCCATCCACAAAGCCCATTGTAAACGTCCCAACTACATCCTGAAATTTCACCTTTGTCCAGACAAGATCAACAATCCTCCAATCTGGCGTACGCTTTCCTGTCCCGCCGATGCCACATTCCAGGATCTGCACGAAGCCCTGCAAATCGCCTTCGGCTATGCCTCGACACATACCTACGACTTCCGCATCAAGGATCTAGAAGCCGAGCGCCAGCAGGAGGAAGCCGCTTCCGCTCAGAACCAAGAGGAAGCCATAATGGACATGATCACGAAATTGACTGGCGCCACGGGAAAGAACATTGACGAAGCCTACCTCGGAACCCGCTCCCTCCTGCGCATTATGGACCCCGACACTCGGGAGCATATCGATTATATGCATGCAATGCACCGCCGCCACAAAAACACCCCAGGAAAGAAGGCTGATCGGCTCAAATTGCATCAAGTCCTAGACGACCCATCCTACAGCAACGCGCCGATGCAGTACGAATACGACTTTGGGGACTGTTGGGAACACCAGATGACGCTCGTGTCCCACGCCGAAAAGGCGACGGACTTCTTCCAGTGCAAGGCAGGGGAAGGACATGGTGTTGCGGAGGATGTGGGCAGCTCCAAGGGCTGGGAAGAGCTGAAGCTGGCGTACCGGAGTCCAAGCCCAAGTCAAGACCAGAGAGAGAAGATGGACTGGTTTGAGAATTTGGCTAGCAATGAGGATCGGCATGGATTGGATAAGGGGGGGATCGGATGTGGCCGAAGACGAAGGTCAATTCACGGTTGGCAGAGCTGGCGGGTAAGGTGGTAGGTTTTACATAAGGATAGAAGACCGAAGGAGGAGCACATCATACTCTTTGATACTAATCAAATGTTGCGTCTTCGAACGAAACAATCTCTATGCCAGATGCATTGAACTGCGTCCAATGCCAAGCAACACGCATCGCGCACTGGTGAAGTCGTTTCTTTCCTCCGTCTCGCGAATTCTCGAGGCTTCATTTGTCTTTCTTTCAGGAGCTCGGTTCTCAATACTTTCTAAAGCATATGTCGTGGTTATTCCCTCTGCTATCTTCGTCATGTCGTCCACCCAAATCTTCCCCCAAAAACCCCGAGGACTTTCACCAAACTAATCCTGTTCATCTAATCCGATGCCTCTGCTGCGTTGATTATCTAATCAATGGTGCCGCATCATTCAGCTTAATGCCAGTGGCGTTGGAATGGATTGCTGAAGTGACTTGGCCTGTGGGACCCGAGGTGGGAAGCGTGTTCTGCTGGGCAGGTGGCCAAGCGTTGGGGGGCATTTTTATTATCGTATCCGGCGCTATGAAGGATGACGCTGAATCTTTGTCGAACAACTATCGAAAAGTTTTGATTTTCTAGGCTGTCCTAGCTTTGACAGCTGTTCCTGCTGCGTTAAGCTTGAAGATCGTTGGGGATAAGATTCGGAATCGGAGATTAAAGGTAAACAAGGGAATAGGATTGGAACTTGACGAGATATGAAGAACGCACCTAGAACCTATTGGTATACATTGATGTTGAGGTATGGCCAACGCATTCGATGGGACAACAATTACCCAATTTGTCTCTTGACAATCGTTCTAGTCACAGCCAATTTCGGCAGTTGCACAATTCTGAGAAAGCTCTGGTTAACTGATCCAAGCGCTATCGCGCGTTTACGACCGGCCGGGATCCTAGAGGGCGCCATTCTCTTCCACTACGACAAGCGCGTTGTCGCGCGTATCGATGTTTAGAGGATCGAAGACTTGGAGTTTGTGATTAAGAACAACGTTCCTTTACATTCACCCAAAGCTCTAAGCTTTGAACCTGCTCGAGGGGATTATAAATAAATTATTGACTAAAAGTGCGTGACCTCGTCGCACCACTTGCTCGTTCTGCATTGTTGTCTTCTTGCTCTCTTAACTAATCTCTTTCGACTTTGAGCGAATCGATTGTTATACCCTCGTTCTATCCTGCATTCTATCTTGATAGCGTTGACTTATGCAAAAGCTCTTGTACTCTGTACATCTTTGATTGAGTTGCATCTCGATTTGATGTATTTGAAAGATAATTGTTCTAGTTTGTTGCGTCTCTATGTCTTTTCGTGATATTATCGATAAAACAGCCTTATGCTCCTGGAATATAATTTCCTATCCTACTATTGACGCTTGTAACTCGCATCTCTAAGATATTACTATCGATTTACTTTCGCTAGTTCTTTCTTTTTTAAAGATATAGAAAACTTATTAGTTATAACTAAGCAGCGATTGCGAGTTATAATAGAATATTTGATTTTGTTGTTATTAAAGATAATATTGTAGATACAAAGTTTTTACAACAATTCAATATATCTATAAATTAAATTCTAAAACTATATTAGATTATACGTTAGCATCTTATTTTTATAATCTCTTATCGAGACTTTATATTGTTCTTATTAAGTATAATTTTAACAAAGAATTGTACTTATACGTTTGTTAAATTATTTATATTCGCTTAAATAAACTTGATTAATAATTATTATTAACTCTAGTTCGATAAGAAATCGACGTTTTATCTTGCTAATTATTTATTCTTGAAATTACTTAAGTATTGCAAAATAAAGAATATATATATGTACGTTAAACGTTAATTATTACTTGTAAACATTTGCATTTGTTCTACTTAGATAATTTTTACTAATATTACTAACAATACTTAAAAAAGTAAACTTTTGTTAAAATTTAAATATCTTTGAATAAATTAGTTCAAATCGGGTAATTTTAATTAATTTTGGAAATTTATAGTATAATCTAATTTTATTACGAAAAATACTATAAATAGTTTTTATATTACTTAGTTAAGACTAGCTTGAAGTTTATTAAATTAAATTTAAATATTTAGAATCAAACTAGTCTAAATCGAGTAATATAAAGACTATTTATAGTATTTTTTCGTAATAAAATTAGATTACTATAAATTTCCAAAACTAATTAAATTACCTAATTTAAACTAGTTTATCTAAAGATATTTAAATTTTAACAAAAGTCTATTTTTTTAAGCATTGTTAGTAGCATTAGTAAGAATTATCCGAGTAGAACAAATGCAAATAAACTTAATAAATTGCGAATTTCTAATAAAACTATAAAGCAATTTCTATTGCATATATGTTAAACAAAATATTATTATAATTTAATAAGAAACAAGTAACAATACAATTTCGAAGAATTATTTTATATTACTTTAACAAGGTTTATTTTCTATAAAATATAATTTATTGAACATTTATTTAAACTTAATCTTTAAGAGAATATTAATTTAAATGTTAATAGTTTTTATAAAATTATATCTTAAATAAAAAACTAATAAGATAAAATTATTAATATTATTGCAAGATATTTGAATATTCAAAACTTTATAATATAATTTAAATTATTATTGCAAAAATTTTAATTAATACAAATTATAATATTAATAATATAATATTTCTAATTAATAAGATATTATTATTAATTCGAATAATAATTATTTATTTGTTTACGAAATTTTTTTATAAATCAATAATTATGTTAGTAATATATATAATTATTTTTTATAATATTAATATAATTTAACTTTTTATATTTACAATAATTAATAGTTTTAATAAAATTAAAATTAATGTTGTTTATATTATTCTTTGCAATAATTATTAAAAGTAGAATTTTATTAAATTTTAATTAATTTTTCGTCTTATATAAGTAATTTATTGTTTATTATTTATTGTAAAATTAAACATTTTATTATCTTTTTTTCGCAATTGTTGCTATATATTTGCAAAAAACTTTTTTATTCTCGTAACGTTATTTCTAATATCGTAAATCTTTTGTAGAAACTTTTCTATTTTCGTATTCTTGCTTATTTTAGCGTGCAACATCCATATAGAGTAATGCTTATTTCGTTATTATCTCTCAAGTTGAGCGTAAAGAATACTACGTTGATTGTAATTTTCGTCTTTTGAATTATTCAAGAGAGTTGAGACATGCTTAACTTATTAAATAGTGTCGTGGGAGCACAACTTAAAGGGTAGAAGTCTCAAATACCTTGACCAAGTTTCATATGTTGGGAAGTGGCTTGGAATGAGTATATGTAGAAGCCAGCCTGGGTAACGAAGCTACCTAGATTGCTGCCTAGACTGCATGGACTGCCCCCTACTTTACCACTCCAACCTAGGTGCAGTCCATGTCGTAATGGCAGAATGGCTAGGAGAGGCTTCGGTGACGGATAAGCCCACCCGTCCAAGTCTATCAAGACGTGCCGTGGTGCCTTAGCAGAGCCAAACCAGTTGAACTTCTTTGCACAACCAACTATACCTAATAAACAATACTTGCTTGGTTGCTCACTTGCTCACTTGGTTGCTTGGTTATTGATTCATGGATCAAGTCAAAAACAGAGAACCCCACAGCCGCACCATGCGCCCTACACCAGAGGGATATCCTGTTGCCATACCGCCACTTTGTGTCTGACACGTTATATTTCCATTGTCCAGATCGTCCTCAGGGAATCCCAGATTGGATCACAGCCCTAATGAAGTGCCCACTACCTGTGTTTAGAATCTAACAACCTTCCAGTGACCACGGTGCCAATCTTGATGTACTATTATATCACAGCTGAGTTGATGGTGGCGCATGGACAGATATCGGAGACAATTTACACTACCCCAGAGAGTCTTGCATACGCAAGAGCCACTCGGCGGTCAGCTTCTGCACACTGGACATGTGCTCGGGCTGCGGCTTCTAGGGCCATGGCCAGACTGTCGCTGTGGTCTTGGGCCCCGCTGTGTTGAGCGTGAGTGGACCGATCTTCCTGTATAGTCCCTGTATTCGTTTCAGTCTCCGTTATAGTCCCAATATCTTCGATATTGCCGGGTTGAAACTGGGGCTGCGCATCCGGTGGATGATTAGGTCTTCCCCCTCTCAAAAGATCTTTCCTTAAGGTGCTCTCAATATCCTTGGCGGAGAAGGTGAAAGTGAAGAAGCCCAAACACAACCACATACCCACCATGATAGCGATGAAATTAGAGCTCGACTATCACCCGGTGCAGCACTCGTGTCCAGTCCCTTCGTGAAGACAAAGCCCTGATATATCGCCAGTCCGAGTAAAAAGGCAAAAATGGAAACGCGGACCATAGTGAAAGGCGCAGAAATAATTAAAACCGCTGCGAGGGAGGTTCTTTGGGCGTCGTCTTCGCTGCCACCGCCACCAAGTCCTTCTGAGGGCGGCAATCTTAGCCAGTCTTTGATCAGGTCGGCTTTGTAAAGCTTCCCAATTATCCGTTGCAAGGCACAGGCGTAATAGACAGAGAGACAGCCGGACACTACCGCCAAGAGAAAGCACGCACGCGCAATCCAGTGCATTAAATTCAGATATGATAGGCTCAATGCTGTGATTGCCACCTGCGCAATGATAGCGCCCTGCCATCTGCGATGAGCAAAAACGTGGGATAAATGAAAATTGGCTGGGGGCGTACAGCGATGGCGGTCATGTTGGACTCATCGGTAATGGCCTGCCGAAACGCGAGAGTCTCTTCGTCTCCTCCATGGAGCACTTCGGCGTCGATTTGTTCATACTGAGTAGCAGTCTTCGGCAAGAGGAGAGTGACAAAAGTAGCCACTTGCGATCCATAATTCTGACCCAGCAAAGAGCTTTCCCCTCTTTTCGTCGCTCGTAATTTATCGTAGTAGGCCTTGCGGGCAGGATTAGAGAGCAGTACTGCTGCTTCCACAATTCTGATGGCGCCGAACGCTGCGCTTAAGACGCTTAAGGGGTCCATTACTTTTGCTTCGTGGTGGTCTAGAAACTACGCAGCTGATATTGATCACCACAAAGCCGTGATGGCCTACGTCCATGGGCAATGATTATGGCTAAGATAGAGGACATTCACAAGGTATGTATCAACGAGGTTCAGCTGGTTTTCAGCCTCTTGCAGCGCTAAGGACCATGGTCATCTTCGAAAGAATGTGTCCTTCAAAACACTAATCGAGAATCAACGAAGAAACTGGCGCACTTCACCATCTAACTAGAGAACATTATTATATATATATATTATATACATCGCAATCTCTAAATTTGTCAATTTCGTTTTAAATAGAAAGCATAGTCGCTTTAGAGAAAGCATCAAGAAAGTAGAGAAACATATAGAGAGAAGATTGTTGTAACTACTTGTATTAAGAGAAATTCAATAAATAGAGATAATTACTACAGAAACATTATCTAACATCGCTAGCACACCATCTAATATATTGTTGGCACACCATCCTATCTCGCTAAGTCTAATAGGATAATTTTCAGAATTTAACGCGTGTCATCGTTATTATTATTGTCGTTGTCGCTATCGTTGTTATTGTCGTTATTCGTCTTTCTCTCGATTTATCTTCTATATTTGCATCTATCTTAACATATCTATGCAATTGCTATCTTCTAGAATAGATCTATACGAGTACATATTTATTAAATAGCTAATTAAGAAAATTAATAGTTATGCAAAGAAACAAGACTATTTGATAACGCGCAAGCGAAGCAAGCAATTAAGAAAAGACGATCTTATAAAGATCTAAATACGTTGCAATTGTAACAATAATAATAATTTAAAAAGTTATAATTATCGAATTATTTTTAGTAAATGCGTTAATTACTCTTTCGAATGCATTGCAAAGTTACAATGTAATATATAGAATAAATATAATTTAAATAACTAAATCTTAACAATCGAATGCAGTAATTATAATTATTTTTCTACAATTATTTTTATCTTAATTGTATAATAAAATATTGCTATATAAAATTTTACAATACAACGCAAAATTTAAAAGAAATTTCGAAAAGATAGCAAAACTAACTTAGTATTAAAAGAATTGTATATAAATAAAAATAACAAAAATTCTATTTTTAAGTTTTGCAATATTTAAAACAAGTTTGCAAGACTTAGAGCAAAAAATTAAAGATTTTAATATTTACTTAAGCTTTAATGCAAAATCTAACAAATTAAAAAATCTAATATATCGATTATAAAATACAAAAGAATAATGATTAATTAAAGTATCTATTCTTTATATTAACAATCTTGCAAAAAATGTTTGCAAACTACTATAAAACTATTTTAATAAATATTATTTACAAAAACAATAGATACAAGATATTATTGCTAATTAGTATTAAAATAATTATCTTAAATATTATATTTTACTTTGCTTTCTACTTTATAAAAGACAAAAATTATAATAACTATATCTAAATAATATAGATTTTAAAGCAATTTTACAATTATTTTGATTTATTCTATCTTAAGATTGTATTATTCGACAATAACAAAATATAAATATCTATTTTTTAATATATCTTTTCTAATTCTAAATATTGTATTATTTATGCTTTATATATATAATATATAAACAACAATTATTATTAATTGTAAGAAGCTCTTTTATATAAATAAGTTTTATAATAAGTTTATAAAGCAATAAAAAACTCTTTATCTAACAACAATATTTGCTTTGTTAAAGATAAATTATAATATATTTTATTATATTTATCTTAATATTAATATACGTATTTGTATATATATTGAAGAGTATGTTTAATTGTTGCGCATTAAGTAAACAAAATATTATATTAATAAATTTTTGCACTTTAATAATATTTTTATCTTGCAATTAAAAAATACTTATTATTAGATTAAGCAAAAACTTTATATTTCTATTAATAAGTATTTTAATTATTCTACAATTTATTAACTAATATGTAGCAAATAATTTAAAGACAATAATAAATAAGTTAAAGCTCTTCTTAAACAATTAATATGCTAACTATAATAACAATTAAGAAAAGCAAGATATATATATCTTAAGATCTTTGTTGCATATCTATCTTTTATAATCTTTACAATTTTGTTATTCTCTTTATTATTCGAAAGATTTGTAATTATTATAAATATATATATAAACAATCTATTGTTGTCAAGACTTGCACAAGTATTTTTACAAGAACTATAAGATTATTATATACGTATAAGATATAGAAGCAACTATATAATAGAGTTAGCAATAAAATATTAAAGCTAAAAAATATATATTGTTATTAACTATATACAAAGTTGTTTTAAGCAACAATTAAATAAATAAAGAAGTAAAAGAATTATACAATAGACAATAACAAAAACAATAATAAAAACAATAACAAAAATATTAATAAAAATATTTAGATATAAGATATATTGTTGTTAAATATATTTTTGTCTCTATCTTTATTATAACAAATTCTATATATTTAGAAGTCTATTATTATTAAGACTAGGAATTGTTTACAAAAAATACAAAATTATTTATAAACAAATAAAGTATTATTGCGATTAACAATTTTATAACAACAATATTAATAAGTATTTAAAAACTTTACTTAACAAGAATTCTTTAATTTTGAGTTAACTTCGAAACTTCTTTTTAATTAAATATTTAACAATTAGTTGCAATAAAGTTAGCAAGAAAATTGTTAACAAAATAAACAAAATTGTTAATAAAATGAATAAGAAAATATCTTAAGAAGAATTGCAAAAGATTAAGATACAAATATTTTAATCTTCTATATAAATAGTTTTTAGATATAAATTAGAGATACAATTAAAGATCGATTCTAAGTATACAAAAAGATAAATTTGAGAGCTAAATTTATATTAAGAGATTAATAAGAAGATATATTAAATTTAATAATAAATAGACGCAAAACTATATAACTCTCGAAATTTCTCTTTAATCTTGCTAATATTGTTTGCGTACAAAGTTATTAAATTCTAAAAATTACTCTATTAAACTTAGCAAAATAGAGTAATATATTAGCAATATAGTAAATAATATGTTAGCAATATTAGATAATATTTCTAGAGTAGTTATCTAATTATTAGATTGCAATTTATATTACTTAATATAATATATCGCAAACAAGCTAGCAATTCTAGATCTAAATTAGTTCTTGCAAATTAATTAATTAATTATATTAAATAAAGTTGCGCAATCTATTTAGATAATTACTACAAAATTATTATATAATATCGCTAATATATTACTTACTATATTGCTAATATATTATTCTACTTTGCTAAGTTTAATAAAGTAATCTTTAGAATTTAATAATTTTGTAAACAAACAATATTAATAAGATTAAAAAGAGATTTCGAAAGCTATATAGTTTTGCGTCTATTTATTATTAAATTTAATTTTTTTTTTGTTAATCTCTTAATATAAATATAAATCTATTTTTTCTTTGTATACTTAGAATTAATTTCTAATTGCATTTCTAATTTCTAATTGCATTTCTAATTTATAGTGTGATCGTTAAGTCGGGTCAAACACTTTTTTCTCAACCCGACCCACCCTCTTGGGCCCCGTAGGGTTGGGCCAGGGTTAAGGCGCGAACCCGACCCTAGGGTCGGGTTTCGTTGAGTCAATGCCAAGAACTCAAGCTAACTTCGTCGCGTTAGCATTCGCTTATCTTATCTTATCTTATCTATGCGCTAATCCGATTGGGCTAGCGCAGGGTCTACGCTAACCATATGCGGTTAGCGTAGACCCTGCGCTAGCTCAATCGGATTAGCGCGTCACGTGACGTCACGTGATTGGGTGGGTTGGGCTAGACACTCGACGTGCATTCTTCGCTCGCCCCACTCTGTTGGGCTAGGAAATTTGCCTGACCCCAGGGTCAGGATTGGGAGGGTCAACCCGATCGGGTTGAAACCCGACCTAACGATCACACTACTAATTTATATCTAAAAACTACTTATATAGAAGATTAAAATATTTGTATCTTAATTTTTTGCAACTCTTTTTGAGATATCTTTTTATTTATTTTGTTAACAAATTTTTTGCTAATTTTGTTGCAACTAATTGTCAAATATCTAATTGAAGAAAAGCTTAAAAATTCACTCAAAATTAAAAAACTTTTATTAAATAATTTTTTTAAATACTTATTAATATTGTTGTTATAAAACTATTAATTATAATAATATTTTATCTATTTATAGATAATTTTGTGCTTCTTGCAAACAACTCTTAGTTTTAATAATAATAGATTTCTAAATATATAGAATCTATTGCAATAGAAATAAAGATAAAAATATATTCAATAATAATATATCTTGTATTTTAATATTTTTAATATTGTTTTTGTTATTGCTTTTGCTTTTGCTTCTATTATTATTTATTATATAATTCTTTTGTTTCTTTGTCTATTTAATTATTATTTAAAACAACTTTGTATACAATTAATAATATATATTCTTTAGCTTTAATATTTTATTGTTAACTCTATTATACAATTACTTTTGTATTTTATATATATATAGCAATTTTATGGTTCTTATAAAAATGCTTGTGCAAGTCTTAACAACAATAGATTGTATTTGCATTTGTTCTACTCGAATAATTCTTACTAATACTACTAACAATACATGAAAAACTAAATCTCTGTTAAAATTTAAATATCTTTGAATAAACTAGTTTAAATTGAATAATTTTAATTAGTTTTAGAAATTTATAGTATAATCTAATTTTATTACGAAAAAATACTATAAATAGTCTTTATATTATTCGATCTAGACTAGTTTGATTCTAAATATTTTAATTTAAATAAAAAGCTTTAAGCTAGTCTAGATCGAGTAATATAAAGACTATTTATAGTATTTTTTCGTAATAAAATTTAGAACATACTAGAAATTTTCAAAACTAATCAAAATTACTCGATTTAAACTAGTTTATCTAAAGATATTTAAATTTTAACAAAAGTCTACTTTTATAAACATTGTTAATAGTATTAATAAGAATTATTCGAGCAGAATAAATACGAATATATATATGTATATATTTGTAATAATTGCAACTCTTTCAAAGAACAAAAAGAATAACAAAGTTTTAAAAAATTTAAAAAATAAATATGCAACAAAAATCTTAAGATATATATATTTTGCTTTTCTTAAAGCTATTATTGCAATTAGTATATTAATTGTTTAAGAAAAGCTTTAGTTTATTTTTTATTGTTTTTAAGTTATTTACTATATATTAGCTAATAAATTGTAAAACAATTAAAATATTTATTAGTAAAAATATAAAATTTTTGCTTAATCTAATAATAAGTATTTTTTAATTGCAAGATAAAAATATTATTAAAGTGCAAAAATTTATTAATATAATATTTTGTTTACTTAATGCGCAACAATTAAACGTACTCTTCAATATATATACAAATACGTATATTAATATTAAGATAAATATAATATAATATATTATAATTTATCTTTAACAAAGCAAATATTGTTGTTAGATAAAGAGTTTTTTATTGCTTTATAAACTTATTGTAAAGCTTATTTATAGAAAAAGCTTCTTGCAATTAGTAATAATATTGTTGTTTATATATTATATATATAAAGTATAATTAATACAATATTTAGAATTAAAAAAAATATAATAAATAATAAATGTTAATATTTTGTTATTGTTAAATAATACAATTTTAAAATAAAATAAATTAAAATAATTATAAAGTTATTCTAAGATTTGTATTGTTCAAATATAATTATTTTTAATTTTTATCTTTTATAAAATAGAAAGCAATATAAAATATAATATTTAAGATAATTATCTTAATAATAATTAGTAGCATAATTGTCGAGTCGAATTTCAATTCGATTAAATTGATTTGCTCAATTCTAATTCTAAGATCAGGCAAATTTCCTAGTTCAACAAAATAGAACAAACGAAGAATGCATATCAAGTATTTAATTCGACTTACTCGATTACGTAACGTTACGTGACGCGCTAATTATATGCGATTAGCGTAAATTCTGCGCTAGCTTAATTAAGTTAGCGTATAGATAAAATAAGATAAAATAAGCAAATGTTAATGCGATAAAGTTAGCTTAAGTTCTTAATATTAACTCGACGAAATCCAATTCTAAGATCGAATTTGTATCTTAATTTTGACTCAATCTTACGAAGCTCAAGAGAGTAAATCGAGTTAAGAAAAAAGTATTCAACTTGATTCAACAATTACACTAATAATTAGCAATAATATTTTATATTTATTAGTCTTATAAATAATATTTATTAAAATAATATTATAGTAATTTGCAAGCATTTTTTGCGAAATTATTAATATAAAAAACAAATATTTTAATTAATTGTTATTCTCTTATATTTTATAATTAATATATTTAATTTTCTAATTTGTTAGACTTTGCATTAAAACTTAAGTAAATATTAAAATATTTAGAATTTTTGCTTTAAATCTTGCAAACTTGTTTCAAATATTGCAAAACTTAAAAATAAAATTTTTGTTATTTTTATTTATATGCAACTCTTTTAATACTAAGTTAGTTTTATTATTTTTTCGAAATTTCTTTTAAATTTTATACTATATTGTAGAATTTTGTATAGCAATATTTTGTTGTACAATTAAAATAAAAGACTTTGCAAAAAATTAATTATAATTATTGTACTTAATTGTTAAGATTTAATTATTAAGATTGTATTTGTTTTATATATTAAATTATAATTTTGCAATATATTTAAAAGAGCAATTAACATATTTGATAAAAATAATTTGATAATTATAACTTTTTAAATTGTTATAATTATTGTAAATGCAATATATTTAAATTTTTATAAGAACGTTTTTCTTTAATTGCTTGCTTTGCTTGCGCATTATCAAATAGTCTTGTTTCTTTATATAAATATTAATCTTCTTAATTAGATGTTCAATAAAGATATACTTATATAGATTTGCTCCAAAAGATAGCAATTGTATAGATATATTAAAATAAATACAAATATAGAAGATAAATTAAGAAAATAATAATAATAATAACAACAACAATAATAATAACGACAATAATAGTAACAATAGCATGCGTTAAATTCTAAAAATTATTTTATTAGACTTAGCAAGATAGAATATTGTGTTAGCAATATAGTAGATAACATACTAGCAATATTAGATAATATTTCTGTAGTAGTTATTAATAATTATTGTATTTAATCGATTTTCGTTCTCTTTTATAAATAATGTGTATCTTTAATCTTTTTTACTCTATTTAGTACATCTCAATTAACTTAATTAACTCAATTAATTAACAAAAATTAGATATATATATAACTATTGTTTTTGCTCTTGTTATTGTTATTATTTTGAATTAATATTTTGTTAAAAATTCTCGATATTTGTATATTAAATTAATAAAATATAAAGATTTAAATTTAATGCAAATTAAATTTTCTTTAAACGTCTTTGTTATATAATGCGATTTAATAAAAAAAAAATTCGATTGCTTGTTAACTACTTTATTATTGTATTATTAAATAAAGCAGTTATATTAAATTATTCTTCGAATTGGCTCTTTGCTATCTTTTATACAATTTTTTTTATTCTTACTAATTATTTAAATTAACAAAACGATTTAATTGTTTTCTCTTCTATTTCTTTTGCATTTTTAACAATCTTTTTAAACATTTGGAAATTTGATACGACAATATACTTCGATAATATTTAACGCTTATTTATATACGTATCAAAAAACATATTAAAGCAATACAAAAAGTAGAAAAGATTAAAGATAAGAGCATTATATAAAGATTTATTAATGGAACTTTTTAAAAGTTTTTCAAATCAAATATAAGATAGAAATTCTATTACTTTAATTACAAAAAATTATACGAAATAATTTAATTAATTATTATCTATTCGAACAATTTAATAGAATTTATTTACAATTTTTATAAAGATAAGATAAACAACGTTACGATACTATAGAAATTCGAGTTATAAAATTAATTGAAAATTCTTCTTAAAAATTGAAAAAAGTTTCAATTATACAACGATAAAATCTATATTTATTAATTATATATTATATTTCTCTATTTAAACTATATAAATAAAAAATAAATATCTTTTAACAAGCGAATGTTCGAGACTCGTATTATTATCGAAATCTTTTTTAATTTAATTTAAGTTTTGTAAATATTTAATTCTTTTAAGACGCAAATAAAAATCGAATTATAATCGATCGAAAATCTTTATTTAACAATAATTCTTTTAATTAATTGCTATATATATTTACGAAATAATTAAATAGAATCTTACTTTGCAATGCGATCTTTTAATCTTTCGAAATATTTGCAAATTAATAATTTTTTTTAGCAATTTCGAAAGCTCTATACTATTAAAGTATTAGATCTTTTCTCTTATATTTATATATATATCTAGCTTCGATTAAGTTTTCCAATATTAATCTTTAATATTTGTTGTTCTAAATCTTGTTCTTGTTATTTAATTATTAAAATATAAAGAAGAATCTTAAATTAAACTTTCGAAGACAATTTTTGTTCTTTTTCCTCTCTTTCGTTATTTCTTATTATTATTGTATTAAATTATTGCAATAATATAATTATCTATATATTTTTAATAGTTAAAAACTTTTTAATAATTTGACAAAGAATTGTAATTGTAAATAATATTGTTAATATATATATTTTTCGATCTAAATTTTCTATTTATTTCGAGAATTTTTCAAAAATATTATTAACGCAAATGCGATTAAACATTAAATTATTGTTTTCTTTATTCGAAGATAAAATTTCGAATTATTAATAAAATAAATGCAATTTATATTTGTTTGTATTGCAATTTGCGCATTACATTTCTTTAATATATATTTAATATTTTCGAAAGAGATAATATTGTATATAAAAATCTAATAACTAGATATCTAGACTGATCGTCGAGCCAAGTTATGATATCATCCCTCTAGCTCGACCTGGCGCCAAGATCGGGTCGCGACAATTTTTTGAAATCGAATCGCTCAAAGTAGTTTAGCGCGCTTTGCGCTAAGCTACTTATAGTAATCGACTAAACTACTTTAAGCGATTCGATTCTTCGAATTTTTTTTGACTTGGTCTTGGCATTTGCACGTGACATTTCCGGGTTAGCGCGACTAGTCTATAGATATCTTATTCTCTTTTTTCTTCTTAAATAAAGTTTGCGAAATTTCGAAAAAGAAAATACAATAATAGTGTTTCTTATTTCAAATTATAAATATTTTCGTAAAAATATCTTCTTTTCGCATTAATATTACGATTTATTTTCTCGAATTTAAATTATTTATTATTTATTTATTTTTCTTTTTTTTATTGTTTATTACAATCTTTTTGTTGTTCGCATTATTTGTCTCGATTTTCTTCTTTCTCTTATTATTTGTTACAAACTTCTTTCTATTATTTTTATATAATTGTTTTAATTGTTTTATATTTTCGCTAAATTTAGTTAAATCTTTAAACAAATTATTTTATCAAAAATAAATATATTTTATATAATATTTATGCAACAATTTCTTAAAATAACGTTTAAATTTTAAAAATTTCGTAATATACTTTATTAAATATCTTTTAAACATATTCTTTATCTTCTTTAACAAATATTTTTATTTTAATAAATTTTTCGTTAATAACGTTTGATTTTTGAAATAATTAATTAATGTATCTTGCAAAACATTTAAGTCTTTATTGTTTATTACGTTAATATACGTTTATTTAAATATCTTCGAAATCTTTTTATTATTTCGAAACTATCTTGTAATCTTGCTTTTTTAACGTTTTGTAAACTCTAACAATATAGATTTATTTAATAAAAATTTAAAGAATATAAACGAATAATTGTTGTTGTTTTTAAATAAGACTTACATTCTTGCATATTAATTATTATTTATATTTTCTTCGTGATTTAATCTTCTATTATTGTTATATTGTTATTAAATAAAGAATTTGTTTCTATTACAAATTTCGATTTTCTTGCATTCTTCTTTGCATTAGAAAATATACTAGAATTATTATCTTCGAAATTGCTTTAATTCTTAAAGCGCTTTTTACTATTAACAAAAACAACAAAGAAGAAAAAGAAGAAAATTTTATAGTTCGATTTATGCTTTAATTGTTAATTAAGTTTATTTCTTCTCTTTTTGTATTTTACATTCTTTTTTATTTTTCTCTTTTGCAAAAAACTCTTTTAATTCTTTGTCTTTTAATATATTACAAATGTAAACATTTATTTATCTATAGTTTGAATTTAATTGTTATTTCGTATTATATAATCAAATTTATATAAAACATTAATATTTACTTTTCTCTTATTTATTAAGTATTTTATTTATTTATTAATGTTAGCATATTTACAATTTATTATTATCTTAAATTTCTTTTTAATCTTATCTTAGAAACGTTACATAATTTCGATATTATATTTTGCAAATTGAGTTACGCACATATTAATAAGAATAATATTGTTCTTCTTTGTAAGTTGTTAATTGTAATTAAACTTTTAATTTAATTATTAATTTTTCTTTTATTTATAAGAAATAAAAGAAATAAAGATTTTTGACAATAAAGAATAGCGAATTCGCATCTTAATCTTAACCCAATCCTAGGAGATTCAACAGAATGAGTTGGATTGAGAAAAAAGTGTTTAACTTAATTCAACGATCACACTAATAAAGAAGCACTAGAAATAACAAAAATATAATGTTAACTAACAATATTTTAAGTATAAAAATCGAAATCAATACTATTATTTGCATCTAATTCGATATTTTTTTTTTCAATTTTTAGATAATTATTCTTTAATGTTATTTATTAATCTTTTTTTTTCTTTTTTTTAACAATTATTAAAACAATTCTAATTTTAATTAAGTTGTTTTCTTTTATTTACAAAACAATTGTTATATATTTTTCGAAGATTACGAAATTTATAAAGATAACAATAATTACTAGAATTACAAAGATAATAATAATTGCGAGAATTATAAATATAATAATAATTGTAAAAACTTTAATTGAACTTTTTATTATTAATATACTTTTGTGTTTAATTATTAGCTTAATTTCTATTTAATACAAATAAATTCTTTATTTTAAATTTAAATTTAAAACAACTTTTAATATTTTTAGTGTAATCGTTAAATTGAATCGAACATTTTTTTCTTAATTCGATTTACTCTTTTGAGTTTTGTAGAATTGAGTTAGAATCAAGACGCAAATTCGATTCTAGAATTAGATTTCGTCGAATCAATGTCAAGAACTTAAGCTAACTTCGTCGCGTTAACATTCGCTTATCTTATCTTATTTTATTTATGCGCTAATTCGATTGAGCTAGCGCAGAATCTACGCTAATCGCATATAATTAGCGCGTCACGTAACGTTACGTAATCGAACAAGTTAAGTTAAACGTTTGACGCATCTTATGCGTTTGATTCATCTAATTAAGCTAGAACTATTGCTCGATCTTAGAATTAGAGTTGAACGAGTCAACTTGTTTAAAGTGAAACTTAATTCGTCAATTACGCTAAATATTTTTAATGTTCGATTTAGTAATTATCTTGTATCTTGTTAACATTATATCGACGCTTATATTAAATCTTTTTAAAATTTGCAAAAAATAAATTAATTTATATTTCTTTTTCGCGAACTTAAATTTATAATTCTGTACTTATTATTCGTATTTATTATATATTTAACTTAGCACTTTGCAATTGCATTCGATCGATTTCTTATATATTAATATATTAATATTGTTTACGAAATTTGTAATATTAATTTTCAATTTAATATTATTGTATATTTTTAACAAATTCGCATTGTAAAATAAATATAAGATTAAAAAAAAAATCTTGCAATATATTTACGTTTGTATTGTGTTTTTTTATTGTATAATTATTTATAATTAAAATAATATAACGTTTTTTAAAGAATTCTCTATTTATTTAAATAAATAAGTAAAAATTTATCTCTTCTTTATATTGTAAAGCAATTAAATATATAACACATTGTCTAATACGTTTAATACGTCAAGACTAAGTAGAAATATTACTCTTTTCTTTTAATTACTTTATATTGTATAAATCTTTTTCGTAATTAATTGCAACGTTGTATCAATTAAATATTATTTTTTAATTTTTGTTTATATATTTAATAGAGTATTGTGCATCTTTACAATATAACAAAAACGCTTTAATATTATTAATATTAGTATTTTATCTAATTTATTTAATAATGCAATAAGTCTAAAGAATAATAACTTAAAGTAGTTCTTTTTTTTAGATTTGCGTAGCATTATTGTAATTGTTGTTTTAAAATAAAACAATTGCATTTCTTTCTTAATATATTTATTAAATAAGAATTTTATTTAAAATAAAACAATACAAATTAATTGTTGCAATACACAATTAATTATATTGTTAATTTTTAATATTTTGTTAAAAGCTATCTTGTGCATTGCTTTTATTACTTTGCGTTTTGATATTATTTTATTATTTTCTATAGAAATCGAATAAGAGAATTTGTTCAAATTGTTTATTGAAATTATAAATAAAGAAGAAAAATAAGATCAAAATATTGTTTTAATCTTGTTCTTTGTTATTATTGCAATATTTATGTTAATTTATAATAATGATATAATAAACTTAATTAACATTCTTGTCGTTATATTTCTAATTTATTTTGTTAACTTGAAGAAACTTTTAATAATATTTTTCAAAGCTTTTATTTATCTACGAAACTCGTTTCGCTTATATTTTTTTAAAATCTTGTTTTTTTATCGCATATTCGAATATATATCGCTTACTTATTAAAGATGCAATATATTAATATAATTTTTTAATTTCTTTAGTTATTTTTTGTACACTTTGTTATTTATTTAAGCTTAATTTTCTTGTATGATTTTGCTTACAAAATAAAGTCTTCGATAATTTTTTTAAAATATTAAGTAATCTTGTTGTACACTTATTACTATTATTTCTTCTTATTAAGTTGTTTAATAGTAATTTGAGCAATAAATTTCTTAATATATTGTTAAACTTTTTTAAATTTATAATTTTTTAGTTTTGTTTAAGACAACGTAAAAAATTCTTTTATATTCGAAGATTTAATAGTGTTCTTATTAAAAAACAATCGAATAAGTTTTCTATCTCTTTGTCTATGTCGCAATATATTAATCGATTTGTTATTTTCTTTATAATAAACAATAAATTAATTGTATTTTAAGCGTCTTAATAATCCTTTGTTATAATCTTTTAAGAGAGAGTTAATATTATATCGATTGCGTATATTATGTTTAACAAATCTTTCGAAAGCAAATGTTATTTAGAATAAAAAGAACTTGCTTAAGAAAATAATGCAAATTAAAGTTTTTTACAATAATACTTTTGTCTAGTATGCGTAGAGCTAACTTTATTATTAAATTATTACTTTTATCGATTATTTTATTATAATTATTTAAAAGCAAATTGTAAACGTTATAAATATTAATAGAATTATATCTTGTATTGTTATTGTCGAAATATAATTATAATATTATTGTTTTTACGTTTTCGAAATGTTACATATTATATTAACTATTGTTATCAATACATTTATTAACATAAAAACATCTTTTTTCGTTATTATGTACGAGCGTAAAATTTGCGCATTTTAAATTATATATCTTTGTTTTAATGTAATATTGTTACAGCTTCTATATTATCAATATATTATATTTTTGTATTTTGTTTTCTTGAAACAATGCAATTATTACTTTATTTTTCAATTTATAAATATTATATTATAATATTTTAAGCTTATTTTGTGTCTTTATTAAAGTTTCTTTGTATAATTCTCGATATTGATATTTATTAAGTTCTATATCTTTTGCGTAAAAAATATATTTTACAATAATATTATTGTTATATTGTCGTTATCTTGTTTTATTAAAGTAAATTAATTATTTAATAATTTATTAAAGCGTTTTTTCTTAATTAGTTGTTAAATTTCGTTTTCTTTTATTATTATAAAAATGTTTTACATGCAACTTGTTTGTATTAAACTCTTAACTATTATTGTTTTGCATTTTGTTTTCTTCTCCAATATTTAATTAAATATTGTTGCGTTCTTAAGAATTATAAAACTAATTAATGTTTTGTTATTTTTGTCGCTCTAACAACGTAATATAGTAACTTTATCTTTATCGCTTTTTTTATATTTAGTTTTTTGTTCTATCTTTTAGAATACTTGAAATCGAATACTTTGTAAGTATTCTTGTAAATGTCGCACTTTTACTTTAATAAATTTAATTAATGTGAACATTAATTAAAGCAATAGTTTTATATATAGTAAATATATTGTTATTTATTTTTGCATTTATATATTAAGTAATTATATTCTTGACATTTTATACATTATTTTATTTTGCCATTTGTATTGTAATATCTTGTTATTTTAATATTTAACTTATAAATTATATTAAGTTAAATTAACTTGTTTGTTGTTTTTACGCAATTTACTTATATTACAATAAAAATATATTTCTTTTTATTGTTCTTTTTTGTTAGTTAAGTTATTTTATTAATTTTTAATTTTTGATATATAATTTTACATAATTTTTTTATTGTTTTTGTCTTTTTCTTCTTTATATTTTTAAATATGCTTTTTACTTTACTATTATATATTATTACTTTTGCATATTTACAACGCAAAATTGTTACAATAAATATATTTTTAATTTAGAAATTATTTAATTTTAAAATCTTTTTGTTATATTTGCTATTTACTTTGAAAACTATTATTCTTTTAAAGCATTTTATTTCTTGTATATCTTTTTGCACATTTAATATATTAACAATATCTAAGTTATATATTAATTCAATTATCTTTATTGCGTTTATCTTATATATTCTTTTCGTCTTTTTCTCTCTCTTAATTTATGTTATTAATTTAATTTTATTAATCGATTTTCGCTTTAAAGATGTTTGTTTAATATTTATTTTAATCGTTATTTATATAATTAATAACAAGCTTTATATTATATTCGCTTATATACCTGCATTTTATATATTTTTTTCGTTTTTTTTTACTTTTTTTAATTAATTTGTTATCTTTTCAATTTTTTCAATGCAAAAATTATATTAGTTTATTTATTGTTTGCGAAAAATTCGTTAATTTTGCGTATAAGTTTCTTAATAAAAAATGCATTATTAAGTTAACGTTATTATCAAGATTATTTTAAACGCATATTTCTTTTTTAATTTATAAAGTTTTTTAATCTTCATTATCTTTGCAATAATTTTTGTCGCAATTTGTAATAAACTGCATTTAAATATACTAAAATATTTTAATTACTTATTGACGTTGTGTTAGTTATATTTATTTAATTCTAACAATCAAAATAAATTGTAAACTTTATTGCTAGTAAGATTTTCTCTTTCGTCTCTTCTTGTATAATAAAATAGTATAATATTGATTTTCGTAGATTTCTTTGTTTTCTTCGATTGTTTTAATTAATTACAATTTTATGTTAAATAATTAGAATTTTCTTTTCAAGTTAAACGAACTTAATATCTTATTATATATTTATCTTAGTTAATGTTAAATCTTATATTATACTAATATACAATACTCCATAAATTCTAGTTTCTACTTTTTCTCTTTTTTTTTCGAGTTTTAACAATATGATAATTTGAAACTAATTTAATAGCTTAATAATTAAAATTATACGCAATATTGCAATAATATTATTGCATATATTTAATAGTTTTCTTTTATTTGTTGTATTTGTTGTTCTTTATAGTTAGACTAATTGCGTTAATTCGACAAATCAAATTCAATTTAAAAAATCGAATCAAATCTTAACAATTTGATTCGAATTAAATCGAAAGTCTTAACAATTTAATTTCTAAAATTAAAATTAACAATTTAATTCGATTTTAAAAGTAAAATTGAAAATTGGATCGAAAAATTAAATCGAATTGTTAAGACTACTATTTTTAGTAAATTTTATTATTTTTAGTAATAATTTAATTATTTTTAGTAACAATTAATTAATAATTTAATAGAAATAGTTAATCTATTTAAATTAATTAATAAACGTATTAGAAATTTCTTTTTATAAATATATTACTACTAAGTATTATCTAGTAATCAATAAAAAATCTAAATTCAAACTCAATTTATACTAGTTTTAGTATCTCTAACATTCTTGACAATTCGATTCAATTTCTAATATTGAAATCGAAAATCAACTCAATTCGATTCGATTTAATTTTAAAATAGTTAAAATCAAATTAATTTTCAATTTGATTCCTAAAGTTAAATTGTCGATTTAAGTCGATTTTAAAAGTTGAAACCGAAAATCGAATTAATAATTATTTTATTTGTAGTTTTATTCAATTTTGTCTTTAATTAAGATATATTAATAATATCTATTTTAATGTTATGCATTTGCAATCTTAAACGCAGCAAAAATTCGACATTTCGAATACTCTTTGTTTGTAAAGAAATTAATTAAATTTGATTTTATTTATTTTAAGTTATATTAGCAACGCGTTGTGTGTCTTGAGGCAATCGCAATATAAAATTAAATAATTAATCAAGATTTCGAAAATTAGTTTTCGATAATAAGCTTTATTTATATTCTTTATTTATGTTTTTTTGAAGCGCTTCGAATGCAATTATTTATAATAATTTTTCGTTAATTAATAATATAAAGATAATAAAATATAACAATTAAAATTATTCAATATTATAGTTTGATCGAAATCGCATTAACGTAAATAATTATTCTTATATATTCGATAATATTAAAATAATATTAGATTATTCTAATAATCTTAAAGTAATATATTGTTTTATTGTTCTAATATCTTTCTTGTTATATCAAAATATTTGTCGTAATCTTTGCAATATAATTTGCACAATAAAAGTAATTAAGAAATAAATTAAAAGTCGTATAATATAGTTGTTTATAATTAGTTATATTTCTAATATTAATTTCTTTCTTCTTGTTAAAATTCTTATATAATATTATCGTAATCTTTTTCAAAATTATAACAAAGAATCTTAACTCTTAAATATTTATTTACAATTTTATGTATATTTATTTAACGTAAGAAAGATTTTAATCGATGCAAACTTTTAAGTTATTAACATTTATAATTTTTAATACGAAAATGCATCGAAAATAAAAAATAAATAAAATAAATAATAGAAGAATATTAATTATTACGAAATTAATTTGTTTCTTAATAGCAAAAGAAATCGCATAACAATAAAAGTTGCGAAAATTTAAAAATTATCGAAATTGATTTATATTGTTTAAAGATAAGTTTATTTACAATTTAAATAGCATTTAATAATAGTTTTTTAAATTAAATAATTTATCTTTGTTTGAATCGAAGATTTAAGAATTTTTTTAAAGCATATTAAGTATTTCTTCAAGATTTGCAAATTTATTTATTATTGACATTATCGTAATCAAGTTAATAAATATCGAATTAATATTTTAATATAAATTTTTGAAACTCTTATATATTGACGTTATATTGTTCTTGATTTTTTAAATCTTGTTTGTTAAAATTCGATTAAAAATATTAAAATAATCAAGATAAATTAAACGTAAAGTATTAACTAATAATACGTCGATATTATTTAAGTTGTTAAAATTATTTATAATATTATTTAGTGTGATCGTCGAGTCGGGTTTCAACCCGATCGGGTTGACCCGCCCAACCCTGACCCTAAGGTCAGGCAAATTTCCTAGCTCAACAAGGTGGGACGGGCGAAGAATGCGCGTCGAGTGTCCAACCCGACCCACCCAATCACGTGACGTCACGTGACGCGCTAGCCGTATGTGGCTAGCGTGGACCCTGCGCTAGCCTAATCGAGCTAGCTTGAATCCTGCGCCAGCTTAATCGGGTTAGCGCATAGATAAGATAAGATAAGATAAGATAAGATAAGCGGATGCTAACGCGACGAAGTTAGCTTAGGTTCTTGGCATTGGCCCGACGAAACTCGACCCTGGGATCGGGTTCGCGCCTGAACCCTGGCCCAACCCTACGGGGCCCAAGAGGGTGGGTCGAGTTGAGAAAAAAGTGTTCGATCCGACCCAACGATCACACTAATATTATTTTCGATTTCTCTCTTTCGACGAAATTAACGTATAACGATTTTGAATTTCTTATATATTTAAAGATAAAACAAAATATAAGAAACTTAAGTAAAATATAAGATAAAAACGCAATTTAATAATATCTTAAAAGTATTAAATATTGTTAAAAGATAATTTAACAAGTATTTTAATTTAGTTCGTAATATTTAACGACGATTTTTGTATATTTCGAAGAATAAATTATTAACAAAGTACTTTATCTACAAAAAAAGAACAAGTTTTTAAATTTTTGCTTTTATACTTATATTGCAATTAATAAGACACAAATTAATATTATTTTATAAATTTAATTTGTTATACAATTTGCAAATGTTAAATATTTAGCAAATTATCAATAAATACAACTCTTATATTAAGAAATTTCGAAATTTTCAATTTTATTGTTAGTAATTTTTATAATATTTAAATTAATAATAGATATAAAATTGTTTTCAAAGATTATTTTATCAATAATGCGAATAAACTAATTGTTGAATCGAGTTTTGATTCTAAAAGTTAGAATCGAAACTTGATTCGAATTTTTAGCGTAAAATCGAATTGTCAAGATTGATAAATTAAGCTACTTGATTAACTTGCTTAGAACAAATTCTTTCGCTTAATTGTAAAGAATTCGAATCTAATATTATAAAACTAAGTTACGTAATAAATTCGGATTTTTGCGATCAATCTAAATGTTAAAGATTTTGAAAAATTTGTTTAATAATATCGCAAACAATTCTAACTTATTTATAAATAACTTGAATATATATTTCGAAGCTTTTAATTATTTGAAAATAAAAATATTATTACAAAGAGCAATATAAATAATAAATGTTAAATTTGCTTTTATTTTTCTTAAATTTATTTCGTTACATAATGTTTATTTATCGAATATCGATTTTATTATATTTATTTATATTATAAAGATAATCTAATAAGTTTTTAAAAGAAATAAATTCTTCAAAAGAATTTAAGAGATACTTGAAATTCGAAAATTTAAAGAATTTAGATTACATATTTCGTAAATACATACATAAATCGAAACGTAAACAAATATTTTATTTAATTGCTTTTATATATTTTAAAACATTTCTTGCGAATTAAAGATTATAATTTTAATAAAATTAATAAATTCTTTCTTTATAATACAATTAATTATAAGAAACTTTTTTTCGTTCTTAAAAATTAAAAGCGCAATTAAAGTAGTTTTGTCAATCTTCTTTGTAATAAATAAAATCAAGATTCGATTATAAATACAAACTAATTAAATTATTTGCATTTTTCTTTTTCGTTTTTTAATTACAAACTCGTACATATTAAAAAACATCGAAAAGCGAAAATTAAAAGCGCTTAACTAGTAAAGATTGTAAAATAACTTAATTATAAAGATAAAAATAATGTTGTTAAATATCAAGAATATTTTATTTAAATTCTTTCTTAATTTGTTATTTAATTCTTTTAAACTTTACAATAACGCAACATTCTTTTTATTCGTTTTTCTTCTTATTATCTTTGTGCAAACAATCTTCTCAATTTTATTTTAATTAACAATTTCGATATATAAATAAATTATTATTAAAATATTTATAATTTATAATTTGTTTGCAAATAAGTTTAAACGTAAGATTATTTTAATATTGCAAATTCTTGTTTCCTTTAACGCTAAATATAGCGACTTTATAAATTATATATTTTAACGTCTAATAATAAAAGAAATATATTAAGTTTTTTATCGAACAAAGAATCTTAACATAAAACATATACGATATTAATCTTTCGAAGTATAATTATAAAGTTTTCTAGTCTTCGAATTAATAATATTATGAACAATTTCTAATAAAAGTTGAAGCAATTTGCGCATTATAATTAATTAATTTATATATTTTCGTTTTTAATTCTCGTATAATAAAGATAAAGATAACAAATACTTTTAAAAGTTTATTGTTTTTGCATTTTCTTTTAGTTAATCGAAAATTATAATTTGTAATTATTTTGTATTAAGTTTTACATTTCTTGCATTAAATGCATTTTTTTTGTTTGTTTGTTATAAGTTAATTAAATCGATAATTGTTATTATATTAAGAAGTTTCGTTTGTAGTTTTAAATTATCTTTGAAATTAAAATATATAATTATATTTTCGATATTAAAATTGAAATTCGCATTTATTATAAGTATATTAGTTAGATTTTTACAATAAACAACAATTAATTGATTTTCTTATATTATTTAAATTGCGTAATCGAACTTTATATTGTTAAAAATAGATTTTTTCGAATTTTATCTAATTTTAGTTTTTTTGCAATTTCGAATAATATTTATAATCTTAATGTTCTTTAACGATAATTTATTTAAAAATAAATTTATTTAATATTAATCAAAATTAAGTCGAGAATTATTTGTTATTTATTAGAAATTCGAATAATATTTATATTAAAGTAAAGAAAATATAATTTATTATTAGAATATGTTAATAAATAAAACGCTTTGCAATAAAAATATAAATGTATTAATAATTTATTTAATAATAACAAATATTAAAACTAACAAAAGATACGCACAAGAAAGAAAAAGAATTAAACGAAAACTAAATAATAAAGAAAATTCAAAATGTCGAAAAACAAATTCAAATATTCTTAATTTTTAAATAATAAATAAACGCAATTAATTTTAATTGAAGTTAATTTTGATAATTTTATTTTCAAATAATTAAAAGATAAAAAATCGAATATGTATATTAAGAAGATAATGTAATTAAAATCAATAAAAGTATAAATATATTAGAAATATAAAATAGAAAGATTAAATAAGAATTAAAACGTATTAAGAAGACATAAAATAATTAAGTATTAGAATATATATATTAGAAACATCTAGTAGTTTAATTGAACACGAATATAAATATATTAGAAAAATAAAATAAAACAGTTAAACGAGAAAATACGCATATTAGAAACAATACAATAAAGAAGTTGATTTGCGAGATGCTAAAAGAATAACATAAATAAATTTATTGTAATTTTTGAAAGTTACTTTTATATTAAACAATTAATTTAATAAAGCAATTAATAATAATATAAACTTAATTAACGTTAAATTGTAATAAAATAATACTCAAAATAATATATATTTCAAATTCAATAGTTTTCGAATAAATATTTGTTAAAAAAAACTTATAATATTAATCGATAAGTTAAGAATAAAAAGATATTATTATTTATTTATTTTCGATATTAATTCTTAAGAATATTCGAGTTGTTTGTAAATAATGTAAACTTATCTTAGAATAAAAGTAATTAAAGATTAATTAAAGAAGCTTGTTATATTTCTTTAATAACTTATTTGTTTTTTGTATTTTAATGTTAAATTTCGCTTTAAAATGCGTTTGCAAAACTTGAAATTATTTATAAATAGTTTTCGTTGCAATAAGTTCGAAATAATACGATAAATAATATATTGTAAAATAATATAATAATAATTGTTAATTTGCGAGATGCAAATTTAATTTAATTTAATTTAAATTAATTAAGTTATTAAAATTAATAGCATTTAATTTCTGTAAATAAGAAATCTAAAAGACAAAATTTGTTAAACTAGATTATTTAACAACGTATATAAGATACTAAATAATAAACAAATTTATAATTATTCTTTTAACGTACACGCATCGAACGTATTATTTCGCTTCGATTATTATATTCTAATAAAATAACTTTAAAATACAATGTTATATTAATTCTAATCGTTTAAGATTTAGAAAGTAATTTCGCAATAAAATAAATTACAAGTAAAGATAATCGATTGCAAATACGTTCGAAAAAACAATAGATTATTAATTTGATATTTAAAATTTAATTGTTTTAAGCGTTTAATTTGTATAATGCGCAAATATATATAATCGTAAATAAATCAACTTTAAAGATAATTTTAACAAATAAAAAATGCAACAATAAAATGCAATAATTTATTATTATAAATGTTATTTAAGAACTTTATAAATAAGCAATATATTAAGTAATAACATTAAAATTGTTTCTAGAATAAAACAAATATAAAGACAAAATCGAAAATATAATTATAAATTAAGATTGCGTTCGATATATCGAATTTGAAAAGTAAGAATATTTTCGATATTTTGAGATTTTGAGATTTTAAATTATTTAATTATTAATTATTAATATTAAAAACAAATTAAAATATATTATTCGAAGTTTGTTAATATTTAATTATAATATATCAATAAATTAAGAAATAAATACAAATAATATTAATTTCGAAAATATTAATAATTTTAAGTTTTAATATTGCGCAATATAATTGCGAATTGTTTAATATATTACGTAATGCAAATAATATAAAATATTAACTTTATAATTAAATATATTCGATATTTAGCTATTGTGTATAAATAATATATTTTATGTATTTTAAAATTGTTTTACGATATATAAATAAAATAAAATAATAAAATTGTCAAAAACGCTTTAATTTCGACAACGTTTTATTAAATAAATTATAATATTCGAATTGTTTATTTATTTTAAGAGTATTATATATTATTCACTTATTTTTTCGCAATATTCGAAAGTTGTTTATAAATAATTTCGAAAATAGAAATAAAATAAGCGATACTTTAATTAGATATATAATTTTAAATTGTAATTTTCGAAATAAGATTTTATAAATTAAGTTTTGTTATATTGTAAGAAAATCAATAATTTCTTAATGTTTTTAAAATCTTATAATTTAAATTTTTTTTTTTCGTTATTTTAATAACGATAATATTGCTAGTAATATTAACAATTAAAATATAAAAATTTCGAATTAAGATTATATTAGTGTAAAATTATAATTATAAAAAAAGAAACAAAAAAATTAATTATTAATATTTAAAAATTTATCTTATAATATAATTAGCGTAAACAACTTATAACAATTTAATTAAACTAGTCGCGCTAACCCGGATATGTCACGTGCAAATGCCAAGACTTGGGTCAAAAAAAAATCGAAGAATCGAATCGCTCAAAGTAGTTTAGTCGATTACTATAAGTAGTTTAGCGCGAAGCGCGCTAAACTACTTTGAGCGATTCGATTTCAAAAAATCGTCGCAACCCGATCTTGGCGTCGGGTCGAACTAGAGGGGTAATATCATAACTCGACCTGGCGATTAGTCTAAATTTAATATTATAAATTAATTCTATTGTTATTAAAGAGCGTTTTATTTATTTTGCTAGAATATAATGCGAAAGATTAAATTTCTTGTTTTGTTATATATTTGCATTATTTATAATAATATATAAAGAATTTGTATATTACAAGATTTGTATCTAATACTCTTGTTAAATAACAAGAGAGCGTTTAATGTCTATCGATAACGTTTGCTCTTAAACAATTAAGTATAACTTAATTGTTAACTTAATTCTTAGAGAATTATCGTTACAACTATTATAGATATTTGTTTTGTTTACTTTCGTGTCTTTTTATCTTGTCTAGTTGTCTTGTCTAGTTACTTTGTTTGTTTAACTATTATTCTTTGTCTAGCAAATACTAACTTTAATATACAATTTAAGTTAATTGTTTGTCTAATTCAAACATATAATACTAATTATTAATTCTCTTATTTAATTCTGTATTTATTACTAGATATTAAGTTATTATATTAGAGTTGACATTTGTTTGCGTTTCGCAGTTGTTAGATATTAAGTTATTGTATTAGAGTTAGCATTTGTTTGTTTTCAACTATTATCAAATACTAAATTATTATATTAGAGTTAATATTTGTTTATCTTTCGCAATTATTAGATACTAAGTTATTGTATTAGAGTTAGCACTTATTTGTCTTTTGCAAATATTTGTTTAATTATATTAAGATATTTTGTTTAATTAAACTAATTAATCTTGTTCTTTTTGTTCTTATTTATTAAATTCTGCAATTCTATATTACTAAATATTAGTATATCTTTTGTATTAATAAGTTAACTAAACTAAGAGTCGAGAAGCTCTTTAAACTTTTGTTTTATTTGTTTTTACTTAAATTTAAACTAATCGCGTTAGATTGAATCATCAAGTTCAAGTCAAGTTTTTAACTTGTCAAGACTCGAATCGAATTAGAGTTTCGATATTGAAAAATCAATTTAAATCACGATGTTAATATTAGGTATTCGAATTAAGTCACGATATTAATATCGAGTATCGATTCAAATTTTCGATTTAATTCGTCAAAATATAAAGCGATTTAGTAATAGAATTTGTAGACATGAATTGTGTGTTAAGTTTTATAATTTTTTTTTAAAATGTTGCATAGTAATGCAATTAAATAATGCCTTTAATTTTCTTGATGTTTGTGTAATAATTAGTTTAAGATTATTATAATCTTTCAATTAGCTTCATTGTTATCAAAAAAAATGTATGTTCGAACAACAATTTAGTTGACACATTTGTTAAAAAAATTGTATGATTAAACAACAATTTCGTTAATATATTTGTTCGAAAAAGTGCATAATTAATGTATGTAGCGAGACAATACGCTTGGTAAATAATTTAACAAAATAATGCAATTGATAAAATATATAATTGAATAACTTGTATTCTTGCTATTTATTCTTAATTTTAATCATCTAAATATGACGAAAATATCTCGATTTTAGAATTTCGAATATTACGACGAATGTATATTTTTTATCATTATTATAGTGAATTTCTAAATTGATCATTAATTGCGTCATTAATTGTATATTTTTTTGCTAAATGATTTTACGTTTTGCGTGAATAATAAGCAAATTGTTGTCTACATACATAAAGCAAAACATTAGTAAATATCGTAAAGAATTAACGATAATGCAAATAAATTATGCACTTACTAAAAAAAAATTTAGTTAAAAACGCTTTAATATTTTCTTAAAGTGTCTTTAATGTCGAAATTTAAATTTTGTAATCTTTATTACTTAATTCGTTCTTAAATCTATTGTTGAAAGCTTCATTTTGAAGAATTTCTCGCACTAATCTTTTGAAAAATCTTTTAAAAATCAATAGATTCGTAGACTTTTAATATTGACGAATTTCTCTTAGAGTTATAGTTTTAGACTTAAATTTACGTTTTTTTATTGCAAAAACTTAGTTAATAATAGCTTGTTACATTATTTGTTTGCATTATTTTTTAAATCTTAGACGTCGTACTTTTAAATAAAGTTTTGCTTTTGTCTTTGTTAACTTCTTCATTGTCGCAATCTCGTAATATTATATTATTACGAATTAATTTCTCGATTTTTTTATGTTTTGAATTAAGCATATTAGCAATTCGCAACAAAGAATGCATTATTCGAATGCATTATTTGTTTGTTTAATACGCGTTATTATGAGATCGTAGATAAGAAGTTGTTCACATTAATTGTTTGAAAGAATTGTATCAACTTAAAGATAATTGAATTAACGAACGATAATGTGATTAAATAATTAAAATAAGTGCTTAATTATGTTGCAATATAAAATGAAAAAAATAACTTAATTAGAAGCAATAGTGTGATAATTGTGATAATTTTTAATTGTAATAATATTAAATAAAAATAAGATTCTTAACTCTAATTTTAATTTTAAACGCGAAAAGTTACTTTATGATTGCGACACTTTTCTTTTTCATAAATTATACATTAGTTAACACAATTTCTAATTACTTATTGCATAGATTTATATAATTAAGTAAGAATGTTAATTTGCATTATTTGTATACATTATTATAAAGATTAATCGAAAGCGTAAAATGTCAATTTTTTTCATTCTTTCTTAATTAATTGTTAGTCGAAATCGTGTCATAATGTGAAACGTAAATCAAAAATTATTGTACATTAAACAAAACGCAAATCGAGTAATTCTTTATAAACGATTAACAAAGCTTAGAGCTACAAATGTCTATTAAGAAGCGTTTAAAAACAAACAAATAAATATGAAGAACAATGTTCGAAACTTAATTATTAATAAGCGAGTTAAAAAAAGTCTTCATAATAATGCATTTAAATAATGTATATATGTTCAAAAAATTAATTATATAATAACTAAATGTTTCGAAACAAAATTAATAAAGAAAATTAGAGAAAAAAATGTTGCGAAACAAGCAATTATTGAAGCGATAACTATGAAAATAACATTTAAAAGTCAACATTTGAACGTAACAAAGTCTACTTCTATTAATCAAGTTTGTATTGTGTTTAATATAAAAAATAAAACTAATATACGTGTTAAACTACTACGAATTACGACGAATTCAATATTAATATGTCGAAATACATAATATTAATTATTTAAATCATTTAGCAAAGTATTTTGCATTATAAAGAACTAGATAAACTAAAGACAATTTAAGATTTAAACGTAATCAATAAATTTAATAAATTTGTAAACACATTTTCTAGCGATAAAAATGTCGCAAATCGTAAAATACTTAATTGTCTTAATTCGATTAATAACAAATTGAAGAATTTGATTAAAATAAATAATAATAAGAATAAAATTAAATACGAAAAAGTCGAAAATGATGCAAAAATAATAAAGAACGAATATAAATCGTCGAAATATAAAGAAGAAAATAATGATAATAAAAATTAAGTTAAGCATAAAATCATAACAATCTTAGATTAATCAATTAAAATGATCAAAATTAAAAATAATTAATAAGAATTTAAATTATTTAGTTATGCGATTCATTAATTGCAATATTTTGTTGCATTATTTATTAAACGCATTGTTTTACTACATGCATTGTTCGTATACTTTTTTTATCAAATATATCTATTAAAAAGTGCATTATTTATACACTTTTTCTAACAAATATATCAATTATATCATGCACTTTTTTATCAAATATGTTAATCAAAAAATGCATTATAATAATGCATTTAAATTATCTAGAAAATTAAAATCAAATCATTAATTTAACTTTTTTAATTAAAGAGTTCGACAATCTTGTTCTATATAATTTTATTAAAGATTGCAAAAAAAAAAAATCATTGTATCTTAAGAAAAATTTAAATTCTTAATCTTTCAACTCACGATAACAATGACACATAATCTACGATATAATCTTAAATAGCACAATAATGCTCTCGTAGATTATATCGTAAATAATGTGTCATTATTATTGTAAAAGTTGAACGCGCTATCATTAAATTATCAAGACTTTAATATTTAAAATACTATATTTAAAAATATATAAAAATCTAATATTTCTAAATATTTAGCATAATTTTTAAAAAGTTAAATATATTAATTTAATGCAATATAAGTAATTTAAATGCATTACTAAACTGTATTACTAAATTGTATTATCTTTTAACTATATTGTCTCGAAATATATATTAACAATGCAAAATCTTTAACAAATATAATAACATCAAATCTCTAAATATTAATCAAACGCAAAACATTTTGCAAATCTACTTTAAAAAAATTATTAAATTTTTTAATTGTTAATTTATTGTTTTTCTCTCTTCGATAACTGTTTTACGCTTCGATAATAATTTCTTTAAAATTCAAGTTTATAATACAATTATAATATTTAAAAAGCATTATTTATTCGACCAATTCTAAAGTTATTTGTGATCAATTTTATTAACAATTTTTTTTAGTAAAACTAAATGTTTTTTCGATGCTTATAAAGAATATTAAATACGAAAGAACGTCTTTAGTTATTTAAGCTAATTTTGAAAAGTTCGAAACGTTATTTTTTCAAAATTCTTATGTTGAAGTCTTTTCGACAATGACGTCAATGCGAAGATATTGATCGTTTTCGCTTAAAAATAAAGATCGACATTGACTTCGTTAAAGAAGAATTCGTATAATTATTGCAACAAACTATATAATTATTAACAAATAAACGATTGCATTATTAATTTGCATTACTTTGTCAATTTTGTTAGCTCATTGCGTTTTGACTTTTAAAGTTATAATTCTTTTTTTATAATAATAACTAAAATAGTTTTTAAACTCTTTCTTGTACTTGTCGTAATAAGAATGATAAATTTTATTAAAATTTTGTTTTTTAACATTTTTTGTGTTTTAATCTCGATACAAATTTAACTTTTGAGTAAAGTTTAAAATTATATCAAAATTATATATTAATTCGTTTTTGCTCTTAGTTTTAAAATAGTATTTCACGAATTTTGTAAAAGTTAATTCGCAAACTTTGATAACAAGTGTTTTTGAAAAACACGCATTATCGCGTATAATTCTTTTAACAACATCAAAATAATTAAAAAGAGCATTAAACAATCGAAATTCTAAATGTATATTAACATTAGTTGTTTTAAACACAATTAAAATTAGCTCATAAAAAGAATATAACATATTATTAACAAGCAATACTAGTAATCATTCGTTATTTTCTAATCGAATAGCTTGAATCTTTGAATTTTTCAAAATTTCGTCGATTTATATATTGATTATATTGCGCAATTAATATGTACGTCGAAGCATCAAATAAATAGAGTTTTAACGAATGCGAATGTCTTCTATTAATGTTTAAGACTTTGTTTAAATTTTAATTTGAAACTTTTAAAAGCGAAGTTTTCGTTAAAAAAAATTATTGATAGCAATTATAAAAGTGCGAACTTGATTTATTTATTAACAAGTGTATTATCTCTTTGCATTATTTATTTAAAAAATATTTTTTTAACAACAATGCACAAATTATTGCTTGTAATTACATTTTTAACTTGACTGTCTTTTAATAACAACATAATGTTATTATTTAAAACCTTTAATTTAATAACTTTAATAAACTCTTAAGTCACGAGATTAATAATGTAAATTATATAAAAAATCGAATTTTGTACTTTATTTCATAGAGTATCGCGTCAATTAAACGTCTTTTTAAATTTTTCTTTTAAAGTGTCATTGTTGCTTGCATTGTTCGTAACAACATTAAAAAGCTTGTTTTTAATATTATATATGTTTAAGATTTTAAGAAGCTTTTGCATTAAATGACGATTAATATATTTAACTTAAAGAAATGTAAATTTAATAAAATGTTCGCGATATTAAAATGCAATATTTATTTAATATATTAATACTTTTAGATAAACGATCTTTTAAGAACTAAATTATACATCTAACGCAATAAATATACGTCGTAATTTTTTTAGATTTTGCTTTATCTTAATACGAATGTTATTATATTTTAAGAAAATTATAAATAACAATTTAGTGCGATGCACAAAAGTAAAATTTAGACGAAGCATTTGCAATAATTGTCAAAAATGCTTATTTTTAATAATTCGAAAAAATAGATTTAAAATAACAAAGATCTTGCACAATATTTGTTTTTAATTTTGTTAATTAAATTAAACGATAAGTTAATATAATTTTTCTTTTATTAATTTGTTAACTTTGCATTATTTATTTGCATTATTAAATTAAACTTATACGATCAAAAGTTAACTCAAACTATGAAAGAGAATTAAATTGTTTTCGTTTTTTGCAAGCAATTGTCTTGCGATATTTAAATATATTGATCGTACTAAAGTCATTTATAGTTGTAAAATAATTTAGAATTTTAACACAATTTTTGTATATTATCTTAGAATATTCTTCTAATGTCGAGATTATTTGAACAAATTTATTTTAAATATCGAATTGTTTACTTGCTTTAGTCTTTTTAATTCATAGTAAATTTAATATTTTTTTTTGAATTTTGTTTGTGACATTTTTATCAATAAATGTTTGTAATTGTTATTGTTAAAATTAAGCATTAGTATTAAGACTTTACTTAACGTATTCGTTGTTCTCTTTTAATTTTAAAAGAGAACTATTTTGACAAATTTTATCAATCGCTTCTTGAAGAGCTCTTTTTTCTTAAAAAAGAATTAGTTAATACTTTATAAGTTTTGACTTACGAATTAATTAAAATAAAGATTACTTAAAATTGAGTTGTGCAACATCGAAAAACTAGACTTTTTCTTAATCGAAAATATTGATAAATTGTATACATCGTTAAAATTAGACATTTTGCAATATATTTTGCAAAGAACAATAATCTTGATAACAATAATAAATTATTTAAAGATAAACACTAGTAATGTAATAAGATAATGCAATAAAGTAATGTAATAAGATAATGCAATAAAGTAATGCAATAAGATAATGCAATAAGATATTGCAAACGACGAGAAAATAATAAAGAAAAAAATTGTTTCGTTCTTGGCGCATAGATCTCTCGAAAGTCGTGACGTAATAAATTTAAAAATAGAAGTTCTTAACATTATAACGACATTTTCGATTGCTTAGCGATTCGAGTCGATGACTCGAATCGAGTTAGAAATCGAGTCGATATCAAGTTAAGTTACGATGTTGATATCAAGTATTCGAGTTGAGTTACGATGTTAATATCGAGTATTTGAGCCAGATTAGAAAGTTGATATCAATTCTTGATTCGACGATTAGTCTACTTAAATTAACAAATAGAACTTGTTATTCTACTTAGTTTGCTTAATCTAGTTAAGATAAGCAAATCGAATTAATTAAATAAGTAATCGACAAGACTTTACTTAAACAAGTAGTTAATAAGTTCGAAAAAACGCAATAGATAACTTTACTTAACACAATTAATAATAAAGTTTTAATAAAAAAACTATTATCTATTATAGCTTACAATAAGACTTCGACAAAAATATTATTATCTATTGTTTTTAATTATTAGATTTCGAAGATATTACAATTTGTTGTAGTTAACATTGTTATTTTAAAGATATTACTATTTTCTATATTAAACAATATTATTTCGAAGATATTATTAGAGTTGTTAGCAAAACAATTATCTAAATATTAAAACAAGCAATCTAAGTAAAAAATCTAAATATCTACTTTAATAATATTCTAAATTTAGAATCTTTTAGTTTAATTGTTGTTTTAAAGTATCTCGACAAAGTTCTTGTTATTTAACAAAATAGATTTACGTCTTCAAGTATCTTAAGTCTTGTTTTTTACTTATATCTTTTATCTTATTTGCGTTCTTAGTTAAATAATTAATAGCTAACTCTTTCGACAAATTAAAAAACAACGAAACTAACAAATTAGACAACAATAAATTGCGCAAAAATATATTAGTAAATATTAACAATTTATATTGTTGAGAGCAAGCTTTCTCTCTTAAGATAGATAGTATAAATTGTTGTTATTAATCTAAAATTAATTAGACAAATTTCGGAATAAACAATAGATTTAGAATAATAGACTTACGCTCTAACAATTTTCTGCAAAATAATCGATAACAATTTAATTAGTCTAATCTTATTAAGTAGTTGTACAGTTTATAGCTATTTAATTTATTTAATATTAAGCAATATGCTTAGTACAATTAATAACAAAATATCGAATCTAATATCTTATAGTCGAATACTTAATTTACTTACTTTTTGCTAATTTAATCGAGCACAACTACGCTTAATAATATAGACTCGTAGTAGTAACAAGAACTTATTTGATTGTCTTTTAATATTTAAGTTAATTTAGTAGCTTTTAAATAGACTTTATCTTTGTAGTTTAATTCTACAATCTTTTAACAAACTTTAATCTTATATTTTAATTTTGCAACTTTTAAGCAAACTTTATTTTTTGCAATTTTCGATCTAGATTATTTGCGAACTATATTGCGTAAAGAAGATTAACGCTCTTCTATAAAGTAGACATAATATTTATCTCGAGATAAATTAACTAATTTTTGTTGTATTTTTAGATATTTTAATAAGTTTTTATAGAAAGATACAAATATGTTTTCTAGTCGATTTAAGACGTCTAATTTAGACTTCTTTTATTTAGACGCTTTAGACAACTGTAAATTAGACAATATTATTTTTGCTTATAAGAAAACAATATATAGAGAAATCTTTATCTTTGTCGAGCGTATAAATAGTTACGCATACGTTGTTAACAAAGTTGTTATTCGAAATAATCTCTTTCTTTGTTTTTATAACTCTATTATAACGTAATATCTTAAAAAGATAAACAACTTTAAATATTAAGCGTTTCAAAATCTATTTTTTTTAAATTTTATTAATAAATTGTAGAATTGCTTTAAAATAAGAATTAGCAAAACACTTAATAAATTAATGTTAGAGATCTTTATTGTTAAATATATTAAAAATAAACAAGAGATTACAAATAGACTAATCGTTGGATCGAGTTATAACATCATCTCTTTGATTCGACCTGGCGCCAAGATCTGGTCGCGACGAATTTCTGAAATCGAATCGCTCAAAGTAGTTTAGCGCGCTTCGCGCTAAACTACTTATAGTAATCGACTAAACTACTTTGAGCGATTCGATTCTTCGATTTTTTTTGACCCAAGTCTTGGCATTTGCACGTGACATTTCCGGGTTAGCGCGATTAGTCTACAAATATCTTAAAAGAAAAAAGTTATTAATTAATGTTAATAAATATAAAAATTGTTGTTTCGATAATAAAAAGAATAAAATATAAATAATATTTAATCGAAGCGAAAAATAATTGCAAAACATTTATAAAAGAGTTTGCATTATTATTATTATTAATAACAATAATTCAAAATACAATTAAATTAATTTCGCAAAATTTGTCGAACAAGATTTATATTTACTAGATATTTAGAATTTAACAATATTTTTGACGAAAATTATAAAAGAAATTAAGATTTAAATCTCTTTCTAGTGCGTTGATAACTTGTCGCTTGATTTTGTTCAACTAATTAATAAAATAGTTTTTTAAATTGTAAAAATAAAACTCGAGATTTAATTTTTGAACAAAGTAAAATTCGAACAAAAATAAAAATGCAATGTCGAAACAATAAAAAACGTATTCTTTTTTACAATTGATTTTGTGCAATTGTTAAAACATATTGTTTAAAAATAAGATAATTTCGAAATAAAAATTAAAAAAGACGTTAATTTATTAAAAATTGTATCAAAGATACTTAATTATCTAATATTTTTTATAATTAATTTAATTCTTGTAAATGCGTAAGACATTATTATAAAAGAAATGGAAATTGTTATTTGCGTTTGCATTAATAATAGTGTGATCGTTAGATCGAGTTTCAACCCGATTGGGTTGATTCGCCCAACCCTGACCCTAGAATCAGGCAAATTTCCTAGCCCAACAGGATAGGGCGGGCGAAGAATGCGCGTCGAGTGTTCAACCCGACCTACTCGATCACGTGACATCACGTGACGCGCTAACCATATGTATTTAACGTGAACCCTGCACTAGCCTAATCGGGCTAGCTTGAATCCTGCGCCAGCTTAATCGAGCTAGCGCGTAGATAAGATAAGATAAGATAAGCGAATGCTAACGCGACGAAGTTAGCTTGAGTTCTTGACATTGGCCCGACGAAACCCGACCCTAGGGTCGGGTTCGCGCCTGAACCCTGGCCCAACCCTACGGGGCCCAAGAGGGTGGGTCGAGTTGAGAAAAAAGTGTTCGATCTGACTCAACGATCACACTAATTAATAAATATAAAAAAATAACGCATTTTCGAATATTGTAAGTTGTTTCGAAAAACATATATATTTTGAAATCGCTTTTCTTAACAATTAGACTAATTATCGAATTAAATTTCGATTTTAACTTTAGAAATCGATTCGACTTGTCGATTTTAATATTAGAAATTAATTCGAAATTTGATTTAATTTCTATTAATTTGAAATTAATTTAATTCGACTCGAGTTGATTTTTAGTTTCAATATTAGAAATCGAATTAAATTGTCAAGAATATTAAGAATATTAAAAACAGTATAAATCTAGTTTAAATTTAGATTTTTTAAATTATTTTCTAGATAATATATATTGATAATATATAATATAAAAACAATCTAATACACTTATTAATTAGGTTAAATAGATTAACTATTTCTATTAAATTATCAATTAATTGTTAATAAAAATAATAAAATTTACTAAAAATAGTAGTCTTGACAATTCAAGTCGATTTTTCGAATTCAATTACGATTTCAAGTATAGAAATTGACTCGAATTGTCGATTTTAATTTTAAGAATCGAATTGTCAAGACTTTCGAGTCGAATTAATACGAATTGTTAAGATTCGAATTAGATTAATTGTTGAATTAAGTTTCGATTTCAACTTTAGAAATCGATTTAACTTGTCGATTTTAATATTAGATATCAATTTGAATTTTAATACGATTTCTATTATTTTAAAATTGATTGAACTCGACTCGACTCGATTTCCGATTTCAATATTAGAAATCGAATCGAATTGTTAAGAATATCAAGAATATTGTCAAAAATGTCAAGAATACTAAAAATAGTATAAATTGAGTTTAAATTTAGATTTTTTATTAATTACTAGATAATGCACAATAGTAATGCATTTATAAAGAGAAATTTCTAATATATTTATTAATTAATTTAAATAGATTAATTGTTTTTATCAAATTATCAATTAATTGTTACTAAAAATAGTAAAATTTACTAAAAATAATAGTTTTGACAATTCGAGTTAATTTTTCGAATTGAGTTTCGATTTTAAGTATAGAAATTAGCTCGAATAATCGATTTCAACTTTAGGAATCGAATTGTCAAGACTTTCGAGTCGAATTAATACGAATTGTCAAGATTCGAGTTAGATACTTGACTCGAACTCGATAATTCAATTCGACGCGATTAATCTAATTTGGATCAAGTAATTGATTCGAACTCGATAATTCGATTCGACGCAATCAATCTATTAACAATCGAGACAAAATACTTTTTAAATTAGAATAATATTAAAATATAAAACGTTATCGAAATTGTAAAATAAATTTCGATATTATAATCGATTTAAACAACAAATATTTATACAAAAGAAGTATCAAATCGATATTAAAGATAACAAACGAAGATTTCTCGAATCTTGAAAAAGAAATTGCATTAGAAATAAATCTTTTAATTAAAGTTTTGCAAAAGCAAGATAAAATACTTGAAGAATTTAGTCTAATTAACAAGAATTTTTGACTCGATTTAAAACGTTTTTAAGTTTTTTATTAAGACAAAATATAATAATTTTATATTGTAATCGATGCTCTTTATAATTATTTCTTCTCGTATATATATACAATTTAGAATATTGTTAAAGTTAAGAGAATAATATTATAAAGTTAAAATATTATAATTATAACAATATAAAGTAAACAAAATACAGTTGTTGTATTAAATGCGCTAGAAGAATTTCTTAATATAAATAAATACGTTTTTTTTGAATTAAATAAGAGAAAAAAACATAAATGTTATAATCTTAGATATTGTCGTTTAATCTCTATTTTAATTAAAATTGTTTCGTCTTATATATTGCGAAATTGTTAATTAAAATTTAAGATTTTATTTGTTTCAAGATAGAAAACACGAAAAATAAAAGAGCTAGAAATTGCTAAGTATAATAAATAACATAATAATTTATATAACGAAATTATTCGCATTTTAGAATTAACGAAGAACGCAATAATTAAAGATATTAATAATTAGAAATTAAATCTTCGATTTCGCTAGATTGATTGTTGGATTGAGTTTTGATTTCAACTTTAGAAATTAATTTAATTAATTTAATTAATTTAATCTATTATTTTAGAATTGACTCAATTTGACTCGACTCGATTTTCGATTTCAATATTAGAAATCGAATCGAATCGTTAAGAAATCGAAAATAACATTATTATGCTAAGATTTTCTATTTTTGAATATATTTTATTGTAATTTTGAATTTTTTGCTAGAGTATTAAGTAGTATGCTTCGACTTAAAAGTTACGTTTGCTTATATTATCTTAAAATAACTTGTCTAAACTAGTCTTTGCTTGCATTACTCTTTTGTATTTTTTTTTTTATTCTTGAGTTACTTTCTCGAATTATTAAAGAATATTATTATATTATGTTTGTATTTTTGTTTGCAAAATGTTGAACTCTTAAGAGCTTTAAGTTAATTATCGTCTTTAAACAAAGAAGATTCTAGCAAATCTATCTCTTGCGATTTGCTATCTAGTAGTTTATATCTTAATTAATTCGCAAGTTAATTTAATTAAGATTTTCTTACTCTTGCTTTTAATAATAATAATTTTTTTTGCAAGATATCAAATAAAATATTTATCAATTATTTACTATTTGTTTTGAGAGAGAGAAACAAACATGTTAAATAAAGTTTAAATACTAGTACTCAATTTCAAGTATAGTAATTACAAATAATTGTTAGCGACAATATCTTAAACAAGACTTAATTAAGATTTATTAATTTATATTAAGCAAAAAAGATTAATATAGAAGTATAATTTGATCTTTAGAACAAATATATTTAAATAGCTTCATTGTAAATAATATTTCAAAAATTATATACAAAAGTTATTATAGAATTTTAAATTATTTTATTGCTTACAATTATTCAAGCATATTAAATATAAAAAAATATTTTCTATTCTTTTTTTGTTTAAAACAAAAACGATTTTGATTACAAATTGTATTTAATCTAGTCTTTAATTGTATAAGTTACAATTAATAATATATATAAATAATGCAAAACTAGTGTAATTGATAAGTTAAATCGAACACTTTTTTTTCAATCCAATTTATTCTTTTGAATCTTGTAGGATTGAGTTAGAATTAAGACGCGAATTCGATTTCAAAATTAAGTTTCGTTAAGTTAATGTTAAAAACTTAAGCTAACTTCGTCGCGTTAGCATTCGCTTATCTTATCTTATCTTATCTATGCGCTAATTCGATTAAGCTAGCGCTAAATTTACGCTAATTGCATATAATTAGCGCGTTACGTAACATTACGTAATTGGGCGAACTAAGTTGAGCGTTCGACATGTTCTATGCGCTCGACTTATTCGATTAAACTAGAACTTTTGTTCGATTTCAGAATTAAAATTGATCGAGTTAATTCGTTCGAATTGAAACTTGACTCGTCGATCAGACTATGCAAAACTAACAATTCTTTAGAAAAACAATTATATCAATTTATTGTTATTTTTTATTTAAGATAATTAAGAAGATTAACTATATAAGACTTTTGTAAATTTAAATTTGTCTTTTCGAATTATTAACAATCTTAACTTTCCAAAGCTATTAGAAATACTTTGTTTAAATTTGATACTTTTAAGTTGCACAAAACTATTTAAGATAATTCTCTCGAAATATATTTAAATTTTTAAGAAAATTAAGATAGATCTTAAAAATACTTAATATATCTTTATTGCTTTAAATGTATAATCTAGTTCTTAAAAAGTTATCTATTTAGAAGTGTTAATATACTAAATAAATATCGCATTTTAATTTCGCAAATATTTTTTAAATTCTACTTTTTATAATATCGAGTATATAGATTGTTAATTAATGTTAAAGCTTATAAAGTTTTTAAGATCTTTTAAGATTAAAGACAAACTTCTTAAGATTATTATTAATAACGCAAATAATAACAATATACTTAAGAACAAACTCGAAAAGATTTTAAATTAACAAGAGTTTTAATAAAACAAATAATAAAACTTTGTATTTTATTTAACTTATATTATTAATTTGATAACTTAAAATTTTATTTTAATTATAGAATTGAAAGCAACAAATAACAATATTGTTATACAGTTAAAAAACAAACAACTTCAAGATATTGCAAGAAGCACAAACTTGTTATAGTATAATTAAAAAGATGTTTAAATTTGTAATAATGCAAAAAAAAAATTAATTAATTAATTTTATTAGATTTACGCTCTTATAGTTGTTATTAATAACTTAATTTAATATTTGCTTCGATTTAGAATCTTTTAAGACAAAATTAATAAAAAGTTACAAAAACTAGTATAGAGTATTTGTATTTATTAAAACTCTATTTATTTTATATTTTGTCAAGCATATTAATTACGCGATTATATTAATTTTTAAGTAAAGAAATATTCTTAAAATTTAAAGATTTAACAAATTAAATCTAACAAAAGCAAATAAAACTTAATTTTGTTTATTAACAATATATTAAATTCTTTTTACAAATGTACTCTTATAGTTTTGCGAACAATTAATATAGATATTTATTTAGAATTTTAAGTATTCGATATAATATCTAATTATCTTAAATATCTAGAAAAAATAATAAGAGTTAATGTTTATTTTTTAACAAATATTTGGAATTAAAATTTGCAATAAAGTTTCAACAAAGTTTGCGAAATACTATTCGAGAATAGAAGAATTAAACAATTTGTTATACAATCTCGTTAATATTCTAGATTTTAAGTTAATTTTTATAAATTGTAAAATAAGAGAGAAAACAACAATACTATTAATTACGAGAACAAATATGAAACAAAATTTAAGAATTATTTTCGACGTTATTACAATTTAATTGCTAATTTAAGAGCAAAAGCGCAAAGAGCAAATATTGTTAAAAAGATAATACAATATAATAAGATATATAATCTTTTACTAATATTAATATAATCTATTGTAATTGTTACAAAATTCTTACTTCGACAATTTTAACAATCTTGTTCGATACAAAATAAAAATAATCGATATTTTTGCTTCGATATTGTTAGTAGTGTGATCGTTAAGTTGGGTCGAACACTTTTTTCTCAACCCGATCCACCCTCTTGGGCCCCGTAGGGTTGGGCCAGGGTTAAGGCGCGAACCCGACCCTAGGGTCGGGTTTCGTCGAGTCAATGCAAAGAACTCAAGCTAACTTCGTCGCGTTAGCATTCGCTTATCTTATCTTATCTTATCTACGCGCTAACTCGATTGGGCTAGCGCAGGGTCCAAGCTAACCACATATGGTTAGCGCAGAATTCGCGCTAATCGCATATGGTTAGAGCGTCACGTGACGTCACGTGATCGGGTAGGTCAGGCTGGACACTTGGCGCGCATTCTTCGCCCGTCCCACCCTATTAAGCTAGGAAATCTGCCTGATCCTAGGGTCAGGGTTGGGCGAGTTAACCCGATCGGGTTGAAACTCGACTCGACGGTCACACTAGTCTTGACAATTCGATTTCTAAAGTTAAAATCGACAATTCGATTTAATTTCAAAAACTAAATCGAAAATCGAATCGAAAAATCGACTCGAATTGTTAAGTCTATTATTTTTAGTAAATCTTATTATTTTTAGTGATAATTGATTAATAATTTAATAGAAATAGTTAATGTATTTAAATTAATTAATAAATATATTAGATTGTTTTTATATTATATATTACTATTGTGCATTATCTAGAAAACAATAAAAAAATCTAAGTTTAAACTAAATTTGTACTATTTTTAGTATTCTTAATATTCTTAACAATTTGATTCGATTTTAGTTTTTGAAATCGAAAATCAACTTAATTCGATTCGATTTCTAAAGTTGAATTGTTGGTTTAAGTCGATTTTAGAAGTTGAAATCGAAAATAGAATCAACAATTAGTCTATTTTCAAGAGTTTCTTTTTAATGTTTAGATTTAAATTTAACTTAATTATCTTAAAATAATCTTTTTTAAATACTTTCTAAATTGGGAGTAGAATTATTAATATCTTCTATAAGTAAATCTTTATTTAGTTCGTTTTCTTCGTTAATTCTTTAAAAAAAACGTTGTTTTTTAATAAAAAATTAAGTATTTAAATACTTATCTATAGATATAGCATGCGCATGTTTATTATATTGAGAATTTTCTTTCGAAAGATTAAAGAATCGAAAGAATTTTAAACAAAAGTTATAGCTTATTTTTATACATTTGTCGAAATATTAATAAGAGTATTTTAATCTCTTGTATAATAAAGATTCGATATTTTAATTAAGTAATTAGCTAGTTTATTTTTAATTTTACTATTTTTTATATTATTATTGAAGTTAGAATCGTCTATATATATAACGAGTATTCGATTTCGAATAATATATTTAAAAATATATCGATTTGTTAATAATTAAAGTAAAGTTAACATAAATTTATTAGATTGATTTTTTAAGAACAAAGAAATCGTTTTTGCTTTAATAACTTTATTCTTTATTTCGAATAAATAACAAGACTTTATTGTTATCTCTTTCAAAATATTAATTCTAAGATATTCGTAAAAGAAAAGAACAGATATAATATATATAGTTAAAAGTTTCGAATCTTGTTAATAAATATATTTAATATTCTTAGTTTAAATGCGAGTTTTATTTTTATTTTTAGAATATTTAAGATTAATTATAAATATTTGTTTATAATTGTTAAAAAATAGTTCTCTTAAATTAGTTTATAAAGTGTTTTTATATTTAAGAGTTATTAATTTTTTATCTTGTAAAAAATAATCAACTGTTAAATATAAAAAAATAATTAAATATTTTAGAAATTCTTCGCGTTTATCGAAATAGATTTTAATTGCATTTGATTTCAAATTATTGTTAATAAAAAACTTATATCGAAACGTAAAGTTATATTTTATAAATTTTTGAATTAAAAAATTAAATATTTTTTTAAGATTTTATGTTTTTGAAATAAATTCAACAAAATAATTATTATTACGTTGTTCTTGAAAGTTGTTTCGAATATTAGATAAATTTATAACAGAAAGAATTTCGTTTTTGTTAATATTTAATAGATTTTCGTAAAGAATTTGCTTTAAGTTAGTTAAAATATGTTGAAAAAATTCTTTATATTTAGATATCGAAATATTTGCATCTTCGCATTAAATAACATTATTATTAACTTTTATAATTTTTTAATTGTTTGATTTATTTTAAGATATATGTTGTACAAGAGCTCTATAGAAATAAAGATTTTCGAAACAATGAGAAGAATTATTATATAAATAAGCTTTATCGAAAGCTATTAAGTTTTGCTTAAAATCAAATTCTTAATTTAAACTTATAGCTTGTTAATTATTATTATTAACTCTAAGAATATTTATATATCGACATATATATATTAATCGATTACAATATTGTTAAATAATAGATATTGATTCGAATTTTTTTGTTTTTGTTTAGACTCTTTCACACAAGAAATGTAATAAGAGAACTCTTAAAAGTAGCATATCTATCTAGTATCTTTTAAGTATTTTGATAAGTAATAAGTTTAATTGCAAGATTTACAACTTGAATAAATATATTACTTTCTAGTTTCTCTTTTTTATTTTAACTAGAATTAAATAGATATCTTATAACATTTAGTTATAAAGCGTTAATTTGAAATAAATAAATATCGAAATTTAATTATAAATAGTTTTTGTTATCTATTTTGATTAAGTAGTAGATATAAGTAATTAAGTTTGCAAAAATCTTATAATATTCGTGATTTTCGTTATTAATTTAAAAAGCTCGAAAAGATTTTAAATTTTTATCTTCTTCTTTAATCTTTAAGAAATTCGAATTAATAGTTTGTTTCGAACGTTAATTTTACAAGAAATATAAGATGTATATATTTAATAGCAAACTTGCGTATAACTTGATATGTTACATTAAAATGCTTGTTTTGTTTAATAATATCTAAATCAGTTTATTAAATCTATTTATTAAAATTTTTGTTCTTAATATATTCGTAAAAATAAGAGTTTTAATTAAAAGAATCGTATTCTTTAAAGATTAATATATCTTAAATTAATTATTTTTTAACAATTTCTTGTTTCTTTTCTTTATATTGTTGAATTTCTTGAAGCTTTCAAGTAATAAAATTAGTTGAAACTTAATTCACTTTAATTTTTGAATTTAACATAGTTTTTTCTTAATATTTAGTAAGAAAATATTTCTTGAAAATATTGTTTAAGAAGTTTTAAACATATAAATTTGAAGTAAATTATTTTTTGTTTTTAGCATTCTCTTTTGAAATATTCTTGATATTATGTTTATAATTTAAATATATTCGCATTTTTTTTTTACTTAAAACAACATAATTCGAACATTTGTTATATAATAAAGTATCTTTATTAATTATTAAAAATAAAAAACAATGTTAATAATTATTAGACGTAGTAAGTTGCAAAAACTTGTTAATATCTAAATAAAAAATAATATTATAAAGAGTAGAATAATTCTTTTTATTATTGTTAATATGTAAAATAGAATTTAAATGTTTTTTAAAATTAGTTTTAATAATACAAACTTAACAAATAGAATAAATAAGAATTTTAAACTCTATGTTATAGTAAAAGTTATTATAAATATTATTTACTTGATTAATTGTATTAATATTCGTTGAATCGAAAGATAACATAATTATTATATTCTTAGTCTAAAATAACATAAATTAGTTTTAATATATAATATAAATTTTATTGAAGTATTATAATTTACAATATAAAAATAGTAAATAACAATATTATTTTTAGATTAAGACAAAATATATTGAAATTATAAAGATTTTTAAGAAGTAATAGAATAATAAGAAGAAATAGTAGATAATATCGAATTTATATATTAAAAATAAGTAGCAACTAAGAATTAGAATTTGTTTTTTTTATTATTAACTATTTAATTAATTATTATAAATCTTAAACTATTATTTAATTATTATTCTTTAATTATTATTCTTTAATTATTATTATTATTCTTTAATAATTAATGTTATTATTACTATAACAATTAATTAAGCTTTGTCTAATATATATCGAAACTAAGTTTCTCTTGCTATTTCTTTATTACGTTTAATTTAAATTAATAGTTATTTCGTGTATTAACTTGCTATTGCTTCGCAAATATCTCTCGTAAACAAATTAACATACTTTGACTTAATTTGTTTATTATATATTGTTGTCGATTTTCCGCGAAGATAAATATAATTATCTAAGACATTAATTGAGAATAATTTGAGTTTTGCGAGTATGTCGACAATATTAACTTTGTTTGTAAGTAACTCGAACTTTAATGTTCTCTCGCATTATTATTAACGTAATCTTGAGTTTTATCTATTAAGAATATTAGAAAAAAACTAATAAGAAAACAAGTTTAAAGTTTTTTTAACGTATTAATTCGATCTCGACTTCTATTGCTATTTATTATTGCTATCGCATAAATAACATTGTTTAAATTATCTAATTCGATAAAAGATGCCTCGAAATTTAAGTTATTGTTCGACTTCTTATTATCGTTTTTTGATTTTGTTGCTTAAATAATATTTAATAGAAATTTGTTATTATTAAATTTTTCAATATTTTGATTTAACTTTTTTGCAATAATAGACAACATAATATTTGCGTTCTTTAGGATGTTTTTAGTAAATTAATTTGTATATTTAATTATTATTATGTTTTTAACAATATATTCGCGAAATCGATTACAACAATAAATAACTATATCGCGCATTATTAAAAACAATCGTTTAATATCAATATTCGAGACAAGAATTATTGAAACATTTTTAATTATACGAGTTAATATTAAGAATCAAGACTTTAAAGTACTTTAAACGCTTAAAATAAAAGATTTATTAATAGATTTAACTAACTTAGCAAGTTAGATAATTGTCTTGTTAATTTTTGTTTTTAGTGCAATATCTTGTGTGCTATTAACAATATTCTATTAATTGTCGATATTACGTTAAGTAACTAGCACAACAATTATTAAAAATTGTCTTTTTTTAAATTTAGTAACAAGACGTCGATAATATTTTAATTTTTAATATCGCAAATAATTATTATTGTAATATTTCTTAAACTCTTAAATATATTTTTATTTATTAGCTAATAATCAATTTTAATTTTATAAAGAAATGTTAGTCTTTTAAGCAATAAAAGACAATAATAGAATGCAAAACATTATTAATGAAATAATGTACATTGTACATTAATTGTTTTCTAAACAAATTAATCAAAGTTTCGACATTAAAGTATATACTTTGTTATAAATAGTTTTATAATATATATTAATTTAATTTCTAACAATCTAAATATCTTTTTATAACTTTTTTGTTCAAGTTATATTTAAAAGTTTTGCAATAATTTGTCGCTAATTTTTCAAATAATTATGCATTACATTATAAGTTTTTCAAGTTTCGCATATTATAAAATTCTAAGAAAAATTTAATACTCAAATAAGTTTCTTGAAATATTTCAAAAATATTATTATATAATATATTTAACTTTATTTATTTTTGATTAATTTTAGCATTCGAAACTCTGACTTCGCTCAAATATAAAATTCTTTATATATAAAATTCTTTATATTGTATACTTATTGCAACATAGCATAAATATTGTCTTAACAAATCTTAATATCTTAAATTATGCTTTTTATGTTTTTGCTTAATACATTATTTGCTTAAAGTTCGCAAAAAACTTTATATCAAACAATTGACGCATTAATTGCAATAATAATAAGTCGAATTTAAAAACTATATTTGTTAGAACTTATAATAGTAAAAGCTAGTAATTAATTTTATTTTGCGCAAAGTCTTCTTAAAAGAATTTTTTCTCTTAATTAGATTGTTAAGATTCTTTTTCTTAAATTCGATAATAACATTTTTGTTACGAACATGTATCTTAAGCGTCTTTAGCAAATTGTTAATTGCAATTTGTATAATATAATTTATGCAATTTATTGTTTCGAGCTTCGAATCTTAAATTATGCTTTTGTTTCGTAAAATCTTAATAAAAGTTCTTTGTAATATTTTGTTAATGTTGACGTTATTTGCAATAATAGTTGTTAGACAATTTTGAAAATTGTACTTTTTCAAAATGCTATATATTACATTTGTTAGTTGCTTTTTTGTGTGTCTATTCTTTAAGAACTTGAAAATTAATAGAACTTCTTTATATTATCAATTTATGTTAATAAAGTATGCAATAGTTTTCAGAAAAAAAAGATAATTTAAATTCAATTAATTATTTAAAGCAATAAATATTCGAATATTTGTCTTTAAATTGTTAAGAATATTATATCTAATTAGATTTGCACGCTTTCTAATCAAGTTAATGAATTTTATATATCTTGAAATAGTTACATTTGCTTGTAAAAAGCAAACAAACTTGTCGAAACTTAATTTTTCTAATAATTGAAAAAAGATATTGAAATTTAATATTATCTTTGTTAGTCGATTATCAAAGTTCTGTTAATTGTATTGCTTTGTTTTTTTGCATTTTATAAATTTTGTTCTTTACAATTAGAAGTAAAATTTGTGTTAATACGTTAACTTAAATATAAATAAAATATTATCGAAGAATAATAATAGAGTAATTATAAAAGCAAAAAGTTAACAATTGATTGCAATAATAAAAGTCAAGTTCTAAAAATATAAGAGAAAAAAAACAAAGATAAATCAAAAAGTCTTGACTTATACTTTATAAAAATTGCTCTATAATTCTTTATAATAAATCTTTGAACTTTTAATATTAATAATTGTTTTTTTCGTATTGTCTTATAATAGAAGTTTTTGAATTAGTAAAAATTAAATAAAGAAATATTTTTTATGGTTTTTGCAAACAACTTTAAGCACATTAGTAACAACGTAGATAATCTTATATTAATTGCTTTAAAATTTAATTTTTTGAGTTTAATTATTTTATCAAGAATTTAAATGCTTTATTAGTCTTAACTTTGTATCTTAATTTTAAAGAGTTTAATTTTATTATTATTTTTCGAATATAAGATACTTCTTGATTGTTTATACAATTACGCTTTTATTATTAAGACGCAAAAGCTCGTTAAAATAAAGACTCTATTTAACGCTTGTTCTTTCAAGTAAATAAGAAGAGATTTTAGTAAACTTTAATAACTTCTAAATTAAAAGAATTAAGTCGATAGAATATATTAAGAACATTGTTGATATTCGAATGCTTTTCTAAATCGAACAATGCATTTTAATCAAATTGCGAGAATTCTATAATTATAATAAGATACTCTAGAGATAACACATAATATTGAATAAAATAAAATAAAAAATAGTACAAATGTAAACGAAAATTATCTTAATTATAAGAGTAATACTTAGAGATTAAAAAAACTAATACTCTTATATTTAATTTAATAATAAGAGATTTTACTACTAAATTTTATTGCTAATTGTTGTTTTTTTCATGCAATTCGAAGCTCTATTACACGAAAAGCGAAATAATTAATCAAGTAATAACAATCGAGTTTTCTCTAATTATTTTAACAAAGATTATACTTAACTGACAGTTAATTTATTTAGAACAAACATCGACATATCGCTAGCAAATTCTAAAAAATAAAGTATCAATTTTGTAATTAAGTTGTAGAAAGATATAAAGATTAATTTAATAAGAATTTACAAACAATATTTGTTTATTATTAAATACTAAGAAATCTATTTTAAAGCAAGCAAAGTCGATTAAAGTAAAAGTAAAGTTACGACAATTATATTAGATTATACAAGTTGTTACAATAAGTGATAAAAGATAGCACAAGAATAACTCTTGCAATCTAACTTATATTATAAATTTTTTGTCAATTATTCTTTATCTTATTGCTAAATCTCTTTTTGCTCAAATTTTACTTAAAGTTTGCATAGTTAAACTCGATAATAATTGCGTTTAATCTATTTGCTTTATTGTATAGACTAATCGCGTTAGATTGAGTTATTAAGTTCGAATCAAATATTCGATTTAAATATTAACAGTTTGTATTAACTCGACTCGAAAGTCTTAACAATTTGATTTCTAAAGTTGAAATCGACAATTCGAGTCAATTTTTATACTTAAAATCGAAACTCGACTCAAAAAATTAACTTAAATTATTAAGACTTAGTATTAGTATAAAGAAATTCTAAAATAAATAGTAAAAAATTATATTCTATTTTATAATTTTTCGATATAAAATTATCTAGTAATGCATTATAATAATGTATTCGAGCTATTTAGATAGCTAGAGTCAAATTATTAACTTAACTTTTTTAATTAAAGAGTTCGACAATCTTGTTTTGCATAATCTTGTTGAAGATTGTAAAAAGAAAAAGATTATTATATTTTAAGAAGAATTTGAATTCTTAATCTTTTAACTCGCAATAACAATAACACAATATTTATAATAAAATTAATAAGAGCATAATAATACTTTTGATAACGTTATTATAAATATTGTATTATTGTTATTAAAAGTTAAAACGCTTTATTATTAAGTTATTAAGACTTTGATATTTGAGCATATTCTATTTAAAATTATGTAAAGAACTAATAACTCTAAAGCAATAATATAATTCTTAAATAGATTAAATACATTATTCGAAAAATTGACTCGAATTGTTAAGACTTTGTATTAGTATAAAGAAATTCTAAAATAAATAGTAGAAAACTATATTTTATTTTATTATTTTCGATATAAGATTATTTGATAATGCATTAAGATAATATATTCGAACTATCTAAATAACTAAAATCAAATTATTAACTTAATTTTTTTTGTCAAAGAGTTCAACAATCTCGTTTTGCATATTTTTTGTTCAAATTATTCTTGTTTTTTTAATTTTTCTTATTGTTGCTTTTATCGATATCTTTATTATTGTTCTTTTTATTACTATTTTTGAATTAAAAAAAGAAAAAAAAAATTATATCTTAAAAAGAATTTAAATTTTTAATCTTTTTATTCTTCATAACAATAATACAGTATTTACAGGAAAATTAAAAAAAGCACAATAATATTCTTTAAGACTTTTTTACAAATATTGTGTTATTGTTATTGAAATGCAATTACCCTATTATTAAGTTATTAAAACTTTAATATTTAAGTATACTCTATTTAAAAATATATAAAGAATTAATAATTCTAAAGCAATAACATAATTCTTAAATAATTAAATATATTACTCGAAAAATCGACTTAAATTGTCAAGATATTAGTTTAAATATAAATTATATTTAGTGTGACCGTCGGGTCGGGTTTCAACCCGATCGGGTTGACTCGCCCAACCCTGACCCTGGGGTCAGGCAAATTTCCTAGCCCAACAGGGTGGGGCGGGCGAAGAATGCGCGCCGAGTGTCCAACCCGACCCACCCGATCACGTGACGTCACGTGACGCGCTAACTCGATTGGGCTAGCGCAGGGTCCAAGCTAACCATATGTGGTTAGCTTGGACCC